>Ga0066845_10000480_pt1 | contig 12439 bp, 19 predicted proteins | sample ETNtaG_31_FD_65488 | JGI IMG/M metagenome (GOLD analysis project Ga0066845, IMG submission 65488) | Marine microbial and viral communities from oxygen minimum zone, Eastern Pacific Ocean - ETNP201310SV78 | ecosystem: Environmental > Aquatic > Marine > Oceanic | place: Pacific Ocean: Eastern...
TTGGTACATTGTTACCGATCAAGTTATGGGGGGAAAGTCAGAATTGGAAGCCAGTTTCGATGATGGTGTTTTCAGTCTAAAAGGAAATGTTACTACTGTTAATAATGGTGGTTTTGTAAGGTTAGCTCACAGACCAGAAAGCGTTGATAAAGAGGTTAAGGGTATTCGCTTTATGGCAAAAGGAAATAACGAAACTTATGAGGTTCATGTAACTATGCAAGGCTTAAGGATGCCTCCATGGGCTTATCATAGCTCAACATTTGATGTTAGTTCTGAATGGCAAATGTTTGAAATCAATTTCTCAGATTTCGAAAAAAAATCCGGTATGTCTCCTAGGTTAAATCCTAGCAATATTAGAGATATTAGTTTTGCTGGGTACGGCAGAGACTTCGATGTCGATTTAAAAGTAAAAGAGATAAGCTTTTATTAAAACTTATACCGTTGTTTCATCTTCTGATATTTCTAATTCATATTCACTAAAGCATATTCTCTCAGATTGTTTCATCGCATTAGACATGCCTTTAGTATTAAAAATCATATCTTCAAGCTTATCTATTTGTTTGAATTTAATTTTTATCAGCTCAGCATTTCTTATAGATGGATAATATTGAGGTCTCAACAAGTAATTTCCGTTTTCAAATACTTGATCAACCTTAAATACAATGGAAGCTGGCTTAAAATTATTAACGGTCATCACTGCTTCGATACTATCGCCTCTATTAAAGTTACTTTCCTTTGAAGGAGTCATTATTAATGGATCTGTGCAAATACAAAAGGGTCTACTCATCTCAATGAATAAATTAGAGTCTCTATTATCTGAAGTCTTTTGAATCATAAGACTATCTTTACCCCAGGAACCTATAAACCAATTGTCAATGGTATGCATGTCGATATTTGCTGGGAGGTATGAGCTTGAAAAAGCTAATAATATTGCAAGTTTTCTATAAGGATTTCCTGAAAAAGGGCCTAGGTGAATTATCTTCTCATCTAAAATAATTTCTTGCTCATGCTCATGAAGCACTTTCTTTTTTTTGAAAAACTTTCTTACAAGAAAAAATATGATAAAAATAAAAAATCCAATCAAACTGAAACCTAAGACTGTTTCCATAATGCTCTCCATTTAAAATAATTCATCGTTATTAAGAGAACGTTTGGTGCCTTAGATCGTTACAAAAAAAATTAACAGCGGCAGTAAATGTGACGTTTTACTTCATTTGATGCGAAGCCGATATCTACATTTTCAATTATTGACATATCAACAAAATAATTTCTGTCAGCTCTGGGAGAGTTTATATCTTTATTAATAAATGAATCTTTATTGCCCTCATATAGTGCATACATAACTTGATATTTATCGACTCCTAGTTCATTTGCTAAATTAATTGCTGTACTCCAAAGTGTTGTTATCTCTGCTCCATTAACAAATATTTCTTCGGGAATATTAATCTCCTCTTCAATAAATATTTCGTTTTCCAGTTCAGCTACTTGGATAGGTGGAATACCTTCAATGGATTCCAATGGAGTTAGTAAAAAATTAAATCCAAAGATAAGAAAGCCTGCAGCGATAGCAAATCCAGCAACCGGTTTAAGCCAAGAAAATTTATTATGTTTTGGATTTAAACCTTCATCAATAATTTGATCAAATCTCTTGCTTGTTTTCTTATTATGAATTGAGCCATAAAAGCTAGTTAGATTTTCTTCAGATTTTAGTAAATTTTCATAAAATTCTCTTGCTTTTGAATGTTGATCAATTATCTCTTTGAGTTCAGAAGAATCCTCGTATCTTGCACCAAGATCAATTAAATGAAGAATCCTCATTTTTATCTTCTCATTCATGCTCCCTCCCCATACTCTCGGCAAGTCTAATTCTTGCTCTATTGGCTTTGACTCTTAAGTTACCTATGCTTATAGGGCCTAAAACTTCTTGAATCTCTTGATAACTGTGACCCAAAGCAAGCATGGCTAAGATTGTTTGATCTTCATCATCCATGCTTTCAAGAAAGGTGAGCATCTCCTCAAACTCTCTTGCCTCTTGAAGCTTGCCTTGCTCAATTAACTGAATAGAATTACCTTCTACTGAAACCATTCTTTTATCTTTTCGATACTTATCAATAAAAGAATTTTTGAGGACTGTTTTAGCAAATGCAATTTTGTAATCGGACTTCATAAGAACTTCTTTCTTTTCTATAAGTTTAAGAATAGTTACTTGAATTAGATCCCAGGCATCGTCTTTATTATTCTTGACCAAAACCATTGCATAACCCATCAATTTCTCTGAGACTTCTTTAAGCAGTATTTCAAAAGACAATTCTTCTTTATTAGTGTTTTCATTTCTATCATTAATATTTATTGAAACCAAGCTAACATCTTTCTCTAAATATTCTTTGTCATACTTATCAGCAACAGCTTTCATAAATCCTCAACTATCTTTTATATAACGTTGTAAATTTCAAAAAGTTACACATTATTTAAAATTTGCTTTAGTTGTGTAATAGATATCGCCTTTGTACTCAAATGAGTACCATTCTCGATACCACGGATATAAATTTTCAGAAGAACCTGAATCACTAATTGTTTTTATTTCATCTTTTATAAATATTTTCTGAGAATTCTTAATATGTCCTAAATAGTTCCCAGATAATCCGCCTTTTAAGGGCATTTGATACACAGCACAAGGAATATCGCAATTTATACTCAAATAGTTATTTATATTTTTTTTTGTTTCCACCCATGCGCTTGGGACTTCATTACCCTTACAGTCAGGTATACCATTTTTAAACAAACTGTAGTGCTTATATCTATATCGTATTTGGACAAACTCATTGCATGAAACTCTTCCTCCACCATATTGCAATGTGCCGATAAGATTTATTTTTAGCTCATTATTGTCTGCAGGTAAAGCAGGCATTATTAAAAAAGTTAAAAGTGTTATTAAAACTTTATTCATCTGTTGCCTTTAATAATAGTTCAAACATTTGATAGCATTTGTTTGCTTGTTTAGTCGATTGGTCTTTATATTTAAAAGACACTACTCCTAGGGCAATAACTAATATAAAAATAACTCCTAGATATCTAAAATCTTTTTTTTCCATACATTTTCTCCCATGCTAAATTAACTCTTTCTGGTCCAACCCATAAATATTCTGCGAACAAATCATCGCCTCCCCATGGACGATGTTTTGAACGCACAAAATCTGCTGCCTCTCTTAAAACCCTATCCCTTTCATCTTCAGGAAGTCTTGGGGTTGGATAGAAGAAATCTTTTATCCTGTAGGCTATATTTTCGGCCATCCTTTCCAACTCATAAGCGATTAACCAATAGATAATTGTTCCTACAAAAAGGAAAATAGATCCTACGATCACTAATACAACATTCACAATGATAAAAACGCTTATTCCAATAATAACATGCATGAATAACATCTCTGGTAGACCTAACTCAGACATAACTTCTTCCTGTAATCTCATATATTGGATCATTAATTAGTCTTCGAGAAAAAATTTCAATATGTGGCATTTTTACCTCAAGAAGCTCAAGCTCGGTAAGGTTATTTTCTATTGCGTATTTTGTAATTTTTGCTTGATATTGCTCCATTTGATTGAACACAAAACTAAATTCTTCGGAAGCTAGGAACTCAATATCGTCAACTAAATTAAGATGAAAGCTTTTTGCAATTGAGCATAGTTCTCTAAAATTTTTCATATACCCTGTTAATGAATGTATCAGCTCTTTGCAGTAGTATTCTTTTAGTTCTTGGTTTGCTCTACTGCCACACAATTTACTAGCTAAGATTTCAAACTCAAATTTAAAAGCTTCATAAGATTTTTTTCCATTAAGCGTAGCATTCATCATCTCTTCTGCATTCAAAAATATATCTTTAATAGCATCCGCCTGTTTGCTAATTTTATTAGCATCAGATATTTGCTCTATGCTAGAAATTAGGTGATAAGTTTCAATGAGCCCTACTTCAAATTGTCTAGTAGCCAAGGCAACATTATTTTCATAACCACTCTCATCGCTAAAAACTTTATATGATTGGTAAAAATTAAAGTTTTCTTGAGCAATATCTGTAAAAGAACTAATAAAATCTTCATCCACATTTTCAAGAGGTATTTCAAAATTGAATGACTCAATTAATGCATGAGTATGTTTACTGATAATACCTAAACATTTTTTATGCTCTCCATGCGCTTCCTGCATTTTATTATCAGCATCATTGACTATATCCATGGACAATAAAAATTGATCCTTTGCTCTGCGTTTTGCCGCTGCGAATGTCTCTATTTGATCCGAGCTTATAAAGCTATCAACATCAGACGCAATCCAGTTTGCAAGATAGTATTTAGCTCTAAGCTCTAAAAATAGTCGGTCGTGTTCTAAATCTTTTCCAAAAAATTTCATCTCTTAAAAACCTGTAACTACAATCAATGCTATTAAAAATAAGTAAAAAAATAAGCCCATAATTTGCCCTACATTGATCTCAGCTTCTACTGAGAAGTACCACCCATACTTAAAAAGACAGTCAAGTAAAAAAATAAAAGTTGCCCCTAGAAAAAATAAGAAGGTAGCACCTGACAAGTATCCAACTATCAAAATATCAGTAAATAAATAGGTAAGAGCAAAAATCGAGCCGGCAACAGGTATAGAATTATAAAAATTATTCATGTAAAAAAAATTTTAGATTATATAAAACGTTTGAAAGTTGGATCTTTACTTACAATTTCAAAAATTTCTTCGGCAGTCATTTCTTCAACTATGTAAATAGCTCTTAATTTCTTAATGAACCAGTTGAAATGCTTTACACTCCCCATATCCTTACTTACCATCCCAGCTTTTTTCCAACCTTTCATATCCTCATCTCTGTAGAGCATATTCTCAGCTCGTATAATATTACTCTCCAAGAACCATGGAGTAGATACCGCCCAATCCATTGAATCAGAGGTACCTCCAAGTTTTGCTGGCATCAAAATTTTGGAATCAATCCCAAATTTCTCATAAACAAGCATGGTCTGTCTTAGCATATGCTTGTACCATTCGTTCCAGCTGTACTCACTACTTTGTGGGATGTAGTATCTTATATTCTTTAATTTCCTCATATTCGTTAAATAAAAAATAGTTAGCCATAACCAAAGCCCTTTATTCTCTAGACTTTTTAGCAAAAATCCTTCTGGGCAGGCATTTGAAATATCTTTTGCTATCTCAAAAGCATCTAATTCTATTTCATCAGTAGTTTTTAGTGATTTTGAGCCGGGAACTTCTTGAACAAACCTTTCATCTTTTAAAATTGAAAAATCAGGATAATCTCTGCCATCAGAGAAATACCATTTCATAATTGCTCTTTCAGCTCTTTTAAGCCCCTTGCCATCTTTAAAAGTATAAATTTTATCTGATTCCATTATTATTCATCCTCATGATTAATTGCACTGATAGCTTTATCAAAAAGAATACCTTTAGTCTTAAAAGACCATTCTCTAACTGCTTGGTCTAAAAAATTTTTCTTTTCCATAACATCAATGTTCCCATCAGAATCTAATAAAGAATCTCTATCGAGGGGACAATCAATATGGTTAAGCATCTTTATAACCGTATTCACCCAAGACTCATCATCAGTTAATTCACAGCAATCAAAATCTATCATATGACTAATTGCCTCTCTTAATGCTTGAGGCAAAATAAGAGAAAGATACTTTTCATCTTTTTGAAATTTACCCATATAAGCTATTTCATTCGAAACAAGGATTGTTAAAAATGGATTAGACTCATCCATTTCATCCATCTTCCACATCATGCCTCCTGTATCAACAGCTTCAATAGCGAAAGGACTTTTACTATCGATATTTTTTGATTGAAATATGGGTATCAGGCCTTTATTGATAGCAAGGATGGTATTACTATTCGCATCTTTAATCGCAACACTTCCTCTCACACTTACTTTTGTTCCCATCGATATATCTTTTAAAGCAGTATCTTGCGGAGGCTTAGGGTCTCCTATTGTTCCACATTCAAAAGTTTTAACCTTTGGACCATTTTTCACTCTTAAAAAAATCTTAGAGTCACTTTTATAGTGATTCGTTTTTACCGCGATTTTTTTTATGACTGGATAAACAACTGTCTGATCACCTAAAGGTATCTCTTTTTCTTCAACATTTAGCTCAATAAGTTTTTTATCGAGAAACTGTAACCCAGTAAAATTAAAACTTCTCTTCATGTTTCTTCCTTGAGTTCATTAATAGTGCAACCACCCATAAAGAAAGGTTTAAATCTATCAATATTTATCTCCCAACCTGATTTAATGTTTTGAATATCGATTATATTTTTATTTTTCTCCACCTCGCAATTAGATGATTGAATTCTGATGTTGCCAAACTCATCCATTGCATCATCATTATTCTTTCCACCAAGAGTTGCATCACTCTGTGCAAATAAGCTTATTCTTATTTTTTCTGGGAGTTCTGTATGGTCCTTATCATGCTTTATAGAAATCCCTTTGTTAGTTTGGGTAAAAATAAATTTGCCTTCACTCTCAGGGATAGGAGGTGGAGGGGTTGGTGTTGTTGTTCCTCCTCCCGTTTCTCCAGGTGTACGGGTAACTGTGTCATCATTATCAATTGTGGGGAAAAATTTTGCCAAATGAGCCGCAGCAACAACGGTATCGTGATTAACAATAGATTTTTTTATATCTCTTAGAGCGAACTGACAAAGTCTTACTACTTTTTCGATTTCTGAAGTATCGTAATTAATGCCTTCTTTACTTAACTCATTTTCAAATTTCTTTTTTCCTTCGCCTTTTTTTAAGACCCATTTGTTATGGCCCGTCCCTTCAACAATATTCAATATGCGTGAGAGCTCCTCATCTCTGCATAGAAGAGCTGCATGATAAGATCGTCCAAGTTGTGGTCTCTGTTGTTGCATTACCATGCCTGACCTATGATAAGTTTCAATACCTTCGCCAGTGCTTGGTTTCTGAAAAGCAATTTCAATAAATGAGCCCACTTTTTTCTTTCCCTGGAGTTGAATTTGAAAATTAAATTTCATTGTGATTATTTCGTTTGCCTGAAGCATAGTATTAAATTTTTCAGACTGTTCTTGGCTAAAAGTTTCTACCTTAATTTCAACGGAATCATCTAAGTCTATTTCAAAAGTTGGTCTATCAAAGAGTGCGGTTATGGAAGTAGTTAAAAATCTTATGTAGCTTAATCCATTCTTCTGAAAATTCTTTTGAGTGCTATTTTCAAATAAATCATTTAATTCGCTTGAGCAAAGCCTCTGCATAACGCCCTCAAGATTTTTAATATTTAGCTGGTCATTCTCAACTGAAACTTTAAGCTCATCTCTTATTATCTTTGGTGCAAAATTCTCAATTATTGTTGCCAAAACTCTATCTTTAAAATCTAAGGTTATCTCATCCCTTGGAAAAGGAATTATTATTGCTGTTCCAAACTTTGATCCAAAATCAATACCAAAATCTTTATTAAAATCATCAACCTCATCGTGAAGTTCATAGATAGAGCCTCTGCTATTCTTAGCAAAAACACATTGGGAATCTAGCATATAGCTATAACCATCTCCATCATCGAATTCTTTTCCCTCTAGAATTCCAAAACCTCCTATAACTGAGTCTTTTTTTCTTTTAGTGGAAAACATGACGCAACCCATTTTGGAACTAAAAGGAAAGCTGATTCTCCCTCTTGATTTGCTTCCCAGCATTGAGCCATCCTTTCCTTTTTTACCCCAATCTAACAGAAATCTCCAAATATCAGACTGTTCTCTTGAACCAGAAGTTTCACCCTGAATACCGCCTGAGAAATCTTTAATGACTAATAAATCTATTTCTTTGAGTTTAAATTTCCCTTTACCGCAATCATCTCTGAATTTATTAATTCCCTCGAAGTATTTTTCTAAATTTGCAACATTTTTTTTGATCTCGAATGACATTTCACACACGCCCTCTGCTGCATCGATACTATTTTGAGTAACTTCTCTGACAAGATTAGTTACAGCCCTAGATTCAAAAGAATCAGGTTCAGTATGCGCTTGGCAGGAACTGCTGCCTATGTTGGGCCAAAACCAAGATGGGGTTCCTTCTATTCTATCTTTGTTTTCAGTGTGTGGCATTTATCTCCATATCCTCCCATCAATTCTATAAGCAGTTACTAATACTCTACCATGAACAATCAATGCTGTGTTCTCGATCTGCTTTTGAAACTTCTTAAAAAACGGGTCTAATAATAGCTGCCTATTCTTTTGCTTTTGTTTTTTTGAATTAAAAATATATCTTTTATCTTGGTGCGAATTAGTTTTAATTCCATTCTCAAAGATAAATTGAACTATCTCTTTTGTTAATCCCCTTTGTTGAATTCTTTTTTGAGCATGGTTTGTTAACTCCAGCTGCAAACATTTGGTTTCTGTAGTTTCTTTAATGGGCAATATACTCTCCTTTATTTCAATGGCCTTTGGTCTGTAAATATTTATTTATTTGTAAACGTGACCGCCTTACGTATGTTACAAAAAATTATTTTTTTTCAGATGATCTGAATTTAAATTTCTGATCACTCTTTTTTGATTTAAATTTTAAAAGCATCTCATTCAAAGTTGCTCTCAAGTGTTTTTCCATTTCATTGATTTGGTCATCTACGTAATGGTAATGAGATCTATTTGAAAGATTTCCGATCGAATTTAAATAATGCGTAGCCTTTGCAACTCTTTTCTCACATAATTCTGTGAATTTATTGGATTTTTCCTCTTTGCTTCTACTCATTTATAAGTATTATACCTAAATATTACTAAAATGTCAATCATTATTTAATAATATATGTAATATACATAAAATACTATATATAATAATATTATTTTGTCAAGTTAATATTATATAAATTTATTGATCTTTTGTGCTATATCAGCAACAATTCTTGGTACAACAGCATTCCCAAATTGCTTATAATGTTGGGCTTTAGAACAGATATTGGTTGGAAATCCTTCTATATAGCCATATTTCATTGCTAGATCATTGTCAAAACCCATTAGTGCCCTTGCTTCATTTAAAGTTAGCCTTCTAGGCCTGCGCCAATATCTCTGCTTAATTAATATTTCTGCCCCATCTTTTGCATATCTAGCACTCAGAGTATTTGAACATTTACTAAAATCTTCAATTAAAGAATATCCGAAGCCAGTTTTACCTTTATGCCTCTCTTTATGTCTTTGTAAAGCTTTCCAGGTACCATCAGGAAGCTCAAAAGATTTGTCAGGATTTTCTTCGAGAATTGAAGAAAGTTTTTTTACTTTTCTTCCATGAGATTCCTTGATAGTTTTGAGCTCTTGCTTCATATAATTTGCTGCTTCTTGATTTTCTAGGAAATAAACTAAGAACACCCTATATCTATTTTGCGGGACCCAAAACTTTGCATTGATAATTTCTCTAGCGCCACAATAACCCAAATCCTTTAATTTGCTATCAATAATATTCATAGTCCGTCCGCCATCATGCGTAACCAATGTTCTTACATTCTCTAAGAATATAACTTTTGGTTTTTTCGCAGCAATGATTTGCTCGATACGTTCAAATAAATTACCTTGGGAAGGATCCAAAAAACCTAATTTTTTACCGGCATTTGAAAATGGTTGACATGGAAACCCGCCACATAAAATATCATGAGAAGGGATTTCATCAAGGCTAATATCCCAAATAGATCGTGGATCATGACTTTCCTCTCCAAACCATTGTGCATAAGTCTGATTAGCGAATTTATCGTAATCATTTGAGAAAACATGAACGAAGTTTGCAAGCTCCATGCCAATCCTAAATCCACCTATTCCTGAAAAAAGGTCGATAAAAGTTTTATAACGTTTGCTACCTTTCATATTAATTAAAATTGAAGGAGCTTGCAGATAATAGAGCTGAAATTATTTATTAAGATTTTTTTCAATATTTTCTAGTCTAGAACTAATATCCTTCAGCAATACTATATTTTCTGGCCCTTCATCCTCATTTGCTCTGACAATGACGTCGATTATTACGCCTATAATCATATTCATAAAAACAAGGGAGTTTAAGATTATAAAGACAACGAAGAATATCCAACTAAAACTCTGAACTTCTAGTGATTGATACATTAAATCTGGCCAACCTTCTAGAGTTGCTGTTTGAAATAAAGTTAGCATTGCAAGTCCAACATTCCCCCAATGCATTGGACTAATTTCAGAAAAAAGAATACTTCCTACAGCTGCAAAGATATAGAACTCAACAAACATAAACAATAGAATGTAGCTTACCCTAGGTATTGCTGTAATGAACGACTCTAGGAGTATTCTAAATTGAGGAATAAAGCTAACCAGTCGCAATAATCTAAACACTCTTACTAATCTGGCTAGAAGGATTGAATCGAGTGATTCAATAGGAATTAGACTGACGCATACTATTGTGAAATCAAAAATATTCCATGCACTTTTAAAAAAATTAATTGTTTTTTGTTCAGCAATTAACCTTATAGCAATCTCTACAAGAAAAACGGTAGTTATAAAATAATCTAGATATGACAAATATAAGAAAAATTCTGGGTTAAAAGTTTCCTCATATGTCCTAAAGCCAACTGCAACTGCTGAAATTAAAATTACAGATATTACAAAAGCTTCAAAATAATTGTTTTCACGTATTTTTAGGAAAGTACTCTGAAAATTACCCATAAAAAATACTAATAAATGAAAACAAAAAAGGTTTGTGCTTAGTTTTTAGCTAAAATTCTAGGATGTTAATTCACCAACAACCATCTGATAGAAATCATCTTCAGCTTGGTTAACACCGTCTTGAACTAAAACATATGACATAAACGCCACAGCTGCAATTTTAGCTACATCTGACGAATCTTTAATAACCTTTATTGCGCCCTTCATTGCGGATTCATTGTCTTTGAAATGCTCGTGGTATGCAAATGCATCATCAAAATGAACTTGATGACCAAACATATCAGCAATATCAGCAAGAGCTCCAAGCTCGTCTTCTTCAACTTTTCCATCAGCTAAAACTGCACCAAGCGCCATAACATAAACAGCAACTTCAGGAGTTAAATCTCTTTTTTCAAAATCTAACTTCGGTGCTTTTTCTTTTTTTTCTTCACTCATTTCTACTCTCCGTAAACCTGTACTTCAAATCTAGTCATCCAACAATCCCATTCAGTAACCTCAAAAGCTCTACGTGCACCGGGAGGGATTGAATCAATCCAATCCTCACTTACCCCTACAAGCGTATCGCCATCAAACATAGTAACTTCAACAGTGACATTCCTGAGTGGAGCACTATCCTTATTGGTAACAAGTCCTACAACTTTTGCATCGCCATCATTGCTACATGTGCCATTTAGACCACTTATTTCTATACTCATTTTTAAATACTCCTCTTTCTTATTTAAACTTAAAAAAATTCTTTACTTTAACCTTTATAGTATTCTTAGATTTATTGCTTTCTATTTTTTTTACTTCATCAGAAAAGTCTTTTTCATGTTCCATTTGTGCCTCACTATCTGCTTGATCAGATGATTCAATATTTCTATTTGAAGATATTGAAGAAGCGCTACCATCATTAGATTTCCTTGAAACAGACTCGGTAGATGAAGTTTCAGAATACGATGAGGTTGATTCATTATTCAAATCTTCCGTTTCTTTATTAGAATAGTTAGAAGAGGAGGAAGAAGAAGCTAGGTCTTTAACTTCTTTTTCATCATCACTTTTAATCTCTATTTTTGATCCAGGAGGTATCTTGATATATGAATCTTTATTTGTCATTGTTTTTTTATAATTCTTCCTCACCCATATGTCAACAATAAATACATAAAATAGTTCTCCTCAATTTAAAATTACTCTACAAATTCTGTAAAGAAATTCTTTAAAAGTTTATATATATTTTCTCTAGTTGTCTTAAAAAGCTTCTCTTGGTGAGATGACGAAATATTATTGATCACAGGATCTGGATTTGGCCAAAAGATTCTTGAAACTTTCTTTCGTGTATCTAGATTTGGGCAGATTTCATCTGCACAAAGGGTGATAACAAAGTCTAAATTATTTATAAAATCTTTTTCTAAATCATTAATTGATTTCGAATGTTGATTTGAAATATCAATTCCCAATTCATTCATGGTCTTTATTGCTCCTTCATGGATATATCCTGTGGGATTTGATCCTGCGCTTGCTATGCTAAAACTGGAAGGAAGCATTTCTTTGGCAAGTCCCTCGGCTATTTGGCTCCTAGCTGAGTTTCCTTGGCAAAGAAATAAGATATTCATATTAAAAAATTTGGGCAGGATTGACCTGCCCAGATAAGATTATTTAAAGTTTACTTTTCTTAAAACAACAAGGTCTACGATTTCTCTCATATCACCATAGCCGCCAGCTATTTCTCTTTGATCATCTTCAGAAATCTTTTTTCTCCATGCCTCAACAAACTCCTCA
>Ga0066845_10000482_pt1 | contig 12430 bp, 10 predicted proteins | sample ETNtaG_31_FD_65488 | JGI IMG/M metagenome (GOLD analysis project Ga0066845, IMG submission 65488) | Marine microbial and viral communities from oxygen minimum zone, Eastern Pacific Ocean - ETNP201310SV78 | ecosystem: Environmental > Aquatic > Marine > Oceanic | place: Pacific Ocean: Eastern...
TGGACGATGGGGCTCGTGTATTGCAACGGTCAAGCCTCACAAGGCTACACGCTGTTTTCCCCGATTCCCTCAAACACAACCTATCTCATTGACCACGAAGGGAGAGAGATTCACAACTGGAGTTCACCAGGAGAACATCGCCCCGCTCTTTCGGCCTATCTCCTTCCCGACGGCGACCTGTTGAGGACGGCCAACATCGCAGACACAGCCGTGGGCAATTTTTCAGGTGGAGGCATTGGAGGAAAAGTCGAACGAATTGCCTGGGATGGAACCTTGGAATGGTCGTGGGAATACGCCTCTAACCTCCACATCTCACACCACGACATCGAGCCAATGCCCAATGGAAACCTGCTGATGATCGCTTGGGAGGACCGAACCGAAGAAGAAGCCCTCCAAGCAGGAAGAAATCCTGCCATCGCGAGTGATGCTCCCGGAGGACAAAGCAACGTTTGGCCTGACCACATCATCGAGGTCAAGCCTGTCGGTTCCGATGATGCTGAGATCGTCTGGAAATGGCATGCGTGGGACCATTTGATTCAGGATTACGACGAGACCAAAGACAATTATGGCGTTGTGGCCGAACATCCAGAACTCATCAACATCAACTACGTTGGAGGCACAGGGAATCAGGCAGGCCGAGCTGATTGGATGCACTGCAATGGAATTGATTACAACAGCGTCCTTGACCAAATCGCCCTTTCATGCAAAAGCATGAACGAGATATACATCATTGACCACAGCACAACGACCGAAGAAGCAGCAGGCCACACCGGCGGAAACGCAGGAAAGGGCGGCGATATTCTCTACCGATGGGGAAACCCCCAAGTGTACCATCAAGGCCTGTCCAGCGATCAGCAACTCTTTGGACAGCATGATGTGCAATGGATTGAACCAGGCCATCCTGATGAAGGCGGCCTGATCGTGTTCAACAACGGAAACGGGAGGTATCCGTCGTATTCCTCGGTTGAGGTCCTTCACCCTATCTCCAACAACGGCACCTACGTGCTTGAGGCAAACGGCACGTTTGGACCCTCTTCACCGTCGTGGTCATGGGACCAGGGAGAAGCAATGTATTCCAATGCGATTTCGGGTGCACAAGCCCTGCCCAACGGAAACATCTTGGTGACTCACGGCACAAAGGGCACGCTGTACGAAGTCAACCAAGGGGGTGAAGTGGTTTGGCAATACATCGGCCCGATTGGACACGAAGGACCCTACGTGCAGGGCGAGACACTCCCCGAGGGGAATCGAGCAGGTACAACGGCCAATGCTATTTTCAAAGCGACCCACTACCCAACCAACCATCCGGCATTCATCAACCGCACCTTGGTGGGCACGGACTATCTCGAGCAATGGAACGACGCATGTCCGCAACAAGATGCATGGGGTTGGGACCAGGACGGAGACGGTTGCATCGATGACAGTGACAACGACGGTGTCCTTGACCCCTACGACCAGTGTGCGGGAGGAGACGATGCAATGGACGCAGACCAGGACGGTGTCATCGATGCTTGCGATGAACTGGTCGACAACGACGGCGACGGCGTGGCCAACGAAAACGACTTGTGTGAGGGCCACGATGATGGCGTTGACCAAGACAACGACGGCCTTCCAGAACCCTGTGATGCACTGGTTGACAGCGATAACGACACGGTGTCCGATTCGATAGATCTCTGCCAGGGCCACGATGACTTGTTGGATGACGATAACGACGGCGTACCGGACGGCTGTGACCCCCTCTTGGACGCTGACGGAGATGGCGTTGGAGATGCAGAGGATCGATGTCCAGACGGCAACGACAACGAGGATGCTGACGGTGATGGCTTACCGGATGCCTGCGATGAATCACCGACACCCGAAACGGAAACCAACGCAACCAATGAAAACGAGGCTGGCGAAGAGACGGATTCTCTCCCCGAAACCACGGAGAACCGAGCGTCTCTTTTGGCTGAACATCCCGTCGAGGCCTTCTTGTCGGGTTTGTTGTTGACCGCGTTGGTTTTGATGGCTTATTTGCGACAGACCAAAACATAGAATTTCGTGCCCCCGAAACCTATTTTCACTGATGACAAGCAGTTAAGTAGACCATCCGTCAAGGACAAATCGAGGAATTAACATGCCCCACGTCGTTACATCTGGATGCGTTGACCACAAGTATCAGGAATGCGTTGCCGTTTGCCCGGTTGAAGCCTTCCGCGAAGCTGAAACTTACCTTGTCATCGACCCAGATGAATGCATTGACTGTGGCGCCTGCATTCCAGAATGTCCGGTTGACGCTATCTTTGCCGATACGGATGTTCCAGATGAAGAGGAAGCCTGGATTGACCGCAACGCCGAGGAATCCGTGGATGCTGAAATCGCTGAAGGCGACTCTCCTGTTCTCGCTGACTGAACCAAAGCGCATACGGCCAAGAACCAACCGTCTTAAGGGAGGGCGGTTAGGGCGGGGTGATGACCATGAAAACGGACTTCTCACAACTCCGAAAGGGAAGCGACCTCCTCAAGCGTGGCTTTGCACGAATGCAGCAAGGCGGCGTCATCATGGATGTCGTTAATCCCGAGCAGGCCGCCGTGGCAGAAGATGCAGGAGCTGTCGCCGTCATGGCGCTCGAGCGAGTGCCCGCCGACATCCGCAAAGCGGGTGGCGTAGCTAGGATGAGTCATCCCGAAATGATCCAGGGCATTTTGGATTGCACTTCCATCCCCGTGATGGCCAAATCCAGAATCGGACACGACGGCGAGGCCAGAATTCTCGAAGCCATGGGCGTTGACATGGTGGATGAAAGCGAAGTTCTTACTCCGGCAGACCCCTACTTTCACATCAACAAGCACGACTACAGTATACCCTTTGTTTGCGGTGCCACGGGCCTCGGCGAAGCCGTCCGACGCATTTGGGAAGGGGCGGCCATGATTCGCACCAAAGGTGAAGCGGGTACGGGCAACGTCGTAGCAGCCGTAACTCACGCTCGCCTCATCGACCAAGAGATTCACCAGATTCAATCCCTTGACGATCACGGACTCGACCTCGCCACAGAGAAAATCATGGAACGCTTCCGTGTTCTCTCATCGCACTCCGAACTACCAGGTACCCACCTCATGACGCCATTTGGCCCCATCGACGACGAGATGCACAACGGCGTGCGTTCCGTCTTGGATGACGTCCACCGATTGGGCCGGCTCCCCGTTGTGACCTTTTCAGCAGGTGGTATCGCCACCCCAGCCGATGCTTCTCTTATGATGCAAATGGGCATGGACGGCATTTTCGTAGGCTCAGGCATCTTCAAGTCGAGCGACCCACCAACCATGGCCGACGCCATCGTCATGGCCACCGCCCACTACGATGAACCAAGCAAAGTTGCTGAAGCCATGGCCATGATGGAAGGCATCCCCATGAAGGGGGATGAGTTGGAAACCCTCGAGGTCCGTCTTGACCAGCGAGGCTGGTGAATCAGTTCAGAGGGTCAGTGATACCCTCTTCCCCCAAGGTCCACTTGAGGGTCTTCACAACACCTTGCAAGGCCTTGTGATTTCGGGCGGCTTCCTTCATCCCTTCTTTATCGTCTTCATCCTTGCAAGCATCGTACCACGCTTTCCATTCGTTCATTTTCGTGGTCGCTTGTTCAAGCATATCTTCGATCTCGGACCATGTTCGGTCATAGGTGCGATGGGGTGCGTTGGCCATGCTATCAACGCATCCCGTGAATTAACCCTACATAGCCTCTTGCACGGCAATCAGGGAAAATGCTCAATCTTTTCAGCGGTGTATTTCTCATTCGCTTGGAGGACCACACCGTCGCCGATGACGCAATGTTCGACCACACAATTCGCAGGAACAACCACGCCAACACCCAGGACCGAATGCACCACATGAGAACCGAGTCCAACATGGCAACCTTCCATCAAGAGAGAGGAGACCACCTGTGCGCCCTCGTTGATGACACTTGATGGCCCAATGACCGCTTGATTAACGGTACCTTCGCAGCGCACGCTCTCTGCCATGAGGACACCGTCGTGCTCGGCGTAGTGGGTTGGATAGGAAAATGGAAGTTCATCGTAGCGTGACATCAGGGTGGATTGAGCCTTGATGAGTTCGAACGGTTGACCAACATCAAACCAAACACCGTCGATGGTCTGTGCATACATTGGCCACCCCATCTTGAGGAGATGAGGGAAGAGTTGCTTGCTGAAATCAAATTTCTCGCCAACAGGAATGTGTTCAAACACCTCCGGTTCAAGGATGTACAAGCCCGCGTTGATCACGTTGCTGAAAGCCTCTTCTGGAGCGGGTTTTTCCAAAAAACGTTGAATGAATCCTTCCCGGAGACCTCCGTCAACTTCACCCCCCAAAGTCGACGACAAACCAACAATGCCAAATTCGGATGGATTGTCAACTTCCCACAAAGCCATGGTGACCTTGGCGTCATGACGTCGGTGGGCTTCGAGAAGCGAGGCGATATCAAACGAAGCCACCGCATCACCGGAACCGACAACACAGGTGGTATGAATCTCATCACGCAGAAGACCAACACTGCCAGCCGTCCCCATGGGTGAAGATTCCTGATTGATACGAGCCTTCAGTGAATCCGATGATGTTGACCACGAATCAACATGCGATTGAAGTTGCTCGCCTCGATAGCCGGTCGTGACGACGATCTCTTCGATACCTGCTTCGACCATGGCGTCTTTCACGTAGTCGATAACCGGTCGCCCAAGGACCTCAACCATCGGCTTTGGACGGGTCGCCGTGAGTGGCATCAAACGTGAGCCTTGACCCCCGGCCATGATGATGCCCAGCATTGCAGGACCTCAGCGTCGTCGAATGGAGCCCATGCGTCGCATGTTCTGCTTCTTGGAGGAACCCGAACTTCGCTTCTTTTTGTTGTCACCGTCGTCCTTGCCAACGCCTCCGAAGACAAGTTCCCCGTCGGAGAGCAGAGACTGAACAAGCATGTCGGCGACTTCATCGGACTCTGCCCCCGTCTTCATCTCAGCCTTCACGGACTTGTTGTGGTCGGTGATCCAAGATTCTCGCTCTTTGCGAGCCATGTTCAACTCGTCGCGAGCCTTGTTGACGTCGACCATCATCTGGTCGATTTTCTCGTGAACACCGTTGGCCTTCTCGTGGAATTCAACGGATTCGTTGTGATGGCGGTCGCCTTCGGCCTTGAGGAAATTTCGGTGGTCAAGACCCTCTTTGTATTCAGCCCACTTTTCGTCGGCTCGCTTGAGCGCCTCAACGAACAAATTGTGAGCATCGTCGGATTCTGCCTTGAGCGTTGCAATGGCCTCGTCAAGGTTGGAAAGGTCGACGGCAACCATCTCGAATTTCGCCACCTCGGGTTCCAATTCGTCGGCTCGTCGCTTCATACGCTTGATTTGCTCCATGGTTTCCTTTTCCTTCTTCGTGCTCGACGACGTGGTTTGGAATTTCTCCTCGAGATTGTTGATTTGATTCTTGAGGTGAGAGTATTCTGCCGTGGCCGATTTCTTTTCGCCATGTTCGCCTCGTCGCCCCTTCACTTGGGAGAAGAGGTCTCGAAGTTGCTGGTTGATGGCGTCTCGCTTGGCTTTGTGGGCGTTGCGCTCAGCGTGAATGGCATCCAACTCGGCCTTCATGAGGCTGAGCTTTTCTCGATGCTCTTTGTATTGGTCTTGAACAGCATTGCGTTTTTGGGCCATGGCTTTGCCTTGGTCTCGGAGAGAATTACGTGTTTCTCGTAGCCGACGAACCTTGGCCTCCATGTCCCGCAGTTCTGACAACTTGTCAGCATCCGGGCTCTTTTCGGCGTCCTTGGGCATCCCGCGCATGACCTTGTCCACCACCTACACCATTTCAAGGCTGTGGCTGACGAAATTCTTGGCCTTATGAGGTGAATCCACCAAAGAGTTCCAGAAGAAGTAAGATTCCTGCAAAAACCAACCCAAATCCTCCGAAGAGGTAGGCGATGTAGGTGCTGGTGCTTCTCAACCACTGACGGAACTCAGCGCGAACTCGGACGTTGATTTGTCGACCGAGAAGCAACTCGCCGTTGGTTTCTTCCAGGCGCACGGAGACCGTGGCATCTCCCGTCGTGGTGGGAATCAGTGTCTGCCATGAAACCGTACTGTCCTTGAGAAGACCTGACATCTTTCCTAAAACATCGTCGTTTCCTTCTGCAGCGAGTGGGAGAGCTTCAGCAGACCACCAATACTTCTCACCGGGTTCAAGGCGGTAAGTCAACGCCAAATCCTTGGGCTCAAAATTAGGTGTTTGTACACGGAAGACCACGGTTCTGGTTTTGTCTGAGAGGTTGTGAAAGAGGGTGAAGAGGTTGGCTTTGTCGGTTACGACGTTCTCCATGTCCACTTCAAAGATTAAATCCGACATCGCTGGTTTTCGTCCACTCTCAAGATCTTGCTTGAGGCGATCCACCATTCGGAAAAAGGCAGGACAACGCTGGTTGATCAGGCCGAGGAGAACGAGCCATGCCTCGAGGGTGAAGGTCTCATGGGAAAACACATGCTCCATTCCTTTCTTAGTCAGAATCTCAGCCATTTCCATCTCCAATGTTTTTCGGTCAAGACCCGTGGCATGGCGATACAGCGTCATGAGGAATTTCTCGTGGGCAAAATGCCGGTCAATCCCTCGTTTGAAACACCCTTCCAACACCTTCGTGTATTCGTCATATTGCGAGCGAAGAAGCGGGTCCATGTGCGTTTTGATGAGGTCGCTAAACACCATGTTGAGCGTTGAGGGGTGGACCGGGGGGATGTAGGCGGGAAGCAAACCCGTCTGTTCGACCATGTTGAATGGCGTCGAACGAGTTGGCAAGTGCTGGCCAAACGAAAGGAGGAGGAACGAGGCTGAAATCAACAAGAACAGATTGCCGAAAACACTGCCTGCTCCGTACCAAAAGACACCAATGAGCATCATGGCCGCACAAATAGCGAGGACCAATGACTTGGTATGATGGTTCATTGATGTTTGGAGTTGGTACAACAGCCCATCATAGCCGTGCAGAGATTGGACCGAACGATGTTCACTGTTTGAGGCCTCAACGCGCTCGTGGAACGTCGAAAGAGAGATGCTTACCCGATACCTGTGAAAACTCACCGCAAGAATGTACCCGAGCACGACGACAAAGGAAAGACTGGCCGTGAACGTGGCGAAACCCATCCCCAGGTTTGGCTCAATGTTTTCCTGCCAAAAGGTGGGGGAGGATTGGGAGAAGGCCCAGGTTGAGAAATACATCAGGGCTCCAAAGGCCGGCAAGAACATGATGAGGCGGAGACCTGAACTGATGATTTGTCGGTCGATGGCGTGGACAATGGATTCTGAGAGCCTGAAGCCAAACCGCTCACCGGCCGATGATGAATGGTCTTCTTCGCCTTCCTCTTGGGAAGGGACATCTTCTGCCATGCTTCGGGATGAATTACTCTGTTCTAAAGGGTTCACACAATATCGTTCGAGATATCAACAAAAACACCCTTCATCCAGGTTTCCGACAGTTGAGCCGTTTGACCGTTGGCTGAGAACGAATCTTCCCCGGTCCGTACGATTTGGGCCCCGACGCCAAATCCACCCTGTTCCATGGCGGAGGTTTCCTCGACCGGCATGAACATGGCAACAACGGTCGCCGGTCTGTTCTCCTCGAGGTTGAGCAATGAAATCAACGAGGAACGGGTGGACAATCTGGCTGCGATGTCGGGTGTTGGTTCCGGTATTTCTCGCCCACTCGGGTCTTTGGTATCGACCGTGATGAGGCGAGAAAGCGCGACTTCCATGTCATCGTCGATGGCATGCTCAAGTCGGCAGGCCGTTTCGTGATCATTACCCTCGTAGGGCAATATCGAGAGGAGAACTTCGGCCAAGCGGTGCCTTCGCTTCATCTTCTGTCCGTGGCTAAGTCCGACTTCGGTTAGGCGGGCCCCTTTGTAGGGAATGTATTCGAGGTAGCCTCGTGTAGCGAGGCGCTGGACCATTTCCGTCGCAGATGCAGGACTGACGTCAAGTTTCGATGCAAGGTCCCCCGTACGTACGATGCCCCCGGGTTCTGCTTCGTGAAATTCATACATCATCTCGAGATATTCATCCTCAAACTCCTGAAAATGCCCAACCATCAGAAATCCCTCTACGTTGTCTGCTTACCTTCGTGTGCTTTGAATATTTTCGTGCAGGCTGGACACCTGACAGAACCCTCGTACGAGGAAGGAATACGGAGAGTTTGCGCACAATCTGGACATGAAATCTCAATCTTTTCACTGACCGGGGCTTTTGAAACCGGTTGAACTTCGATGTCGAGGTCGTCGTTCTCTTCCTCGGCTGGTTCTTCGGTTCGTTCGGGTTCAACCTTGAATTTATGAGCGCAATCGGGGCACCCTACCGAACCTCCATAGTCAACAGGGACCCGAAGTCTTCGATTGCATTCGGGACAAGAGACTTCTCGCTTTTCTTGTGATGTTGGGAGGGGTTTTGCCGCCGCTTTCTCCTTGGTTGATTTTCCAGAGGGTTTCGTGTCTGATTCGTCTTCTTTGCGGGCACGGATACGAAGCACAAGGGCCACGCCAGCACCCAAAGCGAGTCCCCAAAACATTGCCCCTATCGGCCATTCCTCTGAAGATTCAATCACAACCTCGCCCGAAACATAGGTGGTTTCAGCTGAAAGGACGGCGCCATCAACATGCCATAGCGCTTGTATGGCCACGCTACTGCCCTTTGGCCAAACGACCACCACGTCCAATGTTGCGGTCGATGCACCGTCCCAATCAGGAGAAGCGACCTTGGCAAGCCGCGTCCCGTAGGCGTCCATAAGCCAAACCTCGCCTTCCGCCTCTTGGAGAGGTCCAGTCTGTTGGAAGGTCAACCGAACGGTCGTTTCATCACCCTCAATCGGCCGAATGGGGTCGGTCGTGGCAGAAAACTCCATCCAAAATTGGGTGTCATCGCTGGGAAGAGAGGACGTAGCAGCGAGAGGACCCGGTCCAATCAACCAGTCGAGAGGAGCGACTTGGGCGACGAGTTTGTCGGCCTCAAAATCACCAAACAAGAAGGTCAGTTCAAGTCGACCTTGCTGGAGTCGGAGATTATTTTCTTGCAGGAAGACCGTTGAGCCACCCGATTCATATCCCACTTGGAGACGAACGTCTCGCTCTTTGCCCTCGTCAAGGTCAAGATGAAGGGTCAGTGAAAGTTCAGCATCTTCGGTACGGTTTACGTCGACAAACGCGATTTGAACGGATTGTTGTTGCTTGATGACAAAGGAGGTGGAGCCGTTATCAATGCCGTCGAAGACACCGTCGTCGCTCTCAAGTGTCCAAGTCAAGGAGGTTTCACCCGATGCAAGAAATTGCAGAGAAGCGGTGATCTCGCCGGCCGCACCTTGGGCCATTTCAACCCACTCACCTTCCGAGGTGGATGTGCTGGTCGACAAGACAAGCCGAACGCGCCCATCGAGTTCTCCGATGTTGCGCAGTAACAGGTTGGCTTCGACGCTGTCCCCTTTGTGCCACGGCCCCCCGCTGTAGGATGGAGTGGTCGCCCCGGCGGATTGGAAGACAGCGGAGGGCATTTCTATGTTCAACTGAAGAGGGGTGGAAGAGGCCTCGCTCACACGACCTTCGGAAGCATCGCATTGAATGACAAACGGTTTTGCCGAGAGCGTAAAAGACCACGTTGAATTGCTGCCAGCCTCAAGAAGAAGGGAGGATGTGTTGAACGCTTCATCGCCGTCCGCACTGCAGACGATGGAACCCGCAAAAGAAACCGAACCGTTGTTCCACATCGAAACTGAAATCGTCAGCGTGCCTCCTGCTTGTACCTCATCTGCATTGGATTCGATAAAACCATCCAGCACAGGAAGGGGAGGGGGGCCAACATCCCACGAACCGTCCAGGTAGTGCGTCCCGTCTTCGCTCATCGTGGTGTTGGTGAGACTGATACTCCAACCCAACACGCCTTCGGTCAACACCATGGTGGGCGTGAACGTGATGGCCTGAGAAGTGGATCCTTCAATGGACAAATTATCGAGAACGACCGTTTCGTTCAATCCATGATTGGTGAGGTGAAGTTCAACCGCTCCCGTCCAGTTGACATCGCCGTTGTTGATGATAGGGAACGCCACCTCAACCCGGTCCCCGTCGTGTAAAGTGGTGTTTCCGGTGGATTGGCCAACGGCGTCAACAGGATTGGCCAGCACACTCGATGCTCCGCCAAGGGTGATCGCCAGCGGACGAAGCCGTTGGACGGTTCGAGTCAGGATGGACTGATGTGTGCTGGTGTTGGAGCCAACATCACCGTCCAAGACAAGCGAGACCGTGCTGAATCCAAAGGGAAGGCCCATGAAGGCCCCCGACACGTTTCGCTGTTCAAAGGCCAGAAATTCATTCAAACCAAGACTGGAATTTGAGAGCAGGGTGCCCTCAAGAGTCTCAACCAACAAGGAGAGGGTGGCGTTTGATGCCCCTCCACTCTGTTCATGAATTTCCACTGTAAAGGAAAGGTTCTCTCCCTCAAACGAGGCATAGTCGGCGATGCTAAACGACGCCTCCTCGAGGAGAACTTCTCCTGCTTGGGCTTGAACCCCAGGAAAGAGAGAGAATACAAAGAGCATCACAAGGAGGAAAGTGACGCCCCGCTGTGAACGGCGTTCGCCCTCCATGGTAAGGCGTGAATCCCGTGGTTCTTCACCTTCGCGGCGAAAGAAAGCGGAAGCGGTTGTTTCTTTTACATTGAACCAACCCCCAAAATCCATGCAGGCACGGGAGTTGTTGTCCGTTTTACCTGCAGACCTCATCAAGTCCATACTGGTACGTCGACAAAAGATGGCAGACCAACTCCCAAAAGAATTGAAGTCACGCCAAGAAGAAAACAACCGCGCCTTCCAACTTGCCAAAGCTTCACGAGAGGAGCTTCAAGCCATCCAAGACACGGATGAAGCCTCAGCAAGCCACGAGGAACGTCTTCTCCAGGCCCAACAAATCTACGACGAGCATGAACAATTTCGCCGACGAACTTCATCACGCCTCCAGACCATCAAAAACAACATCCAGGACTGCCAAGAAGCCATCGATTTTTGGGAGAAGTTAGCCGACGGCGGCTGGGGCCACCTCCTTGAAGATGCAGAACGTGTTCGGTCGGGCGGAGCCTCAAGTTATGCAGAAGCGAAGCGGCATACAGCAGACAAAGAGGGTGAGTCATGACTTCAAAATCCTCTTCTCTGTTTGCAGATTTGCGGCAAAAGGAGACATCGGAAATTGAAGCGATGTACGAAACGGCATTGGCCCAACTTTCAACCACGGAAAACCAACTTCTTGACTTGTACAGGAAAAAGAAGATTCATTCAGAAACCATCAAATTCGCTGTAAGCAAAACAACACAAATACCGAACATGAAGGGACAAACAGAAGATGCACTCGTTGAACTGGCCATTGAGCAAAAAGAAGACTTTGACCTCCACCTTGCTCGACGGGACGCTCTGGTCGAACGATTGCTCGTCCCCCGTCATCGCGTCGTTCATGCCATGGGAGAATTCCATGAGAAATTGACCACCCCGCTAAACCCGACTGAATCCATCAGTTTGGCGACCGAGATGGAACACTTTGCTCGCTTCTTTGAACTTCAAGCCATGCTTCAAATCTACAGCGAGGAACAGGATGTTCAAACCTCACTCCATCGGGCCAGAAGCAATCTTCTCGAGACCATCAAAGCCGTGAACAAGAACGACCGAAGGCTCGCTCAACTCATCAACCAACATCGGTCAAACGCCAAAAAACAGCGAACAGAGGCCGGGCGTCTCAAAGCCTATCTCGAAAAGATGAACGCTTCACCCGTCATTCCGGTACCTGAACCAAATCCAGAGGTCAACGAGCGATTGCTGGCAGGCCAAGCGCTCACCATGGAAGAATTTGCATCCATGCTTGAACACGGTGGATTGACCGAACTTGATTCCAAGAAGGTACCATCAAACAAGCCGAAGCAACGCAACAAGAAGTCCAACCGAGGAACAAAGCCTCGTCGTAGCCAACGGCAGACTCCATCACGAAAGCGAGATTGATCGGTATGCCGAGAATGGCTTGGATACCCGGACAACGCCCGTTGGATTTTCCAGAAGCCGCTGTGCAAGACGTCATCAGGCTCTTTCAACAAGAAACCGGCGAGGTTTATGCTGAAGCCTCTGTGCGACATCTGCCCATCCCCGTATGGGATGCAAACCTTTTGCTGGTCGACCTCGAAGAAGCCCTTCCTTACACCGTGCAAGGCGTTCTCTGGGCCACACCGTTCAAAGATGATATTGTGCGGGTCGCTGCCTTTGTCCTCTTTTCGGAACATCAAGGGAAGGCATTGGGTTCGCAAGCCTGGGACAGGTTCGTCGACGAAGCCTGGGCCAAAGGTTTCCGGCATGTCCAACTTGAAGTCAAGGCCGAAAATGTGGATGCGCAACGATTCTACATG
>Ga0066845_10000487_pt1 | contig 12397 bp, 12 predicted proteins | sample ETNtaG_31_FD_65488 | JGI IMG/M metagenome (GOLD analysis project Ga0066845, IMG submission 65488) | Marine microbial and viral communities from oxygen minimum zone, Eastern Pacific Ocean - ETNP201310SV78 | ecosystem: Environmental > Aquatic > Marine > Oceanic | place: Pacific Ocean: Eastern...
GCCATAATGAGCATGGCGATCGCATCTAGAATCGGGTGGCAGTTGCAGGCTTGAACGACTCCCCAGCGCCCACCATCCCTTGTTGGCCTCGCAGCGAGCGTACCTCATCCTTGATATAAGGTCAAACGAACTCAACATGGATGATGTTCAAAACACAATTTGGAACAATTGAGTGCAACGGTGTCAGCGACACAAAACGTCTCCATGCCGTGCAACGTGCTCTCCAATGGTGCGAGACCATTCTCCGAGGAAGCGCATGGGAGCTCAACTCCGATGGCGGTCAAATCTCCATTCAACGAACGGTCAATGGAAACATGGTGGAGTTGCTCCCGCTCGAAGCAGCAAAATTGGACCTTGGCTTGGCTGCCTCGTTTCCCATGCATCATCTCCCGGTTTTCTTGAACGGAGAACATGTCTGTGTTCGTTCACGCCGTTCTCCCCCCCGTCCACTTCACACCGATATGGTCGCAAGCATGATGATGCTTTTTGGATTCGAAGAATTCTCACCCGAGGCCGTTCCGAAAACCCTCCACGGCCTTCTCACTGAAGCTCAATTGGCATCGCTCCCACAACGTCGCCGAAGAAGCCGCACCCAACCAGGGCAACCGTCCACTTCGGGCAGAGCCTTCCTCAGTGAGGCACAGGTGCTTGAACATCTGGCACAGAATGGAAATCGAATCTTTGAGGGGCAGTTTGAACGGCGGGACGGGACGCTACGATCCATTCGGGCCAGAGTCGTCGATTGGGAATTTGGTGTGGAGGACATCCAAGAATCAGAGGCTCAACGGCCACCGCTGCTTTACAATCCTCGGGATTATCACCTCACCTTGGTCACGGACATGGACCTCGGGCAGTATCGACTCGTAGCGACCGACCGTATGACTTCCTTAACCGTCGACGGCCAGTACCTCGAAACCGAGTCAGCAGAATGGTGAGTGCCGCCAGGGGCATTTTCCTCTGTGTCCACTCCCAAAGAATATCAATGAGAAAGGAAAGCGTTGGTCATGACCTCTTGGGTGGGTACATGGGAAGAACTTCCTGAGGGTGAGTGGTTGCCCAACGATGAACACGGCAGGCATTGGTTTCTTGACCATGAAGGAAACCATTGGCATTCCGATGATGATGGTTATCGGATTTATGTCGCCGAAACAACCGATGAGCCACAGGAGGGTGAACCTTCCTTGGCCTCCGAAGATTCGGAGGTTGTGACTTCGGTCGAGGAAGATGCAACCCCACGGAGAACGCCCCGCATCCTGGCCGGTGTTGGAGTTGTTGCCCTTTTGGTCTTGGCCTCCACCTTCTTTGTTTTCTCCGACGAAGACGAGGAACCTGCGTTTGAAGAGGTCATTTACTGGTCGGATTCTGGTCGCGGGTTCTCATTTCAAGACGATCACATGGAAATGGTCTTTCCGAACGACATGAGTGTGCCGGATTGCGATGAATGGGAGAGCGAATACCAGAATTTTTTCTTTCGATACGCCGATGAACTCAACGACGGCGCCCCGGTCTTGTTGACCGAAACGTGCCATTCTCGAATGTCGTCCTATAACCACTACGAACTCACCTACAAGGGTGACGATGTCTACGGATTGGTAACCGGGACCTTGACAGGGTTTGTTGGTCAAGACATCCATGTGTTCTCAAACGGTATTGTGCTCCACTACCTTTACGATAACCGTTGTCAGATTCTCATCAGCGACATTGAACCGTCATCGATCAACAATCGTTCGCTTCACATTTATTCTGAAGTCATCCTCAATGAACAGATTCGTTTCGATATCGACGACCCATGGACGAAGCAATTTTTACAAATCAGCAAGGACGTTTACGAACAAGCACAATCGATTGGTTGCTTCTTCCCGCAGTTCGAATACGAGGGCCTGCGGGCCATGTTTGAGAGCAATCTCGGTGAAGTGAGTGATGCGGTCAACGATTCATTGGCCACCATCACGGTTTCACAGCATGAATATGCGGCGGATTACAGAGATTTCCAATTTCTACTCAACACAGAGGCTGGGCAGGTAGAATGTGACCTCATTGGCATGGAGTCGGTTGAAAATTCATCCACGGGCGAATTCGAAATGCGTGAAAGCGAGACATCGGAAGCAGATTGCATTGTTCAATTGTATGATTTTGTTGATGAGCTTGAATTTTGGCCGTCTTTCTCCACGGGCGATATGCTGTTGGTCAAGGAAAATGGCCAACAACTCTGTGCCTCTACGTGTCTCGCAGAACTGCAGATTCTTCACCTCGGTGAACCTCTGTATGGTATTGCTCTTGATTGAATCTTCTTGGTTGAGAGAGGCCCGTGATTTGGTGCCGAATGTCTTGCCTCAGGGCTGCCAATCCTTGTAGGCGATTTGAGCAGGGACCACATCTTCTTGTCGTTCGTAATATTCCATCATGCGCTCGGCAATCCATTGGAGCCATTCGAAGGCTTGCTCGCTCTCTCGTTCTTTGCGGAAGTTTTCGATGATCAATTTGTTTTTTTGCCAGGCCGTGATCATGGAGAGGGAGAACTGCTTTCGAACCACATCAAAGTCAAAATGACCATCGTGAAGCGTGATGGCGATGCTTTCCCAGGTCAGCAGGACGGTGAACACCTTGGGGTAATCCTCGCCGTGAAACTCCTCCAACTCTGCAAATGTTTTGAGGTCGTCCGGCTGCATCCAAATGGAAATGCTTCCGTGTGAGAAGTCCTTGTTTTGCCACAATTCAGAAAGTTTGAGCGACGAAGCGGCCTTTCTATCCTTTTTGATCTCGTTGATGGTGAGCCAACTGTAAATTGCAGCACCGAAGATTGTAACGAGGCCCAAAACTTCTGCCCATTGGGCTGCAGAGGCTAAATCCATGGTTGGGCTTTGGAAATGAAGTCCTTGAACAATTGGCCACGTTCGAGAGTCATACAAGGTGGGCAACCAACGGGCGATGAATTCGGAAGTTGAATTTCAACAGAGAATCGGACTGAACTTTAAGTAAAATCATTTTTTGGATTCAGTTATGTCACTTGCACCAACCGATTACGATTACGGCGTAGCCTCAAATTACGCCTTTGCCGAAAATGTAACTTGCGCCAACGATGAGGCCCGAAAAATGTTCATCGAAGCCTACGGCCACATGCTGAATTACAACCACGAGCAGGCCATTGCTTGTTTTATGGCCACCACCGAACTTGACCCCAACTGCGCCATGGCTTGGTGGGGCATCGCCTACTGTGTTTCCTCAAACTACAACTGGTCGCCTGGACTTGGTTCTGGCCACGACCCCATTCAGCAAGCGCTCAAAGTGATGGACCACTGCACCGAACTTGAGCAGGACCTCATTCGTGCACTCTCCACACGGCACTCTGCTGAGGCGCGAGACGCTGCGGACCCCACCGTGCTCAACATGGGGAACGACCCAGCCTTGAACGTGGCCTTCGCTGAAGCGATGGCGCCCCTTTACGAGAAGTACGCCGGCAATTTGGACGTCACCGCCATCTATGTGGAAGCGCTGATGAACCTCAAGGCTTGGCAACTTTGGGACAAGAACACGGCCACGGGCGAGATCACACCCGCCGATGACAACACGCTCTTGCTCGTGAAGATCATGGAAGATGCCTTTGACAGCAGCGACGAAGCCAAAGTCAACCCTGCGCTTTGCCACCTATACTGCCACGCCCTTGAGCTCTCGCCCTTCCCAGAAAAGGCGCTTCCAGCCGCCGACGTGTTGCGAACCCGCATGCCTGGACTGGGCCACCTCGTCCACATGCCCTCCCACATCGACGCTTGGGTCGGCCAGTGGAAGGAAGCCATTGACTGCAACATCGCCGCCGTTGAAGCTGACGACCGCTACGTGGAACTGACTGGAAACGAATCGCAATTTTACAAGTTCTACCGCATGCACAATCACCACTTCATCGTGTGGTGTGCCATGTTTGACGGTCAATACGAGACGGCCCTCAAGTACGCCCGTAAGGCCGTTGACACGCTGCCAGCAGGCGACGCCGACCACGGCGTTCAATTCATGCTCGCCGGCATCATTCCAATGGGCGCGATTTTCCTCGAATCTTACGTGACCATGCCGTGGCACGTCTTGATTCGCTTTGGCAAGTGGGACGAAATCCTCGCTGAACCGATGTATTCCGACAAGGACGTCTTCCCTGCTACCATCGCCACCCAGCATTACGCCCGTGGTGTCGCCTACGCCTCCAAGGGCATGGTGCCCGAGGCTGAAGCCGAGCAGGTGTTGTTCAAAGAAGCCCTCGCCAACCCTGCACTGGCCGGTCGTGTGATGCACAACAATTTGATGTACCAAGATCCTGCTGAAGGGCCGTCTATTTTGAACGTGAACGCTGCCATTTTGGAGGCTGAAATCGAATACCGCCGACAATTCCTTGCCAAGGCAGCTGGCGAAGACCACGACTTTACCGCCGCCTTTGACGAGTTGCGCCGCGGTGTTGACCTCTCGCTCAACCTTGCCTACAACGAACCGTGGGGCCAGATGCAACCCGTTCGACACATCTTGGGTGCGTTGCTCTTTGAGCAGGGCCACATCGAGGAAGCAGAGGAAGTCTACCGCGCTGACATCGACCTTTGGAAGGACAACATGTGGGGCTTGCTTGGCCTGAAACTGTGTCTTGAGGCTCGAGGTGATGCACCCGAGGAACTCGCCGCTGTCACGGATTTGTTCAACGAACGAAGTGCTCGTGCCGACATCGTCCCTGCCAAGACCTGCTTCTGTGCACAAGATGCCCTTGCCAAGTCCTGCGGCGACACGTCCTGTTGCTGATTTTGCCTCACCTCCAGTGTTGCCATAATCCTCATGAAGACGGGGTTTCTCCCCGGTATCAATGGACATTGAGACCGCGGCAAATATTGGCGAGGCCGTCAGCGGTATCGCCATTTTGTTCACGCTCCTGTTCAGCCTTCGGCAAATGAAGCACTGGAACGAGAATCGTCGCTATGAAATCGGTCGAGACCTCGCAGCTCACATGAACAACCCGCTGGTGCATCGGGGATTCTCCATCAGCACCGTCAAACTTCACGATGAGCTGACACCTCAAGAACTGGCGGCTTTGACCCGTGAAGAAAAAGACGCCATGAACGCCTTGATGATCGGCATGAACAACATCGGTGTGCTCGCCAAGAACGGGCATCTCTCAATTGACTTGGTTGAGGATTTCTGTGGTGTTTATGTCCGCATGTTCGCCAGTCGATGGCGTCGTGTGATTCAGATTTTCATGATGGTCAACGTCAACAAGACAGGTGAAGACTCTGAATCGATTTGGGCCGGTTTGTTTTGGCTGTTGGATAACCTTGAGGGCAGAGGCACCAAAGGCATGTCACTGAAATAGACACCAACGAACAATCGAGTGTCTTCAACCCCAACCCATCAATTGACGGAAGGCGGGAGTTGCGCAAAGCTTGTTGACATCGTCTTCGGAAAAGTATTGCGCAGCAAGGGCCGAACGCACTTCTGATTCGCTCTTTCCCGTGGCGCCTGCCATGTTGATGACCCGGTTGTAGCTGCCTCCACCGGTGTAGCTGCTGCCACTGTAGCCGGTATTGGGTTGTCCGAAACTGTAGGACTGTGGGGTCTGAGTGCCTTGGCCCAAGAAGCGAGCGAGCAGGTTTTGCAGGAATCCCATGTGATCATCTCATTGACTGCGGGGCTGCCCGGGCCCCGCAGTCGGTTGGTGTCCCCACCGCATGCGGTGGCAGGTCATCGCTTTGCAGCTCTCTTGGGCGGCTATAGGTTACTTTTGCCGGCCTATAATGGTTCATGTTTTGCTACCCACTCGAAATGCGGGTTCAGCCCGCCCCGCCACTTCGTCATCTCCAAGTTCAACGGGCGTGTCAAGTCGACGAAGCAACTCAACATGGGTCGCAGACCAGGGTACTTTTCCACCGCCGGTGCCGGCCTCCTCCCATATCCCTTTGTGAACCAGCGTACTCAAACCATCAGCCTGCTCGTCGAGCATGGGGTGAATGTCAAGCCAAGCGTGGCCCAACTGTTTGATTTCGCCGCCCATTGATTTCCAACCCATGGTCGCCACTTCCTTGGCCAATTGCTCTTTTGGAATCGCCCGTGGTGCGATGAGCAACGTTTGCTTCAAATGCTCAAACGTGTGAACTGGGCCCCATCCAAGTTCATTGATTCGAGATGCGACCGATGATAGATGCCCTTGCGTCCATCGTTTTGGAATCCATGCCATCAGAGCGCTTCTCCCCTTGGTTCCGACCACCTGTGTGCTGCATTGAACCACGGTGATGGGTTCTTGGGCCGTGTTTGTGTGCTTGGAGCGAGATCGTTTCGCCTTTGTTCGTGCCCACGGATTTCCCCGTCGAAGCAGGTCGGATGGAGCAAGGGGCCAATATCGAAGCCTGAGGGCATCTGGATGTCTTGGTAATTTGGAAACCCAGGTTTTCAGCGGTGCAGTGAGTTGTTCTCTTGAGATGCGAGTGCACACCCATCCCGTCGTCCCGTGAAGGGTTCCCGGTAGTCGAATAATGCGACGCGTGTCGGCGGTGACGGTGGAGTCAACTGGAAACCCTTGCTCAATGACTCGTCGCAGCAAGGCTTGTCGTGCCGTTCTAACAGCTTCCTCACGTTCCTTCGGGTCGGGAATGGAGAATAAGGTGCGGTCGTTGTCCTTGAAGATGAGGTGAAATCCCTTTCCTCCACTATAACTTAGCGAAAGCAACGTCAAGTCTTCATTCGCTTCAATCCAGAGCAGGAGGCGATGGGCGGCTTTTCTCGCTTGTTCTAGGCGGCGGTAGCAAAAGGGTGTGAAATCGATGTCAAACACCACCCAATGGTCAATCAACACTGGATGCGGGGCGTCTTCATCGCTCCGTTTTGGAAGGTTGACGGGGGTCAACCAGGCCGATGTCCCAATGTACACATCACGTGGACCCTGTTTCTTCAACTCCTTTTGGAGGGCCTTTGATGATGAAAATTGTCGACTCGCAGTGGCCCAACGGTCGTTTGGTAGGCGCCAACGAAACTGGTGACGTGATGGCTTCTCCACCCATGCAAGGTCGCTTTCATGCGACCCGTACCACGCTTCAAGCGTTTGTTGGGTCAGCATCAAGTCGTATGCAGCGGTTCATCCTCTCAACCTTTCTGCTTCCATGGCTGGCAAAAGAATCCCTTTTTTTGTACAAAAACAAAGTTCATGCTGGGATAAGTATTAGATTCACGTCCGAAAACAGAGCATCATGGCAGTAAACATGCAAGAGAGCAGAACGGCACGATTTGGTACGGTTTGCGCCCTCTATTTTGCTCAAGGTGTGCCTTGGTTTTTCGTGGCTACCGTTCTTGTCACCTTCCTTGTGGACAATAATTCCATGACCGACGACCAGAAACTCACGTTGATTTCCGCCGGTATGCTTCCGTGGATCATCGGGAAACTCGTCTTGGGGCCGGTCATTGACCGCTATCGTTTCCAACACATGGGGCGACGTCGCCCTTGGGTCCTCATTGCCCAGTTGGGTATGGTCCTGACCATGGCGGCGTTCCTGCTGGTGGATGACCCTGCCGACGACCTCCAAACGCTCGCTCTCTTTTTCTTGATTCACAACATCTTTGCAGCGCTCCAAGACGTCAGTTCTGACGCTTTGGCGGTGGACACGCTCAGCGATGAGGAATTGCCCATTGCCAACGGATTGATGTTTGTGGCCAAGGGCTTCGGCGCCATGTTTGCGGTGCTTGGATTGAGTCGTGTATTGGATGATTCAGGCTTCCATGCAGCCTTGCAAGTGCAAATTGCCGTTCTTGGCGTTGTCATGCTCATTCCTCTCTTCGTACGTGAGCGTCCCGGCGACCGTCTCTTCCCATGGAGCGATGAGAGCGGTGGAACTGCGGCTGCTCCAGAGAGTGACACCATGACCTTCGGTGAAATCATCACGGGATTCAAGACCGCCGTGTCCAACAACACGGCGAAGATGGCTTTGTTGCTGTGCACCATCATGTGGATTGGTGGCGGCATGGGTACCGGCATGGGTGTCATTGACTTCCAATGGGAGTTCCTCTTCGTCGATGAGTTGGGTTGGGAAAGCCAGGATTATCTCGATGCAAAGGGCCTCCCCGTGTTCTTGATGACGATGCTTGGCTTCCTTGTTGGTGGTTTGCTCGGCTCGAAGTTTGGTTCGAAGAAAACGCTCACGTATGCCGTCGCCGTTGGCACGGTGATGACCGTAGTATGGTCCATGATGCGCTCGCAATGGACCGACAGTGGCCTCATGTTGCAAATCTGGTTGGTGTGGACCATGGTCTGGGCCATCGTCGGTGCGAACCTGTTGGCCTTCTTGATGTCGGTCACCACCAAGGAATTTGCCGGCACGCAATTTTCAATCTACATGACCCTCATCAACGTGGGGGCCTTTACTGGTAACGCCCTCTCGCCGCAAATTCTCGACCTAGTCGGCGGAAGTTTCCCAAACTTGTTCCTCTTTGGTGCGGCTTTCCAAGCCCTCGTGTTCTTTTTGCTTACACGAATTGACGATGCCCCTGTTCTGCCCTCGACTGCTACTGGTGCATCAGAAAGCGAGTGACCGTAGGATGCACACCTGCGGAGGCCTTTGATGAATCTAGAAACCGCTGCAAGTTTGGGTGAGGCACTGGGTGGTCTCGCCATCATGGCTACGCTCTTATTCGGTCTTCGACAAGTGATGGAAGTCAACCGCAACCGTCGGTATGAAATTTCTCAAACCATCGCACAATCCCTTGAAAATCCACTTGTTCAACGAGGGTTTGCAACCTTTGGGGGAGTGGTCACGGCGGATACTGGCCTTGAAGAATTGATGGGGCTGTCTCGGGAACAAAAGGATGCCACCAACGCTGTTATCGTTCTCATGGCCAATCATGCCGTGATGACCTACCATCGGAATCTCTCGTTTGATATCGTCTATTCCTTCTACAAGCCTTATCTCTCGCTCATAGGATCGAGCATGCGGCGTATGATGTTCCTGACCGAGCAAGGTTACATCATGCACGATAAAAGCAGCGTCACCGAAGAGGATGGAATGGGGACATTCCATTGGGTGATTTGGTTGCTTGACCGGCTTGAAGAGCATGACAAACCAGATGAATTCAAACCCCACCTAAACAAGAAGGATTGGCTCCCCTGATCACGCTTCATCCTCGATTTCTAGGACTGGCTTGTCTTCGTTTTCGTTCAGCAACACCGCTTCTTCAACATCCTCCTCGGTTTGGAGGCGAACGGTATAACCGAGCGTTCCTGCGCCGCCAATCAACATCAGCAGTGAGATGATCACGGCAAAGGGGTGGTCGGCGATGACGCCACCAAGGCTCGAGAAGAAGCCTTGATTGTCGCTCTCTGTGTCGGTGGATTTGGGTGTGATGAGTGAAACAACGGTCGCCTGGTCGTAGGCTTTTCGAGTGAACGTGAGCATCCCGTCCATCGAATCTTCGTATTCCTCGGACGGTGTGGTTGGGTTCAAATCCGAGTAGAAATCCGGTCGCTGTTCAAACTCGATGTTCACCGGTTGCGTGAGGTCCATCGTCAGCATGACGTCCACGGTGTAGGGGACCCTGGATTCAAAGAATTCAATGTCGCCGAGGAATCCCCAGAGCGTTACTGCCGTGCCAGAGACATCGAAATGGGCCCACTGGCCCCAAGATGATTCGTCCACGGCGAGGTCGTAATACCAAGAATCAGCGAGGCGATTTCCCTCGCCCTGCGCGTCGTTGCTTCCATCATCACCCAAATCGATGGCGAGTTGAAGAGCACCGGATTGCCCGGTATCAAGGTCGATTTCGGTGGCGGTGAAGGTGGCTTCAAGACGCACCGTGCCGTTCGGAATCCAGACGTAGTGTGAGTCTTCCGTGTAATACACTGCCCCTGTTTGGCCGTTGTTGAAATGGTTCCAATCTCCTTTCCAAGCATGGCGTACTCGGTCGGTATCAGCGGGAATCACCGCCGTTGTCATCATGTCATCGTAAAGTGCGTAAGCGTCCCAGACATTGTACTCCGGGTGGTCGACGATGCCGTCGTTGTCTTGGTCACGCATCAACTGAAGGGTTCGTGCGAGGGCGACCGCCGCATCCACGTCGGTCAGGCCGTGGCCCACTCTCCAGTCGTGGCACTGCCCCGTAGCACTGCGGTAGCATTCCTCTGGGATGTCGTTGCACGAGTCTTCGTCGTTTCCGTCTTCGCAGGAATTGTCCATGCCTTCGTAGCGTGCTGTTAATTCAAGGATGAGTTCAACTTCGTGCACACGGCTGTTGTTTCGTTCGTTCCAGTCCTCAAACTGACCGTAGGCGGCCGTTCCGTCGCCTCCCACTTGACTGGCGCCAAAGTCGTGGTCGTCTCGGTGATAATCGGCCACGCCCAAGGACGGTGCGACATCGAGCAGAATGCCTGCCATGCCGCCAACATGGGGTGTGGCCATGGACGTGCCTGAGATCGACATGTAATACAGGTCGCCTTGTGTGCGGGTGGAGGCATCGATGGCGGTTCCGCGAGGGGCCGTGGCCCAGATGTCTCGTCCAGGTGCGCCAACATCGGGCCATGTGTGTTGCTGATTCATGCATCCGCGGGATGAAAAGGAGGTGACCGCCGTTCCGTCATGGGTCAATGCTGCGACGGAAATGGCGGAGGGTGTGTTCGCATAGACGTTGGTGCGGAGGTCGCCCGAACACTCTCCACCAGAGCCTCCTGAATTGGATGCAGCGAAGATGACGGCCACGTCGTTTTCGTAGGTCAGTCGGTCGGTCAACTGCGCGATGACGCCGTTGGGGTCGTAGTCTCCATCGGTGCCCCATGAATTGGAAACCACGCGAATGTGGTAGGGGTTCTGTCCGGGAACGGAGTGGGCGTAGGTCCACTCAAGTCCTTGTTCAGCTGCAAAAATTGAGGCGCCATCACCCGTTCCAAGCGCCACGAGTTGACCGCCTTTGGCGACACCTGCACGACGTCCAGCCGAGGCGTCTCCGTTACCGGCAATGGTTCCGCCGACGTGGGTTCCGTGCCCCGACGAGGTGTCGGAATTTCGTGTTTCAACCCATCCACTTGGGCCGTACTTTGCGGAGTAGAGTGTCTTTTCACCGGTCCATGGTTCAAGGTAATCGTAGTCTGGATGTCCAGCGTCAACGCCGGTATCAAGGTCGACAATAGCGGTGCCGTCGCCGTCCCATTCGGTGAAGGAGAGGTCCGTTTCTCGTTGAATTTCACCGCTGGGCGTGATGATGACCCTGTCCCAAGCGTCCGTTGCACGGACCACATGGGTCGTTTCGTGCATCAAGATGCCTGGGTTGGGCTGTCCGCCCCACTCCGATGGGAGGTAGAAGAACTCCAGTGGTTTGTCGAGTTCCAAGTATTCAACCCGGTCCCAGGTGGAAAGACGGCGAACATCGATGGCTGCGCCTTCGACAAGCCCTCCATCCACCAGCGGTGCATCGCCAAGAAGTTCAAACCCGAGTTGTCCGATGAACGATTTGTCATGGGACGTTACGGGAGAATGCAACTGGAAAATGACCGGTAGACGGGCCGTGTCGTCCACTTCGTCGAGGCGTTCCACCAAATCAACGTTCATCTTCGATGCATCGCCGAGTGGGTTGGTGGAATCTGCGAGGGGTGATGCGGTAGCGCCGACCATGAGGAGTTGAAGAACAAAAGCGCAGAGGACCAATGCACGACGTGGGGTTGCCATGGTGATTTTCCACCGCCTCGGTGTTATAACGCTGATGGTTCCTCGGACAATAGTGATAAAGAGGACAAGGACCAAAATTATGTACAGGTATTCACATGCAAATGACAACTTCAGGATACATCTCAGCCTTTCAGGGTCTTCGTGCCTTGTGGGGTTGGTGGCGTGGGAGTGAGAACGATTCGGTTGATGCTGAACATGAAGAGCGAATGAAGGAGGCACAACAAGAACGAGAACTTGCGCTCTCACGAGCCCAAACCATACGGGAGGTTGCCGAGGTACGAGCTGAAACCGAGCGTTCAGTCAATCGATCACGGGCCCAAAGTCGGAGAGAGCGCCTCCAACCGGTCATGGCCATGTTTGCCGCTGTTCAAGCCAATAAACGAGCCCGTTTGGGTTCGCCGGATGAAGAGGAAATGGACTGAGGACCACGCTTTTTCTCTTCTGCAGTGCGAAACGATAAGAGGGCCATCGGAAAACGGAACACTGAGGCCTGTGAAAGTTCGACTGCATCAATTCCTTTCACGAACGGGTCAATTTTCCTCCAAACGGGAGGTGAAGGAGGCGATATGGTCGGGTGAGGTCACGGTGGCCGGCTCGGTGGTCAAGGACATCGCCTTTCAGTTCAATGCGAACACGAAAGAGGTTCACTGGATGGGTGAACCACTTCACCTGCCAGGCCTTCACCGCACCTACGTGCTCAACAAGCCAAGCGGTGTGATCTGTTCGAGATTGAATCGTCA
>Ga0066845_10000495_pt1 | contig 12305 bp, 6 predicted proteins | sample ETNtaG_31_FD_65488 | JGI IMG/M metagenome (GOLD analysis project Ga0066845, IMG submission 65488) | Marine microbial and viral communities from oxygen minimum zone, Eastern Pacific Ocean - ETNP201310SV78 | ecosystem: Environmental > Aquatic > Marine > Oceanic | place: Pacific Ocean: Eastern...
GCGCGCGATGCGACGCGCGTCGCGCGCCGCGTCCGAACCGCGCGATGCGTCGCCCCGCGCCCCGCGCGCGCGCCGCGGGGCGTCTCGGAAGGTGTCGTGCGTCGCCCCGCGCGCGTTCGTCGCGGTGATGCTCTCGATCGTGTTGAGCGCGATCGTTCCCTCGACGTCCGCCGCGCGCGAGCGGGCGTCGGCGCGATCGGCCGAGGCGCGGAGTGGTGACCGTCGATGGATGGTGCACTTGCTCCGAGACCATCCGGAGATGAAGTGCACGCAGATTCCGGAGAAGCCGGTGATCATCGGCGGCGACGGCGGCGGCGTCGGGAAGCCGCTGGAGGAGTTTTTAAAAGAGTCCAAGGCGGTGACGTTCGGTCCGACGGATTCGCGCGGGAACTCGGAGGCGGAGAGATTGAGTGGTTTGGACGATATCATCGTGGACGTCATGGCGTGGGCGAAGAAGACGCTGTATGAACCGGACGATATGCCGATGGATTTGCAGGCGGATATAGCGAAACATTTGTGCGACATGTTCGCCAGGCAAGAGAAGTGGTTGCATCCCGGATTGACGAAGAAAGGGATCCAACACGACGAAGAGATTGGGCGTTGGGGGTGGAAGGATCCGCTCGCCATGTATCTGTTGCCGTTTTGGCGAGATGTGTACGGACCGACGGTGACGTACGTGCACTTGGTGCGCGACCCGAGAACGTTGCCGATCGGCAACTTGCACGACAAGGAGCGCGATTTGCAAAAGGCATATTTTGGCCAGGCGCGTTGGGAAGAACTCACCGCCAAGTTCGAGGAGGAGTGGCGGCATCTGTCGGCGCATAAATCGTTGAGGGACATCAAGAAGGCTGACGTCATCGACGTGTTGCGCGCGACGGCGTATTGGACATCCGTCAACTTTGAGATTGGCGCCATGATCAAGGGTCCGCTCAAGAACCACGCCATCGTTCTTCGAGCCGAAGACTTGGTGCAGCCGGACATGGATCATTGGCGCAAGGATGCGAACGGGCAGGTTTTAGAGAAGTATCAAGCGGCGCAAAAGCCGATACAAGCGCTCACGACGCTCCTCCAGTTACCGGCGCGCGTCTCCAACGAGCTCGCGAGCCACGAGCACGTCAAGCGCAATCTCAAACGATTCACGGTGCACAGAGACAAATTCGTCTTTCGTTCCGATTCACCAATCGTGGAAGTGCAGACCCGCATCGCGTCGAAGACGCTCGAACTTCTCGGCTACGCCACCGACCCGGACGTCTTTCTCCCCGCGCGCCCGTCCGCGAACGCCGAGCACGGCCATCGCGTCACCGCCGACGGGGAACACATGCACGAGGAACACAGATACACCCCAGACGGCTTCGAACCCGAACCCGAGGACGAGGACGAGAACGCCGTCGAAGGAAACACCCACCACACGCTCGGGCAACAGCTCAAGCACACGCACCGCGCGCGGCTCGAACGCGAGAAACATCGAGCGCCCGACACCGAGCAATCGCGCGCGCTCGAGAAACAACTCCTCGAGGCGAGAAAGAAGACATTTTTGCTCGAAACCACAAAGGTGGGAGGGAAATCTCTCAAGGATGTCATCGATCAATTGTAATTGTAACAGTACGCCCATCTCGCGCCGCCTCTCGCCCTTCGCGCGTCGATTGCGATGTGATTGCGATTGTGATTGTGATTGTGATTGGGCGACATGACATCACATCGCCTCGCCACTCGACGACGCGCGTCGACCATCGCGCGCGCGCGCGCGAAGACACACCGCGAACGCATTCGCGTCGACGACGCGACCTGACACCCCATGGATCCGCACGCACTCGCCGTCGCGCTCGATGAGCTCGCCATCCTTCCCCCGAGCGCGCTCACGTCGATCGGGACGTTACGACGCGTGCACGCCTCGCTCGTCGCCGCCGGCGCGCAAGGTTTACACACGGACCCCACGACGGATCGCACCGCGCCGGCGAGCGGCGAGGACGTGGAGCGATTACACGAGATTTTCGACGCGTGCGCGAGCGCGGGCGCGCCGTCGACGGCGACGCACTACGTCGACGAGGTGTGCGGGGACGCGCGCGTCGTCTCCGATAACGCGGTGGAGGCGTACCTGAGAGACGGAGAGTGCGTGCTGGAGTGGGCGAAGAAGTCGCTGACGCGAGCGGCGTTTCGATTGGATGGGGCGAGTGGACGACCGGCGGAGGCGCGGCGGGCGGCGGCGGAGGAGGCGACGCGGACGCTGGACGCGCTGCGACGGGCGACGGAGGCGTTGGGGGCGGACGCGAGTGGAAGGACGGCGAGTGATGTGGCGCCGCAGTTTAAGAGATTGCAATCGGTTCGGGACGAGGTGGTGTGTCGGCAATTGCAAGCGGAGGCGTTGCTGTGGGCGGCGCGCGGGGAGACGAGCGACGCGGCGGGCGCGAGGTACGGCGGTCCGGCGGCGTGGGCGGGCGCCGTGCAGAGACGACGATCGGCCGTCGTGGAGGCCGACGCGCGATGTAGTGGTGCTTCGATGAGTACTTTTCTGGATGATCTCCTGGACGGAGTCGGCGAGCACCGACCGGCGTATCCTTTCAGGACGCTGACCGAAGCCGCTCGGAGTATTTTCGTCGACGGAAGCGCGTCGCCGACGGCGCTCGTCGCGAAGAGGTGTCTCTTCTTGTACTTTTTGCTGGATTCTGGTCTACCGCACGATGGTTCACCCTTGGAGTACGCGCGACAGGCTCACATTCATCCGCGTCTTTTCCAAGAGACGCGCGCCGCGGTTCTTCTCGACGACGCCGAAAACGAAGCGTCGCTCGACGAGGCGTGCGCGTTGTTACCGAAAGTCGCGCATCCGTTACTACCGGTCAAGTTCATCGCCAGTTTAGCGGCGAGAGATCGAGCGGCGACGGCGTTGGTCGTCGCACGAGCGCGAGCGCCGACCGGTGCGTCCTCGACGCCCGACACGGAGACGATCGGTCTCGACGTTTCCATTCGACTCGCGTGCGGCCTCGTCGCCGAGGCTTTCCTCGTCGTTCGAGACGCGTACGAGTCCTTTCCCGAACTTCACCGTTCGAAGGCTGGCGCGCACCTGGTGCGTCTTTTGTTGGATCACGGCGTTGAAAAGTTGTGCCTGGAAAAAATCTTGTCGTTACCTTTTTACGGCGACATGGAGGACGCGCTCCTCGAGCTTTTGTGGAATACCAGGGACGACGTGCCCGTGGAGTCTGGAATCGCGTATCTCCTCGACAGAGGTCGCGCGCTGGAGGCCAAGGCACTGTTCACGAGAGCGAAGACCGAGGGGAGACTCGCCGACGACCACGCGGCCAAGCTCATCGAACGATTACGCGAAAGCTCGGCGCGTTTGCCCGCGTCGCAAAAAGCGTTCGCGATGGACGGCGACGTCTCCAGGAAAACGAACGGCGTGCTCCCTCGAGCGCTCGTCGTCGAGGACGCGACGTCGGAAGACATGTCAACGACGGCGAGCGCGATGGTGGGCGAAGACGAGCGCGTGTTCCGCGCCGTGTTGAAAACCACGGGCGATGACGCCGCGGACGCGCCCTTCGTTCGACCTCCGATCGGACTCGCGCGCTCGTCCGGCCGAGATTCCTCCCTGGACCAAACCACCGCCGCGTTCGCGTCGACGTCCATTCTCAACAGTCCTGGGATCAACTTGACCTTTGTGCGACCCTTCAGAGCGACGAAATCCGACGGACCGCGCGACGCGGGCGAGACGTCGTCGTCGCCCGTCGCCGCGCGGTCCGTCGCGACGCCCTCCGCGGCGAAGACGTCCTCGTACGAGGTTCCGGAACCGACGGCGTACGCCTCTCCCTTCGGCGTCTCAACGACAAAGACCCACGACGCGTCTACCGAAGACGCCGTCGCCCCTCTCTCCGCCACCACCGGAAGTCTCCTCTTCGGCGCCCGACGTCCGACGCGTCCGCCGTCTCGGGACGCGTCGACGGCGACCGCCGCCGCCGCGTTTCCAGCCTTTCTCTCCCCGACCCCTCGCGCGCGAGCGACTCGACGCCGACGCACCGACGCACCCTAGCCTAGAATACATTCCCACGAGCGCGAGAAGACGACGACGCAATCCCTCAACCGATCAAACTCTTTCCCGTCTCTCGCCCGCGCGTTCCCGCCGACGCCGACTGAAAACCAACGGTCATTCCTCAGTTCGCCCCTCTCGCGCATCGTCATCGCGTCATCGCGCGTCGACGCACCGCCCAACTCGCGCGCGATGACGATGCGCGACGGATTGACGATGGTGGCGCGCGATGACGACGCATTCGCGCGCGCGACGCCGTCGTCCCCGTTCGGGGACACATTTTGGCATCGCGTCCATTCAGCCGTCGCGCGCGTGCGAGAGGCGCCGGAGACGAACGATGGTGGTCCCGACGCTGGGAGCGTTATCTTCGTGAGAGATCTGGAGAACGGGCGCGCGCGCGGCGCGCGAGATGGGCGCGGACGGGCGATTCGTGCGAATCGCGCGCCCGCGGAGACGACGGCGGCGCGCGCGGAGACGGCGTTCGTCTTTTCGTCGACGCGCGATGCGGAGGATGAAGAGTCGGAGGATGAAGAGTCGGAGGATGCGTTGACGGAGGCAGACGCGTCGACGCACCTGGTGGTGTTGCGATTCGGAAAGTATTACGGGTTTCGTTCGCACGCGGCGGGTGGAAAATTATTGCAAGCGCGCCGAAGCGCGAGACGCGCGCCGTGTTTCTATAGCTTTAATTTCGGCGTGTGTGAACAGTGGGAGCTCGTGGCGATCGATCACGCGCCGGTGCCGTGCGGTGGGCGCGCGATGCGGTTTCGGAACAGACGATTCGAGCGCGTGGAGCTGGACGTGGCGGTGGCGCGCGTGCCCGAGTGGCGCGTGCCGAGGTACGCGCGCGAAGACGCGAGTCTGTACGACGACGACATCGCGTACGTCGAGTACGGCTCGGCGAACGACGCGCCGCCGGTGGTGGTATCGCCCGAGCGTGTCGTGAAGAGCGCACCGCTCGCGGCGCCGCCGAGTCCGGTCGCGATGGAGGCGAAGATGGAGAAGACGGCGGAGGCGAAGACGGGCGCGCGACCGAAAACGAAAACGAAAACGAAACCGCGCGTCAAACCGGCGGAATCCGCGCCGGGACTCGTGTCGACGACGGTGGTGGAGAAATGGACGCGTTTGTTCAAGGAGGAGGTATCGGTGCGACAGGGCGTGGAGCGAGATGTCTTGGCGTTGCGCGAAGAGTTGAAGACGGTGGAGACGAAGTGCGTCGACTCCGCGCGAGCGGCGCTCTCAGAGTTTGAATCCATCAATCTGCAGACGATGGAGACGATGAAAAAGACGATGAAAAGGACGATGCGCGAGCGAGTTCGTGATGTGCGTTCGATCACGGTGATCAAGGCGCTCGATGGGAGACGTCGACAATCGACGCGCGCGATGAGAGATGAACTCTTCAGACGATGGAAGACGGCGACGGAAAAGTCTCGGCGCGCGCGCGTCGCCGTCGTGCGGTTTATACTTCGCGCGGACGCGCGTCGTCTCGGCGCGACGTTTGACTCGTGGAGACGATACGTCCATCGCGCGAAGGTGATGTGGCGAAAGGGAACGATGATTCGTCGTCGATCCGACGGTTATCGCAAACGACGGGCGTTTGATCGTTGGGTCGAGCGCGCCGCGCAGACGAAAAAGGTGCATCGCATCGCGGCGAGAGCGCACCGTCGCGGTCTCGCGGATAAATCGAGAGAGACCAAGCAAAAGGTTTTATTGGCGTGGTGCATGCACACGAAACAGAATAAGGAGATAGCGCGCGTGCATCGCCGCGCCGTGCGTCGCGGAAACGCCGAGGCGCGTCATCGCGCGCTCGTCGAGGCGTTTACGGCATGGAAGAGATGCACGCTCGCGACGAGAAGTTTCGCGCAGCGATTGGTGCGCACGTTTTCACGTTGGAATAATCGCACCGTCGCCGCGGCGTTTTTGAAATGGCGCGAGGAAACTCGCGATTCTATTCACCTGAGAAGAACGCACGCCGCCGTGGTGTCGTCGCGGAACAAGGATCGAAGCAAGACGTTGACGCGATTGTATTTCGCGGCTTGGAAAGTTACGGCGCGTTTAGCGCGGACGCATCGTTTCAAAGCACACGCCGTCGTGCGCAGACAATTGATCGTGATGCGGGATCACAGTCGCAAAACCTTCCGCATGGCGTTCGACGCGTGGCGCGCGCGGGCGTCGCAATCGTCGTTTCAACGCGGCGTGGCGACGCGGGCGGCGTTGCGGGTGCGTCACGCGGAGCTCTTCAAAGTCTTCAACGCGTGGCGTCATCGCACGCGCACGTTGCGCGCGCAGCGTGAGAGCGTGGCCGCAGTCGTGAGCAAGTTGCGTCACCGCGCGTTGCTTTGCGCGTGGAACGGGTGGAAGTCTCACGCGCGCGAGCGCGCGCGGACGTTGGCGGTGAGCGCGTTGGCGACGTACCGAACGCAGAGTAGAAATAGAATGCGCCGAGCCTTCGGAACGTGGCAAACGCGATGGCGGCGATCGGCGCTCGTTCACGCGAAGCAGCGCGCGCGCGTGCGATTCGCGACGCTCAATCACTTCTTCTCGCGGTGGATACGTTTACTGGAGATGAAGGCGGACATGCGGCGCGCGGTGGTCAGAAAACGTGTGACGCATGATTTATTCCTCGATTGGTACTGGGACACGTTCGGTGAGGAGTTCACGCGTCTGATTCAATACGGGTCACACTTGTCGCCGAACGGAAGCGGAAAACGCGACATCGTCGTCGTCGACGATCCGGATGTCGAGCTGTTTCACACACCCGTGCACACACCGGACAAGATGTTTTGGAGTCCGCCCAAGCCGCGTAGAATAATGTTATAACGCCGGACGAGACGTGCTGGGTCGCGTTCACGTGAGCCGTTGTAGTAATATGTTATAACAATCATTGGTTTTCATCCGTGGGGCGACCTAATCTCCCACCCGAGGTTGGTTCGATGACTCGAGTCATGGCCGTGGAGACATCCTTGGACGCCAACGCAATCTTCCCCACAATTTCCGCCAAATCTCTCCCCCTGGTCTCCACGCCTTGGAGCTGCGACGCCGCGCTCTCCGTCGTCTCCTTGGCCGCCGTGATGGCGTCGGTGATCGAACGACGTCGCCTCGCCGCCTCATCCGCCGATAAATTCTTCACGTCCTCGTCAAACGTGCCGTCGTCCAAATACAATCCGACGCTCTGCAACAAATGCCCAACCTCGAGCGATAACCTCTTCACGTACTCCCCCGCGTCGTCGCTCAAATCCCTGATGTCCTTGGTCGGATCTTTCATCTTTTCCGTAAATTCCGCGACTAAATTCTCTACGTACTCGCTCGCGTCGAGCGTCTTCAACGAGTCCCGCGTCTCCGCCGCCAACGTCTCCACCTCCCTCGCGCTCTCCTCCATCGCCTCCAGCGTCACCGGCAGCGTCGCCGACGTCATCTTCGCCAACTCTTCCACCTCCAACGACGCTCTCTCCGCCGCTCGCGTCGCCGCCGCCGCGCTCTCGCTCAGCGTTCGCAGAGACGCCAACAGCGGCGAGACGCGCGTCGACGCGATCGCCGCCGTCGTCACCGCCACCGACGTCACCGCCACCGTGGCGCCGAAGACAACGATGGTGGACGCGTCCAGGACGCGCACCGTCTCCACGCGCGCGCCGTGGCGCGACGCATCGACGGCCACGCGCGCGTTCTCGGCTCGGGACGGCGGCGGCGCTAAATCCTTCGCCGAGCGCGCGACGACGCGAGACGACGCGCGCGGGCGTCGAGCGCGACGCGCGGACGACGCGAGTGGACGCCCGGCCGCGCGCGACGACGCGACGAGCGCGTCGGCGCGCATGACGACGCGCGATGTGAGGTTGGGTGCCCAGCGCCTCGGGACGAGACGACGACGACGCTCTTCTAACAATACGCAATACATGCTGACTATTCATACCTACGCGAGCGCGTCGAGCATGTCTCGAACGCGCGTGAATTTCTCTCGAGGTTTCCCGACCGCCTCGCCGCGCGCGCGCTCGAGGTCGTCGAGACGATTCCAATCGTCGGCGTCGACGACGCGAACGCCTCGGCGCGCGAGAATCGAGGCGACGCCTCGCGAGAGGGGTTCTTCCGGTGGATTGACGGCGAAATCTGCCGCCATTTTCGCGACTGTTTCCTCGGCACACGTGAGATTGGTGCCTATGATGCCCGTGGGACCGCGCTTGAGCCAACCGGTGACGTAGAGTCGAGGAATTTGGCGGAGAGAGAGCGCGTCGGCGACGACGGCGCCGTACGCGTTGGGTACGACGCGCGCGCGTTCGTCGAACGGAAGCGTTACGCCGCTCGACGATTCGTCGCCGTCGACGGTCGATGCGATGGGTTCGGCGCGGTATCCCACCGAACGAAGCGCCAGGGTGGTGGGTATAGTCTCCGTCTCGCCCGACGGGATGGATTTCCGCGCGCCGGCGGGTCCGACGAGTTCGTTTCTTCCGAGTTTCATCCAACGCAACGCGCCGTCCTTGTCGCCGCCGAATTCGAGTGGACTCGCGAGAAAACGCACGTGTAAAGTCTTTTTGCACCGCCCATCTTCGCGAAGACACTCCCCGGCGTCTTTACGTTTCGTAAACGCCTCGTACGCGCGTCGTCTCGGTCGACTGCGCGTCAATTCCTCCTCATCCTCGGGCGCCAGCGCGAGCGTCTCTTCCGACATCTCCACGCGCACGTCGGGTAAATTCAACAGCTCACGAAGCTCTTTCGGCGTGAAAGATGCCTGCGCGACGCCTCGTCGACCGATCAACGACACGGACGACACTGGATGCGCCCGTAACGTCTCCAACGCGTGCGCGCAGATATCCGTCTCGGCCAGCGCGTCCGCGTCCTTCAACAACACCCTCGCGCAATCGATCGCCACGTTCCCCACCCCGATCACCGCCACGTGTGCATTCGCACCGCCCTTTTCCAACGCTTCGCGCACGCGCGCGTGCGTCTCGCTCTCCGGTCCGTGCGCGGGATCTCCGTTGAACCACGCGACGAATTCTCTCGCGCTCAACACGCCCCTTCGCGTCTCCTCTCCCGGCACCTCCAATCGTCGATCACCGCTCGCCCCGCACGCCAACACCACCCCGTGGTACCCATCCATCAATTCACCCACGCTCACGTCTCGTCCGAGTCCCACGTTGCCGTAATACGCGACGTCTTCGCGCGTCGTCAACGTCTCGTGAAACTTCTTCGTCACCAATTTCGTCTCCGCGTGGTCCGGCGCGACGCCGTATCGCACGAGACCGAACGGCGCGGGCGAGCGATCGAAGACATCGATCGTCGATCCCGCGAAGGTTTTCGCGAGCGCGAGCGCGGCGTACATGCCCGCGGGACCGCTCCCGACGACGGCGAATCGATGACCGACCGTTCGTGACGATGACGACGACGACGCATCCGTGGCGGTTCCGCGCGCGAAGACGAGGCGCGCACGCGCGCACGCGTCTCGAGCGAGCGCGGTGAGCGCGCGCGCGGTGGACATGACTCGCGCGCGCGCGTGCGAGTGCGGTTGATTCTTTTCATTTCATTTCATTTCGCGTCGTCGTCGTCGTCGTCGTCGTCGTCGTTCTGATCGTGATCGAACGAGTGAAAGAAAAAGGAGCGGCGGTGGTCGGTCGCTCATTCGTAATATCGCTCCTCGCCCATCGAATCGCAACTCGTACGACGGTACCGAACGTCGACGACGCCTCGATGTCGAATCGCAATGGCGTCGAACGCGGCGTACGATAAATCCCAGTGTCGATTCCCGCCCTCGCCGCCGCAGCACCATCGCTTGTTCGACTCGGGATTTCCCGGATGATCGCACGGACACGAGTCGGTGATCATGACGGTGACGGATTTTTTCGCCGGGTCGACGCACCCGGCCCAGGGTCCGAGAATGGAATCCGATAATCCGCGCTGTCGACCGTCGACGCATAAAATCTCCCAACACTCGCCGCACTGCGTCGTCAATCCGTAATCGTAGCCCCCGTCCGTGTTGATCGCCGCGACGTAATGCGAGGGGAGATTACTCCCGTATCCGCCTGCGTCGTCCTTCGTCAGTACGATTGATTGTTTCGGAGGCGCCGCGCCGCGCCGCGCCGCGCCGCGCCGCGCGCGCCGCGTCTCGCGCGTTCGAGACGGATGCGAAGACACCGACGCGAAGAACGCACAACTTCCGGTGTAGATAGACATGCCGTCGGGTCCGGGTCCACCGCTCCCGCCGTACCACGTCGCGGTGCCCGTCTGCCATCCTTCAGTCGAGGTTCGACGATCATCACGCTGATGATCGTGATCGGCGCGCGCGAGCGTCATCGCCGTCATCGCGACGCGCGCGACGAGCGACGCGACGACGCGCGCGCGCGCGCGACGAAGAAAATATCGACGCATCGGACTCGACGGGGAAATCCCGACGCGAGAGGTCGCGCGACGCGGTGTGACGAGATGTGCGAGATTCACGAAATTCGTCGATTCGCGTCGCTTTTTCCGAGATGTCGCCGCGGGACGAGACGCGAAGGCGCGGCGGGACGCGTAGAGAGTGACAAAGGAATACTCATCCGTGTCTCGCGGATCGACGGCGACGAACTGTGGTGGTGGTGGTGGTGGTGGTGGTGGTGGACGCGGACGCGTCGTCGACGTCGTGAAACGTCGGACTTCGGCGCGTCACCGTGGGCGCGATATCGGCGTCTGATTTCGTCGAAGACGTCTTCGTCGTCTTCGGTTTGGGTGCGCACATGGCGTACGCGAGACCGCCCGCGACGACCATGGCGGCGCTCACGGCGCCTTCGCGGCTCAGACACTGTCGAGAATCCTCGGGACAAAAGATGAAGTGGGAAAAGACGATGACGCCGACGCTTCGAATGGCGTTGGAGAGCGCGAGTTGCGTCGCCCCGGCTCGAGTGATGACGCCCATCATCATCTTCACCATGAACGCACGACTGAGCATGTTACCCACGTGTACCTTGAGAATATCGCGCACGTCTCGCGGTTGCGCGTCGTAAAATTCCCACACCAATCCGTCCACGTCTCGCGCCGTCGTGGCGAGCGTGTACGCGCAAAACGCCCCGAACCCGCACGCGCCCATCAACATCGTCTGCGCGTTCGCGCTCAGCGACGACTTAGACGCGCTCAGATGTTCCATGACGAGTCCTCGAAATCCATACGACACCGTCGCCGCGTTCGCGATCAACAACCCCATCGCGGGAACCTCGACGCCGTTCCTCTTCGACGTCTCCGCCACCTCGCTCGCCTTGACCGCCAATCCACAAATAACCACCCCGATCGCGCTCAACTGCGCCGTCGTGAACCTTCGCTTCAAAATTACTCGACTCAACAGCGCGGAGAACGGAATCAGCAGTCCACTCAGCGTCTGATACAGCGGTCCGCCCAATCGTCTCATGGCTTCGAACGCGCACGTGAGCCCGCACAAATCAAACACCGGCAAGAGCAACGCCGCGCGCGGGAACGGTCGACGACCGCCCTCTCTCGCGTTCACGCCGCTCGTCGTCGTCGTCGTCGTCGTCGACCTCGTCCACGCCCACGTCACCGTCGAGCTCATCGCGTCGCTCAGGTAAATCATGCCCGTCAACGGCTGCGTCTCCGGCGCGACGAGTCGCATGCTCAACACGCGCTGGGCGGTGAGAAAGTAACACACGCCGAAGGCGACGTGCGCCGCCATCACCGGAATCACCCCATCGCGCGCGCGCGTCATGCTTGGGCGCGAGCGTGGCGTCGATGTGTCCCGGGGACGACCGAGACCGCGCGCGCGGTCACTGACCGACGCCCGTTCGGTCGCGCGTTCGACGACGCGCGAAGAGGGCGCGAGATGTCGGACGAGGAGGATGGTTTCGTCTTCAACGCCGCGTTCACGTTCGACGCGTCGGACGAGGAGGATGACGGCGCGAACCGCCGGTCGTTTTCGCGCGCCGCCGGGAAATTACAGGGCGCGCCGCGCGCGACGCCGTGGGACTTCGGCGACGCGAAGCGCGAGATGCGAGAGGAACTGCGCGCGAAGAAGATGACGAGCGTGGACGAGAAGATCGCGCGGGCGCGAGCGGGGGGTGGTGGGAGGGGTGGGAAGGGAAAGGGGGGACGGCGGCGGAGGGACGGCGACGACGAGAGCGACGACGAGTACGGGAGCGATTCGGAGGACGCGCCGTTACCGGGAGAGGACGTGGACGACGAGGATGACGATGAGAGCGTGAGTGGGGACTCGGACGAGGACGAGGACGAGGAGAGCGAGAGCGAGAGCGAGGAGGCGGCGTCTTCGAGCGGCGAAGACGAGGAGAGCGACGAAGACGAAGACGAGGAGGAGGAGGAGGAGGAGGAG
>Ga0066845_10000499_pt1 | contig 12211 bp, 7 predicted proteins | sample ETNtaG_31_FD_65488 | JGI IMG/M metagenome (GOLD analysis project Ga0066845, IMG submission 65488) | Marine microbial and viral communities from oxygen minimum zone, Eastern Pacific Ocean - ETNP201310SV78 | ecosystem: Environmental > Aquatic > Marine > Oceanic | place: Pacific Ocean: Eastern...
GCACTTTTTTCGTGCGCGACGCCGTCGGACGACGCCGACCGGTGATTGAAAGAAACGCAAAAACAATAAACGCATGCATGCGTGTGATTACACGCGCGTGTCTCGCTCGCCGTCTCACGTCTCTTCCTCGCGTCTCGCCGCGCGGCGGCGGCGATTTTTTCGATTCCCGCCGCGCGCGCGCCCGTCCTCTTCCTCTCGCGTCATCGCCGCCACCTGACTCGGCGTCGCGCGCGATTTCCTCTGTATCTTTTTCTCATTCACCGCGCGGCTCGGGTTCGCCTCGACGACGCGCGTTCGACGCGCCTCCTCGTCTCGCGCGCGCGTCTCCTCGCGTCGATCCATCGCCTCGCGAAACGCGACGTACGCGACGCCGCCGGTGATGACGACGAGGAGGACGACGGCGAGGGCGAACCCGAACGCGACCAATGAATCATCGGGAGACGTCGGCGACGGGACGTCCATCTCAAAGTCACGCTCGCCGTCGAACGCGAGGAGACGCGTCGAATGACGCGTCTCGCGCGAATGATGATGATTCGTTATCCTCGGCGTTCGGGGCGCGATGACGACGCGAGACGACGCGCGAGACGTCGATGGACGCGATGACGTCGATCGGTGGGACGCCCGTCGCGTCGACGCGACGCGCGCGCGCGCGGTCGGGGACGCGCGCGCGCGAGAGGTGACGATGACCATGGCGTCGACGTGTGATGGGTGATGACACGCATTCGACGCATCCGCACACGTCCTCGCGCGCGCGAGGGGTACAACGCCCATGTCGAGACGCGAACGCGCGCGTGGGGACTCGTTCCCTCGCGCGCGCGCGCGGAGACGCGCGTCGGCGCCCGTGGGGAGACGCGAGACGTCGCGCGAAGGTGCGGTGGCGGCGCGCGCGATTAAATCATCCGTCGCGTCCCGACGACGACGACGACGAACGACGACGACGGAGACGAGAGAGACGAGAGAGACGCGCGCGGTGTACTTTGCGCGCGTCGACGCGTCCACGCTCGCGGTCGACGACGACGACGACGACGATTGTGATTGTGATGATTTCGGCGCCGTCGGGACGCCGTCGGGACGGCGCCGCGCGTCGGATCCGACCCGGGTCGAGACGCTTCCGCCCGTGTTCCCGACGCTCACCGACGCCGTCGTTCGCGCGGTTCGACGCGCGAAGGAGACGCCGAGGACGTCCGATCCCGTGGCGGCGATTCGAAGGGTCGCGCGGGACGGGCGCGCGAGACGGTTGGCCGACGCGGCGGGAAGACGCGCGGAGGTCGAGCGCGAGACGGTCGAGGCGGACGAGGCGATGGAAATCGCGCGGGAAGGGGACGGTGAAGGTGATGCGATGGAGACGGGTGATTCGCCGAGACGCGATGTTCGACCGAGGACGAACGATGACGCGGAGGACGCCGACGACGGCGTGTTCGGGTTGTTGACGCGCGCGGCGCGAGACGAACGCGCGCCGTCGCTCCCGTCGACGTATGCGATTCAGGAGGTTCGCGCGAGCGATCCCGTGTGTGATGATCTCGTTCGACTCTCCGTCGCGTTCGCGAGCGAGGACCCGCGCGTGGGATCGCTCGTCGGAGGACTCGGCACGGCGACGGCGCACGTCTTGCGAGACGACGGCGGCGGCGCCGTCGGGTACACGCTGACGCACGAGAACCGCGCGCCGGAGTGGGATCTCTCGCGCGCCGTCGCGCTTCCACCGCGTCTTTCGCACGTTTTCATCTCGCGCGAGAACCGCGAGCGCGGACTCGGGACTGGATTAGTGGATTGGTGGCGACGACGATTCGCGCTGCGATGCGCGTTTTTCGCCGTCGATTCTCCGAACGACCGCGTCGAGCGCGCGTTGCGCCGCGTCGAGTGTTCGATGGCGACGACGCGGTCGGGACACGACGCGTCGAGTGTACATTACCTAGCCCCGTGCGTCGCGCGGACGTCGTCGAGACGCGAGAGCGGTCGCGACGAGTAGAAGATGAAGAAAAAGAGAAGATGAACAGACAATTCTATTTCGACGCCGACTCGATGTACCTCGCCGCGGTCTCCGCCTCGGCGATGTACCGTCCCGCCCGTCTCGACGCCTCCACGTCGTACGCACCCACGATTTCGGCGCGCGCGCGCTCGGGCATCTTCATCGACGCGTCCACGTCCGCCTTGGTGACGCCGCGACCGAGCAATCGCTCCATGTCGGCGCGCCGCACGCCGTTTTCCAACACGTCGCGCGTCTCCACCCCGCTCTCGTACTCATCCCACGCGACGCGCGAGACGAGTTCCTCTCGAATCGACGCCACGACGTCGTCCGCCATCGAAATTTCCCGACGCGTCTCCTCTATTTTAACCACCAATTCGTCCGATCCTAATCCCTCGACGTCGTCGAAGAAGACGCCGCACTCGCGAAGAGGCGTCGTCTCGCCCGTGAGTGGATCACGCAACGCCAACTCGGCGTGAAGACGATCGATCAACGCGTCGTCGACGACGCGCCTCGCGAGACTAGTGTCGGGAAGGACGCCCACGACGCCGCGATCGAGCCCGACGCGTATGCGTTCGAGATGGTCGACGCGAACGTGCAACGCCGCCGCGCGCCGCGCGCGCGCCGCCAAATGGTCAATCATCGGTCCCGCTTCGCTCTGCGTGCCGCGATACGCGCGCACGTCCTGTAACAATTTCCCGTGTCCTCGCCAATTGCCCTCGTATCGCTCCTCACCCGCGACGTACCCCTCGTCGCCCTCGCGTAATTTCGCCGGCGTCCACACCGACGGATTTTTCCCGACGCTCGTCGCGCGCGACCCGAGCGCGGCGGCGCCCTCCAGGATAAAATCTCCGAGACGATCGCCGCACGTCTCCATCTTCGGGTGCAGAGGATCGATCGTCAACGATCCATCGATCGCATCGCACGCGTCGTCGTCGTCCCGCGCGTCACCGAATCGCACTTGCACCGCCGCGCCGCACGCGCCGAGCGTCCCGAATTGTCTCTGCGTCGTCTCTCTCGAATCCCTGAGTCGAGATAACGGTGGGAGGATATCGCGCGCGAACGTCGCGCCGCGAACGTCGATCGTCACGCGATCGTACGCGCGCGATACTCGCGGTCGCGTCGTCTCGTCCTCGTCGTCGAGGCGCGCGAGCCGCGTCGCGTGTCCCGTCTCGCCGCCGCGGGACGCGCGCACCACCTTGCCTCGCTTGGTCGCATCGCGACGAAACGCGATCGTCGTCGGCGCGCGCGCGCCCGTGGAATCTTCAAACGTCACTCGCACGTCCGCGTCCCGCATGGCGCTCCCGAGCGCGCGCGGAGGGCGTCGAGGAGTGACGGAAACGCGCGCGCTCTGTTTTCGTAACGCTCGCGATTCTTTCGTAACGCTCGTTTCATTAACGCGCGGGTCAACGACGCGACTAGTCGCGCGCGCGCTCGGGGCGACAGGCGTACGCGTCGAGGACGAAACCGGCGTCGAGATCGTCGTCGAGTCCGCACGCGAGGACGGGGACGGCGACGACGTCGAGCGCGGGAGAGTTGAGGTCGACGCGGAGTCGAGAGACGAGGGCGCGGCGAAACGCGGCAAAGTCGCCGATCGACGCGTGGTACAGACGCACGGCGAGCGCGATGTCGTCGTCGACGGCGCAAAGGTTCGCCTCATCGAGTCGCGCGAGGACGTGGCGACTCGCGGCGGCGGCGACGACGTCGACGGTGCGGTCCGAGCGAGGCGCGGTGACGACGCACCTCGCGAAGCGGGACGCGCGAAACACGCTTCGCGAACGCGCGCCCTCGTCGTCGGGAAGCGGTTTTCCCGCGCGCGACGCACCGACGAGCGAATCTTCGTCGTCATCATCGACGTACCCGCGCGCGCCCGACGGACCGTCGTCGACGAGGAGCGTCGGCACGATCTCACCCGCGGCGTTCTTCGGAAGGTCGGCGACGACGAGTTGCGTCACCAACGGCGACCACGAAAATTTCCTATCCCCGCGGTCGCACTCGCGTCGAAGCGCGCGAAGCATCACGCGCGACGGATGCGCGTCGATACCATCGCGCGCGTACGCCTCTTCGTGCGCTGCGTTCGTGTAAAGCGTCACGGCGAGCGAGCGAGCGCCCAGCGGCGCGCCGACGACGTCCGCCACCGCCGCCGCGCTTCGCGTCGCGCGTTCGAGCTGAGGTTCCACCCCGGGCACGAGATCGAGCGTCGTCGGTTCCATGCCGATCTGTCCGGCGACGTGCGCGAGACCGCTCGCGCGAACGGATTGTCCGTACGGACCGATGCACGCGGGCGCCCAGGAGGACAAAGATTGCACGTGGAGCGATTTCCGCTCGGCGCCGTCGTCGAGGACGAAGACGCAATCAATCTGTAGCTTGACGTCGCCGGGAAAGCGCGTGGCGACGCACGCGCGCGCGCTGGGCGCGACCGCGGGCATGTATTTGGAATACACCGCGTTCACGCGCGCGAATTGCGCCATGTCGTCGAGATAGACGTGCGTCATGGCGACGCGCGGCCACGCGAGAGCGGCGGCGGCGGCGCCGAGACGCTCGACGACGCGCGCGCGAGCGTACCGAAAGATGGCGTCCGCGCACGCCTCGTGCGACGCCGTGCCCTCGGCGGAGATTGAAACACACATCATGGTCGACGACGCCGTCAGAGAGGGACGAAGGACGCACTTGACGCCGTCGACGGCGACGCGTTCGTCGTCCAGCGCCGAAAACGCGCCGCTCGTCGACGCCGACTCGTTGGACGCGACGCGCGCGTTCACCGTCTCGCACTCGTCCTCCACCCACATCACGCGTCCTGGCTCGATGGAATCGCCGTTTTCTTTCAAAACCACCTCGAACGCCTCGACGACGAGGTGTCCGCTCGGGGCGAACGCGTCCTCGCTCGTCTTGACGGCGCGCGTCTTCGTCAGCGCCAAACGTCCCCTGACGAACATCGGACAATCCACCACCAACGTCTCGAACTCCCCGCCCTCGCCCGCGCAATACGACCCGTACTCTTCCTCTATCCTGCACAACTCCTCGCTCGCATCCGCGATGGAGGCGCCGAGATGTTTCGACGGACTCAATCCCATCGCCGCCACTTTTACCAACCGCGCGTCGACGCCCTCGTCGCGCACCCGTCGCAACACTTCTCGCTGCGTCACGCGCCACAGCGGCGCCAACGACGTCAAACCTAAATCAGCGCACACCGCCTCCACGCGAAGACGCTGATAATCGCTCAAAATCGCTCCCGAACACACGCTATTCACCCCGGGCTCGGCGCGCGTCACGGCGCGTAAAAGCGCGCGTAAATCCTCCACCTCGTCCCCATCCTCCCCCGCGCCGTACTCCAGCGCCAATCTCTTCGACCGACCGCGAATTCGTCGACGAAACACCGGTTTCCCCGCGCACGCGCCCAGCGCGTCGACGCACGCGTGCGCCACCGTCTGAAAACAGTGCGAATCCAATTCCTCCGCCGTCGCGTCGAGCGGGCACAGATTCGCGAAACACACCACCTCGGCGTCGTCTCGCGCGTCGATCGTCATCGCCGCGAGCGCCCCGTCCTTCCCACCGCTCACGAGCGCGCAGCACGCGTGTCTCGGCGCCATGTCACCGCGCGCCCGCGTCTGGCGCGTTCGCGCGCGTCCCCGAGATAAAGCGCTGTATCTCGCTTTATCCATCGCCACACGCCGACGCGTCTCTCTCGCGCGCGCGAACGCCGCACGAACGCGCGCGGGAACGTTTCATTCGTCATGTCCGCCCGCACGAACGCCCCGCGCGTCGCCGCGACGCGCGCGACGACGAAGCGAAGGACGACGTCGACGTCATCGAGATCGGGACGAGGTCGCGCGGTGACGCGCGCGAGGCTCGAGACGAGGGACGAGAGCGACGAGGACGCGACGCGCGTCGGGAAAAACGTCGCCATCGGTGTTTTCGCCGCGGGAGTCGTGGCGTCGAGCGGCGTGGCGACGGCGGACGGGGATGTGATTCCGAGCGCGGGGACGCCGCCGGCGCCGACGGAGACGACGGTCGCGCCGCCGACGCTGAGTCTGCCGCAACCGACGGAAAACGCGCTCGACGCGTACGAGGCGGCGACGAGAAGCGGTGGGAACTCCAAGACGGCGAAGAGTCTCGTGAGCAAGGGAAGCTCGGGGAAGAAGAGTAGGTTCGACGCGCGCGGGAAGGATAAGCGCGGCGGGCCCCCGGCGGGGGTGCTCGCGGCGGCGCCGGCGGTGCTCGGATTCGGTGGATTCGCCGCGTTTAAGGCGTTGAGCGGTGGCTCGAGCGAAGACGACGATGAGGACGACGCGCCGCGAGTCAAGGCGCGTCCGCCGAAGATTGAACCGCCCAAGGTTGAACCGTCTCGCGCGGTCGCGCCCCCGCCGCCCAAGGGTGACGAACCCAAGATGGAGATGCCGAAGATGGAGATGCCGAAGATTGGCGTGCCCAAGATGGAGATGCCCAAGATGGAGATGCCCAAGGTGGAGATGCCCAAGGTGGAGATGCCCAAGGTGCCGAGCGTCGACGCGGGTAAGAAGCGCCTGCCGCCGGACGCCAAGCGCGAGAATTTCCCGTCTCGCGCGGAGATTTGGGCGGCGGAGGACGCGGCCGAGGCGGCGGAGGAGGAGCGTCGCGCGCGAGAGGCTGCCGCTGACGCCGAAGATGCGGAAGAAGAGGACGAAGAGGAGGAGTACGAAGAGGAGGACGACGAAGAGGAGGACGTCGAAGAGGAGGACGACGAAGAGGAGGACGACGAAGAGGAGGACGACGAAGAGGAGGAGTACGAAGAGGACGACGTCGAACAGTTGCGCGCCATGGCCCGCGAAACCGAAAAGACTGAGCGAGCTGCGCTTCGTACCGAACGCGAACTTCTAAAGGCTGAACGCGCCGATGCACGACGCGCCGCGAAGGAGGCGCGCCGCGCGGAACGCAAGGCTAAGAAGGCTGAGCGCGCCGCCGCGCGGCGAGTCGCGCGACGAGCCGCTCGTAATCGCTCCGAAGACGAGAGCGACACCGCTGAGCGCAAGGCCAGAGAAAAGGAACTCATCAAGCGCGAGCGCGAGCGCATCTTGGCGCAAAAATCGGAGCTCGCGGAGGAGAAGCGCGCTCGACGCGAGGCTGAGAAGGCGGCGCGCGCCGATGCCCGAGCAAGACGACAAGAGGAAAGGCGCCGACAAGACGCGGAGCGTCGCGCCGAACGGGAGGCTAAACTTGCCGAACGTCGCGCCGAACGCGAAGAACGGGCTGCCGCCAAAGCTTTGCTTCGCAAGACTGGCACGCAGCGCGTCGATCGCAACATGAAGAAATCTGAGAGGTCCAACACGCAACTCTTCAAGGTTGTCCCGCCGGTCGCGCGCACGCAGCGAATGGGTGAAAGCGCGGATGCAAGCGATGAAGCCACACTTCCGCGCAACTTCCCGACCATCGCGTCGTTGGAGGGATTGACGATGGAAGAGAAGCTCGCTGTCGCCGACGAAGCGGACGCCTTCGCGGAGCGTCTCGCCAAGAAGGCTGAAGCGGCTGAAAAGTTTGCCAGCGGCTCCGTCACCAGCGTTCTCTTCTTCTTGAAGCCCGGATTCGTGAAACAAGCCGAACGTGCGTCTGAAGTCGCCGAACTCGCCGCCGTGCGAGCTCAGCAAGTGCGCGCCGCCGCGGAAAAGAAGCAGGGCGGTGTTGGCGGCATCATCGCCGGTATCACCGCTCTCTTGGTCATCGGCGGCGGCGGCGCCGCTGTCCTCCTCAATGGCGATGGTCCCTCGCTCGACGTCCCGGCGCCGAACATCATCAAGATTCAAAAGCGCAGCGAGCCGTCCCCTCTCGCGAGCCAAACTCAAGAGGCTCCGAAGCTTCGCGATCTCGAAGCGATGGAAGCGATGGAGAAACTCAACGCCGGTGAAATGGACGCCACTGATCTGTACGATCAGATGCGCCGCTAATCGATGAGGCACGCTTCGATTCATTTTTAATAATGTTACGTAATGTACGGTTCTTTTATTACAACGACACAAGCGCATGGCATGTGCACTACTTGTTCTGTTTTTTCTGCTCCATCTCTGCCCGCTTATCCACGGCGAACGCCGCCATGATGGAGTCACCCAACCCATCTTTGACGAGAAACTCTGTGAGGTCGATACCTCCAGAATTACTCGTGTCAAAGACGCACCAGATGTTTTCGACGACGCTACGCACGTCTTGGATGTGCGCGACGTCGTCTTGAATATTAAACGATTTGATGAGCGCTCGAACAACCTCATCCTTCTCCAACGTTCCGGAATCATCCTCGTCCCAGAATTTGAACCACTCGCGCTTCTCAGTGACGTGAGGAACATGCTTGTAGCATCGTAAACGCGCCGGATACGTCGCGCTGACGTATTCAAGCAGGCCCTTCTCTCCCACGAGGGCGTCCTTGGTCAGCGCGCCACTGCCATCCTTATCCCACCGCGGCATCAAACCGTGCAAATCTCTCGCTAATCTCTTCCAATCTACGGGAATCTGCGCGCGAATCACCGCCAAAACGTGTTCTTCTCCCAGTTCTCCCTTCTCTTCCACGTCACACAACCGAAACCACTCATCCGCGTCCTCGGTCGGGAACGGTACCCCCCGCGCCTCGGCGCACTCCGTTCGACAAATCGGACAGCATCCACTCGCCTCCACCACGCTTCTCGCGCACCGCTCGTGCAAAAAGTGTCCACACGTTCTCACGCCCTCTTCGTTCACGAACACGGCCGTGCGTTCCTTACACAACGGTTCGAAACACACCGAACACTCCTGATGCTCCTCGCTGACGTGCAGCTGCGCGCCGCTAAAGCTCCCCTCCACGTCCACGTTCTTCGCCGAATCGTCGTCGTCCGCCAGCCACACGTCGTCCGTCGATCGACGGTGCTTCCTGCGCTCCGCCTCTTGTTCCAACACCGTCTTCGTCGCGTCCTTCTTCCGTCCTCGCTCGCGACGCGCGAGCCCATCCTTCGCGGGCTCGTACACGCCCGGAATGTGTGGCGCGAAATGCTGCGCCTGTTGACGTCGATTATCGTTCGCCGTGTGCGTGGGCACGCGCATGGCGTTCCCCATGACGCCCGATGGGGGAGCGCGCGCCGATCGAGCGCGCGCGCGTGTGCGGGCGCCGTCGCGGGCGCGACGACTCTCGGCCGATTAATCGAGATCCGTGTCGACTGTCCGGTCGGTGTGAACATTTGTTAGTGTTACCGATGTCATAATACTGAGATTCGTGATTTTTATGTGTGCGACGCGCCCGATCAGCGGTCTCCCCGCGCCGAAGACCGCACACGTCGTCGCCGACGTGGACGCGCGCGCGGACGCTCGCGACGGACCCCGGCGCGCGTTTCCAGTCGACGGCACGCGCGAACGAGGCGCGATGAGCTTCCGTCCGGGGAGCAAAGCGAGCGAGCGCAAGAAAGGCTTCAAGAAGGCGATCGACGCGGATGAGGCTCGACGAAAGCGCGAGGGTGCGTGCGATGCGATCGACGCGCGCGAGTCGATCGATGCGAACGATGATGTCGTCGCGCGTGCGCGTGCGCGCGCGCGGTTCGTTCGCGGCGCGAGACGACAGCGCGCGAGAGAGGGCGATGAAAGGGGCGCACAGGTTGAGGGGGATCTGGCGGCTGCTCGCTCGAGGATGACGACTGACGCGCGAGTGACTCGTGGGATCGTTCGCGGTGGCAGATAACATGATTCAGATCCGTAAGGATAAGCGCGAGGAGGCGATGATGAAGAAGAGAAGGTGCGCGCGCACGATTCGTCTTCGAGCGCGAACGACATCGTCCCGGCGCGCGCGGTTGACCTTGATCGCGGTCGTGTCGAGACGTGAACGCGCGTGACTGACGTTCCGTGGATGATTTTCTTGACGCAGGGATGGTGCGATGGGGAGCGCTGCGTCGGATTCCTCGGCCATGACGGGCAGTCCGGGCGGCGGCGCTTCGAGTAAGCTCGCGCAGTTACCACAAATGTTTGAGGCTTTGAAGAATCAAGATCCTAATGTGCAACTGGAAGCGACGATCGCGTTCCGAAAGCTTCTTTCGATCGAACGCTCGCCGCCGATCGATCAGGTGATTGAAACCGGTGCGACGCCGTACTTCGTCGAATTTTTGAAGCGCACCGAGTTTCCCAAGTTGCAGTTTGAGGCTGCGTGGGCGCTGACGAACATCGCGTCCGGGACGAGCGAACACACAGCCATCGTGATTGATCACGGTTCGGTGCCTATCTTCGTCGCGCTCCTCGGCTCGGATAATCCGGACGTGCGAGAGCAAGCGGTCTGGGCGCTCGGTAACATCGCCGGCGACAGTCCGCGATGCCGCGACTTGGTGTTGCATGCGCAAGCTTTGCATCCGCTTCTCGGTCAGCTCAACGCGGACGCAAAGATTCAGATGCTTCGAAACGCCACCTGGACTTTGTCCAATTTTTGCCGGGGCAAGCCGCAACCGGACTTTAGCATGTTACGCGACGCGCTCCCGGCGCTCGCGCGTTTGGTGCACTCGAACGACGAGGAAGTGCTCACCGACGCGTGCTGGGCGCTCTCCTACCTTAGCGATGGTACGAACGACAAGATTCAAGCTGTTATCGAAGCTGGCGTGTGTCGAAGATTGGTTGAACTCTTGGCCAGCAACCACCCGAGCGTGTTGGTCCCCGCACTTAGAACGGTGGGGAACATTGTCACCGGGGACGACTATCAGACGCAAATCATCATCAACTGCCACGCCCTCAAGGCGTTGCTCGGATTATTAGCGGGTGATTACAAGAAGACGATAAAAAAGGAAGCGTGCTGGACGATCTCGAACATCACCGCCGGGAACAAGGATCAGATCCAGGCCATCATAGACGAAGGCATCGTGCCTCCGCTCGTCGACTTGCTCGCCAACGCCGAGTTTGACATCAAGAAGGAAGCCGCTTGGGCGATTTCGAACGCGACGAGCGGTGGTACCCACATGCAGATTAAGTATCTCGTGAGCATGCAATGCATCAAGCCGCTGTGCGACTTGATCAACTGCAGCGACGCGAGAATCGTCACCGTTGCGTTGGAAGGTTTGGAAAACATTTTGAAGGTCGGCCAGGTGGAGAGCCAAGATCCGGAGGCCCCCAACCTCTTCGCGCAATTGATCGACGAGGCTGAAGGTTTGGAAAAGATCGAGTCGTTGCAAAATCACACCAACAACGACATTTACGAAAAGGCTATGCGCATCTTGGAGACGTATTTCGGGTTGGAGGACGACGACGTGCAAAACATTCTTCCGGAGACGCAGGGCGACCAGTTCGCCTTCGGAGGGGGCGCGGCGCCGACCGGTGGTTTCAACTTTTAATCCACGACGAACGACGACGAACGATTGACGACAGACTTGACATTAGCTTGAATAAATATCAGACGAACCCTTCGAACGCTTTGAACGCTCGGCGCCTCGCCTCGCCTCGCCGCGCCGCGCCGCGCCGCGCCGCGCCAGGTGGCAGAAACGGGCGAGTTTTCGTTCGTCTCTTTTTCCCGCGACGCGTTCCGCACACGCCCGCGCGCCGCATGGCGTCGCGCGTCGCGCGCGCTCGCGCTCGAGCGCCCGCGCGCGTGTGTCTCGCACACCCGCGCGCGGTCTTCCTTCTCGTCGTCGCGTGCGCGACGCTCGTCCCGCGGCTCGCGCGCGCCGAACGGGAAGGATGGTTGTTAACCACGCTCACGCGCGCGTCGAGCGGCGCGTCGAGCGAGGACGCGAACGGTGAGCTGACGTACCCGAAGAGCGTCGCGTTCACGCTCGATGCGTTCGGAACGACGTACGACGCGAACGTGCGCGCGAACGGTGAGCTGACGTCGAGAGACTGTTCGGCGAAGAGGCAGAGGCGAGGGGCGCGAGGGGGCGCCGACGGCGAACGACGTCGCGATCGCGGCGACCGCCCCGGGGGTGTGTCGCGCGTGGAGAGGATCGCGAACGATGAGTACGACGTGATTCCGATGAATGCGACCGGTGCGCGCGGGATGTCTCGTTGTCAGTATTCCGGCGCGGCCGAGGCGAACGGGACGTCGCCGGCGAGAGTCGCGGCGGCGCTCTGCGACGGCTTCGTCAAGGGGCAAATTCGAGCGAAGAATTCGACCGTGTACTTCGAACAAGCGAGCGAAGAAGCCGCGGGTGCGTATTTGTCGACGCATCTGTTGCCCGCGGGATTGGATCCGCTCGCGTACGTCGTGCTCAACGTGAGTCTGGGTACGCAGTCGCATCGAGGCGTCGTGGATCGTCCGCGCGTCTTCGGTACGGACGCCATCAAGTATTTGGA
>Ga0066845_10000500_pt1 | contig 12202 bp, 10 predicted proteins | sample ETNtaG_31_FD_65488 | JGI IMG/M metagenome (GOLD analysis project Ga0066845, IMG submission 65488) | Marine microbial and viral communities from oxygen minimum zone, Eastern Pacific Ocean - ETNP201310SV78 | ecosystem: Environmental > Aquatic > Marine > Oceanic | place: Pacific Ocean: Eastern...
TCCTTGGGGAAAAAGCTCCAAGCACACCAAAACATCTGAACGGTTAGCATCCCCCCAATCCAAGTACGAGATATTCAGAGGATGCTGTTCTTGCAGGATTAGCTCGGAAGTCGAAACCGAAAAAGGTACTCCGACGTGCCATGTGCGGTTTCCGCTGGTATGGCCAGTAGCATCTTTCGCTTCGCATGTCACATCAATTACCCCCTCCACAATGACCCACAATGATCGATCGATGCTCTGCGAAACCTCGCTGCCGTCTGAATAGCATACAACATCCAGGTTGGCAACTCCCGACTCGTCATCGAACCACGATGCAATTCCATCATAACCTTCCCAAGATGACAACTTGTTCGCCCCTTCCTCGGCAACTGGAATCCAACTTCCATTTTCAGGTGCTTGCGAGGTCCAAGTTGGGGCCTCGTCTATGGGGATAGATGAGGTTGTGAAGTCCGCGAAGACATCCTCTCCCAATGGCCAATTCTCCCTTGAGAAGTTCGAGTCCAATGAATATGTCAGACTTCCATCGTCGTTGGTTTGCAACTCATAACTCGAAGTCCCATCTCCAATGCAACTACCCCTTACAGGTCCGAAACCCAACTGGCCATTTCCCGGGTTATCTCCATCAGGACCTACGAACCTCCCTTCGCACTCCTCCCACATGTCCATCCTCAGTCCTGGCATCGCGGGGAATGTGAAGTCCAACCTAGCATTGCTCATGTTCGAGGAATTGAATGCGATGGTGAAGTCATTGGGATCCGTAACCCCGTCAATCACCATCGTAGCGTTCAGCCAGAGCTCGATTCTACACTCATCCACTCCCATTGACTCATCGATATCAATGTCACAATCCCTCTCAATGGCCGGAATTACAGGGACTTCGAAACAGCCATCTTGGCTAAAGCCCTGGCAGTCCCTCGATTGTGAATGTCTCGTGGGCACTCCATTGAAATGGCCGATGTTGGTCTGATCGTTCTCCCATGTGGTGTTCATCCAACTAACCCCCTGCCCTCCTCTATGCGGCGCGCCATCTCGGATCCCTATCCTCGTGATGCTATACTCGAGACAATCAGCAGCAATGGAGACCATCGCGTCTATTTCATCAGAAGATAGCCAACCATCCCCTCCCGAGGGAACAATGCCTTCTAGGAAGGAATCTAGGTCCTCCCTAATGTCATCGGCCAGTGACCAGTTTATCCATGCTCTAGCATCCACTTCGGCAGATTTCCAGTCGTCATTTACCCGAACTTCGAAAATTGCCTGATTGTAGATGAATATGTCCTCGAATGTAATAGAACCACATTGCTCTTCTAGCGAACCACCGCCACCAAACTGCTCCATCTTTGTTTGTTCCTGATGGAGCTCATATGGTGGAAAATGAAAAGTCGAAATTACCATGATGATTGTAGCGAGAATTGCCCCAAACCTCGCCATCCGCACCCCATTCACCATTGTCTTCCGAAAACCATAGGACATCATAGTTGCCATCTTTCGGAAACTAATCATCCAATATTAACTATCTCTCCAGTCCAGTGGAATACAAGCAACTCCCCTCCAAGGCCCTCTCCAAATCCAACAATCATGCCCCCGCTGGAGCCAATATACACCTCGTTCCATGAATCGTTTTCCTCCGATATCACCCACATTGACCCACTGCAGAAGTCTCCGTAGAGATATCCCCCTGCAATGTCATCAGGCCCCCAATCCATCCAGAAACCACCCGTGATTGAGCAATTCCCCCCCTCATGGGGGTAAACTCCAACTGGATCTGTCATTTCTTCGGGTACTGGCGGCTCGTCCTCATCAAGATTGCATGTCCCATCTTCATTCGTATATCCGTTATCGTGGAATCTGTGCATTCCTTCTCTTTCCGACCAGCCAAAATTAGCGCTTTCTCTGATGGGAACCAGATTAACTTCTTCCCAGCAGTTCTGACCAACATCTGCTATCCAGAGCCTATTCTGATCATCAACATCAAATCTCCAGGGATTTCGTAACCCATGATGAAGAACATACGGATCACCAATTGGATCATCAATTACTGGGCTTATGGTGCCATTAATGAATGAGAACAAGAGAATCGAACCCAGCCGATTCTGATTGTTCTGACCGTTCTCCTCCGGATCTGAACTGCCACCGCCATCTCCTATGCCCCAGAGGAATTGATCACCACCTATGTTCAGCAAATGGCCACCATTGTGGTTCCTATGTGGTTGCTCGATTTCCATTAGGACCTCTATTGATGCCAAGTCCAGAAACCCATTATCCCCAATATTGGCAGTTGCCAGAATGAGATCAGATTCATTTGGCCCATCACAATCTCCGATTTCGACATATGAAAGGAGGATTTTCCTCGAATTAATGAAATCTTCATCAAACGCCATACCGAGTAGCCCTTGCTCAAAGTGGCACCTACTGATCTCAGATCCTAGATCAGCAATTACATTTATCGCGCTTCCATCCCATGATGAAATTTTACCAGACAACTCCACGATCCAGATTTCATCTAATGCTGGGTGCTTAATTGAAGATATTGGGCTGGAGAAACCATCCAAGTACTTGTAGCACGACAAATTGTAACCTTCTTGCATGGAGCAACCCCAACTCTCGGGTTCGGGCCAAACGAAACTATCTTCATCGCCCATGCATCCAGTAAATGAAGAAGTTACAACTAGCAGCGAGATAATTGCCCAACTTCTCATCCCTAGTCCCTACTTCTCTAGGTATGCGCGAATGCCTGGGACATTTGAAACTGCGTCTGAGTAGGTTCCAAGATGCTCATCTGCCGTACTAGCAACCATCCCAGCCGTGTTTAGGACGTCACTCAGAATCTCCCGACCCTCACTATCATCGTCAAGGGCCAATAGAGCTTCTTGAATCCGAAGCATCGTCTCATCATCCATTCTTGCTGGGTCATACATTACAGGGTGGCTTGGTGCTTGGCCAAAGGAGGGGAGCATCACAATCTCATCCCTGTCTAGGCACCAGTCAGGTCCGTCAGGAACATCATCTTCGTTCTCATCGCAATACAGTCGGTATGCCGTATCCTTCACTAGAGCAATATCTCCATGACCAGTCATCATGCACTTCAATGCCCCTTTGTAACCAGAGTACTGGGTCCCTCCCTCGGGTATCTCTGAATCCTCGTGGAAGAAGTTCGTAACCGTCGCCCTTAGGGATTCGATTTCCTCGGGATCGCCAACGACCTCAGCATATCCATTGCCAATTAGATAACCCATGGGGATCAGCATGCCAGCGCTCTTCAGCCAACCAGTGTGGCACGACTTCTTCCCCTCCATCAGTGCGAATGGATCGGTTTCAGGATCATTATCGAGGTAAGCCTCTGCGATGTCCGAGTCAGCCTTCACCCATGCTGCAGCGTTGTAGTAGACCCTTCCATCCGGCTTCTTCTCGACCGCGACTACGTCCAAGTCGTATACCTGGTAACCCAACCATCCGGATGCCCCATCGACCATCGCGATTTCTGCATTGCCATTAGCAACCGCTTCTATCGCAGCGATCTCATCAGCAACGGGGTATACAACCACTTTCTCCCCAGTTAACTCACTTAGCTTGTCAGCCATTTCTTGTGGGTTTGCTTCCCAGAAAAGGTAGGTGTCCTTCACTTCGTATGCAATTCTGATACATTCATCATCATCACCGCACTCATCGTAATTTACTGTGAATAATGCCCATAAAACGGCAGATGACAACATCAATCCCACAACCGCAACGGGTATGGCTCTGCCCTGAAGTAACTCTCTAATTCGATCTATCGCTGAACTCATATTTGGTCCGAAATGAAAACTAGTGATAAATTTAGGGTTACCTAAACGTCAAAAGATGAATCAAACTCGAAAGGCCGTGTCAGCGGCAGTTAGGCTAAGTAATCTGGAAGTTGGCTTTCAAGGTCAAACGCTTCTCCACATCGAAGATTTCCATGTTAATCCGGGCGAAGTTCTTGCGATTACTGGGCCATCGGGAATTGGAAAAACCTCACTCTTGAAGACAATTGCCGGCCTTCTTAGGCCAATATCCGGTTATGTTCAGGTTTGCGGGGCCACAATTCCGAATAGGCCAGAACGAGGGTCAATTGGGTATATCCCACAGAAACTAGGTCTAGTTAGACACTCGAGTGTCTGGGCTAATGTGATGCTAGGTTCGAGAGCAGGAAACCCCAGATCATCATCTAGGGCCCGTGCAACGAGTGCGATAGAAGACCTGGGATTGATAGAGAAGAAGAACGAGCCGGTCAAACGTCTTTCAGGTGGCCAACAGAGGAGGGTGGCTACAGCCAGGACTCTAGCCCAACGCCCAAGACTAATTCTAGCTGATGAATTCCTAAGTGAGTTGGATGATGAGACATCAGAAAGAGTGGTAAAATCTGTTCTGAACTATGTGAGAGAAAATGACGCCGCGATGATTCTCGTAGAACATGACATCTCCAGGGCAAGGGAGATTTCTGACCGTCTTCTGGTTATCGATGATGGGAGACTAAATCCATTCATCACAGATACTTCAATCATGGAGGTGTAGTTTTGGTAAAAATTGATTCAGAACTTAGGGAGTTGCTAATTTCTGTAACTTTCTTGCTATTCAGTTTCTGGATTATACTGAAGCTAACCTCTGGAGCGGTCTGGGATTGGAACGGGTGGAGCGTAATAGAGCCACAGTCTTACCCTCCATGTGAGGCAAACAGATTTCTACAGTTCACCTGTTCAACAGCATGGATTGGAATGATTGAAACGATAAAGATTGCAATTCTTGCCACATTCTTTGGCATGATTCTCTCACTTCCAATGGGCCTCTTGAGCTCAAGAAATCTATTTCCACAATACATCACATACCCTTCCAGAGCTTTAGTATCTGCATGCAGGAGCCTCCCAAGTCTGATTTGGGCAATAATCTTCGTCATTCTGGTCGGACTAGGACCTACAGCCGGAATAATGGCAATGACCATCTATACAGTAGGATATCTTGGAAAGATGCAGTACGAGGCAATAGAGGGCATGAATAGCGCACCACTGGAGGCTGCCAATGCTATGGGGCTTACCAAAGCAGAGGTATCACTATGGGTGGTAATACCAGAAACCGCAAATCACCTTATTGCACAGATGATTTTCATGTTCGAATACAATGTAAGATCCGGGACTGTGATAGGAATAGTTGGGGCCGGTGGGATTGGTTATTACATCAATCTCTATCTGAAGTTTCTCCAATATGAGAAGGTTGGCGCCTATCTTTTCATCATCTTCATGGTAGTGATGCTGATTGACCTAGTCTCAATTTATCTTCGTTCATTCTTCACTGATGAGTCGGAAAATAACAAGCCCACTTGGAAGGGAGTATTATTTCCTAAGAATTATGTGAAAACCACACATTTGATCGAGAACTAGTAGTCTGCGACTATTCTGATTGCCCCACCGTCATAGAAAATCTGAATGTGGTCTTTGGCCTTGGCCGTAAGAGCCGCCAAAGCCTCGTAGACTTCCTTCTCCTGTACGTTGAATGCTTCCGCCGCCCTCTTCGTTGACCATGCAACTTCAACAAAGTTCGAAGCAGAAATCCACTTCAGAAGTCTGGCCTCGAAATCTGTCAGGTCATCTAGTGCCATAGACTCGGCAGGGGAGGGGGGGAAATCAAGACTGCCCCCATTCCGGGCAATTCGCTCTGGAATAGTAAGTGAGGAGACAAGTAACGGAAATTTATATGCTCAGTTTGAGTGGATTATTTATGCCTAGGATGGTTAAGACAACCTCCTCCTTACTCTGCAGTTTGATGCTTCTGCTCGTATTGTTTTCTGGTTGCTTACAAACCAACTCCAACGATTCGGGCATCGAAGTAATCGAACCAGAAGAACCAGTTCAGGAAGAGCAAACTACTGGAGGAACGGTTCCCGGACAGCAAATTTCAGAAGAGGACGAAGAAGTTCAGCAAGAGATTCCATTATCCATAGCCTTCATCGTCGACTCAGAGTCATTTGGGACTCAAAATGATCCTGCGTACATGGCCCAGATAATCTCTGATTTCACCATCTTAGACATCACTCCTTATCCAGTTGAATCCGAAGAAGCGATGATCGAATCACTCAGATTCGGACATGTTGATCTTGCCATGATGGATGCTGCCTCTTCTTGGATGAGCTGGAAGAATTACGACCTCCAGGTCCTTCTCGCTGATCAGGAGAACTATGGTAGAACCTACTACAATTCCAATGCATGGGTCAAATCGGATAGCGACATCGCCACTTATCATATCGACAATGATCCATTGACTGACCCCTTTTCACTTTTTGAAGGAAAGAAACCCTGTCACACTGGTTGGTTCGACTCTGTGGGCATGCTTCTCCCAATGGGATTCCTACTTGGCCTTGGATATGCTAATGTCGCTGGTGACCCGAATGATATCGAGTCACTGTTGTTCACAATTCAAGACTTCCTTGATGATGACCCGCCAATTCCAGAAGCAGGCACAAAGTACTACGGGTATTCAGGAGCACTAAGGTGCCTTTCCGATGGGACGGGGGATGTCGCATTCATTCAGGACTCTACGGTGGATGATTACTGTTCTGAAGACGGCCAGAACACACCTTCGTGGTGCTTACCTGAGGATGATTACACGATGCTTCCTACCTTCGGTAGGTCCCCTAGCAACGCATTGATGTTTAATCCGGAATATCTTGATTCTGAAATTTCGCAGCAGATATCCGAAGAATTGGTCAGACTAAGTGGAATTAGCGATATGGACCAGGCACTAAAATCAGTTTTTGGAACTACGGGATTCACTCCCACTAACTCCTTAGAGCATTTAGAGGGATACTCTTCGCTAATTTACAACATTCCTGGGATGCAAGCATACTTCGAGGATCCAAGTAATACTGCACAGGTCAATCTGAGCGTGGACGAAATCACTATTGGCGTAATTGGCCCATTGTCAAACTCCACCTCTATCTCTTTTGGATTCTTGGCCGATTCAATAAGTGATGATATAGGGATTAATGCGAGTATTTCTGTCTTCGAAAATTCGAACTCTCTTGTTGAAAACCTGTCAAATGGAATCATCAATATCGCAATTCTTGATGGCGTCGCTTCTTGGAAGGCATGGAAGTACGATGGAATGTCAGTTCTGGCATCATTATTGAATGAACGTGAGATGGCATTTCATCAGTTAACTGCAATTGTCAAATCCGATAGTGAGTTAGCTGGCTCCTCGGACCCATTCACGGCTTTAGACGGAATTTCACCTTGCTTTTCCAGCAACAGTGACCCAAGTACACTTCTGACAATTGGTCACTTGATTAGAGAGGGGTTGGCTGACGATATTCCCGATATAGGGAACTCCTCAATAATAGAGATAATTCAGTCAGTATTCGATTCAAATTACTCATTCCCTGAGGAAGACTCAGAGTTAAATGGGCCCAATGGTGAACTTAGGTGCATTTCTCAGGGGCATGGTGACATTGCATTTGTAATCGGAGACGAAGTAGAAATCTTCTGTGATGCCGACTTACAGCCTAGTGAAGAGACGTGGTGCTTAGATCCTGAAGAATTTGACACACTCCCATCCATTGGGGTTCTGCCATATCGATCAGTGATTTATGACCCAACAGTATTGGATATGGTTTCACGCACAGCCGTCCTAAACTCGTTACTATCACTAAATTACGAGATGTTCCTAGATAATTTCACCACAATGGGTAGCGAATATACTGGCTGCTACGATATTTCAATACACAAAATAGACGAGTCATCACCAAGGGGGGCGTGTGGTTCCGAGATTCTTTCCAATTCGTTGATCTCAACCGGGGTTTCTAGAGCCACTTCTCAAAGCCATCTAGGACCCCTATCAACATTAATGGGCAATTTACCAAATCAGTTGCTGGTCGATTTCCTAGTTGAAAACTAAGACTTTCATATCCCAACATACTAAGTGTAATTTTCAGCCCAATGGCCATGAATGAAACAGACATACATTTGGCTGACATAGATCGATCTAAGTTGAGTCGCGCATTCTGGTTTTCTCTAGGATTCATTTCAATGTCTTTGGGTTTGATTGGGATACCAGTTCCAGGATTGCCAACCACTCCTTTCATGATTCTAGCAGCAGCTTGTTTCGCACGTTCGAGTCAGAGATTCTATGATTGGATAATCAATAACAAACTGTTCGGAAGCCATGTAAAGAACTACAGGGAAGGAAATGGGATACCGAAGAGGAGCAAGCCCATTATTCTAGGTACAATGTGGATTTTCGTTTCGTTCGCGGTCCTAGTTGCAATTCCCGATGATGTCCAAGTTGCCAAGATTGCAACAGTTGTTCTCGCCTTGATAGGAACTATTTTCATTCTGCGAATTCCGAGTATCCAGACTTCGAGAAACCCCTCTCGATCAGATTTTTCAGCCCTTTAATCCAGTCTGGATTGTCATTCAGGCATTTCACTACGCTGAATGAACCCCCTCCATGATCTTTGAAGTGATCACGCACCTCTATGTCCAATTCTTCCAGAGTCTCCAGGCCGTCAGCAAGGAAGGCAGGCGAAACAACAACAACCCCAACTTTCCTATTGGCCAATTTCTCCACCACAGAGAGAGTCGATGGTTCGAGCCATTTTGCAGGTCCAAGCCTACTTTGATACGATATTGACCACTCTTCTTCAGAGAGGCCCAGCTCATTAACCACTGCCTTTGCAGTCATGTTGCAATGATGGGCATAGCACATCGAATTGGCCTCAGTTTTTTGTAAGCAACATGAGTCTACCTTCTGGCAATGCTTTCCTGTTCCGTCTGCCCTCTTAACATGGGAAACTGGGAGGCCGTGAAATGAGAATAGAAGATGCGAACCTTCCGATAGATGGGGCCTGATCGACCTGACTAGGGGGTTAATGAATTCAGGATCATCTTCAAAGTGACCAAGCTCGAAAAGATCAGGGCTCCATTTCATTCTGCTAAGTTGTTTGAACGCCTCCTTCATGGAAGACTCCGTGGTGGCTTGAGCATGATGTGGAAATAACGGAGCAAGAAGTAACTCATCAACGCCCTTCGATCTTAGGGTCTCCAAAGCCGTTCTGATGCTTGGGTTCCCATACCTCATGCCAACTTCACACTCAACTTCCCCCATCTCGATTTGGAGACTTTCTGCCATTCTCTTTGTATATACACGCAGAGGTGAATCGCCATCCATCCAAATACTGGCATACCTGGGGGCTATTTTGCGTGGCCTAAATCTCAGTATGATCCCTCGAACTAGGATGTGCCTAAGCACTAGCGGGATGTCGATAACATCAGGATCCAGCAGGAACTCTCTGAGATACTTCCTTACTGATGGAATTGTGGCTTCATCAGGAGTTCCGATGTTCATCAGGAGAACTCCTCTTTTCCCCACATCATTATGTCAATTGTTCTGGTAATAATGGTAATCATTGGTCATTTTGAATTTGAATGACATTTTCAGTCTTGCATTTTTTAGAAATATTAAGATCATAAATGTGAGATTTAGGGTTACCTAAAAATTATAAGATAAACCTACTGCGAAAGTTTAGGTTGGCCTAAAAATGAATGGAAAACTACTGAGCTTAATGATGACCATACTGATGATGACCGCTGCTCTAGCGGGATGCGCAGGTGACGACGACGACTCTCTAGATGCAGAGGATGGCGGATACACCTATGCTTCAGGCGTAGACGAGCACCGAAAGGTAGTCGAGGATGTCTGTGACATCAAAGACGCCGCAGAAGCCCATGACTGGGCTAAGGTGAACGAGCACTACACCGCTCCTTCACATTCCAGCAAGGTCCTCGAGTCCTTCGCTAGTGCTACAGGAAAGAAGCATGGCTACGATGCGTACTATGCTGATTCTGACACGCCTATTGATGACTTTGTATCGGCAGCGATCGATGGAACCGGAATGTTCTCCGGTGAAAGTGACGCGGTTAGGGAGCAGGCGATCGAGAAGGGCGTTCAGAACTGGGCTATGGTGGCATATGCAGTACACGAGCTAAATTCAGCAATCGCCAAGGCTAACGATGGAAACTTCGATGTTGATTCCGGCGCACCTCATGCATGGGACGAGGGATGGGCCTTCTACCACGGTCTTGACGAGTACGAAAGCTGCTCACCTCATGCAACAGGGGACAAGAGAGCCGGAAACTTTGGAACAGCTAACTCTGCAGGACTCGCTCACGCGAATGAGGCAATACTTCTGGCCATGAATGACGGCCTAGCATCCCTTCAAGACACGACTAAGACTGATGCCGAGAGAATTGCCGGCGCAGAAGATGCAAGGGACGACGTAGTGAAGAACCTCGTGATCATCTACTCGCAGGCAGCCATTAGATACGCTAGCAAGATGTCATCTGACATGGCAGGTGGTGATACCGCAGCTGCAGATACGCACCAGGCAGAGGGAATGGCTTTCTGGAAGGTAATCGAGCAGTTTGTAGGACCCCACACTTCGATATGCTACAACATGGGGACCCACGCAGTCTCAGCAGACAGCACACAAGCACCTTGTGAGGGATACACTTGGGTAGAGAACTATGGTGATTCAAACTATACCGGTTGCTACAACACAGTTTCCCATCAGACCAATTCTGATGACCAAGCTACATGTGAGGCATACGCTTGGTACGCGAACTACTACGCTGACAAGATCAACAGCGAGGTATACGATATCTCCTCGGTGACTCCTGCCGCTGATGTGGATTACAAGGCTAAGGTGGAGACTTATCTCCAGCCAGCACTGGATCACTACGGAATTACTGCAACAGACATAGGGACACTCCAATAGATGGATACGTTGGCGGGGGGCAGCAGCATCACCCCAGCATCATTTTCGGTTTCCGTAACCGGCCCCCCGTCAACAACCTTCAAAGTTTGTAAACGAGAAAAATTAGGATAACATAGTGGAGACAATGGGCGACAGAGAATTACTCCTAATCTTCGGAACTGAGACGGGAAACGCCGAAGAGTTAGCCGATGACGCAGCCCATTCGGCCAAGAGTTTCGATCTGAATCCCACAGTCATGGACATGGAAGACATCTCTCCAGAAGAAATCTCTGGAACCAAGAGACTGATCGTGATTTGCAGTACTTGGGGCGAAGGGGAGCAACCAGTGAACGCTCAAGATCTGTATGATGCAGTCTCTGAATCAGAAGATGGCAGCATGGAGGGCGTAAACTTCGCAGTCCTCGCTCTCGGGGATACGGCTTTCGAATTCTTCTGCGAATCAGGTAAGGAGTGGGACTCAATTCTGGAAGAGAAGGGCGGAAAAAGAACAAACGAAAGGCTCGATTGCGATACCGACTACGATGATTATGCAGAGGAATGGATTGAAGCCACACTCGCATTAATGAAGGAAATAGCGTAGAATCGCCACATATTTGTCCTCCTATGTTTTGGTAGAAGCATGAGAGCCACCTCCATCGCGGTTGTGACGCTACTCATGGGTTGTGCTCTTTCAGGGTGCATTGGTTCCGATGACAATGCAGAAAACTCCTATCCAAGCATCTGGGAAAGGGGCAATCTCGAGTGGGACACCAGCGGAACATTCAGCAGGGTTCTAGAAACCGGGCCTTACTATGCACTCGACGTCCAAGAGGCGATGATTGAGGTCGACACATCATCTGTCTGGGAGACCGGCCCCAGCTCTGCGGAGGTGCATCTCTCTTACTGGTTGCCTAGCAACACTGCAGATGGCGCCAAGGTTCCGGTAATAGCCGTGATTTCCCCCTATTTCTCCTATGGTTCGCCGGGCGATGAGTCCACTCCGACAAGTATAGTGGGAGCAGGACGTGGCGAGTTCATATTCGAGAATTTTGTCCCACATGGTTACGCATTCGCACAGGTAGCAGTTTTCGGAACCGAAGAGAGTAGCGGGTGCTTTGACTACAGGGGGGCAGGAGAGGGACTCGGCATTCACTCGGCAGTGGAATGGCTCGGAGAACAAGATTGGAGCAATGGAAATGTCGGCCTCTATGGGAAGTCGTACGAGGGAGCGACACAATGGGAGGCAGCTGCAATGGGGAGCCAGTACCTGAAGACCATCGTCCCAATCTCTGGGACTACTGCCCTACATCCACTGTTGTACAAGAATGGAAGTGCTGAAGCGAGATCCCAAGTTATGCACATGAATTACTTCTCAAGCACAGTCGACTACGACTCGGATGACTTTGACAATGTGTGCCCAGACATTGCAGAGGGATTCTTCGC
>Ga0066845_10000532_pt1 | contig 11861 bp, 10 predicted proteins | sample ETNtaG_31_FD_65488 | JGI IMG/M metagenome (GOLD analysis project Ga0066845, IMG submission 65488) | Marine microbial and viral communities from oxygen minimum zone, Eastern Pacific Ocean - ETNP201310SV78 | ecosystem: Environmental > Aquatic > Marine > Oceanic | place: Pacific Ocean: Eastern...
TAAGAATGATGCTTGCCTCTTTTGACCCCTAGTCAATCCGATTCGTTGCAACGTTCTGATGTTGTTTCGCTTTATCTCGATACAACCTGTTCTGGCTCCATCTCCAATCGCGCCTATCAAGCATTGATCTGTCTGGAAACGTCTGCTGATCAGATCGAGCAAAAACTGATTCGGCACCTAAAAAATCGTATTGTTCAAGGCTCGATTGTGTTGCACGAGGCTTCCAGCTAGTTTTTCTTCACCTCGACCAAATCCATTTTATACAATCGCTTGTTAGTTGTGCTGGCTGGCAAGGCTTTCACCGTTTCAAAATAATTGAAATGGTGCAACAAATGGCTCAAGCCAAGATCTTGTGGATTGATCTGCAGCCCTCTTTGCACTGTCTCAATAAGCGTGTTGCCCAGTTCCTCAGCAGGTCATTCGCTGTTCAGCGCTGGTCTTTTCAGCACGATCTTGATGAATCGTGCACAGTGGCCACCGTTCATGACCTCCTCAGGCAGACTTTGGAGCCTTCGTCTGAGCCTGTTCATCTCATAGGTCATGGCATCAGTGGAACTGTTTCCTGCCTTTTCGCAGAAAAGTACCCTCGGCTGGTAAAATCGCTTACAATGCTCTCTGTTGACACGCTGTCAGCCAACCACTGGTCTTCTCACTACCTGGAAATGAGGAGTCAGTTGCCATGTTCGAGGGAATCCATTTTGAATCACCTCTCTTCCTTGTTGTTTCCCTCCACCAATCCTCGAGCATCTGAGGTGTTTCCATCTCTATTGGCAAAATGTTTGGATAGCGAGTTTATTCAGGGTTCTATTGTTCATCACGAATCCACTTCAAATTTGTCAGCGCCGACAGTTCCTACGCTTGTGTTAAATGGCGAAGATGATTTTGTTGTTGATATTCATTCGCACGATCGCTGGTCCCAATCGCTAAAATCTGGTGATCGGTATCTCTGCATGAAAAAAGGTCGCCATTTCTTTCATTTCGAACAGGCTAAAAAGGTATCCGACTTGATTGCTTCTTTTATTCAAATGGTTCCAGAGCCCTGGATCGATCGTGACCTGAGCGTCAATGACTTCACATCTCTTGCTCGAGGTTGATCATGACTGATACTTACGAAGCCGATGTCATTATTATTGGTGGTGGTCCGGCAGGTTGTGCTTGCGCCCTCTACACCTCCCGCTCTGCTTTAAAAACCTATATTCTTGACAAAAATCCTGCAGTTGGTGCCTTAGCAATCACCCATAAAATTGCAAATTATCCAGGTGTCCCTGCTGATACATCTGGTGCAGATTTGTTGAAAACAATGAGAGATCAGGCCGTGAGTTACGGTGCTGAATATCAACAAGTTCAGGTCTACGGAATTGATCTGTCTGGTCCCGAGAAAACTGTTTATACACCCGAAGGTACGTTCAAGGGAAAAACTTTGGTTCTCGCCACCGGTGCTATGGGGCGCACATCCACATTGCCAGGTGAAGATGAGTTCCTAGGTCGTGGAGTCAGTTATTGTGCGACCTGCGATGGTGCCTTTTATAAAAATCAGCAAGTTGCTGTTTATGGATCGAATCAGGAAGCCATTGATGAGGCACTTGTCCTAACCAAGTTTGCATCTACGGTTCACTGGATCACCAAAAGTAAGCCGAATGCAAATTGCACGGGTCTTTCCCAACTTGAATCGGCTTCGAATGTCCAGCATTGGAAACGAACTCGTCTCCTCTCAGTCGATGGCGACGACTCGGGAGTGACTTCTGTCAAACTTCAGGAATCCGGCAGTGAAGATGAATCTCTGTTAGATGTCAATGGAGTCTTTGTGTATTCAACAGGTAGTTTGCCGATTACTGATTACTTGCACGGTCAAATTCCGCTGAACGAAGAAGGTGGAGTTCGTGTGAACGACGACATGATGACCGAACTCGAGGGAGTGTGGGCCATTGGCGATATCCGTAATACGCCTTTCAAGCAGGCTGTTGTTGCTTGCTCTGATGGTTGTATTGCTGCAATGTCCATTGATAAGTTTCTCAATCAACGCAAAGAAATCAGAGTTGATTGGGTTCACCGCTAAGATCTCTTCTTTTTTAACTGGACTATGAAGCTAATAAAAAAGCGCCCAAAGGGCGCTTTGATTATTGATTGTTTTAACCAGCAATCAGGCTTCTGAATTGATCTGTTGAACCCATGCGCTCAAACGCTGGTCAGTCAGCTCAGACTCATTGTCTTCATCGATCGGAAGTCCGCAGAACTTTCCATCAATCACGCTCTTTGATTCGTCAAATGTGTATCCATCAGGAGACACTTTGCCGATCATTTTTGCACCGGACTGCAGGAATGCTGTGTACAGCTCTTCCATCGCATCGCAGAAGTAGTCACCGTAGCCTGAAGAGTCTCCCAGACCCAGAATTGCGACGGGCTTGCCTGCAAAATCCTGGTTGGGGATTTCAGTAATCAGGTCATCCCATGCAGTACCCGAACGTGCTTCGTCAGCACCGGTATTCCATGTTGGGATGCAGCAGACAAGGGCTTCTGCAGAAACCAATTCGTCCACACCGCTGATGCTGTCAACATCTTTGGCGTCTGTGCTCAACAGTTCCTTCAGGCGATCGGCTATGTCTTCCGTTTTGCCTGTTGATGTTGCAAAGAAAATCGTGAAAGCCATAGGGATTGGATAACTGGATCATCATCCTTGCTTTCGGGCGAGACTGATCCTGCTTTTGACGCGCTGCTTCGTTGTATGGGGCACTTGGGCTTGTAATTATGCTACAAGCCTGTGACATTTTGTGTGGAGACTGCTGTTTTTCCCCGCTGTTGGTCACATCTGCAACGGCATTTCTTTTGGCGATGTCATTTCTCTGTATTCAGAAAGAGCCTGATCGAAGCCCGCTTCCCTTACGCGTGAAAGCCAGTGTTTGCGCTTGAGTGAATCCGATTCGATGTAGTCAATAAATGCTTCCAGGGTTTTTTTGCCTGCTAAGGCCATGGGCACCTGCTCTTCTTTGCGAACTTTATCCTTCTCGGGTGCATTTTCTTGTCTCTGTTTTACTCGCCTATGTATCGATTGACGCGAGCCTTTTCTGTTTCTCTGTTGTTTTTCTTGGCATTGTTTTGATGAGCTTCTGAATATTGAAAGGTCTGGGTCAGATTTTGCTGATGATTGTTTAAAAGTTGATTTTGATGCGGAATGATTTCCTGTTGCCGGATTCGGTTTTTGCCGCATTTGTTCTCCGGTTTTCTGTTGTGGTGTCCGTCGTTTTTCCTGCATATGACACGTGTCTATGTTGTTTCTGAATGATTTGGGTGATGAGTGCCCTGCTCCTTTTTTAGCTCTGATGTCGGCTTGATGTCTTTCAGTTGCTCTGGATGCTGGATCTTATTTCAGTGCATTCCTGGTAATCCTTTTTGGTATTAATTTTTTTCGCTTCGCAGCCACCCTGCAGCCAGATCCAATGCCTCCTGTCTGTCGTCAATGAGATATTCAATGCCAAATTGTGCCAAACGTTGTTTCACTTTGCCGCTTGCCCCTGCGACCAAGACAGTTCGTTGATTTCGTTTGGCCTCCTCAACCATTCTTTCGATTGCCAGGCTTGCTGTGACTCCAAGATGTGGAACGTCGGTGATGTCGAGTAGCAGGATTCTGTATTGCTTCACCAGCATCATCCTTTCGCTGATTCCCTTCGCCGCTCCAAAGCTGAGGGGGCCCTGCATTCGAAACAGAATCAGGTCGTCACCGCAGCGTTTCAGCAGGTCTTGCTCCCTGGTTGTGAGATGGTCCGTTCCGACCTCCATGTTCCCGAGTTGCTGGTGAGTTAGCGATTCAATCGTGAGCAGATTGGCGACAAACATTCCCACGAGAACTGCGCCAATCAGATCCCAGAACACCGTCATCAGAAGCACTCCCCACATCACGAGGGCTGTTTTCAGAGAGAGCCTGTGGGCTCGAAGAAGAAAACCCCAGTCGATGATGTCGAGGCCAACCTTGATCAGGATTCCAGCCAACAGTGCGGTGGGGATGCCTTCTGCGAGTGGTCCAGCGCCCAGCAACAACACCAGCAACACGACTGAGTGAGTCATGCCAGACAACGGCGTGCGTCCGCCTGATCGGATATTGATCACCGTGCGCATCGTTGCTCCTGCTCCCGGCAGTCCGCTGAACAGCCCGCTGACGCTGTTCGCAATGCCCTGACCGATCAGTTCCCGATTGGATCGATGCCTGGTCTGACTGATGTTGTCCGCTACCAGTGAGGTGAGTAAGGAGTCAATTGCTCCCAGCACGGCAAGGACCACTCCCGCCCTGAGCAGAAGGGGTAAGTGCTCTGTCCAGTTTGGAAAGCTGAAGCTCAGGCCCCCCTCCGGGATCGCACCGATTCGCGGCAGGCTCTCCGGGAACAGCCACAGAGACAGTGGCGTGATCAGCAGCAGGCCCAGCAGGGGTGACGGGATCAGTTTGCTGATTCGTCTCGGTGTGGTGAAGACAACCAGAAGTGTGGCGATGCCCACCAGCACTGCTGAGGGGTTCGGTGTGAAATTCCTGCTCACCATCAGTAGGGATGGCAGTACACCACCCTGGCTGCTGATCCCCAGCAGGGGGCCGACCTGCAAGCAGAGGATGATCACGCCGATACCCGACATGAAGCCGGAGACCACCGAATAGGGAACCAGGGTGATGTAGCGACCCAGCCGCAGCACACCCATCAGGATCTGCAGCAGCCCTCCCAGAACCACCGCAGCCATCACCATGGGCAGCATGTCGCCCTGGCTGAGGTCGCGGCTGCTCCCCACCGCAGCGAGAGTGCTGCAGACCCCGGCAACCGTGACACTCATCGGACCCGTCGGGCCGCTCACCTGGGCAGGTGTGCCTCCAAACAGTGCGGCTAGAAAGCCGGTGATGATTGCCCCGTAGAGCCCGTAAATCGCTCCACCCGGGCCCAGTGCCGCATTGCCGAAAGCGAGGGCGAGAGGTAAGGCCACCACAGCTGCGGTGACACCCCCAGTGAGGTCTCCCCGCCAGTGACGCCATTGAAAGCCGTGAATCAGGGGATGCCTGCTCGCGATCATGGCCTCAGGGGTTTCGACTCATGCCAGACCAGATCTGGAGAGTCTCCAGGGACTGAACACCTTCCCGTCGCTCCCCGTTGGGCAGGATCCAGGTGGGATATGCCCGGATCTCCGCCTGCTTGCAGGCGGCTGCCTGGATGGGCAACTCCTTCGGCTTGCCGCATTCCACGTAGGGAAGACGCACGACCGCGTCACCGAACAGTCGTCCTTGGTACTGACAGGCGGGACAGCGCCATGAGCCGTAGAAGGTGACTTGGGATCTGCTCAGGTGGTCAGCAAGAGCCCCAGGATCGGGTGCGGCTTTAGCGGCACCGGCACCAACGAGGGTGAGACCAGTGCAGCTGAGTGAGCTGAGCAGCAGAAATTTCAACATGCGCGAAATGTACGTGTGTTCCGACGTACGGGCATCCGGCCTCCTTCCTCGGTGCCGAACCCCGGACGGAACTGGGAAACTGTGATCAACCGGAGCGCCTGGAGCTCACCGATCACCATGGCCGGCAGTGGATATCGCGACTATTTCAAGGTGCTCGGGGTGGAGCGCAGTGCCGACGCAGATGCGATCAAACGGGCTTTCCGCAAGCTCGCTCGCCAATATCACCCCGATGTGAACCCTGGCGACAAGACTGCTGAGGCGAAATTCAAGGAGGTGAGCGAAGCCTATGAGGTGCTCTCCGATCCGGATAAGCGCCGCAGATACGAGCAGTTCGGTCAGTACTGGAATCAGGCCGGTGCTGCAGGGGGTGGACCTGGGGCCGGTGGCTTTGATGTTGATTTTGGTCGTTACGGCAATTTCGACGATTTCATCAATGACCTGCTCGGTCGCTTTGGAGGTCCTGGAAGTGGGGGCTTCGGAGGCGCTCCAGGAGGTTTTGCCGGTGGAGGCTTTCCCGGCGGGGGCTTCCCTGGTGGTGGTTTCGCCGGAGGTGGTTTCCCCCGCGCTGCCTCCAAGCCTCCGTTGAACCTGGATGCAGAAGCCAGCGTCAAAGTGAGCTTCGCCGAGGCCTTCCGCGGTGCTGAACGGACACTCTCCGTGAACGACGAGCGGGTGCAGGTGAAAATCCCCGCCGGTGTCAGGTCCGGGTCCAGGCTGCGGCTCAAAGGCAAGGGGAATCTGCAGCCGGGGACAGGTCGCCGTGGCGATCTCTATCTGAATCTCGATGTGCAGACTCACCCGGTATGGAGTCTTGATGGTGATCAGCTGCGCGCAGACCTTCCCGTCTCCATCGATGAGCTTGTTCTCGGCGGCACGGTCAAGGTCATGACACCTGATGGTGAAGCGGATGTGTCGATTCCCGCCGGGACCGCTCCCGGCAGGAGTCTTCGTCTGAAAGGGAAAGGCTGGCCGTTGAAGGCAGGTCGAGGTGATCTCCTGCTCAATCTCAGCCTGCAGTGGCCCACCCAATGGTCTGAGGAACAGCGCCATCTGCTGGAACAGCTTCGCCAAGCCCGAACGGAAGATCCGCGTCACGACTGGCTACAGAGCGCACGTCTCTGAGGAGCTTGCGGCGGCTGACACTTACGATCGCCAGCTCAGATCAAGGCCTGCTGATGGATCTCACCTACCGCCCGCGCCGCCTGCGTCGATCGCCGGCACTGCGCGCCATGGTTCGTGAAACAAGCCTGTCTCCGGCAGACTTCATTTACCCCCTGTTCGTCCATGAGGGTGCCGGGGTTGAACCAATCGGTGCCATGCCAGGCGCCAGCCGCTGGAGCTTGGATCAGCTCACTGGTGAGGTGAGGCGTGCCTGGGATCTCGGCATTCGTTGTGTGGTGCTGTTCCCCAAGGTGGCTGAAGGGCTCAAGACCGAAGACGGTGCTGAGTGCTTCAACGAGAACGGACTGATTCCCCGTGCGATCCGACAGCTGAAGCAGGAGATCCCTGAGATGGCGATCATGACGGATGTCGCGCTCGATCCTTATTCCTGCGACGGCCATGACGGCATCGTCAGTGAACAAGGTGTCGTGCTGAACGACGAGACCATTGATCAGCTCTGCAAGCAGGCGGTGATGCAGGCCCGCGCCGGTGCGGATCTCATCGGCCCGAGCGACATGATGGACGGCCGCGTCGGTGCCATCCGCGAAGCCCTTGATGACGAGGGTTTTGAGCATGTCGGCGTGATCAGCTACACCGCCAAATATTCATCGGCTTATTACGGACCCTTCCGGGAAGCACTGGATTCCGCTCCCCGTGCCACGGGCAGCAAGCCGATCCCTAAGAACAAAGACACCTATCAGATGGATCCTGCCAATGCCAGAGAAGCCATCACCGAGGCACAGCTTGATGAACAGGAAGGCGCCGACATCATGATGGTGAAGCCGGGTCTTGCTTACCTCGACATCATCCACCGCCTGCGCCTGGAGTCTGAGCTGCCGATTGCCGCTTACAACGTCAGTGGTGAGTATTCGATGGTGAAAGCTGCCGCTGAGAAGGGGTGGATTGATGAACGCAGCGTGGTTCTCGAGACGTTGCTCAGCTTCAAACGAGCCGGGGCGGATTTGATTCTCACTTATCACGCCTGCGATGCTGCTGAATGGCTGAAGCAGGCATGAATCTGGTGATCACTGGCTGAACCGTGAAGGTTCTCAGATTCGACGTCTGAAACCTCAAGCGGCGACCAGATTCAAGCGTCGGCCATCGTTCAGGCGCATGCCCCTCCAGAATATGGAGGCTGAATGAGAGTTTTCATGTCTGCGGTGCAGCGCCTTGGTCATGTCGCCATCCGCGTGAATGACATGGAGAGGGCCGTGGGGTTTTACACCGGTCTGGGCATGCGCATGGTGTGGGAGGCCGATGACTGGTGTTATCTCGAGGCCGGTGACTCCCGTGATGGTCTGGCGTTGCTGGGTCCCAAATACAAAGCTGCAGGGCCGCATTTCGCCTTTCATTTCCGCGATCGCGCCGAGGTGGATGTGGTGCATGACCGCCTGAAGGCTTCGGGTGTCGCGGTGGGTGGCGTCCATGACCATCGTGATGGCACGGCTTCGTTTTACCTGCGTGATCCTGAGGGCAACTGGCTTGAGATGCTCTATGAGCCGCCGGGAGGGATCCCCACGAATCAGCCTGGAGCCGCTCAGCCCGATTGATGTCCGCTCTTGAGGAAACCCTGGAGCTGCTTGAGTGGCCGCTCTTGTGCCAGCAGCTCTCCAGCTTTGCCAGCACGCTCCAGGGCCGACGACACTGCTGTCTTGGTGCTCTGCCCGATTCTCTGCCTGAAAGTCTCATCCTTCAGGCCAGAACCCAGGAGATCGCAAGCCTCGATGGTCTCCTCGATGGCGGCCTGAGTTTTCAGGGTGTGGGTGATCTCGACATGACCCTGCTGCGCTGCAGCAAGGGGGGTGTCGCCTCCGGTGAGGAGCTGCTCACAGTTGCCGACACCCTCTCAGCAGCGCGTCGCTTGCGCCGACAGATCGATGACCCTGAGCTGAGGCCAGTGTGCACCGCTCTGCTTGCAGATGTGGCCACCTTGCCCGAGCTTGAACAGCGACTCAAGTTCGCCATCGAGGAGGGCGGTCGCGTCGCCGATCGCGCCAGTGCCGCGCTGGAGGGATTGCGACGGCAATGGCAGGAGCTTCGTTCCAGGCGCCGCGACAAGCTGCAGGATGTGATTCGGCGCTGGTCTGCACACCTCCAGGACACCGTGATCGCGGAGCGGCATGGACGGCCTGTTCTTGCTGTGAAGGCGGGAGCTGGTGGCCAGTGCCCCGGCATGGTGCATGACAGTTCCGCGTCGGGCAGCACCGTCTTTGTGGAGCCCAAGTCGGTGGTCGACCTGGGCAATCGCTTGGCGGATCTCGACGGCAGGATCCGTGAAGAGGAACAACGTGTTCTCGCCGAACTCAGCGCGGCTGTTGCGGATCAGGTCGATGGCTTGTTCGCATTGATGGCTGTGCTGTTGCAGCTGGATCTGGCACTGGCCCGCGGTCGCTACGGGCAGTGGCTGGGTGCTGTGCCTCCAAGGCTTGAGGCGTCCAGTGATGCACCGTTCACGCTTCAGAATCTCCGCCACCCTCTGCTCGTGTGGCAGGAGCGCCGACAACAGGGGCCAGCGGTGGTTCCTGTGAGTGTTGATGTGTCACCTGCTCTGCGGGTGGTCGCGATCACAGGTCCGAACACCGGCGGCAAAACCGTCACGCTGAAGAGTCTTGGACTGGCTGCCCTGATGGCGCGTGCAGGGCTCTGGCTCCCTTGTACTGGTAGCCCAGCCCTGCCTTGGTGCGCTCAGGTTCTTGCTGATATCGGCGATGAGCAATCCCTGCAGCAAAGCCTGTCCACCTTCAGCGGTCATGTGAAGCGCATCGGTCGCATCCTGGAGGCCCTCGATTCAGGGCCTGCCCCGGCTCTGGTGCTTCTGGATGAGGTGGGCGCAGGAACGGACCCAAGCGAGGGCAGTGCCCTGGCAACGGCGCTGCTGCGCACGCTGGCGGACCGGGCCCGGCTCACGGTGGCAACCACCCACTTCGGCGAGCTCAAGGCCCTCAAGTACAGCGATTCGCGTTTTGAAAACGCATCAGTCGCCTTCGACAGTGAGACCCTTTCGCCGAGTTATCACCTGCTCTGGGGAATTCCCGGCCGCAGCAACGCTCTCGCGATTGCCACACGGCTGGGCCTTGATGCTGGCGTCATCGCTGAAGCTCGCAGCCTTCTTTCCCCTCGCGGTGATGGAGAGGCCAACACCGTGATCCGTGGTCTTGAGGAACAACGCCAGCGTCAGCAGGCTGCTGCGGAGGATGCGGCGGCTCTGTTGGCGCGCACTGAACTGCTGCATGAAGAGCTGCTGAAGCGATGGGAGACCCAGAAGCAACATTCCGCTGAACGCCAGGAACGGGGCAGACAGCGCCTCGAGACCTCCATCCGTTCAGGACAGAAGGAAGTGCGCCAGCTGATCCGCCGGCTCCGTGATGATCAGGCTGATGGTGAAACAGCACGGCAGGCCGGTCAGCGTCTGCGCAAACTGGAGGACCGGCATCGACCTGAGCCAGAGCGACGACAGCATCAGGGTTGGCGACCGCAGGTGGGTGATCGCATCCGTCTTCTGGCGCTTGGCAAAGCTGCGGAGGTGCTGGCTGTTTCGGGCGATGGATTGCAGCTGAACGTTCGCTGCGGGGTGATGCGCAGCACTGTTGAACTTTCCGCTGTGGAGAGTCTTGACGGCCGCAAACCTGAACCGCCTGCGCCGGTGGTTCAGGTCAAGGCCCGCCGAGGCAGTGGCGGTGCTGAGGTGCGAACCTCACGCAACACGATCGATGTGCGCGGCATGCGGGTGCACGAGGCTGAAGCTGCGGTTGATGATGTGCTGCGAGCTGCCAACGGCCCTGTCTGGGTGATCCATGGCATCGGGACCGGTCGGCTGAAACGAGGCCTGCGCGACTGGTTGGCTTCACTCTCCTACGTGGAGCGTGTGGTGGATGCCGAGCAGAGTGATGGTGGGGCGGGCTGCAGCGTGATCTGGGTTCGATGAGCCTCGTCCACCATTAGTGCAGATCAGGCAGCACGGGGCTGCCATCTCGCTCCGCGGGGAGAGTCGGCATGGGAATGGCGTCGCCCTGGTCGTCGAACAGGCGCCATCCACGCGGATCAGCATCGAGATGGATCAGAGTGCCCGGGACCGCTTTGAGGCCGGGATCGGCCCTCACCTGCACCAGATGCTCCCCATCGAGCAGTCTGCAGGTGATCAGCTGTTCGTTCCCAAGCACTTCGCTGTGGCTCACCTGTGCCTGCAGGTTGCGGTTGGTGGCGGGTGCCACCTTCAGGTCTTCCGGACGGATGCCACCGTTGAGGCATCTCCCTTCCAGACCTTCGAGTGCTGCGGCCATGGGGCCTTCCACACTGACGCGACGTTCACCCAGTTGGAGCGTCTGACTGCGACCCACCTCGACGGGCAGCACATTCATCGGTGGGCTGCCGATGAACTGGGCCACAAACAGGTTTGATGGCCAGCGGTAGAGCTCCATCGGTGTGCCCAGCTGTTGCAGTCGCCCCTGATTGAGCACGGCGATCCGATGACCCATGGTCATCGCTTCAACCTGATCATGCGTCACGTACAGGGTGGTGGTTCCCAGCTGCCGCTGGAGTTCCACGATGCGCGTGCGGGTGCTGCCTCGCAGCTTCGCATCCAGATTGCTCAGCGGTTCGTCCATCAGAAACACCTCCGGCTGACGCGCCATGGCTCGCCCAAGGGCCACCCGTTGTTTCTGACCTCCCGACAGCTCCTTGGGGCGCCGATCCAGCAGCTGATCCAGTTCGAGGGCGCGTGCCACCTCCAGCACCCGATGCTCCACCCTTGATTCCCGTTCAGATCGGATCTGCAGCATGCGCGGCAGATCCCTTGTGCTGCGATGCAACTGGTCGTGCAGTTGCTCCATGGCGCTGCGGCGGTGGCTGCGACGCAGTCCGAACCCCAGGTTGTCGCGAACGCTGAGATGGGGATAGAGCGCATAGCTCTGGAACACCATGGCGACATTGCGCTTGCCTGGTCGCAGCCGGGTCACAGCCTGCTTCCCCACCAGGATTTCACCGGCGCTGGGTGTCTCAAGGCCTGCCATCAGCCTCAGCAGCGTGCTCTTCCCACAGCCGGAAGGGCCTACCAGCACAAGAAACTCGCCGTCTTCAATCGACAGCGACAGGTCACGAATCACCTCAACGGGGCCTTCCCCACCACGACCTGGATAGCTCTTGCTGAGCGCTTCGAAGCGAACGCCGGCCAAGCTCAATCTCCCGTGCCCCGCGATCCTAGGGTTGGTGACTGGTCCCGATCGAAGCTTTTCGTGCAGTTCATCGACCAGGCGCGCATCACCGTCCGTGGCGGCCGTGGCGGTGA
>Ga0066845_10000533_pt1 | contig 11858 bp, 12 predicted proteins | sample ETNtaG_31_FD_65488 | JGI IMG/M metagenome (GOLD analysis project Ga0066845, IMG submission 65488) | Marine microbial and viral communities from oxygen minimum zone, Eastern Pacific Ocean - ETNP201310SV78 | ecosystem: Environmental > Aquatic > Marine > Oceanic | place: Pacific Ocean: Eastern...
TTGGATTGGGAAGTGGAGTCGACGGCTCCGTCCTCGATCTTGCTTGAACGGGGCGTTCCAACAGAGTTGACCTTCACGGTCCGAAGCGTCGCAATCAAGCCCCCACTCACGTTGGCTGCGAACCTTGTTTTCACGCTTGAACCAAAGGAAGAAGCGGTTCAAGGGAGCGCAGAATATTACACCGAACTTCGAATGAATCGGTTCTTTGAGCAAGGCGATACCTTTGTTACTCCACCTCAAGACAAAGGGGAGCAGGTGCTGCCCATCACGTATTCCCACATCCCATCAGGTCCCGAAAGCGCTGCCGCCTATGAGTTGGAACTCTGTCGTGCGGAGCGTCTCCTGGATGTTGATGATCTTGGCCAGAACGCTTCGCTTTACGGATGGTCGTTTTCAGTTCGTGTTGACAATACAGATTACCCGTTGAACATGTCAGCATACTGCGGCTCAACCTCCCTTGGCCCAGAATCTCGAATCACGCTACCTAGCCGTCAGCCTTGGGTTACAAATGAGCCAATTCAACTTGTCATCGATACTCCCGACACCCCGAACATTCTCTCTGGAGACGGTTGGGACCTCACCTTCCGCTTGTACCATCCCGATGAAAACAACGGATACATCGTTTACGAAGAGGACACGTTCACCTACGAACTGGCCGTCTTTGCCAATCCGGGTATCATTGCCCAAGGCCCCTCAGACCCCGACGCCTTCCTTGAAGGCGTTGAGACCACCTACTCCGTCACCGTCCGAAATCAGGGGACATCCCGTGCCCTCGGAATCTCGGCTGCGTTAGACTGCCACGGTGATGTGGATATTTTGAGCACGCCTCTGCCGTATCCGTTGCTGAATTCCTCCCAAGAACACACCTTCACATGGAACGTAAAACCCATCACCATTGACTGGTGGGAAGTCCAGAAAGAGATTCTTTGCGACGCTACACTCACCTATGGCTATGTGGGCCCAGGTAATATTGAACTCGACGATAGTTCTGCAGCTTTACGTGAATCCGGTGAAGAGTTGGGTCGAGAAACCGTTCAGTCTTGGTCGCCCGACCTTTCCATCGCCTTCGTCGCCTGTGTTGTTGCAGCACTCCTTTCCTTCATCTTTGTTCGATTGTCAAGCCAATCAGAAAAATGGCAACTTGGTGGCGTATACACCGGTGTCCTCGCCTTTGGATTTGCCTTCCACCTTTTCAATGTCCAATATTGGGGTCCGGCCGTGCTTGCGCTCTGCGCCCTCTGGATTTGGCGAATGACCTGGAAGAGCAGTGACGAGTTCCGTTTGATTCACGAGGACTACCAGCGTGCTCGCAAGGGCATCTCAACCGTTTATTCCGACCACTTTGAAGCCCTCAAAGACAGCCGCCGCCAACTCACCATCATCCTCTCTCTTCCGGTGTTGGGCATGTTGGCCATCGTGCTTGGATTGCCGCCACAGTTGTCGACCGATTCCGACAACCTCGTGGTCATGGCTTCGTATTTCTTCGTCATCATGATCGGCGTTTGGTACCTGCTCAAGCGTTCCGACAAGATGTACGGCAACTTGTACGGTCGCATGACGGACGCTGAAATCAAATCCATCCGTATCGAGCGCGACCTGGGAGACCCCGCGCGACTTCTGAACGACCTTGCTGATGATGGTCTTGATTTCAGTGCCATTCTCGGGGAAGACGCTCCCGAGCCCGAAGAGGTTCCTCTGAAGCCTCCGGCTCAAAACCTCATTACCCCGACATCAACGGAGGTGGAACGCGATGACTGACGATGGAATGGAAGTCCCAGAGGACGTGATGCGTGAGGAGCGAGCCTTGCGTGAGCAGGGCATTCGTGAGGCCTCACAGACGTTGGAACGCATCGCTCGGCAGGCCGCCAAACGCGAGAACCCTTCCCTTGCCGAGACGGATATGGACATCAGCGAGGTCAAAGTTCACCTGAGCCTCCATCAACTCGGGAAAGCCAAGAAGACGCTCAAGCGAGCCGAGCGCACGCTTGAGGAATTGGAGGAGGATGTTTTGCACCTTCGTCGTAGCATTGCCATGCTCCACCGTCTGCTGGTTCACAAGCACATCTCGCTTGAAGAAGCAGAACGTATTCTCTACAAATTACGAGAAGCCACCGCCGCTGCTGAAATTGGAGATATCCGCGCATCGACCGATGAGGTTGAAGATTTACTTGAGGACATGATTGGCGGCAATACATCAACGCTCAACCCCTTCCTGTTCCGCCACTTCTGGATGGGCGTGGATACACGTTGGCCTGCCGGTGGTGAAACGGGTGTCTTGCTCGTTCGAATCATCAACGATGGACCCATTCCGATGCCGATGTTGCGACTCAAACCACCCGTTCCAGATGGATGGACCGCCAATCCGCCCAACGTCGACCTCCCCATCATCGCCCCGGGCGGCAACATCCCACTCCGTTTCGACATTCAGCCTGATTATCGCCTCTCATCCGAAGACATCCCGCTGACTCGGAAACTGTCCGTGGCCTCTGCTTACGAGATGCGCTCCGGCGAAATCACGGTCACCATGCGGGTTCAGAACCGTTCGATGGAACCGCTCTCCGAAGTCCTTCTCACGCCGTGGATTCCATCCGGATTTTCCGCCGAGGAAGTCCCGTTCATCCGCAATCTCGCTCCCGACGAAGTCGCTGTCATTCGCATGCCACTTCGCATCAACCTCGGTCAAGGAGGTGCTCTTTGACCGCATCACGTTCCACCCGCAGAGGCGGGGGATAAAAAAAACAAAAATGGTGAAAAACATGAAAAAAGAAATGAAAAACGAAAACCGCGACAATGTTGCGGCCATCGGTATTGGTGCAATGATTGTCTTCATTGCGCTGATCTTGGTCGCAGCAGTGGCTGCTGCTGTCATTATTCAGACAGCAGAGAAGCTGCAGCAGAACGCACAGACCACTGGTGAAGACACGACCGACATGATGGCATCAAAGATTACCATCAAGTCGGTGCTCATCACGAACACGGATGATCTGTACGTGACCTTCGAGCTGGCTCCCGGCTCAGACCCGGTCCAGGCCACGACCATTCAGTGGTTGATTGCCTGTGACGATGGCAACTTTGGTGAAACCGATACCGGCGACTTTGCTACGCAAGGTACGAGCACGGCTGCCGCAGACCTCACAGGTACCACGCAGGCGACCATCAACCCCGGGGCAACCTACACGGTGCAGCTCGACCCCCAAACGTGCACCCCAGTCGCCAACGATCAACACACGCTCAACGTCCAGTCCGGAACCGGAGGTTTCACCTACGAAGTTCTGAACTACGGCGGCAGCATCAACGACGGTGAGGTGGTCATTTGAAGACCAACGTTCACACCGATTCCATGAAGGACGACAAGATGGCAGCCATCGGTATTGGCGCCATGATCGTCTTCATCGCTATGATTTTGGTCGCTGCCGTTGCTGCAGCCGTCATCATTCAGACCGCTGAGAAACTTCAACAAAACGCCCAGACCGCTGGTGATGACACTGCGGACGAGATGAGCGGGAAGATCATGATCAACACCGCCTATGTCGGCACCGGAAATGCTGCTGCGAACACGGACGAGTACCACCTCGTCGTGCGTCTCGCACCCGGCAGTGACCCCACGCCTGCCACCGGTATCTCCTTCCAAGTGTTCTGTGAAAACGGCATCGTTGAAGGCACCCTTGCCACCACCGATGTCCACGTCATGGAAACAGAGACCGACATCACTGGCGACCTCTTGGTCGGCACCGGCTACATCGTTTACATCGATGCTGACGACGGTGCCTCGGACTGTGGACCTGACGCTGTTACCACGTCGCAGTTGTACCTGCACGTTATGAACGGCGGTACGACCTACGAGACCTTGACCGTTGACGACACCTCCCCTGGCGCCCTTGTGGTTTGATTGCTTCTGAGAGTCAATTGACTCTCGGAAGGAGGTTAACACATGGCATGGCCATTCAGTGGAAACTCGGGTGGAAACAAAAGTGCAGACCAAGCTTTGAGCGAAGAGCGCCTGAAGATTTTGGCCAACGTGGCCATTGAACAGGTGCCGTTCCCCGAACAGGGAATGCTCACCGAAGAGGATGCATGGACGATTTCTCCCGGGCCAACCCGCGCACGAATCAACAGTCAGCAAAGCGTCCCTAACGTAGCAGCTTCGCTTGCACCTGCGCCTACGCCGGTGCCCGCAGCGCCTGCGACGGTGGACACCTCAGGCCTTGAGCGGCTCATCAGCAGCCGTCTCGATATGGTCGAGGATGTCCTTCGCATGGTTGAACACCGACTTGATGAAGGTGTCAACGTAAGCGAATCGTCTGGCGGTCAAAGCGAAACGGATTACGAAGGCGACGACGAAGAGGGCGAAGGCGGCGCAAGCGGCGATCGCATCATCACAGCCAGTGGTGAAGTGGTTGAAGTTGGCGGCACATCTCGCATGATGGAAGACGACCAAGGGCAACTCGTGGAACTCTACGAGGCACAAGCCTTGGCCGCAAATCCATTCCTTGTCGCACCACGTTCAAGCGGTTCTGGGAACGGACAGTCAAGCACCGGCGCGCCGACCGTGGCCGCCTTGTTGCTCGACCACATGTCCGGTATGGCAGCGGTGAGTTTCACCCAGAAAGCCATGGAATCTGGAATGTTAACGCAGGAAGAAGGCGACGACGTTTTGGCGATTGTTCAACTTGCAGAACCCGGCGACCCGGAGACGGCTCTCGAAGACCACCTGCCTCACCGACAACTGTTGGTGTTCTCGGCACTTGTGTCTTCATGGCGCCAACTCCACATGCTTCGAGGTGAAGAGTGACATGGGTGCTTCGGTTGGTGTAGGGGGATTGATCATCGGCATTTCGATGCTGGTGGTGTTCTCCATGGCGTATCAAGCCATTTCGTTGCAAATCGATTCAGGTGTTGACCGAATCGAGGAAGCCGACGAACCAGCACCAACCTTTACCATCGACGATGCGGTGATTTACACCGGCGCCATGGTTGATGTGACCATCGTAAGCGGTGGAGCAGGCTACAGCAGCGGAGGCACCATTGAGGCCTCCAGTGGAACAGGTGGGTTTTCAGCGACCTATACGATTGATGGTTTGGGAGCCATTACTTCCGTGGTGATCACCAGCCACGGAAATTATTCCTCGCTCCCAACACTCGTCGTGAACGGTGGCGGAACCCCGACTTCCACGGCCAGCCTCACGGCCGTCCGCGGCAACGTCCTCTACGCTAACATCACCAACACCGGTTCAACAACCATCGCACACGATGACGTGTGGATGTTCCTTGATGGACAAGACCCGACGCTGTTTTCAACGGTGTACAACCCTCCTTTGACCGATCTCTGGTTTTCGGGGGAAACGCTGTTTCTGGACTGGTTCGATACCGGTCTCCCCGGCGACGAGCGAATCACGATGACGGTGGGTCAAACCACGGTTGGGCACAGGTTGTGGTGAGGGTATGGCTGACGGAGGTGCTTCTTCGATGATCATGCTCATCACGGCCTTATTGGTCTCAGGAGGTGCGGGCGCTGTCCTTGTCTCCGAGTGGAGCGATGCTGTACGTGTGGTTCAGGTGAACGAACGTGCAGCAAGCGACAAAGATCAGGTCAGTGTTGAACTGGCCGGAGATCCGGCCATGGTGCCATACAACAACACCACCGACACCATCACGCTGTTCTTGTTGAACACCGGAGAATACAACCTTGACACCACGGACTACCAAGTCCTCGTCAACGGTGGCCTCCCTACCTCAACCACCGAAAGTGTACTGCCGAGTGGAACAGACTGGAACCCTGGCGATATTCTACAGGTGGAGTTGACCAACACGTCTTGGGCCTTTTCGGACGGAGAAGACGCCTTGATTTACTTCCTAGGGGCTTCTGAAACCATCAGAGGCCATACCCACTCGGTCACCGTAAATGCGGAGGTGAGATTGAATGCCTTCCCCTGAGGAAAATCCCTTCATTACGGCGCACAAGCCGGTTGAGGACGGTTTCCCCTTCGTGGTAGAAACTGATTCACTCGCCGACTCCATGGGTCTTCGTTTGCCCAACCGGTCGCTGTACTTGTTGCAAGGAAAGGTCGGTGCAGGAAAATCCCTCATCGCCCAACGCCTCATTCACGGCATGGTGCACAATGGCGTCAAGGTGCTCGTCATCACGACAGAACTGACCACCCGTGGTTGGATTGAGCAGATGGAGAGCATTGGATACGGCGTTACGGATGCCATGCGGAAGGGCCAAGTGATGGTCTTGAGCAGATACGGAACCATCGCTGAATCCCGTCAGGACGTGACGCTACAGGACGTGTTGAACAGCCCTGCAATTCCTGCAGCGGATGTTATCGTGTTGGATTCTGCCAGTTCATTGATGCCTTCGGTAGGAACCAAGGCCGACCATTTTGCTTTGATTCAACAACTTCGAAAAATCGCATCCGACGGTCGTTCGTTCATGCTTTGTGCGGACCCTGAAGAAATGGATCGCACCTTGCTGCACACCCTTCGTGCTTCGGCCGAAGTGGTGTTGGATTTGGAAAACGCGATGATTGGTGGAGAACTCAAGAGAAACATCATCATCACCCGCTTCCTTCGGGCAGCGGGGCCCATTCAAACATCCGTTGGATGGCGTGTTGAACCCGGCATGGGCTTCATTGTGGACATCACGGCGGTGAGCTGACGGGGCGATCTTATGGCTGATGAACCACGATTTGCCAAAGGAGACCTCAACGGGGTCATGGCTGCCTACCCACACGTTGCGGAGTGGGTGCGTGATTTCGAAATGCGCTACGGTTCCCGCCCGATCTACTACGGTCCGCTCGACCGAGATGCCAAAAAACAGCGCCCTCTGAACCTCATTTACGTAACGCGTGAGCCTATTTTCGTTCACATTTACGAGCCACCTGCCGACGATGACGGCGGCGGGACCATCCTTTGGTTTGGTTTGGAGCCACAACTCACCGAAGAGGAAGAAAACATTCGTCGCGAACTCGTTGAGACTTTGCTCCAAGAGGCCCCTACAGCGCCTTCGTTCACCACGGATAGCGAGTTTGAGAACATCCTCCAGCAAATGATTGGGCGATACACCATTCTCGACAGTGAAGCGAACAACTTGGTTCGTCGCCAAGGCCGCTTGTGGGAGATGGTGGGCATGGATGACAAACGTATCACGGTCACACAAGCCCAGCGAGAGCGCCTCAACTACGTCGTGATTCGTGATTTGATTCGAAACGGCCCACTGGAACCATTGCTCTCCGATGAGATGCTGGAAGATATTCACTCGGTGGGCCTCAAGCATATTCACATGGACCACAAAGTGTTCGGGATGGTCACGTCCAACATCCGGTTCCGTGAACGAGAACTTCTTTCCAGGTATCTTCGCGCCATGTCTGAGCGTATCGGTCGCCCGGTGTCCGACAATAAACCCATCATCGACGGTGTGCTTCTCGACGGCTCCCGTATCAACATCATTTTCTCAGACGACGTATCCATGCTCGGGCCGTCGTTCACCATTCGTAAGTTCGCTGAAGAGACCATCTCGGTCATTCAGCTCATCAAGTGGGGCACCATGTCGGCTCAACAAGCCGCCTACATCTGGATTTGTCTCGAATACGGCATGTCCGTCCTGGTGTCCGGTGAAACAGCTTCCGGTAAGACCACCACGCTCAACGCCATCCTTCCGTTCATTGACCACAACGTGAAAATTTACTCCGCAGAAGACACGCCTGAAGTGAAGGTTCGCCACAAGATATGGCAGCGACTTGTCACTCGGGATGCGAAGAACGAAGACTCTCGTGTCGAAATGTTTGACTTGCTGAAGGCCGCTCTGAGAAGCCGCCCTCGCTACATCATCATCGGTGAGATTCGTGGTGTTGAGGGCGCCACAGCGTTCCAAGCCATGCAAACCGGCCACCCGGTTATCGCCACGTTCCACGCATCGTCCATCGTCAAGATGATTCAGCGTTTTACCGGTGACCCAATCAACGTTCCAATTCGGTTCTTTGACAACCTCAATTTCGCCATTTTCCAAGAAGTGGTTGAAGCACCAGGGGGAGGTATCGCCCGTCGTATCACCGGTATCGACGAGGTCATCGGTTACAACAAACACAGCGACGGTGTGCTCACCCGTGGTATGTTCGAATGGGATCCTGTCAAGGACAAGCATTACTTCCGTGGTATGTTCCAATCCCATTTGCTCGAAAACAAGATTGCTGCGATGGCAGGTTTCGCCAACAAGCGAGAAATCTACGACGAGATGTTGCGCCGGGCTGACGCCATCCAACGCATGGCTGACCGCGACTTGACCCATTACGACGATGTGTTCGATTTGCTTGGTCTGTACTATTCCAACGGTTGGGACCACTTTAGCCGAGCCATTGACACATGGGTTGGCGTCAACCACAACTGAGGATGATGAGACATGGAGCGCATGCCGATTTGGCAAATTGCCCTTCGGCGCATCGAGATGCCGGTTCCTCGTTTTCTCACCCTCTACGTCGCGCCAATCGTGAGCGTCACCTTCTTTCTCGCCATTTTCATCGTCTTTTTGACGGGTGGCTTGGCTGAAGGCGCGCTTTTCGCTGGTTTCACAGGTTTTCTTTTTGTCATCATGCTCACGTCCATGTCGGCCCTCGCGGCCGTGGCTTTTCCTTTGCTTGAGGTTCAGCGTTCGGCGTCCCTCATCGAAGAAGAAATGCACATGTTCATCACGCGTATGGGGATTCTTTCCATCGGCGAAGTCGGCGCTCAATCCATTTTTGACATTCTCAAACAGATGAGGGACTACGGTGAATTGGCTTCAGAAGTCAAGCGCATTGAGACGCTTGTGGAAAAGTGGCACACATCGCTGCCAGAGGCGGCCCGCATTGTGGCTCACCAAAGCCCCAGTCCCTTGTGGTCTGATTTTCTTGACCGAATGGCGTTCTCCATCGAGGCGGGTCAACCCATTGACGAATTCATGCGCTCGGAGCAAGAAACCGTCGCAGAGCAATACAACACGCTCTACGACACGCGCTTGGAGTCCGTCGATACGCTGAAAGAAATCTATGTCTCGCTGACCACCGCCGGATTGTTCGGCTTGGTCATCGCCGGTATTCACCTGGTTCTGTTTGAGGTGGGCGGGGCGAACGACACGCCGATTGAAGTGGCCAGTCGTCTGCGATTTTTGCTGTTGGCCTCAATCGTGTTTATGTTCATTCAAGTGGCCGCCGTCTTTGCCTTTCGCGCCACCATTCCCAAAGACGCCACCTTCGCTCGAGACGAAATGGATACGCCGTTTCGCATCAATTTCAGGCGGTCCCTGCTGCTCTCGAGCACCATCTCACTCGGCCTCGTGGTCCTGGCGACCTTTACGCTGATTTGGACATGGGAAGTCATCACCTCACAGTGGGACAAATACGGTCTCTTGTTCATCGCCATCCCCTTCTCTCCCTTACTCATTCCAGCGTTGATGGTTCGTCGCGAGGAAAACCAAATTCAGCGGCGAGACGAAACCTATCCCGATTTCATTCGAGCCTTGGGCGGTACGGCCCAAGCTCGTTCAGCAGAGCCCTCGGCCACCATCAAAGCCCTGCGGGGGATTGATTTCGGTATGCTTGACAATTCCATTGACCGATTGGAAAAGCGTCTTTCCACCCGGATTGATTCCGACCGAGCATGGGATTACTTCACTGCAGACACCAACTCCGCCGTCATTTCTCGCTACACTCGAATTTACATCGAGGGAGCGCAATCTTCCGGTCAACCTGCAGGGACGGCAGAAATGGTTTCCCGAAGCGTTGGAAACTTGCTCTCGCTGCGAAATCGCCGTGCCCTCTCAGCCAACACGATGTGGGGTGTTGCGTTGGGTTTGCTCATCTCCAGCGTGGCTTCGCTGAACGTCACCACCGCCATCGTGCTGCAATTGGGTGAAGCCATTGCAGGGGTCGCCAGTGGTTTGGTCGATACCGACGTCGGTACGCTTACCGAGTTTGCCGGTGGTATTGCCCTGCCAGTCATGGAAGATGCCACTTCGGTTGACGACAACATTCGTATGTTCAAGATCATCATCTCATTACTGATTCTCATGCAAGTGGTGGCCGTTTCGTCCATTGCCACCCGATTGCGAGGAGGTACACGCACCAGCGCCATTGGACAAATGGTGCAACTCACCTGGGTGGCAGGTCTCGCCTCGTTCTTCACTGCCATTGTGCTCGACCAAGCAAGCAGCATCTTCAGCGTCTGATGCAAGGGAAGTTTCATACTCCTTTTCGTACAAGTTGCTCACATGCAAGCCCCCATGCCCCCTCCCCAAGCCGCAGCCTCCCCCTATCAGCCTCCTGCATCGAGCATGACCAAAGGGAGCATGTACACCTTCCAGAAATGGTTGATGATCGGTGCTGCATTGTTGGTGTTCGCCACCGTGTTCTCCCAATTCCCACTCGCTTCCTCTGAACCAAGTATTGCCGATTACGACTTGACCGACGAGAAAGAATCCGAACAGTATCTCGATGACATGGACAGTTTTGAGGGTCAAGTGGCCCTCTTTGGTGCAATGGCTACCATCCTGCAAGCCGGTGCTTTGACCATGTTGGGTTACGCCTTCTTCCGTGAAGCTCAAGAAGACCAAGGTCAACACGTGGCGGTTCGAATCACCATGATCCTTGCCGGAATTGTGCTGGTGACCAGCATCGTCGGACGCAGTTTCTCGCTCTTCTGACCCTAGCGCTTCATCTCTTCACGAATTCGCTTTTTGGTCGCTGCCCATGAGCAAATGGGGCAGGCGGTCAAATCGTGGAACCGTGCCGGGCAGTATTCTCTTCCAAAGAAGATGATTTGCAGATGAAGGTCGTTCCATTTTTCACGGGGAAAGACGGCTTTGAGGTCCTTTTCCGTCTTTTCCACCGTGGTGCCGTTGGAAAGCCCCCAACGAGCAGCGAGTCGGTGAATGTGGGTGTCAACCGGAAAGGCGGGGACATCAAAGGCTTGGGCCATGACGACGGAGGCGGTTTTGTGGCCAACGCCGGGGAGCGCTTCCAACGCTTCAAAGGACGCAGGGACTTCTCCATCATGCAGTTCAACCAGCATTTCAGACAGTCGCTTGATGTTCTTGGCCTTGGTCGGCGCCAACCCGACCTGCCGAATGTCGGCAAGGATGGTTTCCACCTCCAAAGCAGCCATGGCTTCAGGGGTGCTGGCTTTGGCAAAAAGAGCGGGAGTTACTTGATTCACCTTGAGGTCCGTGGTCTGGGCGCTCATCAAGACGGCGACCAGGAGTTCAAACGCATTGGTGTGGTCGAGAGGAATCGGGATTTCAGGATAGAGCGTCTGCAGTTTGTCGGCGATGATGTCAGCCTTGTCCTGGCGCTTCACAACACCACTCATCCTTCGTAGGTCGCACTGTATTCTTCACCGGTTTGCCAACCGAAGTAGAGACCAAGGCCGATGGAGAGCAAGGGGATTCCGTTGCAAATCAGGGTCTCGAGCGGTTCACTCTCCGGTCGCCCGGTAAGGTACCAGATGAGCAGGCCAAGAACGAGTCCGGGGATGACCATCATGCTGCCCATGATGATGGTTCGCAGGGTGCGCATGGGCTTTCCACCCCTCGGTGAGTCAAGAAGGTGTGCTTTGTTCTCAACGATTCAATCGCTTGGTGAGGTCTGCTCCGGAGAGGGCATTCAAAGTGTCCTTCGGCTCAATCCAACCTTTTCGTGCGGTCATGACGCCGTAAGCAATGTCACTCAGGCCACGAATTGAGTGGGCGTCTGGATTGATGGCAACGGGAACGCCAAGCCCCTTCGCGTGCTTGCACAATCGCCAGTCCAAGTCGAGGCGGTACGGGCTCGCATTGAGTTCTACGGCCTTTAGTCGACCCTCTTCGTTGTGTTCTGCCATGTGTTCCA
>Ga0066845_10000534_pt1 | contig 11846 bp, 7 predicted proteins | sample ETNtaG_31_FD_65488 | JGI IMG/M metagenome (GOLD analysis project Ga0066845, IMG submission 65488) | Marine microbial and viral communities from oxygen minimum zone, Eastern Pacific Ocean - ETNP201310SV78 | ecosystem: Environmental > Aquatic > Marine > Oceanic | place: Pacific Ocean: Eastern...
TGCATCTCTTTCTCTACCAATGAGAATCCTGCGGAAACATGATTTTCCGTGGCACCGATTCCTGTGAGCTTCTCGAGTACGTGTTCGCGAATCGCCCCGGCCCCTTCGGCTTGCGCCTTTCTGGATACTCGGTCCCACCCGTTCTCCACTATTCCGAGAATCCACGAGTCTAGCTCCCCAATCAGGAATCGGTGCTCTTCGATCGGTTTGGACCCGCCCGAGCCGACTGGGTTTCCCTCCAAGTCAGTTGATCCTGAGACGTCTACGACCTGGATTAGTGCATCACATCTTGAGAGGTCGGAGAGGAACTGATTCCCCCTCCCCCTGCCCTCATGGGCTCCTGGTACCAAGCCCGCTACGTCAACTAGTGTCACTGGAACCATACGATTGAATCCGATGCAGGAGCCTGAATTGGGAGAGCAAATGCTGCCTCTCCTCGGGTCGTCTACTGTGGAAGATTCTAGCCTCCCGGAGGACTCTCGGCGTTCCCTCAGAATGTAGCAAGCGCACCTCTCTTGCAATGGTATCCAAGTCACTCCCACGTTAGGATCGATTGTGGTGAATGGGTAGTTTGCTATGTCAACAGGCATCTGAGTTAGTGCAGAGAATGCTGTTGACTTCCCCACGTTCGGCTTTCCAACGAGGCCTATCCTCATGCTATCCCGGTGGTGGCAGAGCCTATCGACACATTGAGTATGTGGTCGTTTCACAACTCAGTAGGGCTTCCTGGCATTTCTGTACTAGATTCGGGGACCACTACTGTGTCTAGTTTGCCTTCCCTCTGAGCCAGGATCTTCCTCACGGTGGTCTCCTTGGTTAGCTTGTATGGGCTTGATATTGAAGTCGAGGAAGGGATTGGCCCCTCTGAGGCTAGAGTACCCCTGAATGATCCACTGATTATGTTCAATGAATGGTAAATCGAGCCGATTACTGTCCCATAGAAGAGGACTGAACCCAACACTCTGATTCTGCTGGACATGGAGTTCTCCTCCTCGATTGAAGCTTCCAGGAGAGCCATGTCAGAGAAGTCCGCCATCATCGTGAAGACCAGCCCCGAGAATGCACCTCCTGCCATCAGCCAGAAAGCCCACCTCGAGCGGTTGACAGAAAGGACGTTCCTCCCGGAGACCTCGGGGAAGATGGAAAGTGCCGCCCCCATGGATGCAGGGACGAAAACAACCCAGACGCCCATCATGACCAAGGATGTGTGAACACCTGTCAGCTCATTGGTTCCAGTAAGATAGTCTGTGAGAACGAAAAGGCCACCAATCGAGACGGGGACGGCCATGAAGGCAGCCAGATTGATCTCTGGCATTCCAGGGGAATCTGGATTCTCAATGAACACGTCATCTCCCCTCATGGTAGCCAAAACATTGGCTGAAAGAGCGATGATAGGGATTAGAGAAAGAGCCAGGAGGAATGAGCCGGCTACGATGTCGTTCCTTGAGGGGTCGAAAGATGCTGCATCGATCCCAAGGAAGACAGATGCCATTTCTCCTTCGATAAGTCCTAATGGATTAATTGTGAAAATTGCCCCTACCATGGTAACCGCTGCAAGTGATCTAGACCAAAGAGGGTTGCCGCTCCCTCTGGAAGCACCGTATAGAATCGCACCTGACATCAACAGGAAGAGAGACGTTGGCCCGTGTATCCGAGTGACTAGCCACTGTCCTGTGCCTGAATCAAGAGGGCCGGTAATCGCCAGAACCACCACTGACAGCGGGGCTGAAATCAACCCAATTATCATCATCCACCCCGGCAATGGCATCTTCTTGGTCCTAGAAGCTGCTGTTAGGAGCATGTTGACGATGACAGCAATGAGGGCCAGATTAGTCAGAAGGGTCGCGAGTGGCATTATCTTGACGCCAACAATCTCGGGCTTGTTTGCTGCGATGAACATCACGATTACTGATAGTGTCCATACGAAAGACATCAGTGTGGCGTTCTTCTCAGTGGCCAGAGTTGTCCCTCCCAGCTCGGGGACGATGTGCATTGATGATCCGATTAGGAGCATCCCTACCGAACCGTAAATGGCCACTAGGAATCCGGAGTTCAGAAGGGAGCTTGAAGCGGGGTTTAGGCCCCATGAAGAAAGGCTGTGGAGTGCTTCCGGGTCATGTGAAAGCCATAGACCACAGAAAGTAATTACCGATGCAGGAATTAGCCATAGTGCCCCTTGGATTATCCACGTAGTTGCTGCAGAGCCGCGCTTCCCTTCAACGAAGTCTATTGGGGGGCCAAGTGCTTTCTCGAGCATGAACATGCTCATGCTCTTTGAAACATCGGTGAAAACCCATATCCCTCTATTGACCAGAACGAAAACAACGAGAGTGGCTAACCAAAAGACGGACATTGATGTGATTATTCCCATCTTTTCACCTCACTCACTTGTTGCCTCAGTTAGCATCGTCCCCAATATGGCGAAGACGCCAATCATGGCACCTAGGATGAAGAACCAAATTCCTGAATCGAATACGCCATCAAAAACAGGAAGAACTGAGGAAATGACTGGAAGATCGCTGCTTGGGAACAGTATTCCATAAAGAATCAGGAACACCATCGTGGAAACAAAGCCCATCACCAGCATCACCCAGGAAGACGATGGCTCGCCCTCGCCTTGGAGGAACTCTCCAATCAAAGTGGACCTGTCATCGGACAATCAATCACCCCGGAATTGTACAATTCCGACTCTACCACCGGAGATTTGCCCTTAAGCATTGGGCGTGCACGGTTTGTCAATTGACTCAAGGGGCACGAACTAGGTCAGTCGGGTTTCCACGACGGAAGGTGCCAAATCCTAGTGTAACTGGGAGGTTTAGATCGTTTTCCAGCTCTGCTCTCCAGTGTGACTCACATGAGCATTCCAAGTGGTTGAACTCCTCCGGATCTCCTGATACTGAATATCTCTCGATAGCTGCTACTACCTCCGAATCACACGAGCCACAATTGTGAGCTCCGCGAATCTTTCCCCCTGCAGTTGGGTGAACGATTATTCGACAGTTGACTCCCTCCATTTCATGATGGGCCCGCTTGATCATCTCAACCAATGACCAAAGCCATGGCGTTCTGTATTCCTTATTCCGGAAAAGCCGGTCAACTATCGTATTCTTCTGTATGTTCATTGGGTTCACGGAGACTTCGTCGGAGTATTTGGCAACGTCAACCAACCACGAGGTAGTGTGCTTGAGTGCTTCCCCCTCTGACATGAATGGTGGCTTGAACAATAGGTATGTCTTCACACGCAAGTCATTTTCCCTCAGCATTTCGACTGCCCTATGCCATTGCTTGGTCGTGAATCCCTTGTTGACGTGGAATCGTAGTACACTATCGTCGTAAGCCTCTAGTCCGATTGCCACGGTGCATCCCGGATGTCGGGCAGCAACCCATTCAATCTTCTCTGGGGTGCACATCTGAGCTTGTGCCTCTACGACAAGATGAAGCCCCATTTCTGCTGTCTCCTTTAGAACAATCTCCTGCCACTCTGGTGGATTCTCCCTATCCTCGAAGAATGTGCCAGATGTATACACCTTGACCATCTGGCACCCTTCAAACTGGTTTGTTTTTTTCTTAGCATAATCCCATTGAGAAAACATATCATCCGCAGAGACGTCGTCTCTGACGTCATTGAAGTAGCCACAGAAAGTGCATCCTGACTTCCACCACCAAGCACATCCCTTGGATCTGAGGATGACAGTTGCGGCAGTGCATGGTGTCCCATCTGGGAGATTTTCTGGGGTCTTGTAAACTGTAACCGGCCTACTGGCGTCCCATGATTCTCTGAATGATATTGACTTGGGGGTGTTCTCTGGTGCCTTGACCAGATGGTGAATTTTGACGGCCTTGGAGCCGTCTCCCAATATTCCACAAGAGTTCGCCATGTTACGCGCTCTACTCTTTGCACTTGAATTGGCATGCTTATCGTAGCGTTTTCTCACTAGATGTATTGGAATACACTAAACCCCTACAATATGTCCGAGAGAAGGGTTGTCATGGGTTTTGGAACGATTGAAGGAATGAGTGATGAGAGAAACCGGTCTCTGAGAGGGTGGTACTGGTATGATTGGGCGAACCAGGCTTTCGCTCTTACCGTACTGACTGTCCTAGTGCCTCAGCTAATGTCTAGCATGTTCGAATTAGCAACTGGTGGAGGTACCGAGGTAGGCAGCATGGTAGTAACTGGAGATACTTTCTACGCCATTGTCCTAGGTGCTGCGAGTCTTTTCGTAGCCATCGTAAGCCCAGTAATCGGAGCAATAGCTGACAGGATGCCGATAAAGAAGAAGATTCTGTGGGCTTACACAATCGTAGGAGTGATTTTCACCGGAATGATGGGAGTTGCGCCACATCTTGGTTCGGGGTCGGATTACAAGTTTCTCGCATTCTGCCTAGTAATTGGAAACATTGGATTCTCTGGTGGGAATGTGATTTACTATGCATTCATGCCATACCTTGCTGAAAAGGCACAAATGGATCATGTGTCTAGTTGGGGGACTGCGTACGGATTCTTCGGCGGTTCTACAATTCTGATTGTACATCTTGTAGTCGGAGAGACCGGCTTCTTCGGGATGTCCACAAAATGGAGCCCCTGGGTACTAAGTTTCGTATTCGTGACTACTGCACTGTGGTGGCTAGGTTTTGGAATGGCTCTCTTCAGAAATACTCCAGAGCCCGAGATTCCCAGACCCAAGCAGTATGATTCTGTCAAGGATGCGGTATTTGATGGGATGAGAGAGGTTAGGAAGACCTTCGGGGAAGTCAGGAAATTCAAGATTCTGGCCATATACCTCCTTTCCTTTCTTCTTTTCTTTGACGGAATTAACACGATCGGAGGAATGGCGTCGGCCTTTGGGGACTCTGTTCTGAGGATAAATCCGTCAATGAATTTCGTTCTGCTGCTTATGGTGAATATCACAGCCATTCCGGCTACTGTTGTAGGGGGGAAGCTTGCAGACAGGTTTGGCACAAAGAGAGTTCTTAGTTGGTCGCTCGGCGTATATTCGGTTGTTGCAATACTTGCTGTTGGTTTCGCTCCTCTGGAGTTGGAGGATGACCATGAGAGGTACGACTTCCAGTATGACTTCGATGAGGAAAGTGGCAAGTACGGGTTGACAGTTCTATACGAAAAGGACGGTAGTGTCAAGGGTTGGGTCAGCAAGGCAGGAGATGGTGATCAGTCATTCAGAGACGCATTCTTCGAATTCATGATCCTGTCGTCTACCGATAGCGACAGATGGGGGGATGATGACGTAGTCATGGAATATCTGACAGTCGAACAGGCTAGTGGTTTGGTTGGGAAGATGGACGATGTTAGCGATCACAGATTCTCATTCTCATTCAGGGGAGGAGATTTTGATGGAAGCAGGTCGGTTGGAGACGAGCATCCCACAATTATTGAAGGGGACTTGGTAGACTGGTGGCCAAATCTACTGAGAGACAATCTGTGGAAGCCGCTTAACTTCGGGGTTAGCCTCCAGTGGGTTCTACTTGGAATGATGGTGGGAGTAGTCATGGGAACCGCATCTGCACAAGCCCGGAGTTTGATGGTTTTCATGACTCCGAAGTCCAGAGTGAGTGAGTTCTTCGGCTTCTTCGGGTTCATTATGAAGGCTGCAGCTGTATTTGGCCCGATCGTGTATGCAATTAGCGCCGCAACAATGGGAAGTAGGATGGCAGTGGTCAGTGTCTTGGTAGTGATTCTGATCGGATGGTCACTATTCCCTCTGATTGACGTGGAAGAGGGTATCAGAGTCGCAAAACAGGAAGATCTAGATGCGGGTTTCATTTCAGAGGAGGAGTAGGGTGAAGTCCTTCGTAATAGTCCAGAATGTCCTTTCAGTCATTGTTATGATACTGTTCGGTGTATTGTTCGGGTTGGCGATAATGCCTTCCTATTTCCTATTCTTGGAGATAGGGGAAATTACCAATGGTAAGAGCGAATTTGTAGAAGCTGCAGGTTTCTGCATTAGTCTCGGCCTCGGCTACATTTTGTGGGGGGTTGTGCTCCTATTGATTTGCGGAACGATGGGGGGAATTTTCAGAATAAGGAAGGAGGAGGGCAGGTATCCACTAAGATCCTTCATTACGATCCAGTGGGCCTTCTCTTTGGTTTCCCACAGAGTTGCACAGATGTTCCTTGGATTGGTCATTCCCTCATTCCTAGCGACGATGTACTACAGAATGATGGGGGCGAAGATCGGTAGCGGAGTGCAACTTAATTCGGTGAGGATTAATGATGCCTCGATGATAACGATCGGTGATGGGGTAGTTGTTGGAGGTGATGCTACGATTAACGGGCATCTTGTTGAGAGCGGGGAGATCGTCCTTGCACCAGTCGTGATCGGAGACGGGGCACTCATAGGCGGGGGAAGCATAGTCCAGCCTGGTTGCAGGATTGGGAAAGGATCTGTCGTCGCTACTAGAGCGGTGCTGCCAAAGTGGACTGAGGTTCCGGAAGGCGAGGTATGGGGCGGTATCCCTGCTAGTTTCATCAAGAGGGTTGGGGAGTGAGTTCCTACTCGCTCTCTGATGCCGACGAGTCTGCTTCCTCTTGGTCTTCTTCGTCCGATGACATCTCCTTTATCTCCTCGATGACGGCCTGCTTCTGAGCCTGGAACGACTCCTGCTTGGAGTGAATATCCTTCGCCGTGGCGATGGCCCTGTCTATCATGTCGTGACGAGTCTGGATTGCCTCATTGAGGTCCTCGAAGAGTTGCATGTGCTGAACGTACCAATCGTCCCTCGCGGATAGTTCGGATTGAGCGGCTTGGTTGGACTCGTCTATCTCCTCTGCCACCGTGAGCACCTGACCGAGTCTCGCCTTCTCCCTGTCGAGCAGTTCCTCTGTCTTCTCGAGTTTATTCTCCAAGTACGGGATCTTCGTATTCGCCTTTGCTAGGTCGACTTCCATCTCGTCCTTCTGCCTGCGAAGGTTTGACAGGAGGTTGTTGATGCCCTCCTTCTCAGTCTCCTTGTCGATGAGTTCTCGGTTCAGCGTCTCGACCTGGGCCTTCATCTCGCTGATGTCGGCCTCCTGTGCCTGATAGGCGACCAAGAGCTTGTCCAGGGCCTCCTTGTCCTTGGCAGCCTGCTGCTCTAGTTGTTGGATTGTCTTCAGGGGGTCTGTTCCGGCTGAGTCGTCTTGGCCCATCATCCTCCATAGTGCGCAGGTGACCCCGATATAACCCCGGCGGCACTTATGTTGGCGATAAACGGCTAATCACGGGTTTCCGCAAATAGCTGAGATCGTTGCTGAGAGGGCTACCGTCAGCCTCTTCGAAGAGGGGATGTGCAGTTTCTCATCAGGACCATGCGCGTTGTTCCCGGGACCAGAGGTTCCGGTGCATAGGAACATCGCGTCGGGGTACTTCCCCTGCATCATGGCCATGAACGGAATCGTTCCTCCGGTCCAGGTTGCCAGTGGAGGTAGGCCCGTCAACTCCATCGAGGCGTCATTGATCGCATCTGAGATTGTGCCCTCCAGGGGGGGTGCGTGGAATCCATCCGCACTAGAGTCTGGGGTGAAGGTCACCTCCGCCCCGTATGGTGGGTCTTCCTCCAGTATCTTCTTCGCGCTGGCTATTGCAACCTCTGAGTCCACTCCTGGGGGTATTCTGAAGCTCAGCTTCAGATCTGTGTTAGTTCGGAGTACGTTGCCCGCTACCTGCACAGATGGCATCCCATCCGCACCGATAATCGAAAGTGTTGGCTCCCAGTTCATTGCCACGATCATATCCTCTGTTGTTTCGGAGGCCTGCCTTAGAGAGTCGACGGTTGGGAACTGCTCCCATATGCTGTTTCCCACTATTCCTGCGAGGGCGGTGGCCTTTTCCCTCACCTCCTCGGGTATCTCGGCATGCATCTCGGGCACCAGTACCCTCCCGCTGCCCGAGTCTTCAACGCGGTCAAGGAGAATTCGCTGTATCCTGAACGACGAGGGGATCGAGCCTCCAGAGTTCCCGGAATGGATGCCCTCGTGTGATACCTTCACCGAAAGAGTTCCAGAAACCAGTCCCCGTAGGGCCTCGGTCATCCAGACGTGATCGTAATCCGGGCCACCGCTATCCATGACGACGACCATGTCCGGGTCCCCCAACTGGTCCGTCAGTTCCTCTAGGTATGGCGGGAGATCGAATGATCCGGATTCCTCGCAGGTCTCGATGATCAACGTGCAACGTGGATGTGGCACCCCTGCCTCTTGCAGGAGTCGGATCGAGGTGGCACACAGGTACCCCCCGTAACCATCGTCAACGGAGCCGCGACCATAGAGCCAGGGGCCCCTCCTGACGGCCTTTAGGGGGTGGAGCCCCTCTGACCACAGCTCAGGCTTCGACGGCTGCTTGTCGAGGTGGGAGTAGAATATCGCCTCGCCGGGTCCGGATCCCTCGATAGTTACCAGGAGCACGGGCGATAGGTCGTCGATCCTGTGCGTCTCGTATGACATCCCGGAGATTCCCTGCTCGTCGAGCCATTTGCAGAATAGCTCGATGGTGGCGTCCAACTCTCCTAGGTTGGCCCAATCGGGCTCGAACAGTGGGGAGAGGGCCTTTATCTCGATGAAATCAGATAGGCTTGGGAGAATCGATTGCTCCCAAATCTCATCACTTCTATCCATCAAATTTCCCAGGTCCAGCGCCATGACCCCTACCCGGGGCGTTCACTCATGGACTCTTCTACTGGGCAATATCAGACGATGAGCAGATCTCGCATCCCTGGTCGGGCGCTCTCTGGAATTTCTCGATCTCGGAGATGGGGAAATCCGATGCGAGGGACATTCTTGCAGTTCTTGATAGGGTCTCAATCAAGTCAGCCTTAGCCTCTTCGAGAAGTGCTTGTGGGTATTCGACCAGTCTACCAGTGACCCCTACCAGGATGGCCGGTGGCAGGACCTGCCTGCTTGGGAGGCCCTCGCTTGACCTATCGGATTCGGATTCCTCGAGGGCTTTGTGGTACAGTGCCATTTGCAACCTGTGCTTGCGTAGGATTTCCTCCTCCCCCTCACAGGCAGGTCCTGTTGTTTCCTCCCCCAGAGCCTCCAATAATCCGCTTTGGGACTCGTCCAGGAGGCAGTGGGCGTCGGTTGTCTTTAGGTCGACGGCTCGGATTGTCGGCTTTCCGTTCGCATTGCTCGTGCAGAGGACGAGGTCGATCACCCCGCTCATGTCCATAGTGGTGGAATCGATTGTCACGAGGTCCTCTACTCCGTCTGGTGTCCACTTGCCCCTCCGGACGGCTTCGAAGGAAACTGGCATGGAGAGGTGGAACGGCATCTCGGTCCTGAGGCCCTCCACGCGCATTCCCTCAAACTCGGTTCCGCGAATCATCTCTCCCAGCCTGCCGTCCGAGACCCTCTGGGCCATTATCGTGGTGGCCTCCGATACCTTATCGGCATCGGCATCGGCTGGTAGGAGCTCGGAGAAAACGGTCCTGTGGATGTCTTCATCGGTGATCCTGTCCTCTGTCTTGGTGGTCCAGGATGACGGTAGCGCTGTGCTGGGGCCATTTTCCCCGGGACCCGGGTTCCCGATGCCGATCTCGATGATCCTGTGGAAGACGTTCCCGAATGTCGCTGGGTCCACGGAGAGTACGGGCTTCGTCGTTCCGACCGCTCCGCTTCTGGCAAACATCGAATCTGGTTCTACACCTGCCCTTACCTCGAGCCAATGGCATCTTGGGCATTCGAAGTAGCCGGGCAGTTTGCTTGGTTTCACGCGAACCCTGGTCGAGGATTCGGTTCTTGGGGGCATGGGTGTTGGTGGATCTGTTGTTTGGTTTCCACAGGAGGCTTGATCGATTGACTCGACCCTCTGGATTGGGGTCAAGATGTCGTTGCCGTATTCGCTTGTCTCCGGGAAGCAGTCGGGATGGTGGAGAATGGTAATGCCCGTCTTGCCACTTCCACCGAGGAATGCGTCCTCAAGCAGACTCCCCGGGTCGAGGGTCCTACTTCCCCCGTTTGCCGGAACTGGTTCCGAGTCGGCTTCCGATGGGTCTAGCCATGGCGACTCCAGTTCATCTCTCCTCCATGACCCCATTCGCAATGATTCGAGCCACATTTGCCCCAATTGGGGAGTGGTTTTGTCATAGGCCCACGGGAGCACGATGCCCTCGCCTTCCATCCACTGTGTCCCCCTAGGGGAGCCTGCGATGATTATCTTCTCTTCTGCCCTGGTTGCCGCGACGTAGAGGAGTCTCCTTGCTTCAGCATTCTTCCTAGCCCTATGGAGGAGGGAGACGTGCTCCCAAATCGCCGATCTAGGAGTTTTTCCTTCTGCGGGCCATGGGTTGGGATGACCTGCGAACATCTCCGGGCTGACGATGAGTCTGCTGTTCTGTTCGTTCCTCATGTTGGTCTGCCTGGATGAGAACAGGTCGGCTAGGATGACGACCTTTGCCTCGAGTCCCTTTGAGCTGTGAATCGTCATTACTTTGACTGCATTCATTGGGGGGGTTGTGGATGCCTCGATGGCCTGTGAGCTGCTCTCCCTGAGGTCTCGGAGCCTGTCGGAGAGGACTATCGGATCGCCACCGACCTCTGTGGTCAGCGTCCTGATTAGGTCGACGAACTGTTCAGCGTCCTGCCTTGAGACTTGATCCGGGTATGCGACGAGCAGGTCTGAGCGGTCAATGGTGTCCTCAAGTAGTTCTACAAGACCAGAAGAGCTGAGTTCGCGCCATCGAGATACCAATGAACGCTGCCTATCATTGGAGCAGTTAGAAATCAGCCTGGAGAGTAAGTCCTCCCCCTTCTCCGAATTGGAGAGGAAGTCGTGCAGTTGGTTGTCGGTCATCCCGAATAGTGGCGAACGTGCCACCCATGCTGCGTTGTGCCTGGAACCTGGCCTAGCGACTAGTTGGACTAGCCCCTCCAATGCAGCGGCTGCTGGGCGTTCCAGCAATCCGCCTTCGCGGTCGACCTGTGTCGGGACTCCGAGATCATGCAGATGCCTGATTATGACGTCCCTTAGATTGACTCTGTTTGGCAGCAGTATTGTGATTTCTTCGGGCCTGACTGCGTCTTCGGGTTCGACTTCGTTCCATGAGTTATCGGGGGATTTTACCCGTAACGGGCTCCCTTCGATGAGACTCCTCACTCTAAGTGCGATGAGCATGGCTTGCCTCTCCAACCGATCAAGCGACCCCGGTCCGAAAGGATCCAGATGGACTCGCAGATCTGTGACGGGATCGGTTGATCCGTCTGAGTCGGGTGGACATAACCACTCTATCGAGCCTGGGTTCTGCCTTTTCTCAGGGAATGAGTGGAGAGTCTGAGACGAGGCGTAGAATTCCCCTATGGAGACTAGCCTGTGCCTGTTCGAGAAGATGTCCTCCCACCATTCGTTCATCACTTCCAGAAGGCCTCCTTCGGAGCGGTAGTTCACCTGCAGTGGGATCATGCCCTCCTTGCGTGCCCTGACCTCCTCCCCCGAAGGGGCTGGTAGGTCCCAGTCGGTAGAGTCGAATGGGATCCAAGCGGATAGGTCCCTGCCTCCCCTGTGCATGTACTCAGATGCGGTCGCAATGTTCGATTTGTGGTCGTTCCTCGGATCCCTGCTATGGGTCTCTTTCCTGAGAGTCGGTTTTCTGGTAAGCTCCGGTACGCTGGAGAACTCATGCACGTTGATTGACCTTAGTGACTTGGCGAAATCCAGGAATCCGGTAACTTCTGCCTGCCTGAAGGCATAGATGCTCTGCTTTACGTCTCCAACGTAACACACGGTGGGCTCCCAAGGAGTGTCTGGCTTGGGAGGGTCTCCTTCTCTGAACTCCCTTGGCCCCCAGAGCCTGGATAGCAGCCTCCATTGGAGTGGGGAGTTGTCCTGAGCCTCGTCGATGATGAAGGCTCGGTA
>Ga0066845_10000539_pt1 | contig 11787 bp, 8 predicted proteins | sample ETNtaG_31_FD_65488 | JGI IMG/M metagenome (GOLD analysis project Ga0066845, IMG submission 65488) | Marine microbial and viral communities from oxygen minimum zone, Eastern Pacific Ocean - ETNP201310SV78 | ecosystem: Environmental > Aquatic > Marine > Oceanic | place: Pacific Ocean: Eastern...
CAGAGAAGCGGCGGCGAGAGTGCTTCTCGACATCGCTCGGTGCGTGGATTTCGAAAAGTATCCGAAAGCGGTGGATGATTTCAGGTCTCAGGGGACGATCGCGCGCATCGCGCGCGCTCGAGAGACGATCGCCGGGATGAAGGATCCCGACGACGTCGACGCGAATTCCGAAACCAAGGTGGCGCTCGACGCGCTCGACGCAATGCTCGCGTGACCGCGCGGGCATGGAGCGCCCGCGACGGAGACGACGACGGAGACGAAGACGCGCGCGTACGCCGCCAGAGGACTACTCCACATCAAACGCGCGTTTTCGGAGACTGAACTGACGCGCGTGTACGAGTGTTTGGACGGCGAGGGATGGTTGCGCACCACCGACCAGGCGATGTGTTTTTCGCCTCTCCCCGCGTGGGTCGTACGACTCTCGACCCGGCTGCGCGATCTCGCGTCCACCGCTGGGTACGTCGCCGACGCCGAACGTCACCTGTTCGACTTCAAGCAGTGCATCGTGAATCAATACGCGCCGGGCGACGGTTTAACGCCGCACGTCGACCTCGACGCGTTCGGCGACGTCGTCGCCAGTCTCTCTCTCCTCTCCACTGTCGCCATGGAATTCGTCCCCATCGTCGACGCCCTCGGCGGCTCGTTCACCGTCAGACTCGATCCCGGAGACGTTTTATTCCTTCGCGACGACGCGCGATGGCGCTGGACCCACGGGATACCGTCTCGCGACGTCGATGTCTTCGCCGACGGTTCGCGAAGCGTTCGCGCGCCGAGAATCAGTCTCACCCTCCGCACCATGGCTGACGACGACGGACATCTCCTCGACGTCCCGGCACCGATCGACGCGAATGTGTAAAATGTTACAATTTTGTACAATGTCTTCGACGGCATCACGCGTGTTGTTTACAAGGCTTTCCGGGACCGTAATGCTCAGAGGTTTTCCCCACGACCCGCCTGCACGCGGCGCAAAAGGAGGTGTTGCACGACCAACATCGAACGTGGTTGTTTCCATCGAATCTGGCGTTGGCGGCTTTGCACCGAACGCACCTGACGACGTCGGCGGCCCGCTCTCGCCGGCGCTCGCCGCCGCCTCGACGGCCGAGTTGCAGCGCCGCCATCTCGTTTTCCCACGCTTGCACGGCGTCGAGATCGAATAGTTGACACGCGCTCACGCCGGGCTCACCGTTGACATTTCTGTAATGCGAGTACCCGTCGCCCGAGAGTTTCGCGCCGCAGGTCCAGCACATGAAGCAGCCACACGTACACGTCATCTTGTTGCATCCCTCGGTTTTTTCTATGCCCTGACGACAGTCTGGACACGTTCGACCGTTGCGAGCGACGTACGCCGCGGCCGAGGCGTCGGCCATCTCTTCTCTGAATGTACGTAAAGCCTCCTCGGACATTTGGGAGTCGCCGCGCGCGCGTCCCTCCAGAACGGCGAGTCGCTGCGCGGGGCTCAAACACGGTTCCGATCTCGCGTGCCACGCCGATCGACACAGTCCACAAAAGGTGTACAGACACCCGGGACATCTGCCACAGTGGTCCTCGTCCTCGATGGTCGGATGTTCGCATCGAGGGCAATACACTAAATCTTGCATCGCGTCGAGCGCCTTCGACAACGCGATTGCTTCAAACTTTGCGAATTCTTCGTCGTCTAAAACCTCTCGTAACGTCTGCGGATCCATCGAGGAAGAACAGTCGGGATGGGGACACACGAGTTCGTTGACGGTGCCCTCTCGAACGTGCACTCGCGCCATGCGCGTGACGCAGTCCACGCAAAAGCGATGCCCGCAACTCGCCGAGACGCGACGCATTTCGGCGCCTCTCACGTCGTCGGCGAAACACGTCCCGCAAACGTTATCCTCGCTCGCTAAAAATTCTCGTCGGCGTCCGACGGCATCCGCGCGCAATATAGAAAACTCAGCCTCTCTCGCGTCTCGCGCCGTCGCGATTCCGCGCGGGTCCAACTCGAATCCGTCGCCGGCCCACCCCGACGCCTTCTTGGACAGATTTAAGACGCCGTCCGCGTTTACGAGCGTCTCCTCCATCGCGGAAATTTTCAACCACTCGGTCCAATCGTACACGATGGGTTCGCCGATAGCGCCGCTCGCCCGCGAGGCGTCCCACATGTCGTCCAATCTCGCGCAAAGCGCGCTCAGATGACTATTCGACAACCAGTCGCACGTCAAGACAAACGCGGGCGCGTCTCTCGTCGGATATTTTTCCGGCAGAATAAATTCCAAAAAAATCCGTGGCATCCATCTCGCGCGAATTCTCGTTCGTTCGTCATCGCACGCGTCCTCTCGAGCCGTCTCCACGACCCACTCGCCCGAAGACGACGGCGCCAACTCGATCTCCAACTCGAGTCGAAATCTCCTCGTCCTCGTCGTCTCGTCCTCGTCGTCGTACAGCGTGCCATCTCGAGCCGCCTCCGCGTCTTCTCCTCTCGCGCGCTCGTCAAAAATACTCGTCAGGATCGTGATCTCGTCTCTCTGCGCCCGTCTCGCGTCCTCGGCGTCGGCATCGCTCCACGTCTCGTCGCGTCCCGGGTCTCGTCGTAATTGGGACACCAATCGAATCTCCGACTCCCCGACGCGCTCTTCGTCCTCGTCGCCGTCCTCGTCGCTCGACATCGCTCGATCACGCCCGTTTCTCTCCCTTTCGCGGTCGATGGACGATCATCGCCGCGCCGACGATGAAAACGGAGAGACAGACGACGCCCGCGCCCAGATGGGCCGACAGCGCCACCGCGAGCTCGGGACGGGGAAAGAGGGCGAGCGCGGGGTGGCCGTCGTCCACGAGCGGGACGACGAGGAGCCAGAGGGTGTAGTAGACGAAGGCGAGCGTGAGCGCGGCGAGAGCGAGGGCGCCGAAGGTTCGGTCACGCATGGGAGGGGGGGATCGAATGGGGCGCGCGTCGCGGAGCGGAGCGCGATTCGATACATCGAATTACGCGGATGGTGCGTGGACGCGATGGCGCCAGCGATCGATGTATTCTCATGAAGAATTGGGTTTGGTGGGCGTTCGGAGCGTGCGCTCGCGGAAGTAGGCGCGATCGTCGTCGGAAAGATCGTCGTCTTCGTCGTCTTCGGCGTCTTCGGCTTTGGCGTCCTCCGCCGGACCTTCGTCGCCGTCGATGTCGCCGAGATTGAGACCGGCGTAGACTTTGGCTTGACACTCGCGTGCGCTTTTACCCGGTACGTAACTCGCCACCTCGGTCCAAAAGTTTTTACGACCGAGATCGACGCGCACCTGCGCGTTTTGTAACGCCTCGAGCTGTTCGTCCGACCACGCGTTTGGATCCTTGCGAGGACGACCCACCGGACGTTTTTCGATCGTGTCCGGATCGTCGATGGAACCTCGCGCGCACTGATCGCGCGACCCATCGCTGTGTCTTCTGATGAGCTTGTTTCTCGAGCCCGGCTTCGGTCCTGGTTTACGCTTGCGCTCGCCGTTGAGTTTTAACTTGACGCTGAGACGTTGACCATCCTCGTCGTACTCTTCGCGTTCGTCGTACGCTTCGTAGGTCGGCTTGTGCGCCTTCGCGGCTTTTCGTAGCTCGAACGCTTCGGCGGCGGCCGTTTTGGGACGATTGTGGCTCACGCACTCGTAGCAAAACCATTCATTCTCCGGGACTTTATCCAGTCTGGGAACGAGACAGTGCGTGTGATACCCTCGATCGCAACCGTCACACAGAAGCATTCTGTCCTCGCCGTCGACTCGTCCGCACGCCACGCACGCGGTCTTCTCTTCTTCAACGTGAATATGATCGTATTTCGGTGATCGTATCCTCAATTTGTTCGGCTTGTCGTCGTACTCGCGATCGCTCGCCCTGTTCGGTTTGACTCGCTCCGCGGTGTCGGGATCGATTTTGGCTATGGATCGACGGACGTAGTCCGAAAGATGCACGTTCGGCGGCCCGTCTGGAATGACGAGCATGCTTTTCGGCGGACGCCCGCGTCCGCGCTTGACGCCTGGAGGTAACACTGGAATCGGAATGCCCGCGGCGATCATGGCGGCTTTCTTCGCCGCCGCCGCGCCGGGCTTGGGTCCGGGCTTTCCCTTGCGAGAACCGCTCGCTCGCTGCGCGTTGCCACCTCGAGGACGACCGACGGGACGCGCTCCTTGTCTAATTCTATTCATGGCGCGCTGCGCGTTCGCATTGCCTCGTCGATAATCTCCGCCGTCCTCGTCCTCGTCCTCGCCGAAAGCTTCGTACTCGTCCTCTGACGTCGGCGGCGTGTACTGTTTCGCATTCTTCGGCGGTCTCCCCGGCCCGCGTTTCGACGGTTGAGACTGCCCGCGCCTTCCGTTCGCGGCGTCGCTCGACGACGCCCAGAACGCGCCCGGCGCGCGCAACGCTCGACCAGAGCGAGACGCCGATCCCGGACCTCCCGCGTCGCTTCCCGGACTCGCGGGCATCCTCCGAGCGGCGGCGATGAGCGCCTCCGCCTCCGTCGCGCTCGCGCGCGCTCGCGCGCGCTTTCTCTTCTCCTCTAACGCGTACGCATCCTCCGGTTCGGCGCTCTTCTGCGTCTTGCTTCGTTTTCGCGAGTGCTTCCCGCGAGGCGTCGGCGACGCCTCCAACGACATCAATCTCTGCGCGAATCCCCGCACGGGCGACGGTGGTCCGTCCAAGTCCGCGTTCACCTCGTTCGGCGAAAGGTACCCGGCGTTGTAATCCACCGTCTCTCGAACGACACCGACGGCGTTTCGAGTTCCCGCCAATTCCGTCGGGTGTCGCGCCAACCGTCGATTCTCGGCGTACTCTCTCGTCTTCTCATCCACGCGCGCGCGACGCCCATCGCCCGCCCTCGCCGTCTCATCTCGACGCTCGTGCGGATTTTCCCATCCCGTCACCACCGTGGGCGCTCGCGCTCGAGAGAACACCATCCCGCTCGCCGCCGCGTCTCCGTTCGCAGCCGCGCCTCGAGACGCGCCCTTCGAGCCGCCCTCCCTCGTCCCACCGCCTCCCTCGCCCCCACCGACCGCGCGTCGCAGGATCAAATCATCCAGCGTCAACCCCGCGCTCGCGTTCGCGCGCGCACCGCCTCGCGTCGACGCGTCCCCGCCGCCTCTCGCCGCCGCCTCGTCCGCCGCCGCGCCCGTCGTTCTCGCCGCCGCGCGAAGCAACACGACGCGAGGATCTGGCGCCGTCTTCATCGCGTCCGATCGATCGAGACCGTTCCCGTCGCCGTCTTCGTCACCCTCGAGCGCGAACGAACGGTACGAACGAGACGCGACGCGACGCGATCGGTTCGGTTTGGATTTCAAAAAAATCAAATCGAATCAAATCGCGCGCCCTCGTCCCGCGCGCGCCCTCGTCCTCGCTCGACGGGCCGTCCCCGTCGACGCGCGAGACGATGCGTCGCGCGCGACGCCTCACGGATCCTTTTTTCGCGCGCGACGCCCGCCGTCGTCGTCTGACGCGTCATCCATCTCGTCTCGTCTCGTCTCGTCAGATTCCGCCTCGCGTCGTCGTCCACGACCGCGCGATGCCGACCTCGTCGTCGTCCGACGATCGCACCGCCGTTTTCGTTCGAGGTGTCGCCCTCGGCGCGTGCGTCGGCGCGTGCGTCGTCACCCTCGCGCGTTCGTCCCGATTGTCATCATTTCTCGTGGGACCGCGCGCGACGTCGTCGTCGTCTCGACGCCGACGCGACGCCGCGCGACGGGATAAAGAGGCGTACATCGATCGACTCGGTCTCGTGCCTCATCCCGAGGGCGGGTTCTTCGTCGAGACCTACCGCACGGGACGCGCGCCCATGTCGAGCCGAGGGAAGACGGCGACGGACGCCGACGCCGACGACGCGACGACGACGACGAATCGACGCACCGAGACCGGGGACGACGGGACGAGGAATCACATGACGAGCATTTATTACATGCTCACGAGAGAGAGCGATCATCAGTGGTGGGCGCTGAATGAGAGCGATCACGTGCACTATCACCACGCGGGCGGGGCGGTGACGTATCACCTGGCGCGCGCGGACGGGACGTACGAACGAAAGACGCTCGGACCGGACGTCGAGCGAGGACAGACGCCGCAGTTGGTGGTGAAGGGAGGGACGTATAAGGCGGCGGTGTTGGAGCGAGGCGCGGAGTTTGCCATCATCGGTGAGGGCGTGAGTCCGGGGTTCGATTTTCGAGATTTTAAATTCGTGTCGGCGAGCGAATTGGCGAGACGCAACGCGGCGTGTTACGACGACACGTCGAGTCTGGTGAAACCGCAACCGGAAGATACTTTCGATCATTATTACGCACCGACGCCGCCGCAGGAATATTTCACGCCTCCGGGGAGCGGAAACGGGGTTTCGCGCGCGCCTCGATGATTTTTGTTTTTTAAAAAACAAAACCGAAACGAAGACACGAGCTCGTCCACGCATCGCGCGTCCTCCTCGTCGCGACTCGACGCGACGACGACGCGTGCGAACGCGATGCCACACCCTCCGTCTCGATCGAACGTTCGCGCGCGCGCGCGTCAGAGTTCTAAAGCGCCATCCTTCATCGCCTCGAGGAGCTGTTCCTGCCACTGCTTCATCTCATCCGCCGTCGCCTCGCGACCGTTTCTCGCCTTGAATTCGTCGCACAGTTGACGCATGATCTCATCCACGTCGAGTCCCGGGGCGTTTCGGTCGTTCTCGCGCGGCGTCGTCTCGTTCGCGGACATGACGACGATGTGTGGCGTCAGAGCGCGGCGTCCGTCGCTCGTCATGTCCCTCTCCGCCGCGGTGGACGACGTCGCGCAGGCGCTTCGCGCGAATAAGCTGCGAGCGATCGGGGCTTTTTGGCTCGTCGGCCTCGGCGCCGCGTTCGCGATGCAGACGAGAGGCTCGACGCGGCGCGCGGTGAGCGTGAAACTCATTCACTCGAGAATATACGCGCAGGCGGCGACGCTGAGCGCGCTCGGGTTCGCGGCGGGGACGGAGATGTGGGAGTCCGCGGTGGAGGGTGAGGCGCGTTCGTCGACGGCGAACGATCCGCATCGGTACAGAGGGGCGACGGGACGACGGGAGGGGTAGAGGGGGAGAGCGGGAGAGCGCGCGGCGGCGGGACGAAGACGAAGGCGTCGACGCGAGCGTGGTCGAGGGCGCGAATGAATGCGTTGTAATTGATTGTGATAGCGGTAGATTTTTATGATTTGATTTCCGCGCGTCTTATCCTCGACGCTCGCGAAGACGCGCCGAGACGGCGCCGTCGGCGTCGTACTCTCGAACGACGCGTTTGGCGTACTCCGGGACGTGTTCGGCCGCTCGTTCTTTACCCCACACGCGATTGACGTAGATCCAGTTTCGAATGGTGTGGTAATCGAGCGAATACATGCCGAATTCTTTACCCTTGGGACCGAATTTCGTGAGAAACCACGCGATGATTCTTCCAACAAAAATCGGCGCCGGTTTCTCCGGACCGCGACCGAGCTTGGCCTCGTCGTCCGCGACGACGGTTTGCATGACGAACGCGCGTCTATCGCCACTGGACATGGACGGGGTGATGTCCAGATCGTCTCGAATTAAATCCACCATTTCTCGCCCGCGCGCGTTGCGAACCGTCACGTACTGCGGATGTTTATCCATCGGCGTGTCCAGGTACGGCACCCCCATGTACCCCACCGTGACGTCCGCCAGACCGTTGACGTAATCAAAACACGAGTAACACGACGGTGCGATGACGTCCACCAAATCATTCGCCGGTAACGAAAAGTACGGCACCTTTTCGTACCATCCGCCGGCGTGCTTGAGATGCACTTGATAATCTTGCATGAATTCGTAGTGCACCACCGTGTCCGGATCCTCGCTCGCGGCGTTGACAAACTTATTAAACCCCTCTCGCTTCCCATTGTCCGTGCAATTCGTGCCGAGGACGTACAACGCGTCCAAACCTAAATACGGTTCCACCGCTCGCAAAGCGCTCACGGCGCACCCGACGCCGACGAAGAGAATCTTCTTCAATCCTCTCGCCTCCACCTCCGCCAAGACGCTCAGATTCGGCGACAGACTCGGTTTCACACCTCGAGCGCTCATGATTTCCTCCGTCGTCGTCGCCAATATCGGTCTCGGCGCTCGCGGATCATCCGGCTGTCCCGCCACGCACACGACGCCCTCCACCGCGCCCGTCTCCAACATCTTCACCGCGACGGACGTCACGATCCCCGTCCACTGCGCGCCCGTCACCGGACGCTTTTTCGCGGCGTAAAACACCTCCTCGCACACGCCCAGACGATCCTCATCGTCGGGAGACGGTCGTCTCGAGCGTCCGTGGACTCGCGGCTCGAGCGTCTCTATCCGGGACATGCCGTCGCCGAGAAACGCGCACGCCTCCTTGACGTGTTCGATGTGACGGGTGTCGCACAGACCGCACTCGCTGCAGTGCTCTTTGGCGGGATAGACGCTCCCTTCGGCGATGGGTCGGGCGGCGTTCGCGCGCGCGGCGACCGAACGCGGCGTTGATTTCGATGATTTCGATGATTTCGATGATGAAGACGACGACGCCGAACACGACGACGCGCGCGCGATGGAGACGGAGACGGAGACGGAGACGGACGGAGTCATCGTTTCGGTGCCTCGTCGCGCGCGCGCGGCGTCGACGAACGCGCGGTGGTGTGTGGAGACGGGCGGGACGGGACGGTTTGGATTTGTTTTGGATTTCACGACTGACGACGGGGACGAAAACGTCGAAAACGGATGGATCACTTCGTGGCGCTACGGATGGTGTGCGACGTCGTCTCGCGCGACGTCTCTGCGGACGGACCGAGACGAGTCGATGTTACTTGGCCAAGCGAGGCGTCGTCGACGCGTCGCCGTCGCCGTCGACGCCGCGCGCGCGTCCGCCGCCCGACGCGCCCGCGTCCGCCGCGCGCGTCAATTCCTCCGCGAACGCCCTCGCCGCGCTCCCGAACGCGTCCGCGAGAAACCCACCGGTGGTATCGCCTCCCTCTCGATTCGCGAGCGAGACGTCCGCGCGGTCGCCCACGAACGCGCGCGCCGCTCGCTCGAAAAATTTCGCCGCGTCGTCGTCCATTCCTCGAAACGGCCATCCATCGCCGAACGAAGCCGACGACGACGTCCACGACGACGACGACGTCCACGACGATGACGCGCCGAACGCCCCGTTCGGTCCACCGTCGTCTCGAAACGTCTCCGTCGTTCGCTCCGTCTCTTCCTCGGGTCTGGAGACGCGCGTCAGTCAGTCCACACGCGCGCGAGAGACGATTCGTGACGATTCGAGACGCTTCGAGCGCGTATTTTTCCATCCTCGTTCGCACCTTCCCGGACACGCGCGACGCACGACGCGCTCTCGTTCGCACACGCGTCGCGCGTCCCCGCCCTCGGTCTCGGGCGCCGAACGACACCTCGTGCGCTCGGACGTCCACGTCGCGCACCGCGCGTCGTCGAGGCGAGTCGCGAGGTCGTCCTCGGCGCGCGGTGCGTCGTCGTCGCGATCGTCGTTCGGTGGCATCGTCGAGTCGCCGCGAAGTGGCGTCGTCGAGTCGAGTCGACGCGACGTCGGGACGCGGGACGGGAAAACTTTCGGGACGCGCGAGTCTTCGCTCGCCGTCGAGCGGGGGGCGGTGATGGACGATCGTCCGTGACGCCTACATGTCTATCTGTTCGTTTTCTTGGCGCGTTGAAGAATTCTATCGGCGATGGCGTCGTCCATCGGCGTCGGGTCGGCGGCGCGCTCGACGCACGCCGAGCGCAACTCGGCGAGCGCGGCGTCGATGCGGCGTCGCTCGCGTCCGTCCGAGGTGAACTGTGCGACGGGCATGAACGGCGCCAGGGCGTGTTCGGCAAAGTACCGCACGTCGAGCGCGATCTGCTGAAACGCAAACTTTGTGGGAAAGGTTTGACACCGCGCGCACTCGACGTAGGATTTCACCGCGCGCTCGACGACGGCGCGCGCGACGGAGGTTTGCGTCGCCGACACGCGACCGTCGTCGTCCTCGGCGGCGTCTTCGGCGGCGTCGCCGACGTCGAGAATTTGCGCGCACTCGCGCTCGACGATGGATAACCGATCGGCGACGTAATCGGCGAGCGGACGAACGTCTCGAGGTTCGCGAGTCTTGGCCCAATCCGCGGCTGTGAGAGATTTCCGAATCATGAAGCCGATGCTCTGCGCGCTCTGTTCGACATACCATCGGAGTAAGACGTCGCGCGCGGACGCGCACATGACGCGAGCGTCGTCGAGTCCACCGTCATCGCTCGCGGCGGTGGAGGCTGGAAAGGTGGCGGCCAGCGCGTCGACGACGTGCGGCGTCGCCGACTCGCCGAGAAACGCGCACAGACGCGCGCAGACGAGGATGAAACTCGACGGCGGTGGAGAGAGTTCGGCGGATTCACGGGCCTCCTTCGCGGCGACGGCGAGCGGAGTGGCGAGCGGCGTCGGTTCGGGCGCCGGCTGGGGCGCGATGGGACAACCGGCGATGAGCCGAGACGCGAGCGCGTGCGTCAGACTCAAAAAGCGTCCTCGAACCGACTGCGCGAATTCGTCTCGCCATCCGGAGAGTAATATCGGTCGTTCGTCCACGAGGGCGCGAACGTCCGTGAGTATGGTCTGTACGCTCGTGAGTAACGCATCCGAGGTGGCGATGAAGCGCTGTAAGAGAGATTTATTCGTCGATCCGTCGCCGTCGTCCGCCGCCGCCGCCGCCGAACGCTCGGAGACGCGCCTCGCCTCCTCTCGCGTGGCGTCGATTTCTCGCACCAAGGCGCGCTCGAGACGAAGGAACGCGGCATCCGTGCGGCCTCGAACCGCGCGTTCGATCGTTTCCACCGCTCGATCGCCCAGAGACGCCTCGGGAACGGCGCGGTGCGCGCTCGCGAGATCCGCCGCCATGGCGCCCATGGCGGACATCAACCGTCTCGGATCGAGGAGCACGCGCTCGTCCCGCGCCTCCTCCTTCCCCTCATCCTCCTCCTCCTCGGAGACGCACTTCTCGCGAATCAACGCGAAATACTCCCCGAACGCATCCTTGGTGAAACGGACGAGCGACGAGCGCGCGCCGTCGACGTCGGCGAAGAGTTTTCCAAACGCGTCGAGCGTGTCGGAGAATTCGGCGAGGTAGTCTCGATCGAGCGCGACGACGAATTCGTGCACGTCGCTCGAGACCTTCGACGCTCGCGCTCGACCCAGCGCATTCCCGAGTTTCGCCAGTCTCGAGGCGAGGAAATCGTCCACGAGTTCATCCTGAGACACCCGAAGCGCGGCTAAGAGTTCCACGCACGCGTCGTCCGACAATCCAAACGCATCCATCGTCTCCGTCGTCTCCTCCCCACCCTCCTCCCCGATCGCGCTCGCCCTCGCCCGCGCTTTCAACCGATCCACGATCACCTCCATCGCCGCGTCGCACCGCCGTTTCGCCCGCGCGAACGTCTCCGAGCGCGCCTCCGCGTCGTCGTTTCCCGTCGCCTCCAACGCCTCCCTCGCCTCCACGTACTCCCCCACCACCGCTCTCGCCTCCTCCCCTCGCACCTCCCCCTTAACCACCGATTCCAACCCCGGGGCCGCGCGCAAACCCGCGCTCAATCGTCCAATCAACCCTCTGACCCCTCGCAACCGCTCCGCCGCGTCCCGTCTCGCCGATAACCGCGCGCTCGTCCTCTCGCTCAACGCTCTCGCCACTCTCACTCGCTCGCGCAGCGCATCGCACGTCCCTCGCATCTTTTCGCTCGCTCCTCGCAAATCCCGCACGGCGCTCGCCGCGCGCACGAATTTCCCATAATTATCGTACACGAGCATCTGCGCGCGACTGTCGACGTCGCGAGACGACCGAGAGAGTCGCGCGTAGGC
>Ga0066845_10000542_pt1 | contig 11779 bp, 10 predicted proteins | sample ETNtaG_31_FD_65488 | JGI IMG/M metagenome (GOLD analysis project Ga0066845, IMG submission 65488) | Marine microbial and viral communities from oxygen minimum zone, Eastern Pacific Ocean - ETNP201310SV78 | ecosystem: Environmental > Aquatic > Marine > Oceanic | place: Pacific Ocean: Eastern...
ATGAATGAATGCATGCATGCATGCATGAATGAATGAATGAATGAATGAATGCGCGCGCGTCTACTGGATGACGTCGTGACCGGAACCGTAGATGACGGCTTCGCAGCGTCGTCGGATGAAGAATTTTTGTCGAGGCGAGAGCGCGCCGGAATCCTTGGCGAAGGCTGCGATCTTCGCGGCGGGCGCGGCGGCGACGTCGTACGCGCCGAGGGCGACGAAGTGGAGAAACCAGTCGGCGATCGGGCCGACGCCGGCGTTGAGGAGGATTTCGGGGATGAACGTGGGCTCGGCGAGCGTCATGGAGACGAGCGTCTTGCCGAGTCCGCGAAAGGTGACGACGTCTTGTAAAAATGGACGCATGACGTCGTCGCCGAGATTTTTCATGACGCCGAAATTGATGGACATGAGTCTGTTGATGAAGTCGCGCTTGGGGGTGCGACCGACCTCGACGGACATGCACTTTTGGAACAACCACGCCGCCGAGAGCGCCGGATTGTACGCGTTCACCTCTCGCAACGCATCCCTATCGAGCGCGTCGCAGTCCAGCGCCTCCTCCACCGCGCCCGTGATGCGTTCGATGTGTCGCAAGAGCGCGGCGAGACCTCCGAAAGAAAGCGGCGATTGAATACCGCTCGCGTCCCCGATTGCGAGCACGCGATCGAACTCCGTCTTTAACGGCGAATCGCGATACGTGGGAAACAATCCGAAGAGGACGCGTTTCATCCGCACGTCATCGATAGATCCGATGTTTTGGTACTTTGGCATCAACTCCCAGTAATCGTCGAGCATGGAGGCGATCGTCGGTCTCGATTCTTCGGCGTCCATGTAAGAAAACATGTACGTCGTCCGATCGGTGGGCCCGGACGACGCGGGAAACGCCTCCCAAAAGTATTGGCCGCGATAGTCTTCCTCGATGTCCGTCACGGTGCGAATGAGATCGGCGCTCTCGTTTCGTTCTTCGGGGAATCCCTCCGCGCAACTCCCGACCACGAGGCACACGCCGTCCGGTTTCCTATTCCCTCGAATTTGACGAACGATGGGAGAGCGAAATCCCATGCAATCCAACACCAAACGCGCCCGGATCGGTTCCGAGCCCTCGCCCACGTTCAACACCGCCGCGTCGTCGTACACGTCCACTCCTCGAAGATCCGCGCGCTCGAGCGTCGTTCCGCCCGCCTCTTCGAAACGCTCTCGACACCGTCGCACGAGTCTCTCCGGCGACACACCGGCATTTAAAATGTTCGTCGTCACCACGTCTCCCCCCTTCGATCCGTAAAATCCGCACCGAATCGGATTAAACTCAATCATCGTGCACTCGTCCGCGTCCGCGCGCGTCATCGCGCCCGCGCCCACGAGCGACTCGAGCTCCGCCCGACTGACGTTCCACTCCTGCGCGCGTCCCACCAACGCCCCTCGCTCGATCACCACCACCCGCGCCCCTCGTCTCTGCAACGCGCTCGCCACGAGCACCCCCAGCGTCCCACCGCACACCGCGACGTCGTACGCCGCCGTCTCGTCGCCGCGTTCGCGCGTTCCCGCGTCGCCGCGCGCGCGTCTCGCGAACCCATCGACCCCGTCCTTCCCACCCTCGCGCATCGCGCGCCACGCCGCGTCCAATCCCTCTAACGCGCGCGCGCTCGTCTGTCCCCCCGCGCCGAGCGCCGTCGCCGCGCGCGCGGCGCCTCCGGACGCGTCGCGCTCGCGCATTTCCACCTCGCGCAAGATGCGCGCCGTTCGTTCGGACACCGCGCGCGCGCGCGTCCTCGCTCGCGGGACGCGCGTCGTCGTCGTCGCCGTCGCCGTCGTCGTCGTCGTCGTCGCCGCGTTCGCGCGCATCGCGTCCCCGCGCGTCGTCGGATGACGTCGCGCGCGATGAGACGTCAGAGCCGCGCTCGACGTCATCCGACGCGGTGACGATGACGGTCGCCGCGAGCGCCGCGCGCGACGGCGCGGACGACGCCCGCGATGGTACCGCGAGCGCGAACGCGAGCGCCACGCGCGGACGCGCGGTGTTCAGGCTGCTGTGCCCGGAGTCGAGGGTGGGTGGATTAATCGGAAAATCGGGCGCGAACGTCAAGCGCATCGTCGCCGAGACGGGCGCGGCGGTCAAGGTTTTGGACTCCGCGGCGCAGTGTAACGAGCGTGCGGTGCTCGTGAGCGCGGCTCGAGAGGGTGGAGACGACGGTGAGCGGTGCGCGGCGTGCGAGGCGGCGACCATGGTTGTGGGATTCTTGACGAGTCGAAAGCCGGACGGCGAGGAGGGCGAGCGAGGGCGCGAGGAGGCGACCGGTGGTGAGAAAACGCGCGAGGAGGACGGTGTTGTGAATTCGGAGGCGCGTGAGAGGGGCGAGAGGGGCGCGAAGACGGTGGCGGAGGGGGAGAAAGAGGAGGAGGGGGGGAATTCGGGCCCGCACGTGACGCTGCGACTGTTGGTGCCGGCGGGACAGGCGGGACATCTCATCGGAAAGGGCGGTGAAAACATTCGTGAGATTCGAAAATTGGCGAATGGGGCGCACGTGGAGGTTCAGGAGGTCGGACACGTGCCGTCGTGCGCGACGAGCGAAGATCGAGTGGTGGAGATCAACGGCGCGGCGCAAGACGTGCGCGCGGCGGCCAAAGCGGTGTTCGGATTGCTCAAAGGTTTTCTCGTAGATTCGAGCGTGCTCGGGTACTTTCAACCCACGTTCATGATGCCGCGCGACTCACAGGGTGGGTACGCGGAATACCCCGCCGCTGCGCTCACGCCAGCCGATCCCGCGTTCGCGGGCGTCTCGCCCGCCATGCCAATGCCGGTGCCGATGCCAATGCCGATGCCAATGCCGATGTCGGTTCCAATGCCGATGCCGATGCCCAACGTACCGATGCAACCACCCATGTACGTCATGCCGACGGCGCCTCCGATGATCAAGGACACGGTCGAAATATCCATCGAAGAGGTGACGCGGATGATGGGCGCGGACGGGATGAATATTTCCACCATCGCGCAGATTTCTGGTTGCCAAGTCTCTCTGATGGAATCCGACCCGAACACGAAGACGAGCGACGTGGAAGTGAAAGGTCCACACGAAGTGAACATCGCTGCTGCGAAGAGTCTCATCAAGGCGTTCGCTTCTGGGCAAGTACCTGATCAAGTCGCGCAGCACGCGGCTGCGCAGCGTCTCTACTTCCCTTCTCCCGCCGCGTTCCCCGAGGGACCTTGACACCGCGAGACGTTTAAATATAAAGTTGACTCTTTATTACATCACTTCCCATCTCGCGCCCGCGCGACGATCTAATCGACGATCTTCAAGAGCTCTATGTCAAACAAGAGCGTCTTATCGATCATCCCCTGATTTTCTAGCACGAAACCGAGCGCTCTTTCGCCGCTGAAATTCGCCGGCTGCGGCTTCATCGTGCGCCACTTCCTCCCATCCGGATACCCCAACTTTTCATTATTCGCCGGAACGATGATCCTTCGAATCGATCCAATCTTCATCCCCGCGATCGCCTCTCGAAACGCGCCGATCACGCGTTCGTCGTCCGCCTTGAATCGAAAAAAATCCTTCTCCTCCCCCGTGAACGCCCCGCCCTTCGACTTATTCCTCGCCTCGAACGGTCGTCCGTAGTACCCGATCGTGTATCCATCCCAATCGATCACCGCCGTCTTCCCCTCCGTCGGATCGAACGTTTTCGCGTCCGCGGCGCCGACCACCATGTCCTTGTATTGCAACCCGCTCGCCGTGCGCTCGAAATCTGGATACAGCACTTCCCTCTTCCCGTATTCTTTTCCCTCGCCTTGGAGCGCCTCCATGTACACCGTGTCCCCGTACTCGGCGCGGACGTCGAGCGTCGGGACGATGATCGTCGCCGCGAGCGCGAGCGCGACGCGACGCGTGCCGAGAGGCGCCGCGCTCGACCTCGGGACGTCGTCCTTCCCAGAGACCACGGCGCCGACGGGGACGCATCGCAGCCGTCGCGCGACGCGCGAGACGCGCGGAGACGCGCGCGAGAGGGACGACGACGCGCGCGTGGTCGTCGTCGTCTCGTTCGTCGTCGCGAACGTCGTCGCGAACGTCGAGGGCGTCATCGCGATTCGACTCGACCGCGCGCGCGAGTGAGTGTCGCGTCGCGTCGCGCGATGCCCGCGAGGGATGCCGTCGACGACGACGACGAGACGCGCGCGAGAGGGAAGAAACCCCTCGCGACGTGGTTTCGCGACAAGGCGCGCGCCGCGAGGGAGCGCGCGCGGGCGGCGATGGCCAAGGCTCGCGACGAGGCGAGGCACCGCGGGACCGGGACGCGCGCGCGGCGCGCGATCGAGACCGAGTCGCGGGCGCACGCCGCGCGCGTGGCGCGCGCCATCGCGCGGGAAGACGCGCCCGCGCGGGGGGGGTCGTTCGCGGAGGCGAGGGCGTCGAGGCGAGAGGCGCTCATGGAGGCGCTGGGGGGAGACGAGGTGGACGCGCGCCGCGTGCGTCTGTTGGTATCGGACGGGGGCTGTCCGGACGACGACGACGGACGCGCGCGAGCGCTGGTGTGGAAATTGTGTCTGGGGTATCTCCCGCGCGAGCGCGCGAGGTGGGAGGAGGCGGCGAAGGGGAAGAGGGCGGAGTACGCGACGTTTCGAGACGAGTTTTGCGCGAGCGCGTCGACGAGCGCCGACTCCAAGTGGATAGAGTCGTACGAGGACGATGAATTAGCGGAACAGATAGACAGAGACATCGCGCGCGTGCATCCGGACATGCACTTTTTCAACGACGAGGGCGAAGACGGCGAGGCGAGGCGCAGGAAGGATCACATGCGAGACGCGTTGTACGTCTTCGCCAAGCTCAACCCGGGCGTGGGGTACGTGCAAGGCATGCACGAGATGTTCGGGTGCATGTATTACGTCTTCGCGACGTCCGCCGAGGAGGAATCGGCGACAGAGGACGCGGCGGCGGACGCGTTTTATTGTTTCACCGAGGTATTCAGTGAGTTTCGCGACGTCTTCGTGATGGCGCTCGACGCGACGGATCAAGGCGTTCGCGCCATGTTGGACACGCTGAGCGACATGCTCGCCGAACACGGACCGGAGGTGCACGCGCACTTGCAAAGCATGAACCTATCGACGTCCATGTTTGCGTTCCGTTGGATCACGCTGATGTTCACGCAAGATTTCGAAATGGCGGACGTGCTGCGATTGTGGGACGTCGTGCTCGCGTCGCCTCGCTCGAGAAAAGAGTGCTTGCTTCGTCTCTGCGTCGCGTGCGTGCTGAACATCGGCACCGAACTCATTGACGGTGACTTCGCGGCGTGCATGAAGATGCTGCAAAACTATCCTCCGGTTGACGTTCGAAACATCACTCGAATAGCCGCCGCGCTTCCGTACGGCATCGCCGGGGACGGTCGTGCGCTCTCCTTTGAAAACCTCACCATTTGATGGTCGCGCGCGTCGCCGTGTAAATTAACTAGCACCATTCGCATCACATCGTCGTATAGATATTCGCCGACGGTGTTTTCTACACGCGTTCGTTCTCGTCGTTAAAAAGCTACACATCGTCTACGCGCCTCGCGCCTCGCGTCTCGTCGCGTCGTGCAAAATATCCACATCCACCGCATCCTTCGGCAACTGCACGTATCGCACGACGCTCCCTCGAATGAAACAGTTTCTCACGCTTCGCATGTGCGGGTACCTCGCCTCATCCGTCACGCGCGTGTGCTCGAGTTTAATGTTCAAGTACTGATCCACCGACACGAGCGTCCCCTCGACGGCGAGATCATTCTTGAGCTCCACGACGACGGGTTTCCCGACCAGCGTCTTGAAGTACGAGTAAAACAACCTGCGCGCGCGTCGACGAATCGATCGTTCGTTCGATCGATCGAACGGCGGTCAGTCGCGGCTCGTTCACCCTCGTTCGCGCTCCACGCTCGATCGCGCGCGCGTCGCCCTCGCGCGCGATTTCGCGCGTACATCTCTCTCGCTCCACCTCCTCGCGCGCTCGAGACCCCCGCGAGTTTCGCCCGTTCCCACTCCTCGCGCGCGCGGCGTCGCGCGAGCGTCGACGTGTGCGGGGTCTCCCGCGGGGCGCGTGTGCATCGAATCGCGCGCGCGGTGGCGGGGTGAAGAATGTGAATCGAATTCCGTCCCACATCGCGACTCGGCGACGCGAGCGACGTCGATCGAACGCCCGCGATGGGACGGACGGATGAAAAGAATTTTGACGCGTCCTCTCGCGCGCGTTCGATGGACGCGACAAGCGAGAGAGGGGAGAAGACGCGCGATGATTCGACGAGGGGAAACGACGCGAGGCGCGAAAGATTACACGCGGACGGTTCGCGCGGACGACGGTGGCGCGCGGTGACGGCGTGGGCGAGGAGAGTGCGACCGGTGGTCGTCGCGCGAGTCGCGAGCGCGCTCGCGTTCGCGAAGAGGGAGTTTCGGGAACAGTTTCCGTCGGATGAGGAGTGGGCGCGAGCCGTCGACGAGGCGAGAGAGGTGGCGGCGTTCGAAGAGGCGATGCACGCGGCGCGACGAGGGGAGATCGCGGTGAGGGCGGGGGGTGATGGTGTCGTGGACGCGAGCGTCGCGTTGATCGTTTCATCTGCCTCCGAGACGGTGTCGAGACGAGCGGAGAGCGTCGGGACGGAGGCGGCGGACGCGGGACGCGCCGTCGACGTCGAATCGAAACGAGTCGAGGCCGGGGAACGAGACGCGGGGGAAGTGGACGCGCCGTCGACGCCGACGCGAGATGACTCGATGTCGTCGTCGCGAGCGGCGTTGGAGAGTCCGGTGAAAGTGCGCGCGGTTGACGCGGACGCCGCGACGGCGGAGTCGCCGCGTCCCGAGACGCCCGCGCGCGACGACGACGCCGTCGCGTCACCGTCGTTCGACGAGAATGATTACGTGTTCGACGACGACGAGGACGAGGAGGAAAACATCGCGTGCGTGTGCGTCGAACCATCCGTCTTGGTCGTGCCCGAGGCGTTGATGCGAGACCGCGGCGCGTTGCCGGACGTCGACGCCGTGAGCTTTGTCCCGCCCGAGCGAACCGACGCGAGGACGAGACTCACCGGCGACGTCGTCAAAGCGTCGCCTCGTCGCGCGTATTGGCGAAACACAAGACGCGGTGCGCGCGCGTCGCCGTCGAGAAGGTTCGTCGTTCGCGCGTCGGCACCGTCGACGCCGACGTCGCGACCGAAACCGAAACCGCGCGCGTCGACGCCTCGAGCCGAAATCGCCGACGCCGACGCCGACGTCGCGAACACCACCGCCACCGGCGCCGGCACGACCGACGACATCATCACCGGTCACACCCCACCGTGGTCGTTCAAACGCATCGACCGCGAGACGCGAGAATTCGCCAAGACGGCGCGCACGCTCCTCGAGTGGACGACGGGCGCCGTCGACGCGCCGCCGGATTTCGTCTCCGCCTTCGCCTTCACCGCCGACGTCGACGCGACGTCGACGAAATTAGCCCTCGCCGACGAGTGGTTCGACGTCACCGACGCCGGCGACATCGTTCTCGCCCTCACGCCCTCCGACGTCCTCGCCGCGGAGAAGCGCGACTGACGAACGCCTCGCGCGTCTCGCGTCTCCACTCGACGACGCACGCGCACATGCGCGCCTCCGACCGACTCGACGCCTACTTCGCCGCGCGTGAGACCGATCGTCCGTCGTCCTCCGCCCTCGCGCGCGCGGACGACGTCGTCGAATCGTCCGCGCGCGCGCGCATTCGTCGCGCGATTGAACTTCGTCTGTCGGGACGGGACATCCATCGCGGTCCTCGACCGCGCGTCTCGCGCGACGAATGCGCGCGAGAGGAGGGGGACGAGGAGGACAGGGGGGCGACGGTGGTCGGGGAAGAGGCGAGGCCTCGCGCGGAGAGACGCGCGGACGCCGTCTTGCGTCGATTGGTGGATGAATGTCGAGCGTCGACGCCGCGCGGCGCCGACGAAGGGAACGAAGACGAAGGGGGCGAGGACGACGAGACGTGGACGCCGAGCGGGATCGATTGGAACGCGACGCCGAGTTTTTTGCTGGTCGACGACGCGCGCGCGCGCGGCGCGCGGTTCGTGAGAGAGACGCATCCTGCTGTTTTTGAAGGAACGTTTGAAACGGCGCGCGACGGCGGGGACGAATAGCGGTTGTATGAATATAAGCTACTAGTACACTCACGACGTCGTCTCGACGCGCCAGTGTGTCTTTTTCGCGCGAGATAACCACTCGATGGTGCCTCGCGCGCGACGTAACCACGCCCACGCGACGAACGGGGACGCGGCGACGGCGACGTAATACGGCGCGTCGTTCGTCGCGCATTTCCCCGCGCACGACGCGCGCAACGTCTCCGTCGCGCAGCTTCCGAGCACGCGTCTCGGGTCGTTCGAGGCGACGCACACCTTGTCGCTCACGAGATCGATGGCGAATAACGTCGCGCTCTCCATCCACTTGGCGCCGAGATTGCTCACCGTGTTTAAAATCGTCATGTACGTGCCGCCGAGATTGGCGTCGGACACGCGGTTATAAAACGCCATGAAGGCGATGAAATGCGCGTTACTGAATGCGCTGTACGCGGACAACCACGCGAAGAGGATGACGTAGTACCCATACGGAATATTGACGGCGGCATCGCTCGGCGCGGCGTACACGAGCGCCGCCGCCGCCGCGCACGCCGCGCCTCTCCACACCCACGTTTTCGTCACGGCGTCGAGTGGACGCTCGCCGGCGGTCCATCGACGCGTCAGCATCGGCATCGCGAGATTCAAAGGCGTCATCAACGCCGACATGGTGGCGATGTGCGCCTTCGGTATGCCTTTTTCCAATAATTTCAAAGTCGTCAACGTCTCCGACGCGCTAAACGCGACGAAACGCGTCAATAGCACGGCGCTCAGTTTCATCACCGCGGGGAGACGTATCACGCTGAACGCCTGCGCGTACGCCTCGCGCACGCTCATTTCGTCCTCACTCGGTCGCTCTTTCGTCGCGTACACCACCACGGAGGACGCGAGAAAGGCGTATCCCCAAAATTTCACAAAGGCGTCCAGCGCCACGCCGTACGAATTCATAATCATGTACCCGGTGAAACACGTGAAAAAACCAATCATCTGCCCGATGGCGTTGCACGTCGACGCCAACCCGACGTTCTCTTCGCTCAACATCGTCAGCGCCCATCCATCGACGGCGATATCTTGACTCGCGAGCAAGAGATACAACCAAAAAAACGTCTTGGCCAGGCTCTTCGCGTCCGCCGTCTCCATCGAACGCGCCAACGTCGTCGACAGCGTCAACAGCGTCACCCCCACCACCGCCTGCAGAGGCATCACCCACGTGCGACGTCGACCGAACGATCGCACGTACACCGCGTCCACGATCGGGGCCCAGAGCACTTTCAACGAAAACGGCCACGACGCCAACGAAAACGCGCCCTGGTCGGCGTACGACGCGCCGCGCTCTTGCAGCGCGAATCCCACCGACGCGCTCAGACCCATGGGCACGCCCTGGAGCGTGTACAGGAGCATCAGCACGCACACCGCGCGGAAATCATCACCGTCGAGACCGAGACGGAGGCGTCCGGACGGCGGCGTCGCGGCGTCCCCGCGAGACGACATCTTTTTCATTCGCCGCGGCGCGGCCGTTCGTCGACGCGCGGTGACGCTCGAGGATCTCGAACGCGACGATGGGCGAGAGGAGCGCGTTCGCGATCGCGCGCGCGCGCGGGAGGGCGACCGCGGCGCGCGGCGCGGAGGCATCGTCGTCGAACGCGCGCGTGTGGGGATGCGATGATTTCTCACATTGCATGCAATTCCGCATTCGGCGACGACATGGCGCCGAGAACGCGCGGTGGGTGCTGCGCCGCGGCGCCGCGCGCGGATGAGCCGCGGGAATCGACGCGCGCGAGCGCGAGCGCGGAGACGACGGGGAACGGGGACGGACACGAACGCGCGCTCGCGAGAAAGTTTACTCGATTGGGAACGAAGATGAAATCCGCGCCCGTGGTGTTGACGTCGACGCGAACGCGCGGTGACGGTGAAGAGCGCTCGGAGGGTGATGGGAATGGTGGTGCGGGGAAGAGCGCGTCGAAGAGATGGCGCGCGGCGAAGATGAAGATGCGCGTGGTTCGTAGGATGACGACGACGACGAGCGAGCGTTTGGCGGCGCTGTTAAAGGAGAAGATTGAATACGAGCTCGCGAGCGAGAGCGAGCGGCGCGAGCGCGTGGAGAGCGATAAGGGGGCGTTAGATGCGAGGTTGACTCGTTTGGGAATGCGAAGGGTGGCCATGGAGGGCGATGGGAATTGTCAATTTAGATCCATCGCGCACAACGTATTCAAGGATCAAGAACGATACGCAGAGGTGCGAGCGCTGGCGACGGCGCACATCGAGGAGAGAATGGAAGATTTTCAGATTTATTTTGAGAACGCGCGAGCGTTTCGCGTGTGGTTGGTGGGGATGAAACGCGATCGGACGTGGGGCGACGAGCTCACGCTGCGAGCGGCGGTTGACGCGTTCGGCATGCGCGTGCACGTCGTGCAATCGACGGAACAGAACTGGTATCTGCTCTACGAACCGGAAGAACAAAAGACGAAACGTTCGGCGTTTATCAGTTACGTTTCTCCCGTGCATTACGACGCTCTCGCCGAAAGGTGATTGGCGCTATACGTATGTATGTGAGTTATTGTACAGAGTTGTAAGTGGAAACGCATCAATCTTCGAATAAACTATCGCCGAGAGAGTGAATGACAGTCGCAAGCGCTTTCGAGTGCGCGCTCTTCGCGCTGACGCGTGATGCGTAGGCTTCAGCCTTGGCCGCCGCCGCTCGCGCGCGATTCATCTCAAACACTGCTTGTTCTTTGATGTTCTCCTCGTATTTGAGCGCCGCGACGAGATCACGCTCACGAATATCCATCGCGTCCAACCGAGCGCGCAAGTCTGCGACGCCAGGCGCGCTCTGTTCGGCGATGACGCGCAACTTTTCAATCTCTCCTTCTTGCGCGATGGCTCTCGCCGTGGCGTCCGAGAGTTTACGCTCGAGCGCAAACCGCGTCTCCTCAGCGCGCGCGAGTTCATCCTCCAAATCACGCGTCCTTCCGGTCGCATCAGAAGCCACGACGGCGTTAAACGCGTCGATCTCTCGCTCGGCTTCGGTGACGCGCGCGTTGACGCTCGTCGCGTACGCCTCTGCGCTCTCACACCGTCGCCGTAAATCGTCCAGTTCAACCTTGCCCTTGGCCAACTCCGCGCGCGCGAGCGCCAACTCATCCACCAACCGTCGTTCCCGACTCCGCCATTGCTCCTCCGCGCGCGTCGTCGCCACCCCGTGCCTCTTCGAGCTCTCTCTCAGCGCGTTTCTCTCCTCGCGAACGCGCGCCAAGTCTCCGCGAAAACGCTCCGCCGTCCCCTTCGCCTCGTCGCGCTCGCTCTTCGCGCGTCCGATTTCGGACTCCAACTCTCTCAAACGCGCCTCCGCGTCCTCTCTCGCCCGCGTCGACGCCTCGAGCGCGCGTCTCGCGTCCTCCGTCTCTCGTCGTTCTCTTCTCGCCTCCTCTCTCGCCACCCTCGCCTCGTCCTCGAGCCTCGTCGTCCGCTCGCCCATCACTCGAAGCACCTCCTCGAGCGTGCGACGCTTGGCGAGGAGCTCTCGCACGCGCGCGCTCTCGCGCCCGCCGTCGTCGTCCGAATCGTCCGAGGGCGCGTCCGCGAGGAGGACGTCTTCGGTGAGCTCACCCAACAAACCGACCATGTCTGACGCGCGCGAGACGACGCGAGCGCGCGCGAGCCGGTCCGTCGAGCGCGCGCGATGATGTTCGCACCTCGCACGCCGCGG
>Ga0066845_10000543_pt1 | contig 11770 bp, 10 predicted proteins | sample ETNtaG_31_FD_65488 | JGI IMG/M metagenome (GOLD analysis project Ga0066845, IMG submission 65488) | Marine microbial and viral communities from oxygen minimum zone, Eastern Pacific Ocean - ETNP201310SV78 | ecosystem: Environmental > Aquatic > Marine > Oceanic | place: Pacific Ocean: Eastern...
ATGCCGACGGCGGCTCGAAGGAGACGAACAGCGGTGAATGGATACGGGACGATGACGACGTCCAGCGAGGCGCCGTTGAGGGGATCGATGGTGTCAATGGTGGACGTGAAGGTTGGATATCGAACCCATGGTCGAGTGGGTGGCGTGACGGTGATTCTCGTCGGAAGGCCGGAGGGCGCGCTCGGCTTTGAGAAGAAGCCGAGACCGTCCGTGGTGACGGGTAAAGTGTCGTCGCCGACGGCCACCGTGGCTCCGGCAATGCCCTTGCCGCGTTGATCGCGCACGAATCCTCTCACAGATCCGAAGAGCGTTCGAGCGCACGTCGTCATGCTTGATTGCACGTGTTCGTCGACGATGCGCTGAAGCTCGCGCTCGTCCGGCCACTTGCGATCGTCCACCTCGATGGTTAAACTGTACGTGCCCGTGTTGACGTATTGCCAGTCCTGCATGCCTCCCCAGAGCGGGTACCAGGCTGCGCCGTTCGTGATTCCACCCTCGAACTCTTCGCTCTGATTCATCGCCGGGTGCGCGTCGGCGTACGTCTTGGCGAGATACTTGAAGGTTTCGTCGTCGGGAGAGGCGCTGTACGTCGTGCTCCCGTCTTTGTTGCCGTCCCAGGGATAATTTGCCACGAGCGCGCCCTCGTGATAATTGAGCATCCCATTCAGCCTCCACTTGCGACTCCAACTCATGATCATTTCCGTCTCCTTCTCTTGTTTGCTGTTATTCCCGGGGTCGCCTCCCAATGCGCCGGCCCTACCGCTCAGCGTCTTGGGCAACTTGAAAGCCGTGTAAGGAAAGTTTCTATTTAAATCCACCCCGTTCGTGTTTTCGCGTGTTCGCGACTCGAACCCGTCTGGATTTACCGTCGGTATAATGAACAGCGCCGCCTCGCGCACCAATCGCCTCGCCATGCTTCGCTCCGCGGCTTCGCCCGCCTCGCCCGCCGTCGACTCGGCGCCGCCAATCGGTTCGGCGTTCGCTCTCTCGCACACCCACCGAGCGACGTCGAGCGCGATCTCTCGTCCCACTGGCTCGTCCCCGTGCATGTTTCCCATGAACCCGAACCGTAACCGTCCCTCCGCGGACCCGTCACCGCCGTCGCCGCCGTCGCCGTCCGCGTCCGCGCCGGTTGCCGCCGCCCCCACCTCATCCGCCCCGACGATCGCGGTGCTCTCCCTACCCCCGCGCACGTGCGTCCCGAGCTCCAGAGCGATGACACGCCTCCCGCGCGTCGTTTTCCCCAACACGCGCGTCCGCGCGAGTCCTCGACACGTCGTGCGCGCGATTTCCTCGACCCGATGCGCGAGCGCATCGTTCGAGGCGTACGCCCGCACCGTCCCCGTCGTCCGCTGCCCCCCTCGCGCGTCGCTCGCGCTCGTCGACGCATCGTCGGACGACAAACGGCGAGCGCCGCCCCCGCGCGCGGGCTCGGCCTCGCGCGCGGCCTCCATCGCGCGCGTCGCGCACCCGCGCGCGCGCGTCGCCAACACCGCGCGGATGGCGCGCGCGCACGGGGACTCCACTCGCGACCGGTCACGAACCATAAGGATACACCAGCACGATGTCACCGATCACGACCCACGAGTACCCCCGTAGACATGTCGATCGCACGCGTGCGCACGCACACACGCACACGGGCTTCGAAAGGTATCCAGTACGAGACATCGATCGATTCGTGGATCCGATGAGTCACGACTCGTCCCGACCCTCTGCCCGCGCCTCGAGCGGGGGGACGACCGCGGCGACAGACGCCGGCGCGACTGGATGTCCATCGCGCGCTCGACGACGACGACGACGCGCGCGGGAGTGGACGACGGCGAGTCGAACAAGGAGAACGCGGACGGTGTCGCTCTCGGCGCGCGGCGCTCGACGACGAGGTCGGCGTGTGCGTCCGTGACGAGAAGGCGCGCGACGGTCATCGACCAACGGCACGCGACCGACGTCGAGACGACGGCGACGACGCGCGGGACGATGGAGCGCGCGGGACGCGCGGAAGAGACGGTCCCGCACACGCCGGGATCGGCGTATGAACCGCGCGTGGCGAGTCTGGCGGAGCGCGTGCGGGCGTTATCCGCGATGACGCCTCGAGGCGAGAGCGCGCCGCGAGAGTCGAGGACGGCGCGCGCGGAGACGACGACGACGGCGACGACGACGGTGGTGGCGCGACCGACGAGTCGGCGGAGCAGCGTGGAGTCGCTGTTGGAGGAGTACTGCGCGAGCGCGCCCGGATCGACGTCGCCGGTGCGGTTGAGGCGAGAGCGAAACGCGTACGCGGACGAGGTGCGAGCCAACCAACAGAGCCCGGAGGCGTGGTTGAGTTTTTTGGAGAACGAGGAGGCGACGTACGCGGACGCGGCGGCGACGGTGGAGGTTGGGAAACCGAGCGCGAGCGCGGGGAGTCGAAACGGCGTGAGTTTGCACAGATTGTATGAGCTCGCGACGAAGACGATTCCGAGACGCGGTAACGTAAACGACGAAAATTACGTGCGCATATTTCTCGGTTTGGCGAGGCAGCAGATGGTGAGTAACATTGACGACGCGAGGGATACGTTCAAGTTTCTCAAGTCGTGTAGCATTGGACACAAGCACGCGATTTATTGGTGCGAGTGGGCGGCGTTCGGGTACACGTTCAAGGGTGAAGCCAAGGCTGTGAAGATTTTAAAGCGCGGGTTGGAGTACGGCGCCGAGCCGGCGTCGGCGATTCAGTGCATGCTCGATGACATGCAGGGTAAGCGATACGAGCCGGCGCCGCAGACGCAACACACACCGTTCCGTTCGTTGGCGCCACAATACACGTCGGCGATAAAGCCAACGAATCCGAGAAGTTTTAGCAGGGATGTCGCGGACGGAGACGCGAACCTCGCCAAGCCGCCGACGGCGTCGACGCCTCGAAATTTATCGCAACGCGCAGCCGCCTTGGCCAACATGCAGGCGACGCCGACGGCAAAGTTCACGGCGCCCGCCCCGCCCGCACCCGCGTACCAGCCGCCGAACACGCATTACGTGACGTCCTCGACCACCATGCCCGGAAGCGTCAGCAGTTATCACAGCGCGCGCACCGGCGGCGCTCGAGGAGGCGACAAGACTGAAAGCTCGATGCCGCCGCCGCCGCCGCAGAGCGCGTTGGAGGCCACGGTGACGCTTCGAAGTCGTCTCGCGAACGCCAAGGAAAAGTACAGCGCGCTGAGCGCGTCTAGGCCGTCGAGAGTCGAGCGAACGCCGGCGGCGGAGCACACGCCGATGGATCCGCCCAAGGCGCCTCCGTCTCGGCGTCACGCGACGGAGCACACGCCGACCGCCGCGAGCGATCGTCGCGGCGAGAGTGGATCAGCGACGGCGAGTGCGAACAAGTACACGAGAGAAGATGAAAACAAAGTCATCGTGAACGGTGTCAAGTACACCAAGTTGGAGTGCGTCGGTCAAGGAGGCACGTGCAAAGTGTTCAAAGTCGTCTCGCCCAAGCGTAAGATTTTGGCGCTGAAGCGCATTCGCTTGGACGGTAAGGAGACGGAAACCGTCGCTGGATTTATCGACGAGATCAAACTTCTCAAGACGTTGCGCGGAAGGGACAACATCATTCAGCTCGTCGACGCTGAGGTGTGTCCGAACGAGAAGCTCATCTTCATGGTGCTCGAGTTTGGCGAGATCGACCTCGCGCACATGCTCGCGAAACGCGAGAAGCAGCGTCAGAGCCACGGAGGCGTGATCGACGATAACTTTTTGCGGCTCTATTTCGAGCAAATGGTCGAAGCCGTGAACACGATTCACGAGGAACGCATCGTGCACAGCGATTTGAAACCGGCCAACTTTTTGTTCGTGGAGGGCGCGCTCAAGTTGATCGATTTCGGCATCGCGCGGGCAATTCACACCGAGCAAGCGCCCGATCACACCAACATCCTCCGTGATCACCAAGTCGGCACCATCAACTACATGTCTCCGGAGGCCATCTTGAACGGACAAGCGTCCGCGCTCGGCGGTCCAATGAAGGTGGGACGCGCGAGCGACATTTGGAGTCTCGGGTGCATCCTGTACCAAATGGTGTATGGGCACACCCCGTTCAGCAAGATCACGGGGACGATTCAAAAGCTCCACGCCATCACCGATCCGAGGCATAAGATCGTGTTCTCGCCTCTACCGAACGAGAATCACGCGCTCATCGATCTGATGTCTCGATGTCTCGAGCGAGACCCGAGAAATCGCATCTCCGTCAAGGAAATCCTCGCGCACAAATTCTTACGCCCCTTCGCCGAGACCGCATCTTCATCCTCTTCTTCGGAGGCGTCCGGATTATCGATGACGCAACTTCAAGATTTATTGGCGCAGATTCAAAAACACGGCGCCGAGGTCGACGTCAACGCCGTCACCGCCGAAGTCTTTCGACAAATTTCCTCTGGCGAACCCGTCACCCTCTCGCCGATCGTTCGCAAGCACTCCAAATCTTCCACCAGGCTCTACGGCGACGAAAACGTCGCTCCGATGGAATGAGCATCCTCCACGAGCGAGTCCACCTCGACACCACCGATCACGACGATAGCCGCGTCCCATTTACCCATTTTAAAGTCATTCATTCGCCCGCAGCCGAAGTTCGTTACTTTTCGACACGGCTCGCCCGCCCCTTTCGCGCTCGCCCGCGCGTCGATGAACGTCATCGTGCTCCCCGGAAGCGGATGCGCGCCGACGAGGGAGTGTAACTACTATCACTGGCTCGAGCGCGCGCTCGTCGATCGCGGCATCGTCGCCGACGTGCGCGTAACGATTCCATCCATGCCGGACCCGCACCTGTGTCGACGAAACGTGTGGGTGCCGCACGTCGAGCGCGAGATGCGATGCGACGCGTCGTCCGTCGTCGTCGGTCATTCATCCGGCGCGGTGTGCGCGATGCGCGTGGCGGAGCGAAACGCGCTTCGAGGGATCGTGCTCGTGGCGGGGTACGACGACGACTTGGGAGACGCCAACGAACGCGCGAGCGGTTACTTTGGGCCGGATGCGTTCGATTACGACAAGATTCACGAGAATTGCGGTGGGAGGGTGGAGTGCGTGATAGGTGCGCGAGATTCCCTCGTGCCGGCGGAGATGCAACGAGCGCTGGCGGTGAAATTGCGCGCGAGGGAGACGCTCTGCGAGCGGAGAGATCACTTTTTCACGCCGCCGGCGGAGGAAATCGTCGACGCCATCGTTCGAATGTTGTGAGTCAGCGCGTGCGTGGCATACGCGGTGAACTAATACTAATAGTTATGTATATTCCTACTCTACGCCGCGTCGAGCGCGAACACGTCGCCGGACGCCGTGCCGACGAAGACGCGCGATTCGTCGAGCGCGAGCGCTCGAGCGCCGGACCGAACACCCCCGAACGCGTCGTCGACGACGACGAGCCGTCCATCGCGTCCACGCGCATTTTCGTACGCCACGAGACCGAATTCACCGGCGACGAGAATGCGACCGTCCTCGAGCGCGCACACGTCGTGCACTTTCCCGGGTAACGGTTCGCCTCGAGCTATTTTCGGCGCGCTCGGAACGCGCGCGTCGTGCACAACGACGCGACCATCGTGACATCCACTAACAAGAAGCTCGTCATCAACGACGCACATCGCCGCGACGCGGCCTCTGAACGTCGACGACGTGCCTCCGACGACGCCCATATCTATCGGTGGCGATCTCGTGCCGTCGAAGGCGCGAATCGTACCATCGGCGACGCCGCAAAACACGAACACGCCTTCACACTCGCGCTCGCTGAGGGCTAGGCTTAAGATGTCGCCGGTGAAGAGTTCGAGCGTCTCGCGCTCGCTCGTCGGCTCGTACGTCCCCCCGTCGCCGCTCGCGTTCCATCGAGGCGCAAAGTTACACGCGCAGCTCCACGCGCGCCTCCCGTCCCTCGTCGCGACAACGTCGCGAACGTACCCCGTGTGCGGCCCAAGGGCATCACCGATTATTTGAAACCAATCGCTCTCCCCTCTCGCGCCAGCCTCGACGTCGTACGCACACTCGAGCACGTAATTCCCGCTCGTCCCGACGAGCGCCGCGCCGTCGCGCGTTCTCGCCGCCGACCAATACGGCGGCCGCCTCGCCCTCCTCTCCACCCGCCCGTCTCCTTCGACCGCGCCACCGTCGAGCTCGACGACGACATCGTCGCGAATCACGCCCCCGCGGTCGTCCACGACGACCAATCGCGCGCGTCCGCTCGCCGTCGTCGCCAAACAGCTTCGAGTTCCGAGCACGCAGAGATGAATCACCGCTCCCCTCGTCGTCGCCGACGCGTCTCCCGCGCGCACGAACGCGCTCGACGCGATCACGAGCATCTTCACCGCGCCCCCACCGTCGCCCTCGCGCCCTCGCACCCTCGCGCGCGACTCTGCCGCCCGCGAGTCCGAACGATGTCCGTCGCGTCACTTCGCGCCATGCCGCTCGAACCTCCTCGCGCCGACGACCTCGTCGGTCGCGTCGCCGTCGTCACCGGCGCGTCGCGCGGCATCGGTCGCGCGTGCGCGCTCGCCCTCGCGCGTCTCGGCGTCAACGTCGTGTGCGCGGCCAAGACGGCGGAGACGTCGACGTCGACCAATCTTCCAGGAAGCGTCCGCGCCGTCGCCGCCGAGTGCGACGCGGTCGCCGCGGAAGGGGCCGAGGCGTTGGCGTGCGTCATGAATCTCTTGGACGAGCGCTCGATCGTCGCGTGCGTGGAGACGACGGTGAAGAAGTACGGACGGTTGGATATTTTAGTCAACAACGCGTCGGCGCTGTGGTGGCAAGACGTGGTGGACACGCCGACGAAAAAGTACGATTTGATTCAGGGGGTGAACGCGAGAGGGGCGTTCGTGATGACGCGCGAGTGCCTGGGATGGATGAAACGGGGTGGGTACGGACGCGTGATTTCGATGGGACCTCCGTTGCCGACGTCGTATCGCGAATACGAGACGAAGACGGCGTATTACATGTCCAAGTGCGGGATGAGCATGGTGGCGCTCGGCGCGGCGGCGGAAGGCGAACGATACGGAATCACTGGAAACGCGTTGTGGCCGGCGACGATCGTGGAAAGTTCGGCGAGCGAGAATTTTCAGCTCGGCGAGCGGGACAACTGGAGAAAGGCGGACATTTTGGCGGATTGCGTCGTGCACTTGTGTTGCGATCCGCAGACGACGGGACAGACGCTCATCGACGACGAGTATTTGCGCGCGAGGGGCGCGACGGATGAAGACTTCGTCAAGTATAGGTGTAACCCGGAGGTGGAGCCGCCAAGATTACTCGCGCCGGGATCGACGGCGGCGGGATGGGACGTGCGAAGAGGCGATGTACGAGCGCTCACGGCGGATAAAGCACGGAGTAAGTTGTAGTGAATTCTATCTATTGTTTCTTGTATTACACCACCGCCATCGTCGTCGTCGTCGTTGTCGAATCGCATGCATCACTCCTTCTTCGCGTGCGGCGCGCGTCGTCGAGTCAATGCGCGGTACGCCAACGCCAACGCGAAGACAGGTCCGAGCGTCCGCGCCAGGTACACGGAGAGAAGCCACGCGAAGAATCTAACTATGGTAAACGCGCGCATGTTCGGCGTCATGTCCAGGATGGCGTTGCATCCCTCCTGATTGCGATCGTACGCCGGTTCAGTCTCGTCGAATTCGGACAAAAGCATAGACTCTTCGAGCACCGTCGCGCCCCCCGGTCCCTTGATGCGCACCACAACGGCGCCCGCGTCCCAATCGATCTCCACCTCGCCGTAATTGATGTCCGTCCACCGATCGTGCGACGGTAAGATCCACTTTCTAAAGTGCGACGGCGTGATCGCGTTCAGGATCAAATTAAACGGCCACGGTTTCGTGATTCGAAATGGCGTGTGCGTCAAGCCGCTCGACGTCGCGTCGATCGTCTTGTACGGCAGGTGACATCCCGACGGCGCGACGGATATCTGACCGTGATGGACATCTCCAGAGATGAAAATCACGTTCGCCCTGTGACGCTCGATCGTGTTGAACAGACGACGCTTCTCGTGAGGCATTCGAGACCAATTCTCCAATCCCTCGGAGACGCCTCGCGCGAATTCGCCGAGAAACGCGAGCGGTCGCCACAACAAGTGCGGCGCCTCCAAGACTTGTATCCCGGACCCAACGATCGTCACCTCGGGTCTCGGTTCGGCTTTCAACTGCTCTTCGAACCACGTCCACTGTTTTTCGCTCATCAGCACCCCTCCACTCTTTTCGTCGGATTCCTCTAAATCCCAACGCAAATCCAATAAAATCAATCGCGCGCGGCGTCCGTTCGGCGAGACGTAATCCACCGAATCCCAAATCCCTCCGTCCCTCGTGCGTCGCTCGCTGTCTTTCGGCTCGTCCAAAAAGTCCAAAAACGCCTCTCGAGCGAACTCTTTCACCGACCAGTGCTTCCCGGCGTTATTAAATCCGTAATCGTGATCGTCCCACGTGCCCGAGACGTCCGCCGTCGCGCGCACTTTTGCGTACGCGGGATGCGCCTTGACGCGCGCGTACGCTCGCGCGTGCGCCTCTTCACCCTTATACACGCGTTCAGATCCTCTAATCCCCACTCTCACGCGCTCGTCCGCGTACACGGCGTCGCCCAACCACGCGAACGCGTCGTACTCGCCGCGCGCGACGTCGTCCCACAGCGACATGTCGAGATGGTCCTTGTTACACGACCCGAACCCGAGTCTGAGCGCGTCGCCGCGAATAGCGCGCGCTCTGGAGCGTCGACGGCGAGAGAACGTCGCGAGGCGTCAGTCACGCGAGCGAAAGACGCGCCTCGACGCGCGAGACGCGCGATGCGTCGGTCAACGATGAATGTCGAGTCAGCGAAGATGACGACGAGGTCGAGCGTACCTGGGGATGTCGGCGCGCGCGAACGCGAGACGGGCGAGACAGAGGACGCGCAGGAACGCGCGCGTCGTCGACGACGACGCGAGACGGCGCGCGCGGCGCGCGCGGTCGCGCATGGTGCGCGTCGGAGACTGACGGTGAGAAAAACACGACTTCTTAGTCGGCATCTCGCGACGCGAGACGCGATATGGACGCGACGCGGGACGAGCACGTGCCGCGAGGCGCGAACGCGGTGGATTACGGATGGCGCGCCGGGTCGTCCGCGCTCCCGCGCGCGGCGCGCGCGATCGAAAACGTGAATGAGAAGAGTTTGGTTAAATTGCGCGCCACGGTGTTGAGCGAGCGCGAGCGCGCGCGAACGGCGCGCGCGCGGGCGAGCGGGGCGAGCGCGTCGACGTCGCGCGCGGGCGACGTCGGTGGCCGACCGAGAGGGGCTCTCGCGATCGGGGGGCGGGGCGAGAGACGGGTCGGGAAGAGGAGGGCCGCCGGCGGCGCCGACGACGACGCGCGGGCGAAGAGAAACGCGGGTGTGGACGCGCGCGCGGCGCGAGACGTCGAGGCGAAGATCGATCGATCGTCCAAGGGCGTGCGAGTCGCGCTCGAGCGTAAGGCGGCGCTGTACGAGAGACTGTCGAGCGGGGAACTGGCGCGCGAGGACGGCGACGCGTACGACGTCGATTTCGGCGCGAAGCGCGCCGACGCCGACGCCGACGACCGCGACGACGACGACGCGCCGATTTACGAGCGTCAGATTCGACGTGGGGACATGATGTCGGACGATATGCGTCGCGAGCTCGAGCGACGGGAGTGGGAGGAAGATGTAGAGAGGGAGGAGCGAGACGCCGCGCGCGCCGCCGAGGCGAGACGCGTCGTCTTCGACATCGAGCGTCAGACGGAGCGCGAGCGAGACGCCGCCGAGGACGCCAAGCGACAACGCGACGAGGAGGACACCGCGAGACGCGCGAAATTAAAGGCGGCGTTCATTCGCAAAAAGATGGCGGCGATGGGGAAAACTAAATAGCGGTAGCGTCGTAATCCGAGCTCGCGCGTCGACGAATGAACGGTCCCTCTCTCTCGCGTCTCCCCACATTTCGTCTCGTCGGTCGTCATGTCGAGCGTCGAGGAGACGATGGCGTACGACGCGTTCGAGGCCGTCGTGCGCGCGGGCGATGCCTCCGACGACGCCTCGCTCGCGTCGACGACTCGAAGCGCCGCCGACGAGGAGGTTGCGAATGCGCGCCTCGTCGAGTCTCGACGCGCGCTCGCGCGAACCGGCGCGCTCGCGGACGTCTCGGACGCGTACGGCGCGTACGTGTCGCTCATACGAAGCGGCCTGTGGAGAGACATTGCGCCGAGACGCGCGAGCGAGGACGAGGGCGGGTACATTTACTTGCTCTGCGACCCGACGGCGATGCCGAGAGAGCGAAGAAAAGACACGCCGAGAAAGGCGAGAACGCGCGCGGTGGCGGTCCCGTTCGCCGTGACGCGGGCGTGCGCGACGCCGGCGATGTTTGATGCGTTGACACACGCGAGAGGTACGTCGACGGTTTCGATTCGACGGGACGCGAGGGAGAGAGAGACGCCGGACGACTGACGCCGCCTCGCGCGCAGCGCCCGAACCGTGGCCGTGGCCTCGAACGAAGACGGAGACCGACGCGGGTGAGATCGATCGATTATTGATCATGATCGATAGCGACGGCACGACGACGTCGTGCCGCCTCGAGAGCGGGTTCATTCCTCCCGCGGACGTTCCCGAGAAGACGGGCGAGGGCGACTCGGACTCGGACTCGGACGGCGCCGGCGGCGCCGCCGCCGGGCCGACCACCACCGCGAAACCTCGCGTCGCGGTCGCGTGTTCGGACGGTGAATCCGACGAAGAACTCCTCGAGGACGATCGCGCGGTATCGCTCGCCAAACGCCACGCGCGTCCGGAGAGCGAACCCGAGAGCGACGCAGACGGCGAGGGAGAGACCCCTTGATTCACGACTCAAGACAACATAGTGTAGTACCAGTTAGACTAGAAAACACACGCTCGTATACCGTACTCACAGAGTCCATCATTTCACATGATCCAATCGTTTCACCGGTCATGACTCACCATCGAGTCCCTGTCCTCGCGCGCCCGCGCGTCGCCCGCGTCGAGGACCGAGGGCTCTCGATCCTCGTCCGTCTCTTTGCGACGCGCACGACGAACCATGGGACGCGAATCCAAGCCCGCGGACGTTATCACCCGCGACTACACCATTAACTTGGGCAAGGCCATCACGGGCGTGACCTTCAAGAAGCGCGCGCCGAGAGCGGTCGCGGCGGTGCGTGCGAGCGAACGCGAACGATCGCGACCTGAGCCCTAATCGCGGTGACGGCGCGCGGACGTGTGGGGGCGAGGATTGGGCGCGCGAGGGCGCGCGCGAGGGGAAGACGGTGGCGAATAAAGTCTTTCGTCCGTCTCTCGCGAAATTTCCGGCGTGGAACGTCGCGACGCGCGGTACGCGGCGTGAACGTTGGACTAACCTCGAGACATCTTCGACGACACGCAGATTAAGAAGTTCGCGCAAAAGACGATGAAGACGTCTGATGTGCGCATCGACGTCAAGCTTAACAAGGCGGTGTGGAGCAAGGGTATTCGTAACGTACGTTTCACGCGAGAACGCGCTCGATCGATGCTCGCACGCGCGTGATGGGTGGAAAGATGCTCGAGCACCTGCGGACCCTAGAGACTGACGAACGCGCGCGCGCACCGACACAGGTCCCGAAGCGCATTCGCGTGCGCATCTCGCGCAAGCACAACGACAACAAGGACGCGGACGAAGACCTCTACTCCTACGTCACCGTTGTCGACACTCCGAACGGCTTCAAGGGTCTCGGCACCGAAGTTGTCGACCACGAGTAAGGGTCGACTTCGGCACGGTTGGCGACGACGATTTTAGTTTAGGAGAGGTTGCGGCGAG
>Ga0066845_10000547_pt1 | contig 11705 bp, 5 predicted proteins | sample ETNtaG_31_FD_65488 | JGI IMG/M metagenome (GOLD analysis project Ga0066845, IMG submission 65488) | Marine microbial and viral communities from oxygen minimum zone, Eastern Pacific Ocean - ETNP201310SV78 | ecosystem: Environmental > Aquatic > Marine > Oceanic | place: Pacific Ocean: Eastern...
GTCGGGAACCATCGGCGCGCACCATCATCACCGTCATCATCATCAACGGCGCGCGGGGACGTCGACGCGCGCGACGGACGCGACGCGCGAGGGCGAACGCGGAATCGGGGTGTGGGACGCGATTCGAGCGCGCGCGAGGGAGGCGCCGGACGCCGAGGCGGCGGCGACGACGGGAGGCGCGAGGGCGACGTACGGCGCGTTGATGGCGAGGGCGAACGCGCTCGCGCGCGCGTTGCGAGACGACGTCTCGAAGGGCACGCGCGTGGGACTCGCGGCGACGGCCGGACCGGAGTATTGCGCGGCGGCGTACGCGACGTGGGCGCGCGGAGGGGTTTTGGTGCCGATTGCGAGCTCACACTCGGATGAAGACGCGGCGTACGTCGTGCGGCACTCGGGGATGTCCGTCGTGCTCGTGCCGCCGGCGAGCGACGGGAGGGAGGATACGGAGACGTATGAGAAGTACGCGCGGTTGATCGAGCGGTCGAATGTATCGGTGGAGATTCGACACGTCGCTCGCGTGGACGAGGACAATGATTCGACGGTGTCTGGCGGCGAGGACGCGCGCGCGGACGACGTGTTCCCGGATGACGGCGCGCTCATCATTTACACCAGCGGAACGACCGGACGACCGAAGGGGGCGTTGCACACGCACAGATCTCTGTACGCGCAGTGCTCTGGTTTGATTGAGGCGTGGCGATGGGACTCGAGCGATAGAATCGTGCACACGCTGCCGCTGCACCACATTCACGGCATCGTCAACGCGTGGTTGTGCGCGCACGTCGCCGGCGCCGCGGTTGAATTTCAGCGTTCGTTCACCCCGCGCGGGGTCTGGACGCGCTTACGCGACGACGCACAACCGCCGGTGACGATTTTCATGGGCGTGCCGACGATGTACGTCATGCTCATGCGCACGCTGCAAGGAAACATGTCTCGAGACGTGCGCGCGGCGTCCGTCGAGGCGGCGGCGAGATTGCGACTCACCGTGAGCGGCTCCGCGGCGTGCCCGGTTCCAATCTTAGAAGAATGGCGACGACTGACGGGTCGAAGTTTACTCGAACGCTACGGTATGACGGAGATCGGCATGGCGTTGAGTAATCCGTACGACGAATCCAAGCACAAGCCGGGATTCGTCGGAGTGCCTTTGCCGGGCGTTCAAGTGAAACTCGCGCCGCTCGTGGGCGATGAAGACACGGGGACGAGTCCATCGGACGAGTACGCGCGAGGGCCCGGCGAACTTCTCGTCAAGGGTGACAATTTATTCGCCGAGTATTTTGACAACGAAAAGGCGACGGCGGAGAGTTTCGATGCCGACGGATTCTTTAAAACCGGGGACGTAGCGGCGATGACCGAGGATGGATTCTGGCGCATTCTCGGAAGAGCGTCGGTGGACGTTCTCAAGGTGGGCGGTTTTAAAGTGAGCGCTCTCGAGATTGAAGCGAGACTGCTCGAAAACCCTTCCATCGCCGAGGTCGCCGTCTTGGGCATCCCGGACGAGGCGTACGGCCAACGCGCGGTGGCGCTCATCGTGCCGGCGGTGGACACGGAGACGGCTGAAAAGGTAAACTTGACGGAAAATGACATCATACACTGGGTGCGCCAACATTTAGCGTCTAAAATGCACCTTCGTGTCGTCAAGTTTGCAGACAAGATGCCGCGCAACGCCATGGGGAAGATTAACAAAAAGGAGTTGCAAACGACGCACTTCGGAGAGTATTTCGCAGACGCGCCATAGATTGTACAGTAGTTGATATAAAAGCGTAAAGCATTCGCACTTCAATTGACAAGATCTACGTAGTAGTACACGCATCGCAAACAGTCATCTCGCAGATTTCGTGGTAGGATCGGGTAAAGGAAACGACGACATGAGCTCGATGTCCGAGGGAGTCACCGGAGGCGCGTCGCCGCGCAGGAAAGTCTCCAAGCTCGGCGGGGCGACCACGCGGTCGAGATACGTTTGCAACTCGTCGCCTTGAATCTTTTCCTTTTCCGCGAGTGCAGCCGTCAACTCTGTCATGACGTCCGGGTTGGAACGAATGATGTCGCACGCGACGAGGAGAGACGACGTTAACGTGTGCTTGACCTCCGACTCCACTACGGCGTCGGCGCCGCTTGATCTGTCTGAACCTATGAGAAAGTCATCGTTGCCACCGGTTGAAAGCGTCGACACGCTCATCGGTCCCACACCAGCGCTGAATCCGAGCTCGGCGATGCTCTTGTACACGAGATTCGTCGCCCGTTGAATGTCATCGCTCGCGCCAGAGCTGATTCTCTTACACACGAGCATCTCGGCCGCTCGGCCGCCCATGAACGTCGTGACTTTACCTAAGAGCTCATCTTTGTACATGAGCCATCGGTCCTCCGCGGGTGGCGTGTACGTGAATCCTAAAGCGCCACCACTGCGACTGACTATGCTGAGCGTCTCCGGACGCTCCGTGTCTGGAATCAATCGACCGACGGCGGCGGCGACGAGCGCGTGACCAACCTCGTGCGCGGAAACTGTCTCCTTCTCGCGCGCCGACAGCAAACTGCGTTTCTTTTCTATACCGGCGATCGTTCGAAGCACGGCTGCCTCAAAGTCGCTGTAACTCACGGTGCTCTTTCCCTTGCGTCCTGCGAGCAAGGCGGCTTCGTTGACCAAGTTTTCTAAATCGGCGCCGGTGAAACCGGCAGTCATCTGCGCGATAACGTCGAGACCCGCATCTTCGGCGAGCGGTAGCGCTCGACGCGTCGTGTGTACGGCGAGAATTTCTCGACGCCCTTGTTTGTCCGGTCGATCGACCGAAATCGTGCGATCGAAGCGTCCCGGCCGCCGCAAAGCGGAATCGAGCGTGTCTGCGCGGTTCGTCGCCGCTATGCAAATCACCATTGACTCCGTTTCGAATCCATCGAGTTCGGTGAGAAGTTGATTGAGCGTCTGTTCGCGTTCATCATTGCCCATGCCACGCATCTTTCCGTCGCCTCGACTCTTTGCGACAGCGTCGATCTCGTCGATGAAGACGATGGATGGCGACTGCGCCTTTGCGCGCGCGAAGACTTCGCGAACGCGCGCCGCGCCCATACCGACATAGAGCTCGACGAATTCAGAGGCTGAGATAGAGATGAACGGCACACCCGCTTCACCGGCCACGGCACGCGCGAGAAGAGTCTTCCCTGTGCCTGGTGCGCCCACGAGCATGACGCCGCTCGGTGGACGCGCGCCAAGACGAGCGTACTTTTCCGGCTGTTTCAGAATGTCGACGATCTCTTGAAGCTCCTCCTTGGCCTCGTCCACTCCCGCGACGTCCTTGAAAGTCGTCAACGGCGGCGCGATCGCGTCTCGCGCGGCGCCGCCTCGTTGAACGCCCGGCATAGAAATTCCACCGGGCGATCCCATCCCTCGCAAACCCGGGCCGCCGAAATTTCCTTGCCCTTGGTTGCGGAAAATGTTCACCAGTAAAACAAAGATGATGAACACGATCCACGGCGCAAAATTCGGCTCGTTTCGCGGATCTGGCGCGCTCATATCTACTCTATTCTTCATCAACGCCTCGTAAGGCATCGGTGCGTCCTTCGGTCTCGACGTGTGATACACGACGTCCACCTCTATCGGACGATCGAACGGCGTCCCGCTCGACTCGGGCGTCCCGCTCACCGTCGTCTTCGATCGAGGCACCCACGTCAACTGATTTCCATCGATGTGCACCGCTCGCACGTCGTTCCGACTCGCGCTCTCCACGAACAAATCGAACCTCCTCGGCACGGGATGCGATTTGACCGTCGTCCTCGAGCTCAACACGAGCGCCGTAGCGCTAAACGCCGCGTAAAACAGAAACCCTTTCCCGATCAATTTCATCAACTCCAGCGGCTGCAACACGTTCGCGATCCACCACGCCATCCCTCGTCTCCCATCGCTTCCACTCCCGCGCTCGCTCGCGCTCTCGTCCCCGCTCGTCGCGTTCGCCAGTCCTCCCTCGGCGTTTCTCGCGCCCTCCTCGGCGTTCGGTCGCTCCTCGCGCTCATCCTCGGCACCGTTCGACGACGACGTCTCCTTCGACGATCCCGATCCCGCGGACGCGCGCGTGAACGTCGGACCGATCCACATCTTCCCCGCATCGCGCGTCTCGACGCCATCGACGCCACGAACGCGGAATCACCCTCGACGACGCGACGCCTCGCCCTGGGCACCGTCCGTCGTCTCGTCGCGCCGTTTTCATCGTCTCGTCGCCGTCCCACGCGCGTCACGCGCGTCGAAAACGTCGACGCGTTCGCTCGTATCGCCATCGCGCGCGCGAAGAACGTGGACACGATCGCGCGCGCGCGCGAACGACGCGTCGCGGACTGCGTCGGATGTCGACGATTGCATCGATGCCGACGCGATCTCGCGTCACAGCGCGTCGACGCCGTCGATCGATCGCCCGTCGATCGGTGAAAGAGGTACGACATGGCGCCCGCGCGCGCGGCGTGCGCGTGGCGATCGAAAACGCGCGACGACGGCGCCGCGAACGCCGCGCCGCACGTGCGCGAGTACATTCATCTGCGGAAAGTGTTGAGCGCCGAGCTCAACGTCGCGGCGAGCAAGAAGCAATCGCACGCGATGACCGTCAGAGCGATGCGACGAAGCGTTCCGGAGGGTGCGCTCACGCGCGCGCTGGACGAGGAGGACTTGGACGCGGCGCCCGAGGAGTTTTACGCGGTGACGTTTACCAACCCGGAGCGACGGGCGGTGGTGGCGAGAGCGCGCGGGGTGGAAGACGTCGCGTCTGGGGACGAAAGCGCGCGAGCGCGCGTGTGTAGAGAGGTATCGACGATGACGAGCGATGCGGGGGAGGTGGAGGCGTTTTTAAACGCATCGGCGACGCGGTTTCATCGCGCCGCGCAGACGTACGCGGTGGCGGGCGACGCGTTCGACGCGGGCGACTTCAACGTTAAGATTTGTCGCGTCGAGACGAGCTCGGGACGATACATCGGCACGATTCTAGATTTGACGTATTACGCGACGAATGACGCGTCCACCGCGGAGACGGCGCTTCGAGAGTACGCCGCGCACGCCTCCGCCGCGGCGAACGCGGCGGCCGAGTCGGAGGACGACGTCGGCGCCTTCGTCCTCGCCGACCTTCGCGCGAGTTGTCCCGCGGACGTCTACGCCGCACCCGCGGGTGATTTACAGTGCGCCATATCATACGTCGACGCTTTACACGCCCTTAGACGGTAGTTTTCGCCATTCTCACGCGTGTAACGTCGACGTTCAGACGCGCGTCCCGCCTCTCGCGCGCTCGGGGACAGCCGACCGTTACGCCATTCGACGACGACGATGCCCCTTTCGAAGGCGCCCGCGTGGCCCGAACTCGCGGTCGAGCGCGACGACGTCGTCGAGGACGCGTTCGAGCGCGCGTTCGACCCTTCGTTCGATCCGCTTCGCGCGCGCGCGCGCGTCCTCGACGACGCGATGGGACGCGACGCGATGCGCTCGGGACGCGCGCGAGACGACGACGACGCGCGAGACGACGACGATGACGATGGGGACGACGACGCGTGGATCGCGTTCGCGGAGGACCTCGCCGCGCCCGCGCGAGACGACGAAGAGGCGGCGGTGCGAGACGTCGCGTTCGAGGAGGCGTTGGCGAGAGTGCGCGCGGGACGACGCGCGTTGGCGAGACGCGCGGCGGAACGCGCGACGAGACGCGGGGATTTCTTCGAGGAGGAGTTGAAATTAGCGCGCGAGGAGGCGGGAGAGGGTGAGGCATTTATAGAGGAGGAGGGAAAGGGGAGGGAGAGGGAGGAGGAGGAGGTGAAGGAGGAGAGGGAGGAGGAGGCGGGGACGTCGCCCGCGGGATGGCGAGGAGAGTTTTCGGCGTTCGACGGCGACCCCGCGCCGGCGCCTAAGGCGTTGCCGCACGCGTGGACCATGCCGATTATGGATGTCGATGTCGCGAGCGGGCCGTCGGACGAGGTGCGGCGCGATATCGCGGCGCGAGCGATGCGCGCGAGCGTCGCGGCGGAGGAGGCGAGACGAGAGTCGGACGCCGTCGCCGAGATGTCGCAACAGATTCGGCGATTGAACGCGGCGTTGAGCGCGTGCGAGCGACGGGAGAGCGCGGCAGAGTTAGCGGCGACGTCGGAGGCCGAGCGCGCCGCCGCGTTGGAGCATCAGAGTTTGGAGATCAAGGCGAGATTAAAAGCGCGAGACGCGGATATTAGCGAACTGAATAAAGTGATGTTCGTGCTCAAGAAACGCGCGGACGATCTGACGGACGCCTTGGACGAGGCGCGACGAGACGGGGAGAAGTATCGGATGGAGATCGCTGAGCTCAAAGTGAACGACTCGGAACTGCGACGGACGGTGGAGAAGAGGGCGATCAGCGAGAGGATGGCGTACAACTCAAACGAGCAGACGCGCCGCGACATCATAGCGCTGCAGAGTAAATGCCGCACGTTGGAGGAAGAGAACGAACGTTTGAGCGAGAGATTGACGCAGAGCGAAGAGAATTGTTTCGAATCGAGCAAATCGGCGCAGAGGTTCCATCAGTTGGCGGAAGCGTCTGCGAGGGAGACTGAAATTCTTCAACGCGCAAACGACGTCGCCGCGAACGAAAACAAAGAGTTGCGACGAGAGTTGAACGAGTTACACAAGGAGGTACGGGAGATTCGCGCGCAGACGAATGAAACGCGAACAACGGTCGCACCGGTGACGACGACGGCGCCGCCCGTCGCGCCCGTCGCGTCCGACGCGCCTCGCTCCGTCCTGACGCCGCTCAACGTAGAACCGGTCGCGCCCGTCGCGCGTCCGACGTCCAAGGAACGATCGACTTCGCGCGAGAACGCACCCGAAACTGTCGTCGCCGCTCCATCGAGACCGACGCAACACTTCGACGATTCCGAGTACAAACGACGCATGCGCGCCGGAAGCGGATTCTTTTACGACATGTGCGGCGTGGATCCTCCGAAACCGAAATCCAAGCCGAGACCCGCGCCTGCCGCGCGTCCACTTCCCGGCGACCGGTACGTCCCTCCGGTCGCACACGCGCGTCCGACCGCGAGCTACGACGAATGGATCGCCTCCATCGCCGCCTTGGAGAGGGAGCACATGCAACTCGCCCTCGAGAGAGACGCGCTCGAGGCGCGACTTCGCGCGCTTCCGACCGGCGCCGGTCGAACCATGCTCGAGCGCGAGCGCAAGACGAGCGCGCTCGAGCGTCTCGACTCCGTGCACGAAGCGCTCAGGAAGAATCGCATCGCACTCAGCGCCGTCAAGGAGTCGAGGTGAGCGCGAGACGTTCGCGCCGAGAGTCGTCGACGATCGGCGTCGCGCGTCCAATGTGAGCTGAGCTGCATGATTTAATTTAATCTAATCTTCAGTTCGTCCCTCGTCGCACCTCTCGAGACGTCCTCGATCGTGCGTGCGTGAGGCGAGCGTGAGATCGCGCGGGGCGTGTCGCGAGAGAGCCACGCGCGCGCCCGCGCGACGCGCGCGCCCGCGCCCGCGCGTCCCGTCCCGTCCCGTGACCGACGCGCGTCATGCTCGCCTTGCCCAAGTACGTCGCCCTGAGCGTCGGCGCGATCACGTGCGTCGTCGCGCACGCGCTGTACACGCGAGAGCAGTACTTTCCGGCGATGATGTACCTGAGCACGAGCAAGTTCGCGCTCGTGACGTTCGGAAACTTTGCGTTTTCGATGATGCTGGTGTTGGGACACGTGGTCAAGGCGACTTTTCTCGGGACGCTGCGAGAGGCGGAGGTCGAGCGGCTGTACGAGCGCACGAGGGATGCGGTGATGGAGACGTGTCTGGCGATGACGATATTTCGCGAGGAGTTCAACGCGAGGTTCGTGGCGCTGTTCGTGAGTTTGTTGTTCATCAAGGCGTTTCACTGGTTGTATCAGGACAGAGTGCAATACGCGGAGACGGCGCCGACGCTCAGTCGCACGACGCACCTGCGACTGGCGGCGTTCATGGGGACGCTCTTGATGCTGGACCTGAGCATGTTGAATTACATCGTCGCGTCCACGATCGAAAAGGGTCCGAGCGTTCTGTTGCTGTTTGGATTTGAGTACGTGATTCTCGCCACAAAGCTCTTCGTAGGCTTCGCCAAGTACCTCATCATCAACGCCGATCGCATGTTGGAGGGTCAGTGGCAAGGGAAAGGGACGTGTATCTTTTACCTGGAACTCGTGACGGATCTTTTGCAACTATTTGTGTACTTTGTGTTCTTTTTGATCATATTCGCGTACTACGGGATGCCGGTGCACTTGATGCGAGATCTGTACTTCACATATCGGAACTTTAGGAAACGGGTCGAAGAATTCATTCGATATCGTCGCGTGACGGCGAACTTGAACGATAGGTTCCCAGACTCCACCGCGGATGACTTGTCCACGGGCGACGACGTCTGTATCATCTGTAGAGAAAACATGGAGGCGGACGCGCAAGGGGGTAACAAACCGAAGAAGCTGCCGTGCGGTCATTCATTCCATTTACATTGCTTGCGTTCATGGTTAGAGCGACAGCAATCGTGTCCGACGTGTCGACAATCCGTGCTTCCTGAGCGCGAGCGTCGCGCGAACGCGCAGAGACAAGCGGCCGAAGAGGCGCAGTGGCAACAGTTGCCTCCCGAGTTGCAAGCGGGTTACATCCCGCCGGAGGTTGCTGCTCGATTAGATCGAGAGGCGCAGGAGAGACGCGAACAGAGAGCGGCGGCAGGGGCGCCTCCCACGGACGTCACGAGAAGCAGAACGCCTCGTCAAGCGACGACTCTGGCGCAGACGCCGCCGGGAGTTCCCGACAACGGACGAGACTTCGCACAGACGCCGACACAAACGCCGACGCAGAGCGCGCCGACGAGCACCGATTTCACGACGACGCCCGTCGAGCGAACGAATCAAGCGCACCCGTTTACAGGATCCCGCGCATGGACTTCCCCCAACGCGTTCGCCTCGCCCGGTGGGTTAGGAATCACTAGAGATCCCGCCACGGGACTCACTTCCATGGATGACGAAGCGGCGCACAGAGTAGCCACTGCCGTTGCCTCCGCGGTCGCCGCGGCGAGTTCACAAGCGCAACTGGCGTTCGCTAGCATCGCTCCGTTCGGCATTCCTGGATTAGTCGAAGAAGCGACCGCACGTGCCGCACACATGGCAGCGCCCACCCCCGCCCCGTCTCCGGCGCAACCGGCGCGAACGCCGACGTTTTCGCCGATGCCGCACGACGCGTCCCCGGCTGTCAGAGCCGCCATCGAGGCGGAGCGCCAAGCGATGCTCGACGCCATGCAAGCTCAAGTGCGACTTTTACAGGCGCAGATGGCGACGTTTCAGGAACAAGCCAGCGATGAAAGTCATTCGCAACTGTCCCGCGGCGCTCGCGGAAAAGAGCCGCTTTCGGATACGGAGGACGCACCCGAGAGCGCGGCGCCTCCGCCCAGTCAACCGCCCCGACGAGAGGACGATCTCGACGAGCCCGACACTCACGTTCGTCGTCGTCGATTACAACACTTTAGCTAGACGCCCGAAAAATTGAATACTACAAAATCTACACGTCCCGCGTGTAAAAAGTGTAAAACGTTAACCACGCGTTTACTGCGCGACTCGCATCGACGAGTCTCATGGGTCAAAAACGCTACGAGCGAACACTCAAGCAAGGCGCTCGTCGCAAGGAACTCGAGGAGTTCGCCAAGCGTCCGCGTCCGCCGAGCATTCGGCAAAAAGTCGCCGCCTACAACGCCGAGCTCATCGAGAAGGCGGACCTGTCGGCGATTCGGGGCTGGAGCGAAGTGGCGCCGGACGAAAAACCATCGACGAGCGGCGCGCGCGCGTTTCCAGACTTTCCCGACGCCGTGCGCGTCGTGTTCGGTAACCTTCCCGTCGATTTGGCGCCGGACGTCCTGGCGGCTGCGCTGCAGTCGCTCGTGACAAAAATGTGCGCGAGCGTCGACGTGTCGGCGCTCGACGCCGTCGAGGTGGCCACGTTCGGACCGTGTCGACCGAAGACGCGTCGAGATCGCGACAGAGAAAATCGTGGATTCGCCGTGTGCACGTTCAGGGATACGCGCGAGGCGGAAGAGGTGATACGAGTCGTCACGGGATGCACTTTGGCTTCGTCGAGCGCCCGATGGCCAGAGCGCCCGGTGAACGTTAGGTTGGATGATACGAACGAGTGCGATCTTGAATTCGTGCGTGGGTTGAGAGGAAAGGCACCGATCATCGAGAAGAAGCCGAAAAAGGAACCTCGCAAGCGATGGAAGATGAATGAGTTAGAGACTCTGCCCATGCGTGAAAAGTGTTTGAGCACGCACACACGTTTCAGCGACTTGAACGGGAAGCTTCGCGTGCGACTGTTGGAGTACTTTAGCACAGCGGTGGCAGCCATGCCTGAATTGGCGTGCGTCATTCTAGAGATGGAGAAGACCGCCCCTCACTTTTTGCGGCTCAAAGAACTCATCGAGAGCATTGAATCGTTCAATCTGGTAATCGCGCATCTAAACTCTGCGGAATCGACTTCCGAGGCAGCAACCTCAAAAGTTTACGATAAATTCTTCGATCTCGCGTGTGGCCACGGCTTGGTGGGTATCATGATTGCGTACGCGCTTCCCAAACGCACGGTTTACGCATTCGATCACACACACAGACCAGCGTTTTACGCGTACTGTCGCGCTTTCGCAAAAATACGAGACGCGGATGCACCATGGAGTGAAGGCACCATCGATTGGGACGCGGAAGAGGCATTCGTCGCCACGAATCGTCTCGAAGCGGAACAAGACGTTAGCGAAATCCCGGCATCGGATGAGCCTGTGGAGTCTCCCGCACTATCGAACATTGTGTTCACGCTGGGCGACATCGAAAAGGCGAGACCTCTGGTGAACAACGCGAGCGTCGTCATCGCACTCCACGGGTGTAATGAGGCAAACAAGGTGGCGGTCGAGATGGCGCGTGATGCAAACGCGATCTGGTGCGCTATGCCGTGCTGTATAAAGGCGTCGCTGTACTTGCCCGAAACCGTCTTGAGCAGACTCGACGACTCAGCCAGATACAACTTTTTATGCGGCGTCATGTGTCACGAGTACGGCGCGCAACTCGTACGTGCGATCGATTCTCGCATCACCAACCGTCCTACCATGCTCTGCGGTGGCATCGTCGGATACAGGAAGCACTGCTTCGTCATCGGCAACAACTCTAAGATTCAACGCGAGAGAGCCAAGAGCGAGACGCGAGAGCACCGGGGTAAGGGGTAACGCCGCCGAGCCCCAGTGCGAGACGCCTGTGCCGCGCGCCGAGCGCGAATGGTCGACCGCCGCTCGCGTGAATCGAGAGCATAGGACGCTCGCGCCTCGCGCGACATGTCCAGCTCGACATCTCGATCGTCGACGAGCGCGACGAGCGACGATGACGCGACTGGCCGAAAAAGCGAATCGGCGGCGGCGGCGACGGAAAACGGCGCGCGGACGCCGCGCGCGGACGCCTCCGAGCGCGCGACTCGTCTCATCGCGAGCGGATTACTCCCCATACGTCGAGACGCCCTCGCGAAGGACGACGCGATCGTGGACGCGCCTACAAGCGCGGCGAAGACGTATGAAGGCGCGTCTCGGGGACAGGACCGGGACAGACTGGGCGAAAGTTTGCGCGCCATCAAACGTCGAAAAGCGGAGAGTCGCGCGAAAGATCTGTGTCGATACACGGTACAAGGCGTCACGTGTCGATTGGGCAAGCGCTGTGGGTACACGCACGACATCGACGCGTAT
>Ga0066845_10000549_pt1 | contig 11684 bp, 10 predicted proteins | sample ETNtaG_31_FD_65488 | JGI IMG/M metagenome (GOLD analysis project Ga0066845, IMG submission 65488) | Marine microbial and viral communities from oxygen minimum zone, Eastern Pacific Ocean - ETNP201310SV78 | ecosystem: Environmental > Aquatic > Marine > Oceanic | place: Pacific Ocean: Eastern...
CGTGCAGAATCGTATCAAGATAGGCGACGACATGGTCGGAGGTAATCTCAATTTGAGCCGTCTGACTCATCGTCGCATCACCGTCGTTTTCGAAGAAGTTCTGGCTGTCCTGGAATTGATAGTGGTTCGCACCCAGCAGATGCATCCAGTGCCAGGCGATGCCGCCGTGCTCCTCCACCCGCTCCATGGCTTCCTGTGATGGAGCGACTTCGTCAACGGTCCCCGTGATGAAGAATCCGACGTTGGGGGTAGGGAGGTTCGGGGATGCAATATCCGACCATGAGAAGCCTTGGTCGAGGCTTTCAAGATTGAGACCAAGGCCAAACAGACCTCGTGGGGGATGGAAAGTGTCGGAACGTGTACTCAGGTCCCAGAATGGATAGGCGAGATAGGCGGCAGTGGCGCCCAAACCGTGCCCGGAAACAGCCCAATGGTCAAGGTCGATGTTGCCGGTGCTGCCCAACACATGTCGGTTGGTCAGGTTTTGTTCTTCCATCTCATCAGCGAGATCCGCCAGCAATTCCAGCGTCTCCTCCACATCCGTTTCGTCCGACACGGGTTGCGTCACGATGACGATGAAACCCCTCTTGACGAGTTCATCGGTCAGCAGCGTGTAGCTGTCGATGGATTCACCGCTGTCTCCAATGAACACCAACCACGAAAACGGCCCGTTGCCAGCCATCTCCTTGTCTTCTCCCTCAAACATCGCAGGGTAGACCATGCGAACTTCAGGCGAAAAAGGGCCGCCAAGACGGAATTCAGTCCACCCAACGGGGAAATCTACGCCCTCGTGGCTGCCTTCAAAGGAGGTGCCTTCCTCAAGCAACGCCAAGACAGACGGTGAAGCAAGCGAGAGAACCACCACGCATGTCAGCAGCGTACGAAGACGGAGCATGCTCATCCCTTGGTTCGTCGTCGGCGTGGTGAATCAAAGAGTCTTCCCCCTCATGCATAGGAGGACAGTACGCATTCTGCTTCGAGCAAGCGTGTGAGGAGAAGTCCCAAGTCCGGGAGGTCTCCCGCCCTTTCAGGAGCCCACAACCGTCGCCAACAAGCCAGGTGCTGAGCGACGAGAAGCCAGCGCCCGTCCAAACCATTCTGCACGATGGCTGCAACCCGTTCGTCTACAGAACCCTTCATCGGGTTGTACGAAGAGTTGAGGTAAATTGCATCGGCTTTCCCCTCGAGCGTCCCGTCAAAATCAACGAAGACCGTTGGCGCTTCATCGGTGATGCCTTTTGACCACGATCCGTCTTCCAATGGCCGATGGCTGGGCAATTGATGGAGACGGCCCCCCGCCGCAGTCCAAGCCGCTGCGGTGGAACGTGCTGCACCACCACCGCCGACCAGACCCAAAACATGCTCTTTTGCTTCGATACCGTGGTGGTGAAGGGCGTCCACGACCCCTTCACCGTCAACGCCTGCGCACCACCAACCGCGTCCATCCCATCGCAGCGCATTGACGCATTTGTTCACCATGCTTTCGTCGACGGCTACCACGGCTCCCGAATCGAGTTGGTGTTTGAGCGGAGCGGTCAAGTTGAGCCAAATTTCATCATCAAACATACGAGTGGGGAGGTCTGCATCCGGGGGTTGTGCGCCTGTGCGCATCGGGTGTTGCGAGACCAACTTGGGATGGCATTCCAAAACCAGCATGGCTGCGTCTACGGCCTTGCTCACCAAGGCTTTGGTTCGAAATTTGTTGAAGACGGACTGGGTGTAGGCCCACGGGATGGGTTCGGGGACCGCACCTGCATAGCCCCAAGCAAAAGCATCGGGGATAGATGAGACATCAACGAGTTCCATTCTCAGCTGCTTGTCACTCACCTTCAAGCCCAAGTGTTTGACCACCAGCGCAATGAGAAGCGGGGAAAGACTGTGGTCCACCGGTCGGCCGGCAATTCCATATCGAATTGCTGCCATGTCATCACCAAAGGCTCACAACACAAAAAGGCGACGAATGCCGTCTTAACCTTCAAGAGGGAGTGGGCCGTCAGAGAATACATGGGAAAAGCCGTCGGATTGATGACCGCAGGTCTCGGCACCTACATGACGTTCAAGATGTGGGCTGAATTTCAGGACGCCCTTGGAACGGTCTTTGGCGCCTCATGGGGCATCATCATCGCCACCGTGGTCTTCTTGATTTACCAGTCCAACAAGAACGAGAAAGCCTACGAAGCCTCGTTCGGCGAAATCCTCCCCAAGTCCATCAGCAAAGGACAAATGGAAGCCGACAACCCCCAACCTCTGGTTTTCATCGCTGGCTTGTACGTCTTCATCATCGTCATCTTCGAGATTCTTCTCGCTGCGATATGATGGTGAGCCGTCATGCCCGGCCTCATGGAAGTCTTCATCCTCAAAGAGCGAGTGAACGACAATCGGGACGATTCAATCTTCATGATGTTGTTTGAAAAAGCCTTCATCCTGATGTCGCTTTTGGTCATCATGCTCGTCGGCATCGCCCTCAACCTGCCCGCTTGGGGCGTTGGAGCCCTCGTCGGGGCTTCGCTCGGACCCATCGTCTACGGGCATTACTACTTCATTTACATCCGGCCGGCAAAAAAACAGCAGAAGGTTGATGTGAGCAAGAAGCAAGGAAAGAACAAGAGGAAGTGACATGGTGCTCGGATTTTCAACAATTTTGGAATTTTTTGGTTTGGAAGAGATCTCTGGAATTGACGTCTTCTTCGCCGCCATGGCGGTGATTGGGACCATCCTGTTCATCATTTACTTCGCCTTGGTGTTGATCGGTGGCGTTGCAGACGGCATTGCTGATGCCATTCCCTTCCTTGATGTGAATTTCGAAATGGACGCTGAAGGCGTCTTCCATATGCTGACCATACAGGGTTTGTTGAGTTTCATGATGATGTTCGGCATCTTCGGCCTTGCCGTCTCACAAGGAGACTACGGCGCCCTTCCCGCAATTACAGCCGGAACCATCACCGGTCTCGCGTCAATGTGGATGGTCGGGAAAGTCTTCCAAGCGATTGCGGGCCTGGAAACCGATGGGACCGTTGCTCACAACCAAGCCCACGGTGCGAAAGGCACGGTGTACCGGACCATCAAGCCAGGACAATCCGGCCAAGTCCAAGTTGAATTCCAGGATGCATTGCGCACCTGCGAAGCCGTTGCGGAAGATGAAACCCTTACCATTGAAACTGGGAAGTTCATCACCGTGACTGGAAACATCGCCGAAACGTTGGTGGTCAAACCGCTCAAAATTAGCGACGCCATCGCCGAAGAAGAGTGAGACGGCTCGCCGTGTTAAGTCTCTTAAAGGAGAACTGAAGTGGGCCAACCATGATGGAAACCTTGGTACTCATCGGAATCGCTTTGTTTGTCGGAATCGTGCTTGCAACCGTTTATGTTGCAACCAGCCGCTACAAACTCGCCCCAGCTAACAAAATCCTCGTCGTCTACGGTAATACCAAGGGCGCTGGTGCCGCACAGTGTTATCACGGCGGTGGTAAAATCGTCTGGCCGTTGGTCCAGAACTATGCGTTCCTCGACCTCCAACCCATGACCATCAACATCAACCTTGAGCACGCTCTTTCCCAACAGAACATCCGCATCAACGTGCCATCGACCTTTACCATCGGTATTGACACGAAGCCCTCCATCATGCAAAACGCTGCAGTCCGTCTTCTCGGCCTCCAACCCAGCGACATCGAAGCCATGGCAAAAGAGATCATCTTTGGTCAACTTCGTCTCACCGTTGCTTCGCTCACCATTGAGGAAATCAACGGCGACCGTGAAGCGTTCTTGAGCCAGGTCGTCAACAACGTCGACACCGAACTGCACAAGATCGGTCTCTACCTCATCAACGTCAACATCACGGACATCACCGACGAAGCTGACTACATCAAGTCGATCGGTGCCAAGGCCGCTGCACAAGCCATTGCCGCTGCCGACGTCGACCGAGCCAACGCTACCCGAGACGGTGCCGTCGGTCAAGCAGAAGCCGACCGAGCCCGTGAAATTCAGGTGGCCAAGAACCGTGCAGAATCCGACAAAGGACAGAAAGAAGCAGAGGCTGACCGCCGTGTTTACGTCCAACAACAAGAGTCAAAGGCCGTTGAAGGTGAAAACTTGTCCCGTGCTGAAATCGCCGGCTACAACGCCGACCTTGCAGAGAAGGAAGCAGAAGCCGTCAAGCGTTCTGAAGTGGCCAAGCGTAAGGCTCAGGTCGAGATTGAGAAGGCTCAATACGAGTTCGAAGGCCAGCGCCTGCGTGCTGAAGAAATCGCTCGTGAAGAAGTTTCGAAGCAACAGATTGAGATCGCTGCCGAAGCCGAAGCAGAGCGCCAACGCCGCATTGCAAAGGGTCAGGCTGACGCCACCCTTGCAGCCTACAACGCAGAAGCAGAAGGTCAGCGCGCCGTTCTCGAAGCCAAGGCAGAAGGATACGCCCGTTTGGTGGCCAGTGCCGGTGGAGACGCAAAGGCCGCTGCTACGCTGTTGATGGTTGAGAAGATCGAAGAACTCGTCGCTCGCCAAACCGAAGCCATTGCCAACCTCAAGATCGACAAGATCACCGTTTGGGACTCAGGCAACAACGGCGCCGATGGTGGTGGAGCAACCTCGAACTTCGTTTCCTCGCTCATCCAAAGCCTACCGCCCGTTCATGACGTCGCCAAGATGGCCGGCGTTGACCTGCCTGATTACTTGGGCACCATGAAGGACGATTGAAGCGTCCGGCTCTTGTTTGAGGTCGGGAAACCGGCCTGAAGACCAACGCCTTAGGCGAGGGTTTCAAAGACCCATTGAACCGGAACGGTCTCATGACCACCGACCTTGAAATTGCCCGTGCTGCAAAAATGGAGCCCATTGAAGCCGTGGCATGGAAGTTGGGCATCTCTTCTCACGAGCTCACACCGATGGGCAATGGCGTCGCCAAAGTCAGTTGGAACGCCCTGAAGGAACGCTTCTCAAAACCACAGGGAAGTCTGGTCCTGGTAACCTCGGTTAACCCAACACCGTTTGGCGAAGGGAAAACCGTGACCACCATCGGATTGACCCAGGCCTTGAATCGCATCGGGCAGTCAGCGACGTGCGTGATTCGTGAACCCTCAATGGGACCGGTGTTCGGCATCAAAGGCGGTGCTGCAGGAGGAGGTCACGCGCAAGTTCTCCCCATGGAGGACATCAATCTCCATTTGACCGGGGATTTGCACGCCGTCACCTCGGCACACAACCTTCTCTCCGCCTTGATTGACAATCACATCAAGCACGGCAACGAAGCCAAACTTGACCCAACACGCATTTCCTGGCCCCGAGTTATTGACATGAACGACCGTGCTCTTCGCAACATCACCATCGGGATGGGCGGTCCTGCGAACGGCCAAGTGCGAGAAGATCGGTTTGACATCACGGCAGCCAGTGAGGTGATGGCCATTCTCGTCCTCGCCACCGATTATGCTGACCTTCGACGCCGTCTCGGGGACATCGTGGTCGGCACCTCCACCGAGGGCCATCCAGTCAAAGCCAGTGACATCGGTGGAGCCGGGGCCATGGCCTTGCTTCTTCGGCAAGCCTTCCTCCCGAACATCACCCAGACTTTGGAAGGCGACCCCGCTTTCATCCACGGCGGACCCTTCGCCAACATCGCTCACGGAAATTCAAGCATCATCGCTGACCGAATCGCTCTGGCATCGGCAGATATCGTGGTGACCGAGGCAGGCTTTGGCTCGGACATGGGTGCTGAGAAATTCATGCACATCAAAGCGGCCACTTCCGGGAAGGCGCCTGATTGCGTGGTCATGAACGTCACTGTACGCTCGATGAAACTCCACGGTGGAGCCTTTGGGGACCGTGGCGGTATTCGACCGGACAAAGCCACGCTTGAGGCGGAAAACGTGGAGGCCACCAGCCTCGGAGCCAAAACCAATCTCGACCGACACATCCGTAACATGGCCTCCTTTGGCGTCCCCGTCGTGGTCTCCATCAACCGCTTCCTCTCCGATACGGATGCTGAATTGGCCGCCATCACCCAAGCCGCCCACGAGAGTGGAGCGCAGTCGGTTTGCATCACCGAGGTGCACGCCAACGGTGGAGCGGGGGGCAAAGAGTTGGCAGAGGCGGTCGTAAGGGCCGTGCAAAACCACGTGGCGGCAGGACGGCCGTTCGTGCCCTTGTTCACACCCGAAACCGACATCCTCGACAAAGCGACCTCCATCGCCACCCGCCTGTACAAAGCTGAAGGCGTAGAACTCACGGCCAAAGCCGTACGAGAATTGGAGCGAATTCGAGCGTGGGGCTACGGCCACCTCCCAATTTGCATGGCGAAGACCCAATACTCCTTCTCGCACGATGCCTCCCTTTTGGGCGCACCTTCAGGCTTCACAATACCCGTCCGTGAATTCCGACTCAACGCTGGCGCAGGCTTCGTGGTTGCCGTTCTTGGCAACATGATGACCATGCCCGGACTGCCCAAGCGCCCAGCAGCCCTTGACATGGATATGGATGAAGACGGGAACCTCCTCGGCGTGTTTGGGTGAAGGAATGGACGTCCAGTTTCGAGACCACCACGAATGGCGTTTGCGGGTCCAAACCGTCGACGATTTGTGGGTTCTCAACCGATTGATTCAGCCCGGGATGTCCGTGGGCATGTTGGGTGAGCGCCGAGACCAGACGACCGGCGGGGATGAGGGCGGTCGCTCCAAACAAGCCGAGCGCAAGAAAATGTGGATTCGCCTCGCCGTGGAGCACACTGAACACCAGTCCTTCACCGATGTGCTCCGAGTTCACGGCATCATCGAAGAAGCCCCCTTTGATGTGGGACTCCACCACACTCACGCTGTTGAACTACGAAATGAACTCAAAATCACTTCACAAAAGGGGTTCTCGAAAATCGATCGAGACCTCCTCGAAGAGAGTGTGCGAGCCGCCAATCAAGGCCAAGTCGCCTTGCTGGTGGTGGAAGGTGACGAGATGATTCTGTATTTTGTCACCGCCCGAGGCCTTCGAGAGAGCGCCACATGGACGATGAGGGGAGGTGGAAAACGAGGCGACCTGCGTTTGACCGACGGCATCGCCAAGCAATTCAGGAGCACCATTGTACACGGCTTGACCCAACAACTCGATGCAGACATGCCGCTGGTGTTGTGCGGTCCGGGACGCAATCGAGACAGGATGCTCGCCGACCTCAAGGAAGCGGGCCACGCACGTCCCATGATGTCGGTGGGAACGAGCATGGGTGGGCGCGGCGCAGCCAACGAGGTTCTACGGGATGGGCTGGCTGGCAACATGCTGGCCGACCACCGGATGGTGCAGGAGATTTCCTTGCTCGAAGAAGCATGGCAGCGCATCGCAACCAACGGTGCCGTCGCCTACGGAAAAGCCGATGTTCAACGGGCGACCGAAGAGGGCGCTGTTGAGACCCTGCTCATTGGGGCAGACGTGCTGAGAGAAGAAGAACATCAAGGCCAAATGTCGTGGGCAACGGTCGCCCAAACCGTTGAGAAGTTTTCAGGAAAGGTCATCCAATGCTCTCTTGACCACGATGCCGGTGAACAATTGATGGGGTTCGGAGGCGCCGTCGCCCTGCTTCGATATGCGATGTGATACCGTGCGAACCGTTGATTTCTCCGACCTTGGCACCGATATTCGGGGCTCACTGCAAGGCCACCGTTGGTTGATTGTGAAGGTAGCCGAACTGCCGCAAGCCACAGCAGCACTGGCGTTCAGTGAATTGGAAGATGTGTTGGTGGCGGTGGACCATCGGGGGCAACCGGTCAACGAGGGATTGTGGATGCGAGCGGTTCACTTGCTGTTGGTATCCGACGTCGACGAGGCCAACAGACTGCAGGACAGCAGCGGCATCAACCAGGTGTTGGCCACCGACCAGCCGATAGAGCAACTCCTTTGGTAGTGGGTCTGGAGGGACTCGAACCCTCGATCAACTCCGTGTAAGGGAGGTGTCATAGCCGCTAGACCACAGACCCATCTCGGCCTGTACCAATCCCTTTTTGAAAAGTGCGCCCTCTACGGAACGCTCAAAACAGACACCGTCAACCACCGGTCAATGGATGCCAATATCCAGTCCGCTGCTGCCAAGTTGGTGCGTAAGCTGAAGACCGACAATTATTCGCTCACCGTCGCTGAGTCGTGCACTGGTGGCCTGCTTGCAAGCACCCTAACCGACATTGCGGGTGCCAGTTCATGGTTCAAAAAATCCTGGGTAACCTACGCCAACGACGCTAAAATTGCTGAATTGGGCGTCGATCCAGAAGAACTTGCACAGAAAGGAGCCGTGTCAGCTCAAGTGGCCATCATGATGGCCAAGGGGGCCTTGGAACGAGCAGAGGCCGATTACGCAATTTCCGTGACCGGTATCGCCGGACCCACCAACGAAGGCAGCTCCAAACCCATCGGAACCGTCTACATTGGCATCGCTTCAAAACACGGTTGGGCGAACGCCATCCGAACCCAAATTGGAGGGACAAGAGCCGAGAACAAAGCGGGTTTCGTCTATTTTGCTCTCTTGACCGCCATGCAGTGCTGGGAAGAGGCGATGGTTCGCAAAACGGAGGAAGAAATCGCCGCAAAATTGGCTGAAATTGAAGCCGAGCGACGTGAACAAGAACGGGAAGCGGAGCGAGAACGCCGGGACCAAGAAGCACGAGAACAAGCCCCTTGGCAGGACGAAGCATGGTCGGAAGAAAGCGACAGTGAAGAAATCGGACTCGAAGTGGAATGGTCCGAAGACCAAGAAGAGTGAATCCTTCTCCATTCGAACCAAGGCACATACCTTTTGAATCGTCGTCCTTCATTCGTGTCATGGGTGAGCCGTGGTCCGACATCGTCGCCCATTTACGCAGCCAGAGGCTGCTTGCTCCTCAATCCCTTCAAGACCGTTTACTCAACCTAACCGACCCAAAATCAGTCATTGAGGCCGCCACCGCCCTCAACCTCTCGGGCGGGATGTTGACCGCCTCAATGCTTGACGAGATGATCGCCCACGCCGGTGGTGGAACACCAACAACAAGCGTTGTCAACGAGGTGGTGGCACAACCAGCAGAAGATTTGGCACGAACCATTGCACCCATTTCGGAACCTGAACCGGTTGACCTGCTGTTACGCAACAACCTCCCGGATTGGAGTGAGGTGGACTTCTCCATGCACGCCAGTGATACGGCATCGGACATCACCGTTCATTACGACATCACCGGGAATTCAACAACCGAAGGCAAGATGACCGATATCAACGCCTGCTTCAATGACCGCCTCCAAAGCATTCGGAAATTGATCGTGCAAAACTCAAACCTGCCACGGAAACATCAGGAAATCTCTCGGCTGCTCGCCGAATACTCGCGCTACCAGGGATACGAAAACAAAGCGGTGGCGATCGGCTTGGTCAACGAACCTCGCTACACCAAGAACGGGCATTTGATGTGGGGCCTTGAAGATGAAACGGGCGAGATGACCTGCCTGCTGACCAAGCGAAGCGGGGAGGACCGTGACCGTGCCCACGAGCAAATTCTCGAAGCAGGCCTCATGCCCGACGATGTGATGGGCGTTTCTGGGACATTCAGTCAAACGGGTGACATTTTCTACGTCGACGACTTGCATTTCCCGCTTGAAACCAAGCATCAGAAAGTCAGCTCAGAAGAGGGTGTGAGCGTCGCATTCCTTTCCGACATCCACGTTGGCTCCAAGACCTTCCTTGAGGCGCAATGGCACAAGATGGTGCGATGGTTCCACACCGACCCGCTGGCGAAGACGATCAAATACCTCATCCTCTCCGGTGATTGTGTCGATGGGGTTGGGATTTATCCCGGACAAGACAAGGAACTGTCCATCCCTGATCTGTTCGCCCAATACACCGAATTTGCTCGATTGTTAGAATTGCTTCCAGAGTGGGTGGAATGCGTGATGCTTCCTGGAAACCACGATGCTGTTCGACCTGCCGAACCTCAGCCCACCTTCGAAAAGGACATTCAACAGGACTACAACACGACGACCTTCGTTGGCAACCCTTGTGATTTCTCGCTCCACGGGGTTCGTTTGCTGTCCTACCACGGGAAGTCCATCGATGATTTCGTTGCGGGTCTACGAACCGTCACGTACGCCGACCCTGTGGAAGCCATGCGTGAAATGCTCCGTCGACGTCATCTTGCCCCACAATGGGGAGGCAAAACCCCGCTTTCTCCTGAACCAGAGGACGGCTTGGTCATTCGAGAAGTTCCTGACATCTTCGTCACGGGCCACGTCCACGGCCATGAATGCCTTGACTTCAGAGGCACCACCTTGGTCTGTTCGAGCACCTGGCAGGACCAAACATCCTACCAGCGCATGCTCGGATTCCAACCCAAGCCCTGTATGCTGACCATCATCAACCTCAAGAGCCACAAATCAATCTCAATTCCATTCGCTTGAGTCGGACATCATGCCCATGGGTCATCTTCGTCGGGTTCATGGCCCCGCACTCGAAGGAAGGCGAGGAGAACGAGGACGAGGACCACCAGGGCCACCACTTGCAAGGTGGTGCTTGAGACACCCGAACCCGTTTCTGAATCATCGTCCATTGAATTCTCATTGCCGTTCTCGGGTTCGTCCATCACTGCACCTGCCGACACCGTGAAGGACACCGAACTGGTGTTGGTGTTCCCTGATGCATCGGCACTGCTGATTTCCGCACGGTAGGTCCCATCAGCGAGAATATCGGTGGTGAACGCATGGTTTTTCTTGGTCGCAAAGGCGTTTTCATGAACCAACTCGCCGTCGATGAGAATCAATTCCGTGGCGCTTTCTGAGGTGTACCATGTGAGGACAACGCGCCCATCTTCCAAGACCTCTGCGGCCAGATTCAAAACGTCCGGCGGGGTGTTGTCAATAACATCGCTGGTGGTGAAGGAAAGCAAGACATCTTCGGTTTCGTTGGCTGAAATGTACGCAACATAGCTCGTATTGGCCTCCAATCCGGTCAAGGTCACGGCGTGATCGGTTCCCGATGCTGTCCATGTTTGAGACCCCTCGCTCTGCGTCGGTTGTTCGCCTGTAAGGACGACTTCTACCGCCGTTGCTTCGGCCACCGTGGTCGACCACGTGAGGACGGCTGAAGCCGAAGTGACCGTGTCCACCGAAGCACCAAAGATCTGTTGCGGCACCTCCGGCATTTCAAAACCGGTCAATTGCGCATACGCGTGACCGGCGACATCGTAGCTGGAGAGCATGGCCGTTTGCCCCTCGCCGTCCAGAATCACATCGATGATGTTCGGGTCGTAATCAATACCGTCGTCCGGTGCAGGGTTGGCCCCACCGCCAAGCGTCCACGTCGCTGGCTCTTCCATCACATCTCTCCACTTTCCTGTGCCAAACCCGTCTTGGCTTCCGATAACGATGATGTAGCGGTAATTCGGTATGTCCGAGCCAATGACGTCTTTGCTCACGGTGAACGTGATGGTTTTCGCATCCACATCTCCGCTGACATCAATCCCGCGGGCTGAAGCGCTTCCTGTCTCGGCTTGAACGGCCTGAACCGCACCCGGTTCGCCTGTTCCACTGATGGCCACCTCCCACGCCCAATCGGGGTGGACTTCGGCATTGGCACCGGTGAGCATTGAAGTGCGGCCGTAGCTGGTCTCGCCTTGGTCAACATAAATTTGCACAATTTGGTGACTAAAACCGTTGGCTAAACCCCAGATGTCGGTCATTTCGCTCATCGTGAGAATAAATTGTGCATT
>Ga0066845_10000555_pt1 | contig 11658 bp, 12 predicted proteins | sample ETNtaG_31_FD_65488 | JGI IMG/M metagenome (GOLD analysis project Ga0066845, IMG submission 65488) | Marine microbial and viral communities from oxygen minimum zone, Eastern Pacific Ocean - ETNP201310SV78 | ecosystem: Environmental > Aquatic > Marine > Oceanic | place: Pacific Ocean: Eastern...
GAAGATTTAATTTTAACAACAAACCATATTACTCCTTTGTCACACTGGATAACACCAAATATAGAAGCCAAAAGATTTGATACAAGATTTTTCATAGCATATCTTCCAGAGAATCAGACTGAAAGTCATGACGGGCAAGAGCTAACACACAGCATTTGGATTAATCCTAAAATAGCATTAGAAAAAGCTTTTTCTGGAGAAATGCCAATGATTATGCCAACCATTAAAAATCTAGAATCTTGTTTAGAATTTTTTAATGCAAAGGATATGCTTGAGCATCAAATAAAATTAAAAAAAGAGGACATACCACCGATACTACCAAAATTTTTTAAAGAGAACGGAAATTGGATTGGGCTTCTCCCAGGAGATGAAGGATATGATGATCGCTAATGATTAGTTTATTAAAAAAAATAACAGCTCCAAACGGCGGAGTTTTTACAGGAAAGGGAACAAATACATATTTAATTGGAAAGGATGAAATTACAGTTGTAGATCCTGGACCTAATATCCCTGAGCATATTGAAAATATAATCACTCTTGGCAATGGAAGAATTAAACAAATCTTGGTAACACATACTCATACTGATCATTCACCAGGAGCACTACCTCTTTCAAAGGAATTAGACATACCCATGTATGGCAGACTTGTTGATGGAAAATCAGACTGGGAAGATGAAACCTTTATACCTCATAAAGTCTTAAATCATGGAGATATCATTGAATCCAAAGAATATTCCATAGAAGTAATTCATACGCCAGGTCATGCTAGCAATCATTTATGTTTTTATTTAAAGAAGCAAAAATGTTTGTTAACTGGAGATCATATAATGGACGGATCTACGGTTGTTATTGCGCCACCTGATGGGAATATGCGAGAGTATCTAAATTCTCTTCAATTACTTAAAGATTACGATATAGATTGCTTTGCACCTGGCCATGGTAATTTTATGGATGATCCAAATAAAACTATTGATTCAATAACCAGACACAGACTAGCGAGAGAAGCTAAAGTATTAAGAAATATAAAAAGTCACGGAAGTCAAAAAATAGACGATTTATTGAAACATGTATATTCAGATGTTAATGAAGTTTTGTTTCCTATAGCTAAGATGAGTCTCTTGGCTCACCTTGAAAAATTAATAGAGGATAAAGTTGTTATTTTTGAGAATGAAATCTATTCCCTATCTTGACCTTTCTTTTTAATAAGTTTTTCTAACTTATCAAGATCAAATTCATCTGACTTATCAGATTTAATGAGAGTGATCTCATCATCTTTTTCTTTTAAATCAACTCTTATGCTGTCGCTTTTTTTAGCCCTATCAATTGCAACTTTTTTTAACTCAGATTCCATACAATCATACTGATCGGTAACTTCTTGAGTTCGACGATCTCTTTTATCTAATCTAACTGGTACTGGTTGATGATGCGCCGGTTTTTGCAGACAGGTTATGGAAGCTCTTCCTACAATTGGATCATTCGCTATTATCTTTTCATACGAACCATCTTTTGGTGTTACTTTGCAGCTAACTAACATTGACATAACTAAGATTAAAAAAATATTTTTCATAAGCTTTGTTTGTTTCTAATTAAATCATCAACAACCAATGGATCAGCAAGTGTCGTTGTATCACCAAGATTTTTAAAGTCTCCTTCAGCTATTTTTCTTAAAATTCTTCTCATTATTTTACCAGACCTAGTTTTTGGGAGAGCAGGAGCATTCTGTATTAAATCAGGTTTTGCAATAGGGCCTATTTCTTTTGAAACAAATTTTATCAATTCATTTCTAAGATCTTCAGTAAAAACTTCTCCAGTCATTAAAGTAACATATGCATATATTCCTTGACCTTTTATTGGGTGTTCTATACCCACAACTGCGGCTTCAGCTACTTTATTATGAAGTACTAGAGCACTTTCGATCTCTGCTGTACCAAGCCTGTGCCCTGAAACATTTAAAACATCATCTACACGACCTGTTATCCAGTAATAACCATCCTTATCTCTTTTAGCACCATCTCCAGTGAAGTAAATGTCATGGTATGTTTCAAAATATGTAGATATCATTCTTTGATGATCGCCGTAAACAGTTCTTATTTGACTAGGCCAAGATTTTTCAATGACTAAATTTCCAGAATTGTTTCCATATAGTTTCTTCCCGTCTTCATCAAATAATGCAGGTTTTACGCCAAAGAAGGGAAGGGTTGCTGATCCTGGTTTTGCTGGAGTTATTCCAGCAATTGGAGAAATAAGAACAGATCCTGTTTCTGTTTGCCACCATGTATCTATGACATCACATGAAGAATTTCCAACTACATCAAAGTACCATTGCCATGCTTCTGGATTAATAGGTTCTCCAACTGTTCCTAAGACTCTTAAACTTTTTCTACTAGTTTTTAGAACTGGTTCGTTGCCTTGAGCCATTAGCGCTCTTATTGCTGTCGGAGCAGTATAGAAAACACTTACATTGTATTTATCACATATTTCCCAACATCTTGAAGAGCTTGGATATGTTGGAACACCCTCGAACATTAATGTTGTAGTTCCATTCGAAAGGGGACCATAAAGGATATATGTGTGACCGGTTATCCAACCAACGTCAGCAGTACACCAATATACATCTGAGTCCTTAATCCCAAATAAATATTTGAAACTTACATGGGCTCCAAGCAGATAACCAGCAGTAGTATGAAGGACGCCTTTTGGTTTTCCAGTTGACCCTGATGTATACAATACAAATAGTGGATCTTCAGAATCCATAGGCTCAGGTTCACAAATATTTGAAACATTATCTTTAATTTCTTCGTACCAAACATCTCTGGCTTTATCCCATTTAATTTCACCGTTAGTTCTTTTTATGACTAAAGTTTTTTTTACATCTGGACATTTTTCTAAAGCTTCGTCGACATTAGCCTTAAGTGGTATTTTTTTACCTCCCCTTAGCCCTTCATCAGCTGTAATAACTATTTCACAACTAGCATCCAAAATACGATCTTTTAGAGACTCGGGTGAAAAGCCACCAAAAACAACAGAATGAATTGCACCAATTCTGGCACAAGCTAACATGGCAAAAGCTGCCTCAGGAATCATGGGCATGTATATGCAAACTCTGGAGCCTTTTTTTATTCCTAGTGATTTTAGAACATTTGCGAATTTACATACTTCTTCAAATAACTCTTTAAATGTAAATTGTTTTGTTTCATTAGAATTATCTCCTTCCCAAATCAGAGCAACTTTATTTCCAGAATTTTGTAAGTGACGATCAAGACAATTCATACTTACATTTGTTTTGCCTCCCTCAAACCACTTAGTATTTGAAAACTCTCCATTATGAGTAGTATCAAAGTCCTTAATCCATGTGATATTTTCTTGAGCAAGATTCTTAAAAAACATGTCAGGATTTTCGATCGACTCCTTGTATAAAGCCTTATATTCCTGAAAATCTTTTAAATGGGGATTTTCTGATATGGGTTTGATCACTTTTGTGCTTATTTAAATTAAATTATTGAAGGTTGCGGATTCACAAAATTAATACCTTTGGGGTTTGACATTATCATTGTTACAAGATTTTCATAATCTGATTCATTGGATTCTAAGTCAATATCAGCAGCATTAATTATTAAAAGTGGTGCTGATTTGTAATCTAAGAAGAATCTCGAATAAGCATCATTTAATTTCTCTAGGTACTCTAATGTCAGATACTGTTCGTTAATATTTCCACGTTTGGTTATCCTTTCTTTTAGAATTTCTATTGGAGCTTGCAGATATATAACTAAGTCAGGTGAAGGTGCATCTAGTGTTATATGTTCATACACTTTGTTATATAGACCTAATTCTTCATTTGAAAGAGTAACTTCAGCAAATAACCTATCTTTCTCAATCAAGAAATCTGCGACACGAACGTTTTCAAAAAGACTTCTTTGTTTTAGGTCTTGTATCTGTTGCATTCTTTGAAAAAGGAAAAATAATTGAGTTGCAAGAGCTGATTGTTCAGGATTCCTATAAAAATTTTTTAAGAAAGGATTTTCAGCTGGTTGTTCTAAAAAAGCATCATAATTAAATGTTTTTGCTACTTTATTTGCAAGGGTTGTTTTGCCAACACCTATAGGACCTTCGATGGCTATATATTTTGGTAAAGGTACTTCGTTTAAAGCTGGTTTCATAATCTACTATTCTTAGTAATAGATTATATTAACTCTTCTTGGAAACCAAATTTTTTAAAAGAATTTTCACTATCGACTTCTTTAAGATTAAGTATTTGCTGTTTCTGGGAAGCAGAATTATTTTTTTGAAACTTTGTCCACCAATCACCTAAATTGCTTTTACATTTTGAAGCTTTCTCTCGAATAAGCAGGAAATCATAAGCAGCTCTAAATCTAGGATGTTTTGATGTTTTATAAGGCTGTTTTCCTATTCTGCTGTGCAGTTTGAGTTGAAGAACCCATATGTCTTTTATGTAACTATGAAATTTTCTCGGAATTGCAGTAATTTTTTGTTGATTTCTAAGAATTTGATCCATTGATCTAAAGAACTTTCTTAAGTTTATTTCTTTATCACCTCTAGACCTCTTAAGCACTTCTGGCCAAAGCATAGCAGCAATTAAGAATCCAGGTGTTACAGATTGATCATTCTTAACTCTTTTGTCGGTGTTTATTAGCGCTTCCTTAATTAAATTTTGTGAAAATTCAGAGCCACTTGGGTTTGTCAAAATTAAATATTTATTTAAATTAAAAGATACTAGTTTATTAAAGTTTTTCTCAGCTATACCACTAAGAAAAATTTTGCAGAATTCATCAAATAATCTGGCATTAGATATATTTTCTAATAGGTAGCCTTTTTTATATATTGCGTCTTTAACATTTTTGTCTATTTTAAAATTTAGCTTATTGCTGAATCTTATTGCTCTTAGGCTTCTAACAGGATCCTCAGAAAATCGTTTCATTGGATCTCCTATGGATACAATCTTTTTATTTTGTATATGTGCAATGCCTGAATTATGATCTTCAATTTTTCCAGAAATAGGGCAGTAGTATAAGGCGTTGATAGTAAAATCTCTTCTAAAAGTATCTTGTTCCAGTGAACCCCAGATATTATCTCGCAATATCTTTCCAGACTGATCAGTTACTAGATTTCCTTCATTTGTTTCATCTTCTCCAGATCTAAAAGTAGCAACTTCAATTAACTCTGATCTACTAAAAATATGAACTAATTTGAATCTTCTCCCAATTATTCTTGACGCTTTAAAAATATTTCTTATTTCGTTTGGAGTTGCATTTGTAGCGATATCAAAATCTTTTGGAGTAATTCCACATAATAGATCTCTTACGCATCCGCCTACTAAATATGCTTGAAATTTATTTTTTTGGAGGTCTTCTACAATTGATATTGCAAATTTGCTTATTTTTTTATTGTTTATCAAATTATCATATGCTCAAGAAACATTACCCATTTAATTGTTTCTCTTTAATTTCATCCAATGTTTTACAATCAATGCAATGAGTTGCTGTTGGCCTTGCCTCTAATCTTTTGATACCAATCTCATCGCCACAAGAATCACACCAGCCGTAGTCATCTTGTTTAATTTTCTCTATTGAAATTGCTATTTTATTGATTAATTTTCTTTCTCTATCTCTTGTTCTTAACTCAAAAGCAAATTCTTCTTCTTGAGATGCTCTATCTATAGGATCAGCATATGTTTCACCTTTTGTTTTTAAATGAGCAAAAGTTTTTTGCATTTCTTCCTTGAGATGCTCTTTCCATAAAAGAAGCACTGCAATAAAGTGCTTTTTCATAGCAGCACTCATATATTTTTCGTTTTTCTTTGGCTTGTATGGAGCAATCTTTGACTTGTCGTTAGCAATTCTTGCAACCGCTTTCTTTTTAACGACCTTTTTTACTTGAGTCTTTTTCTTAGTTGGAGCCTTTTTCAGGGAGGTTTTTTTCAAAACAGGTTTTTTTACGACAGGCTTTTTTGTTTTTGTTGTTTTACTTTTTAAAGCTTTTTTAGCAGGCATGTGATCTCACAAATTTTTTAGGGTGGAAAAAATATCAGATACTACGGAAATAAGCTAGCTTTTTCTTAATTTATTTGAAACTTCTTCATAACCCTCAGGAGTCAATCTTGGCCCAAATGTTTGAACGACTCTAGATGAAGCATAATTACTGAACTCTGCACATGCTGCAATATCATGCCCATTTAAATATGCATGCATAAATGAACCAGCAAACATATCACCGGCCCCATTTGTATCTACAGGGTCGATTTTTACTGCAGGTGAAAAAACTTCATTACCATCTTTGATCACAACACTGCCTTCAGAACCTTTTGTTATGGCGATCATATATTTTTTATTTTTATAAAATTCTATTGCTTCATTAAGGTTTTCAGTACCAGCAAAAGCAATTGCTTCATCGTCATTACAAAATATCATATCAATTCCATAAGTTTCTATTTCTTTAAACTTATCTCTAAAGCCATTAACAATACCTGCATCAGATAGTGATAACGCTTTTAATGTTTTTTCATTATCAATATTATCAAGAACAGAAGTGACAGCATTGAAATTCTCGTCACTGGTTACCATATAACCCTCGATATAAAATATTTTTGAATTTTGAACCGCATCATAATCAATATCTTTTGGTCCAAGAAATGCGCTAATGCCTAACATGCTGCTCATGGTTCTTTTAGCATCAGGAGTCACAAATATTAAACATTTGCCAGTAGGCATTTCAGATTCTTCTTTACTCACCCCAATATGTTTTACACCGGCTGTATGAAGACTATCAAGATATTTTTTTCCATCTACGTCATCAGCTACTCTGCAAACATGATGACAGCTTGAGCCATAATTCGCTGCAGCAACAAGTGAATTAGTTGCTGATCCTCCACAATCTGAAACTGAATCAACACCCATTTCTTCAAGTTTTTTTATTATTGGAGCATGCTCCTCTGCAGATGCTAGAGTCATAGAATCTGCCTCTAATCCAATTTCATCTAAAAAAGAATGATCCACCATATACTGTGTATCTACAAGAGCGTTACCTAAAGCACTAATATCATATTTCATTTTTTATATTCCTTCTTTTAATATTTTTCTAACTATCTTAATTGTATTATTAATTTCTTTATTAGTATGTTTTGTTGATATAAAACCTGCTTCAAATTTTGAGGGAGCAAAATATATACCATTTTGAATAGCTGAATTGAGAAAAGTTTTAAAGACATTATCATCTGTAGCGATAACGTCATTAAGATTTTTAGGTAACTTACTAGAGAAGAAGAACCCAAACATTCCACCAATTTGATTAGTTGAAAATGGGATTTTTTCAACTTCGAACAACTCACTCATACCTTTTAATAGGTTGCTTGCTTTGTTTTCAAGTGATTCGTAGGGATTATTTTTAATTAGAAGTTTAATTAAAGAATAACCCGCTGCCATTGCTAGAGGATTTCCTGATAAAGTACCAGCCTGATAAACAGGTCCGTTTGGAGCAAGATAATCCATAATATCTTTTCTGCCTCCAAATGCACCAACTGGAAGCCCACCTCCAATAACTTTACCAAGCGTGGTAATGTCCGGCTTAATGCCATAAATTTCTTGAGCACCGCCAAGGGAAACTCTAAATCCGGTCATAACCTCATCAAAGATCAACAAAGAATTATTTTCTTTAGTTTTTTTTCTTAACAACCTCAAAAAAGATTTATCACCAGGTATGAAACCCATATTGCCTGCAATTGGCTCAATTATTACTGCAGCAAGATCATCCTTTACTTTTTCAAATGTTTCTAAAAAATCATTCTTATTATTAAATTCACAACTAATAGTTTGCTTTGCTAATTGTTTTGGAATTCCTGGAGAATCAGGTAATCCAAATGTAGATACACCAGAGCCTGCTTTTATAAGGAGCGAGTCAACATGACCATGATAACAACCATCGAATTTAATAATCTTATTTCTATTAGTGAAGCCCCTTGCCAATCTAACGGCACTCATAGTTGCTTCGGTTCCTGAATTGACCATTCTTATTTTCTCAATGGAAGGAACACAATCCTTAATGAGTTCTGCTGTTTCTGATTCAAGACTTGTTGGCGCTCCATAACTTGTCCCTAATTGAAGCTGCTTAGTTATAGAATTAATTATTTGTTGATTAGAATGACCCAAAATCATAGGGCCCCATGAACCAATATAATCTATATATTTATTATTATCAGCATCAAAGACATATGCTCCTTTTGCTTTTTTAAAAAAAATTGGATTACCACCAATATTTTTGAAAGCTCTTACAGGAGAATTTACTCCACCTGGCAGGTGCAACTTAGCTTCTTCAAAAAGCTTTATTGAGTTTTTAATATTATTTTTCATCTATATATTTTCAGCAAAATCTTTCACTTTATTCCAGTCTGTAAATTCATATTTTTTTGAAGTATCAGTGGGGCCTTTTGTGATCCACATAATAAATTTAATTGCATATTTATCAAAAAATTTATATTTCGGATAATCAATTTTACCAGCAAAAACATCAATTTTGTTTGGAATCCAGGTTGTAGAATTTAAGAACTTTTGTACATAAGGATTTGTATCAGGTTTATTTTTTTCATTTTTTCTTGCTACAACATTAACTGAAAAAAAAGCATTTTCTCTTCTGTTAATTTCTTCAATATTAGCTTCAATAAAATGAAATAACTCCTTTCTATATTTACCATATCGTATACTTGCACCAATGATAATTTTTTCATAGTCATGAATGCTTGGATTATCATCAACTGAAAAAATATCAGGATCATCAACCATATAATTTGCAATTTTTTCACAAATTTCTTTAGTGTGTCCGTCAACAGAAGAATAAATTATTATAGATTTGCGCATTAATTCTCTTTATAAAAGGATTGCTTGAAAAAAATTATTTCATGCATAACTATATTTTATACTGATATTAAAATTATAATGATCTGATATGAAAAAATATTTTTTATTTATAGCATTAATTTCATGTCTAAATGTCTTCTCAGCAGTCAAGATTGAAGACTGCGCATCAATTGAATCAGATATTAAGAGATTAGCATGTTATGACTATTTAGTTACAGGAGTATCTCAATCGTCTGATGAATTGGATGTAGTTGAATCTTCAAATCTTGAAGAAAAAACTGAAGCTACAGATATTTCTAGATCTAGCTTTGGTTTTTCAAGAAGGCAAATGAATCAGTCTAATGAAAGAATTTCAAAAAATTCACTTTCTTCAGCTATCGACTCTATTTCAAAAACTTTTGGAGGAAAAACTCGTTTCAAACTTTCAAATAGTCAATTATGGGAAACTCAATCTGTTGTTTCATCTAAATTAGGAAGTTTCAAAGTTAAAAGCGAAGTTCGCATTGAAGAAGCAAACATGGGCGGTTTTTGGATGATCAATAAATCTTCAAAAGTGAGAATTAAAGTTAAAAGGATTTCATAATATGTCTGACATCTTATCTCAATCTTTAACTCTTACAGATAGTGCAATGTCTAGGATTGCAAATGTCATGAGTGCTAATGAAGAGTTAGGAACAAAATTTAGAGTCTACGTGACTGGAGGAGGCTGTTCTGGCTTTCAATATGGATTTAAATTTGATTCTGTAACAGCATTTGATGATGATGTTATTGATTTTGATAATTTCTCTGTTCTGCTTGACTCAATGTCATATCCTTATCTTTATGGTTCTACATTAGATTTCGTTGAAGACCTATCAGGATCAAAATTTGTCATTAAAAATCCAAATGCGAAAACTACATGCGGATGTGGCGAATCTTTTACTATTTAGAAAAGTAAATTTCACCTCTTTCTAAATAAGCTAAATATGCAAATGCTGTTGCTTCAACAAACTTTGAATCAATTTCAGAGTCCGTTGTTCTGATATTAGAATTCAAATTTTTACTAATTACCTCCATTAGATAGGAGTTCTTTGCTCCGCCTCCGTGAAAAATTATTTCAGATGGACATTCACAATAATCATAGAAATCTTTTATTTTGATTGCAGTAAATTCAGTTAGTGTTCTTATAATATCTTTTGGAGCAACTCCTAAAAAATTTTCATCAATTAATTTGTAGTAGTCGTTTTTATCATCTGCTCGAGGGTATGTCATATTCTTAGTATCTAGCAGGAGTTTGTTTATTAAAATATCATTTATATCTCCATCTGATGCAATCTTGCCATCAAAATCATAAGGCAAGTTAAAATATTTTTTTACGAACATATCGATTAAACAATTACCTGGCCCAACATCAGAAGCAATTTCTATTTGAGTGCCCTTAAGATAGGTTCCATTCGATATGCCACCTATATTAAAAATTAATTTATTTTTATTTTTTTCAGCATACAGGTACTTATGAAATTCAGGAATTAATGGTGCTCCCATACCACCTTGAGTAATATCATAATTCCTAAAGTTGGAGCAGACATTGATACCAGTCATATCAGCTATTTTCTGGCTATTGCCTATTTGATAACTTTTGTCATATGTATGAAAAACAGTTTGCCCAGAGAATGCAATTAAAGAAATGCTCTTACTGCTAATTCCAGATTTATTTATCAAAGCTTCAACCAGTTCTATAGTCTTTTCATTGAGAGTTTTTTCGACCTCTAGGAGTTCACTTGATTCACCGACTTCTTTAAAACCTAGTCTTATGCATTCTTCATACTTATCTTTATATTCAGTACCTAGATCAACTTGCGCAGTTTCTATCAAATCAACATTTTTTTCGAAATTAACAATACATCCATCAAGCGAGTCTGCACTCGTACCTGTCATAATCCCAATCAAATAATTATTCATTCTTTATAAAATTATATTCTGTGAGTTTTTTTAGGCTTTCATTTAGAGCCAGTTTAAAATCTTTCATCTGTTCTTGACTAACTGGTTGTGCAGATGGAAGTTTCACCTTTACAGGATCAGTCCTTTTTGTTCCCTGCCAAAACTCAAAGTGAAGATGAGTGCCAGTTGCTCTGCCAGAGTCTCCAACATATGCAATTATTTCTCCTTGTTTTACTTTTGAGCCTACCTTGGTTCGCTTATTAAATTTTTCTAAATGCGCATATAGGGTTTTTATATTTCCTCCATGTTTTATTTCAACTGTTCTTCCATAGCCGCTTTTATTTCCCACAAAAGATATGATTCCATCACCAGAAGCCTGAACAGGCGTGTTTCTTTTTGCTGCATAATCTACACCATTGTGAGCTTTTATTTTGTGAAGAATAGGATGCATTCTATTAGGATTAAAGTGAGAGCTAATATATGCAAAATCCAGAGGAGCCCTCAAAAAGGCTTTCTTAACATTTTCACCTTTTTCATTGAAGTATTGTTTTCCTTGATTTGAGTCATAAAATCTTTGAGCAATATATTGATTATTTTGATTAATAAATTCTGCGTAGATAATATCTCCAGATGAGATTTTTTCACCTTCGGCGTACTTAGTTTCATAAATAACCTTAAAGTGATCTCCTTTTCTAACATCAAAAATAAAATCGACATCCCAGCCGAATATAAATGCAAAATCCATGATAATGCTATCTGGGATGCCTTGATTTAGAGCATCTTTGTAAAATGAGCTGGATATTGAACCAGATCCATATGACTCAATGTTTTGAATTTGTTTTTTTATTTTAGAAATTGATATCTCATCATCAAC
>Ga0066845_10000559_pt1 | contig 11633 bp, 9 predicted proteins | sample ETNtaG_31_FD_65488 | JGI IMG/M metagenome (GOLD analysis project Ga0066845, IMG submission 65488) | Marine microbial and viral communities from oxygen minimum zone, Eastern Pacific Ocean - ETNP201310SV78 | ecosystem: Environmental > Aquatic > Marine > Oceanic | place: Pacific Ocean: Eastern...
ATCGTCGTCGCCGATCCCATGTGAAACAATCGCGTCAACGCCGCGCTGTCGCGCTCTCTCGATCCGCACTCGCTCGTCGCGCGAGACGAGTGCCCGCTCGCCGCCGCCGGCGCGTGATACGTCACCGTCTCTCTCTGCGACATCATCATCTCCGCCTCCGCGTACGCGTCCCCGTCCGCGCGCGCGCGAATCCGCGACGACGATCGCATCGCGTTCGCGACGACTCGATTCTCCGTTCGCCCGCTCCCACCACCGCTCGCGTCGTCGTCCCGCGTCGACACCGCGCGCGCGCCCGAATCCACACCCTCGAACGCGCCCATCGCGCGCGCGCTCCCCTCGCTTTCTCGAGTCGCGATGTCGCGGCACAAAGTGACGCGAACACCTTCCCCGCGTCTCGTCGCGGAGAACACGCTCGCGCGCGCGGTCGCGCGACGCCGCGAGCGTCTCTCGCGCGATCGATCGACCCACCTGTGCGAGGTGGGTTTGAACCGTGGGACGAGTCCCTCTGTCCTCGGGTCGTGACCCATGAACACGTCACGCACGAGTCATGACTCGTGAATAGAGGGAGGCGTGGGCGCGCGGGCACACGCGTCACGCACGAGTCATGACTCGTCGATAGGGGAAGGGGGGCCGCTCGATGCGCCCGCGATCGCGTCACATCATGCCGCCGCATCACGCGAGTCTCGCGCAGGTCATCGGCGCCGTCGGCGCGATGTGCGCCGCGGGAGGGGCGACGTATTACGCCATCAACGTCGCCAAAGTCTTCGGAGGTACGCGCGGGTGATGCGACGCGCGTTCGCGACGACAGGGAGAGGGACAGCGGTGGACCCTACGACCGGCGTTCGCGACGCGCGCGACGCGACCGAGACGTGACCGAGACGCGAACGCGAACGCGAACGCGTGGGGACGATGGAGGGATGATTGACTGACGAGACGTGCGTTCGGTGGTCCGCGCAGGGGAGCTTCCGTCGACGATGACGAAGGAATGGGAAGACGCGACGAGGGCGCGCGCCGAGGCGTGGCCGAGAGAGGGGAGCGAGACGCCGGTGAAGCTCTCGCCGATGACCAAGTGATGCGAGCCGTTGTAAAAATAAGAGGAAGAGAAATGAAAAGTGAGTGTGTGAAACCTAGGAAACCTATGGATTGGGATTACATGCGCACGAATTGACGCGCGTCGTTGGCGTCTTTTCTTCCGTATGGATTTTGCGCGCTAAAATTGTGACCGGTGCCTTTTTGACGTCTGTAATCGCTTCCCGGACCGCCCTCGCCGCGAGATTTCGTGCGCGCCTTGCTCGCCTTGGAGTCGAGGTTGAGCTGAACCTTGGGCGGTTTGTGGAAACCAAAGGAGGAGGCGACGGCGTTGAGGTCGAGCGAGTGCACATTGTAGACATCCTTGAGCGTGTGTGAATTGTACGCGAGAATGTACGCCCTGTACGCGTCGCGCGCGCTCGTGTGCAAGTAATAGTTCTTTTCTACCAATTTTTCCAATTGGCTCTGCACGTTGGCGATCTTCTTGGTCGGGAATTCGTACTCGTTGAGCGGAACCTTGGCCGCCTTGAGGTACTTGAGAAACGCCAACTCCTCGGGAATGAGGAAGAGCAACGCTCTCCCCTTGCCATCGGTACCACGAGCGGTACGACCGACGCGGTGAATGTACTCCTTCGGATCATCCGGGGGATCGTACTGGATGATCCAATCCACCGCCGGAATGTCTAAACCTCTCGCGGCGACGTCGGTGCACAACAAAATGCCTCGATCCGCCTTGCAAAATTCGAAAAACGTCGTCGTGCGGCGCTGTTGCTTTTGTTTGCCGTGAATGTCGCTCACCGGAATATCGATGTAATTCAACAACTCGGCGTGGTACTTGACCGAGTTGCACGACGAGAAGAAGACCATGATTTTCTTCTTCAAGTTTTTCTTCAAAAATGTAAACAAGAGCAAAAACCTTTGCTCGCTCGGGACGACGCAGTACCCCTGTTCAACGCCGCTGGCCGTGGAGACGGCTCTGGAATCGTCGACTCCGATGTAAATCGGATTCTTGAGCGACAGACGCGCCAAGTCTTCAACCTTGGTGGTCTGCGTCGCGCTAAACAGCATCGTCTGTCGCTCCTTGGGCAACATTTTGACAATGGTTCGCATCTCCTCTTCGAAACCAATGTCCAACATACGATCAGCTTCGTCCATCACGAACACCTTGAGCGAACTGAACGTGAACCCGCGCGTGTTTTGCATGTGATCCAACAATCTACCGGGCGTCGCCACCAACAGGTTGACGCCCTTGATCAAACGCTCCGCCTCGGCGCGTCTGTTCGCTCCTCCGATGATCAATCCGTGCGTCTGCGAGTGTTTCTCCATGAGCTGCTGCGCGACGTTATAAATCTGTAACGCCAACTCTCTCGTCGGCGAGAGTACCATCACGCCCGTTCCGTTCCTCGGCATAAACTTGGCGTGATACAACAACTCCGCGCTCGGCACCAAAAACGCCAGCGTCTTCCCGCTCCCCGTTCTCGCCGCCCCCAGGACATCCTTCCCCGCCAACAGCGGCGGCACGCACCTCGCCTGCACCTCGGTCATCGTCTTAAATCCCATGCTCTCGATGCCTTTCATCGTCGGCGCGCTCAACTCCAGCGACGCGAACGTCGTCTCCGAAAGAATGCCGTCAACCTTCACCTCGATCCTATTCTCCTCCGCCACCGTCTCCCCCACCGCATCGACGCCACTCTTCGACGTTTTCTTACTCTTCTTTCGCGTCGGTTCCCCCACGTCCCCGGCGTCGCGCTTCTCCTTCTTTGCCTTTTTCGCCTTTTTCTCCTTCCCGGCGGCGGCGGCGGTGGTGCTCCCCATGACGCGCGCGCCCCTTCGCCTCTCGCGCGCCTCTTCGCCTCTCGCGCGCGGGTATGACTCGGACGTCGTTCGCGCGTTCGTTCGCGCGTTCGCTCGGCGCTCGCGTCGCCGCGTCGCGCGTCGGTGTGTGACGCCCCGCCGCCGCTCGCACCGGCTGGCGATCGACCCTCAGAATCTGTCGACCGTGACCGACGCGATCGCGCGTTCGACGCCGGAGAGACGACATGGAGAGGTGCGTGAGAACACTTCGGAGGGGTCGCGCGCGTGGGCGCGTCCGTCGGAGGCGTGACGGCGCGCTCGCGACGATGGGCGCGGAAGAGGATGGTGGTTTGGTGTTTTTGAAAGGGGCGCGCGCGCAACTTCCTCGACGACCGGTGAGGACGCGGCGCGCGCGTCGAATCGGGCGTCGCTCTCGGCGATGATGATTACCACATTCTGACACCTCTTGTACGAGACTTTGTGGCCATTGTTCGATGAACTCATCATGCACTAGACTGAGCCGAAAGAGAGCGACGACCCGACGAGACGACGGAGAAAAGGCTCGCACCGATGCGAATGACGACGATATACCATACGCGTGTATACGTGAATCGTCTGAACACTCCTGTGGATCACCTTCAGCCTTGTCTGACGCGTCGGTGTGAGCCTCGTCGTTTGTTTTTTGTTTTTTGTTTTTTGTTCTTTTGTTTGCGTTACGGCGAGAGACGCGTTCCGGTGACGAAGAATACACAACAATCATTCATGCGTGTCAGCTGAGTTTTGCTGTGATTATGAACTTTAATCCGAGGGCTCGCGTTCGGGGAACCCGTCGTTTTTTTTAACCGCACGTACGCGAGACTGACGAACCGATTCGTCTTTGAACGAGCGCAGGTTTACGCCGCGCGGTTGATACCCGACGCTCGCTCACACAGAGGTACGCGCGAATACTCGTTTCTTCTATCACCGCTGCGGCCGAACACTTCCTCCGAGTTGTTTCTGTCGGCTCCGAGACGTTCGGCGGCGGCGCACAACCGAATCGTCGATCTGTTGAGTCTCTCCCTTTGCGTCAATCTCGGGGAGAATAATTTATGTTCGGCACATTTTCTGAATTCATCTCCGCGCTGAAGGTTTCATCGGATGGTACGCTCTGTGCCGCCATCCAGAAGCCATCAGCGCTACATTTAAAGGCCATCCTTCCATCTTGACGTGTCTACCACGTGACGCGCCGAGCCATAATTGGTCGATATCTTTTTCCTTTCGGCTCGACGAGTCGGCTCGCCTCGGCGCTTCGCGGCGACTTTTAGACTGACGAATCGCGCGACTGCGTATGTTTTTTATCCGTAGATGAGACGCGAGGTGTACGATCCGCGGCGATCACCACCAAAGAGAGTTCCGAAACCGGACGCCCTCGCCGTGCTCGCCGAAGCGAACAAAGACTCGGTGGATCCGTCGTTGTTTTACGACAGCGAGGAGAAGAAGCGAAAGGATCGCGAAGAGGCTGAGGAGAGACAAAGAAAAACTGAGTTACGCCGCAAGAAGGATAGACTCAAACAGCGCGAGCAAAACCCGAAGGATGAATGGGTGCGTAAGTACAGACAACAAGACGTGTTTGATGAGGTGGACGATGAGAAAAAAGAGCACGTCAGGTACTTTTGCGAGGAGATGCACGACGAGGGAGGAAAGCGGCAATACATCGCGGCTGATCCCGTAGATTTTTGGCGAGGGTACAGTCAAATGCCCGTTGAAAAGAGACATTTTTACGAGCTCATGCGCGAGAATACGCCGTGTCATTTGTACTTTGATTTGGAGTGTTCGAGGGTGGCCAATCCCGAAGTCGACGAAGCGCGCGGCGACGTTTTGATTAATCATCTCGTCGATCTCGTGCACGAAGAATTGATGCATACGGACGAAATCGATGCGACGAATTTTGACGTCAGTGAACACGTCATCGAACTCGACAGCACGAGTGAGACAAAGTTCAGTCGACACATCGTCGTGCGACTTCCCGATGGCCAAATGTTTGAAAACAACGCGCAGTGTCGACACTTTGTGCAAAAGCTCTGGCGCCGCGTCGAGTCTCGACGCGATGAAGACGAACGATGCCGAGCATTGTTTCTGAAGAAGGACACAGAGTCGGAAGACGCGACCGAACCGCTCATCGACATGGGCGTGTACACGAGAAACCGCGTGTTTCGTCTCTACTTATCCAACAAGTACTCGAGCGGCGAAAGCGCGCCGAAACCGAGACTCGAGACGACGGAACGCCAACGCTTTTGGAAAACCTCAAAAGACGGTGAAAAGGGCAAAAAAGAAACTTTCATGCGATCGCTCGCGTCCCTCTGTCTAGATTTATCTCCGAAATTCATCGCGTTCGAGGGCGTGACGCACCAATCCGTCTTGCGCAGCAAAGAATTTCGCGGGTACTGCACGGGGTCGTACCTGTCCCCGACCGCCGCCGCGTTCAACGGCAACGCCGGATGCCCGTGTCCTCGCACCGCCGCTTTCGTGTGCGAAGATTTCAATCATTGGAGCGCGCACGATGGCGCCGCCGTTCGATCGTGGACGGCGTTTCCCGAGTACGGCGTCTTGACGCTTAACCTCTTCGGAAATCGTTTCTGCGAAAACGTCGAGCGGGCGCACAAGAGTAACAACGTCATGTTCATCGTCGATTTTCGCGAGAGCGCGTATTATCAGCGGTGTCACGATCCAGATTGTCGCGGCACGCGAGGACCTTGGCGCGATTTAAGCGAAGACGTTTTGGACGAGTCGCACGCGTTGATTGAGATGCTGTACGAACCGCCGACGCTCGACGACGACGACGAAGAGGACGTCGCGCGCGTGCCGACGTTTGACGAGATGGACGAGGAGGACGTTCGAGCCGCGGCTGCCGCCGCTTTGTAGAATATTATGATGTAACAAGTAGCATCGCGCGAGCGCTTGCGTTGTAAATTGGTGTTTGAATTGTGCATTAAATTAAGTCTTCTTTCTTCATCGCGTCGTCCGTCGGTCGAGTCGATGGATTTAAAAGCCCATACCACCGCCCATCCCGCCCATGCCGCCCATGCCGCCGTCACCGGGCAGGAACGCCGGCTTATCTTCCTTGATGTCCGTGATCATGCATTCGGACGTCATCATCAAAGACGCGACGGACGCCGCGTCCGTGAGCGCGGTGCGCACAACCTTGAGCGGGTCGATGACGCCAGCCTTGACCATATCTGTGTATTCGTCCGTTGCCGCATTGTAGCCGATGCCGCTATCCTTTTCATCCAAAACCTTTTCGACGACGACCGAGCCCTCCACGCCGGCGTTCATGGCGATGGTGCGAAGCGGACGCTTGATCGCCTCGCGAATGATCTGCACGCCAATCTTTTGATCAAAGATTTCCATGGATTCTTCGAGCGCGTTGAGCGTCTTGCTCGCGTGCAAGAGCGCGGAACCTCCGCCCGGAACGATGCCCTCGTCGACGGCGGCCTTGGTGGCGTTGAGCGCGTCGACGACGCGATCCTTCTTTTCGCCGACCTCGACTTCGGACGCGCCGCCAACCTTGAGAACGGCGACGCCGCCGCTGAGCTTGGCGAGACGCTCTTGCATCTTTTCGCGATCGTAATCGCTCGTCGTCTCCGTCATCGCCTCGCGAAGCTGTTCGCATCGCTCTTCGATGGCGCTCGATTCGCCCGCGCCGTCCAACATGATGGTGTCGTCCTTGCTCACTGTCACCTTCTTCGCCGCGCCCAACATGTCGAGATCGACGTTTTCGAGCTTGTGTCCGAGATCTTCGCTCACGACGGTGCCCCCCGTCAGGATGGCGATGTCTTGCAGGTTGGCGCGACGGTTATCGCCGAAACCCGGCGCCTTGACGGCACAAATCTTCACGCCGCCGCGGAGCTTGTTGACGATGAGCGTGGCCAAAGCCTCTGACTCGACGTCCTCGGCGACGATGAGCAACGGCCTCTGAGTCTTGAGCACGTTTTCGAGGATGGGCAAGAGCGGGGTGAGACCGGAAATTTTCTTCTCGACGATGAGAATGTATGGATTTTCGAGCTCGCACTTTTGCGTCTTCGGGTTGGTGACAAAGTACGGCGAGATGTATCCGCGATCGAACTTCATGCCCTCCACTACTTCTAACTCGTTTTCGAGGGTTTTGCCTTCCTGCGATGACGCGAATGAAAAAAATGAAACGAACGCTTCGTCAGTCTCGGTCGGCGAGCGTCGTCTCGCGCCGCGTCGCGAATGAAAAAAATTCAAAAAAAATAGTCAACGTCCGTCGTTCTCGGCGTCGTCGAGTCAGTGTAACTATGACATAATGCCCACACCAGCGCGAAGTGATAGACACGAGTGTCCCACAGGCTTTAAGCGTGTTTTTTGTTATCGTCACTCTCGCCGCGCGTCGAAAAAGTTTCGCGTCTCGCGCTCCGCTACACGTACCCCGACCGTGATGACACCCTCCTTGCCAACCTTTTCCATCGCTCTCGCGATCAAATCACCGATCTCTCTCTCTCCATTCGCCGAGATGGTGCCCACTTGCGCAATCTCCTCCGTCGTGGAGATCATCTTCCGGTTTTGCTTCAACTCCGCCACCACGTGTTCCACCGCCGCGTTGATCCCTCTTCGAAGATCCATCGGGTTCATCCCCGCCGCCACGCTCTTACACCCCTCGCTAAAAATAGATCTCGCCAACACCGTCGCCGTCGTCGTCCCATCCCCGGCGACGTCGTTCGTGCTCACGCTCACCTGTTTCACCAGGTTGGCGCCCAAGTTTACCATGCGGTCCTTGAACTCGATATTCTTCGCCACCGTCACCCCATCCTTCGTGATTTTCGGCGGTCCGTACTGCTGTTCGATCACCACATTTCTTCCTTTCGGTCCGAGCGTCACCTGCACCGCGTCCGCGAGCGCATCGCACCCTTGAAGCATCAACGCGCGCGCCTCGACGCCGAAGCGCACCTCCTTGGCGTACCCTCGCGCCGATCGTAATCGTCCGCGCGTCGTCACCACCGGCATCGTCGTCGTCGTCCCCACCGCGCGCTCCGTCTCGCGCATCACACTGCGCGCGTCATCATCCCTCGTCATCGTCAGTCCCTCGCCCTCGCGCGTCCGTCGTCGAACGAATGAATGAATGAATGTCTCGACGTGAATCATCCTTCTTTTCGCGCCCGTGGATGAATCGAACCGAAGGCGTCCACGTCGCGTCGCGTCGCGCCTCGAACGCACCGCATCACCGCGTCCACGGTCGATCGTCGTCGCATCGCCCCTCGCATCGCCCGCATCTCCCGTCGCGCGTCCCTCTCGTCGTCGAATTCTGTCGCGCCGACATCATCCATCCATCCATCCATCCATCCGTGCCCCGTCATCCATTTTCCTCGCGTGCACGGTACAAAACACCATCCGTATACGTGTGCAATACACGTACACACACCACACGAACACCCATGAAGGCACGCGCGTCGTCGTGTGCACACACACACATACATACACACAGCTACACATAGCTCAAGCTGACTCTGTATATATGATACACGACCGTAGTGTCACCAGTCAGTACCGGATCTATCGACCACGCATCCACACGCGCCCGCGGACGAGGTTTTCCATCGCGTCAGAGTTCGACCGCGCGCGATGCGAGGGCGCGGACGACGGTGCGTTCGAGAGTTGGCGCGGCGGGCGTCCGCGCGATGCGATCGCGGTCGCGGTCTCGTCGTCGCGCCGTCGGTGTCGTCGCCGACGGTGACGACGACCGCGATCGGGACGCGCGTTCGAGAGATGATGACGATGGCGACGGCGAACGCGACCGGGGCGACGCGCGCGTACGCGGCGGCGGCGGCGGCGGGGAGAGGGTTGATCGAACCGCACGGTGGTGAATTGGTGAATCTCATGATCGTCGACGAGAAGGAAAAGGCGAGAGCGATCGCGAGTTGTGATCGGGCGTTGGAGTTGAGCGATCGAAACGCGTGCGACGTCGAGTTGCTGAGCGTGGGCGGGTTTTCTCCGTTGAGAGGATTCATGAACGAGGATGCGTATGAACACTGCGTGGAGACGATGCGATTGAAGGGGAGCGAACTGTTGTTTGGATTGCCCATCGTGTTGGACACGGCGTGTGAGGATACCAAGGTGGGCGATCGCGTGTTGCTCAAGTATCAGGGTAAAGACGTCGGCGTGTTGACGGTGGAGTCCAAGTGGAAGCCGAATAAGCCCAAGGAGGCGAAGATGTGCTACGGTACGAGCTCGATCGAACACCCCGGGGTGGCGATGATCTCCATGGAGCGACGTAAGTATTACATCGGTGGTAAGATTGAGGGTTTGAACCTTCCGCAGCGACCGTTTCCGTGCCCGACGCCCGAGCAGGTGCGCGCCGACCTTCCGACGGGTAAGGATGTCGTGGCGTTCCAGTGCCGTAACCCGGTGCACAGAGCGCACTACGAGCTCTTCACGCGCGCTTTGGACGCCGAGAACGTGGGTAAGGAGGCTGTGTGCCTCGTGCACCCGACAATGGGTCCGACGCAAGACGACGACATCTCCGGCTTGGTGCGTTACAAGACGTACGTCACGCTCGCCGACGAGGTGAAGAACCCGCAGATTCGTTGGGCGTACCTGCCGTATTCCATGCACATGGCCGGTCCGCGCGAGGCGATCCAGCACATGATCATCCGTAAAAACTACGGATGCACGCACTTCATCATCGGTCGCGACATGGCCGGTTCCAAGTCGTCCCTCGACGGCGAAGACTTTTACGGCGCGTACGACGCTCAAGACATGGCCAAGGCGAACGCCGCCGAGCTCGGCATGCAAACTGTTCCGAGCTTGAACGTCGTCTACACCGAAGAGGAGGGATACGTCACCGCCGACGTCGCCAAGGACAAGGGTCTCAACGTCAAGAAGCTCAGCGGTACCAAGTTCCGCCAAATGTTGCGCGGCGGCGAGGACATTCCCGAGTGGTTCGCGTTCAAATCCGTCGTCAAGGTGCTCCGCGAAAATATCTAAGCATTCACGTCGTAATATTGAGTTTCGAGTTTCCAATTTTTTCCTCGCATTACAACGCGTCACTTTTTCAACGCCGCCCCGCCGCTCACCGCCTCCTCGGCCAACCGCTGTTTCTCCTCGTAAAACCCATCGATCGGCGGCGTGTGCGTCGGGAGCTTCCGTTTCAGAGGAAACAGAGACAAATCCTCCACCCTCGCCGCGTCTCGCACCGCGCCCTCGGGCAGCGCCTCCATGGCGGCTTTTTTAATCCTAATCTTTTCGTTAATATCCGCCTGAAACGCTCGCGACGCCGCCATCTTCGCCCTCGAATACGCCTTAGCCCTCGCTTCGTACTCCATGAGTTCCTCCGGCGTCGAGTCCTCGACGTCGTACGTCTCCGGCGGCGTAATCGCGTCCAAATACACGTCGCGGTTGCCCTTGGTGGTCTGTTCAACCCTCGCGCTCACCTGCGGCGCCTGCATCCCCCCTCGCGCCTTGCTTCGCTTCCCCTGCGACGATTTCGATTTCGACTGCTTCTTCCCCTTGCTCGCGTACGCGCGCGCGGCGAACGGCGCGCCCGAGAGCCCGTCGGCGCGCGCGACGACGCGCGCGCTCGGGACGACCGGAACGATCGGGGACACCGCGCGCGCGCCCGATGACGCGGCGAGACGGGACGACGCGGCGCGCGCGAGGGCGGTGAGTTCGCGCGCGCGTCTCGCGAGGGCGCTCATGACGTCCAGCGACGCCGAGCGACGCCGTGTGACGCGCGCTCGGCGCCGCGCGCGCGCTCGGCGACGCGCGTAGAGCATTACAAAAACTATCGCCGAGCGCCGCCCGCGGGATCACCGCCGACGTCGTCGAGCGTGTTCGGATTCAACGCCACCGCGTCGACGAATTTCCACTCCCCGGTCTCGTCGTCTCGACGTAATCGCGCGCGTTCGGCCAACACTCGCGTCTTTCCTCGCGCGCCCTTGGTAAACGACGCCTCGTACGTCACGAAATATTCACCCCTCTCCTTACCCGGCGTCGACCGTTTGTGCGTAAACGTACGAAACGACACGTTTTTTATAGTTTTCTTCGCGTCCGCGAGCAAGGACGCGCGCGCGTGATCGGGAGACGTCGCGTGCGTGCTCGTCACGACGTATTCGGCGTCGCCGCGCGCGTACGCGGTAAACCTCGCCCGCATCGTCGCCTCCGGATCGCGATCGGCCCCTTCCCCTCGATGCATCACCCCACAACACCTCTCGTACGTCTCACCGGATCCACACGCGCACGCGTCGTCGCTCGATCCCGCGCGCGCGTCGCCCTCGTCCTCGCCCGCGCCCTCGTCTCGGAGTTTTTCCGCGAGAAATCCTCGTCGCGCGCGCGTCGAGACCGACCATCGACGACATCGACGACGCGACGACGTCGCGATGGAGACCACCGCGTCACCACCGCGCGCGCGCGCGATCGTCGTCATCGCCATGCGTCGACGTCTCGCGCACCGACCGACGGGGACGCGGGAACGCGGCGTCGGCGTCACCGCACCCACCCACACAATCCACCGGTCGTGACTCATACCATACAGTACGTACATAGAGAAGGGACACACACGCCCATCAATAGACAAAAAAAAACCCACAGTCGACCGTTCCGCTCGATCGCTCGCGGATCAGATTCGGGGACCCGACGCGCTTCGCGTGGTTCGTTCATTCATCGCTGTTTTCTCATCGCACTACGTCTCACGAGCCCGAACGCGTGATGGCGTAAAAACCCGACCCCGACCCGTCCCTCTATCCGAGGCTCTGTCCCAATCGAATGCACGCGCGAGGGCGTCGCGATCGGGTCGACACGTGGCGACGCGTGGCGACGCG
>Ga0066845_10000563_pt1 | contig 11610 bp, 10 predicted proteins | sample ETNtaG_31_FD_65488 | JGI IMG/M metagenome (GOLD analysis project Ga0066845, IMG submission 65488) | Marine microbial and viral communities from oxygen minimum zone, Eastern Pacific Ocean - ETNP201310SV78 | ecosystem: Environmental > Aquatic > Marine > Oceanic | place: Pacific Ocean: Eastern...
CATTCCTTTAATATTTAAAGGAAGTTACAAGAAAGCAAATAGAAGTCGTTTAGACTCTTTTACTGGTATTGGCGATGAAGTTGCTCTGAACATCATTAAAAATATTGGAAATCGCTTTAAAATAGCCACTACAACAGATATACATAAGCCTGATGATGCAAAGATTGCTGCAAATTACGTAGATATACTACAAATACCAGCTTTTTTATGTAGACAAACTGATTTATTAATTTCCGCTGCACAAACAGGAAAAATTGTAAATATTAAAAAAGGTCAATTCTTGTCATCTGAAAGTATGTCTCATGTAGTTAAAAAAATAACAGATAGCGGCAATAATAATATTTTACTTACCGAAAGAGGAACAATGCTAGGCTATCAAGATTTAGTTGTAGACTTTAGAAGCATACCTACAATGCAGAAAAATAATTTTCCTGTAGTTCTAGATGTAACTCATTCACTTCAAAAACCAAATCAAAAAGACGGTATAACAGGTGGAAATCCTGATATGATAGAAACAATTGCCAAAGCAGGTATTGCTGTAGGAGCGGATGGTATATTTTTAGAAACACATCCAAATCCAAGTGAGGCAAAATCAGATGGAGAAAACATGTTACCTATAGATAGACTTGAAGATTTACTTATTAAACTAGTAAAAATTAGAAAATCGTTAAACTAATCTTATAAAATAAAAGCCTAGCTAGAACAGCTAAGCTTTTAATAATTTAACAACTATATAATTATTGAAGTATTAATTTCTTATTAATAGTTCCGTTTTTGGTTATGATTTCCAATAAGTTAATTCACTCGCATCTTATTTTAACCCAATCTGAAATAATATTAAAAATAATATTAACACCTTCTGTTAAAGATGCAGGGCCGGGTTGTAATATTATATCTGAGCTAACTTCATAAATATTATCGTTCTTAACTGCACTGATTTTATCCCATCCTCTCCTATTTATAAGCCTATCTTTTTTAAATTTTTTACCACACCAAGAAACTAAAATAATATCAGGATTTTTATGTAAAATGTCATCTGAATTATTAATAATTCTATCTTTTGCTAAAGATTCTTCTTTTGATGCAGGAAATATATTTATACCTCCGCAGAGTTCTATTATTTCACTCACCCATTGAATATTCGTAATAATCGGATCATACCATTCTTCAAAATATATTTTTGGTTTGATTTTAAAATTTTTAACTTTCTCTTTTACTACCTCTAAGTTAGCATTTATATCTATTATTAGATTATTTGATTTTTCTATTTGATTGACAAGCATACCTACCTGACCAATCATTTTTAATATTCCATTAATATCTCTGTAATTATTTATCCACACTGTGACACCTTTTTTTATTAGCTTTTGAGCGATATCTGCTTGAATATCTGAGTAACCAATCACAAGATCTGGACTTAAAGAAATAATTTCATCAATATTTGCATCAATAAATGTACAAACTTTCTTCTTCTCCTTTCGAGCAATTGGCGGCCGTACTGTAAAGCCAGATATTCCAATAATACGTTTTTGTTCACCAAGCAGATATATAGTCTCTGTTGTTTCTTCAGTTAAACAAATTATACGATCTGGAAAAATACTTTTCATTATAGTTTTTCTTATTTGACAAGCCTTGAACACCAACCTTCTTTGATTGGCTTTAAATAAGAGTTAAGATCAGACTTTTTTTGAATAGTTAAATCGTAAAAAAGTGTGTCTTTATTAGCAAATTTAGATAGTTCTGAAGATGGAATACATTGTATTTTATTTTCTATTTGACAAAATATGTTTAATCTATTTGTTAAAGATATATGAAGATAATTTTCAATCTCTTGCATTTTATGTTGAAGACTATCAATAGAACAACCTGAAGCACCTGCAATATTTTCATCAAGGGCTATTACAATAAAATGATTATCTAAAATTTTATAAGCGGCTTTTAGAGGTACTTGATGTGCTTGCCAAGAATCTAAATGATTAGATAGTAATTTACCTATGTAACTTTGGTTTTCATCATCGAGTGAAATAGGTGAAGCATATATCCATATTCTAGAATTATCAGAAATATTATTAAATTCAACTAACATTATATACTATCAGCTATTAGTTCAGCTAAATCTTTTGTTTCAAGTTTACCTTCCGCTAAGTTCTTTACCCCATCTGTCATCATGGTATTACAAAAAGGACATCCCGTAGCAATAATTTTTGCATTTGTTTCTATAGCTTCTTGGGTTCTAACAATATTAATTTCATTTGTGCCTTTTTCAGCTTCCTTAAACATTTGTGCCCCACCAGCTCCACAACAAAAGGATTTTCTTTTATTTCTTTTCATTTCTACAAAATCAACACCTAAAGAGCGAATCACTTCTCTTGGTGAATCGTAAATATTATTGGCTCTTCCCAAATAACATGGATCATGATAAGTAACTTTTTGACCTTCTAAATTCTTGTTGACCTTTATTTTTTTTGATTTTAATAATTCAAAAATATATTCGCTATGATGCTGCACCTTATATTTACCTCCTAGTGAAGGATATTCGTTCTTAAAAGTATTGTAAGCATGAGGACAAGTAGTTACAATATGTTTCACATTATAACTATTTAAAACTTCAATATTCATCATAGCCTGCATCTGAAACAAAAACTCATTACCTGCTCTTTTAGCGGCATCACCAGTACTTGTTTCTTCAGTTCCTAGAACTCCAAAATTAATTCCTGCTTTATTTAAAATTTTTACAAAAGCTTTAGTTATTTTTTTTGCTCTATCATCAAAACTACCTGCTGAACCAACCCAATATAAGATATCTGGTTTTTTTCCCTCAGCAAGAAATTCAGCCATTGTTCTAACACTTATATTATTCATATTTATGATTTAAAAACTTCAATTGACGCATCTTTTCTTACCAAATCAGTAAACTTACCGTCAAATCTCGTTGCTCTAACTATATGATTATCAACCCAATGGTAGTTACCTCCTCTTGGCTTACCCATAAGAAGTCCATGATATTTAAAGCCGTTTTGATTTAACCAATTTTCTGTTACAATTCTCTGTTCTTCTAATCTTGATGTAAAAAACGTAATATAGTGCCCCTCATCATACCACTTATTTAATGTTTTTAAAGCATCTGGATAAAGATTTGCAGTTGCCATTCTCTCAGGCTCTTCGTTTGGGATATCATCACAAATAGTTCCATCAATATCTATTAAATAGTTTTTCACATCTTTTGGCAAAACAGGTGATATTGATTCACCGTTAACTTTCTTGTCTATTAACTTTATCTTATTCATCTTTCCAGTTTAATCTATCTGCTGCGGAAAATTGCCAAGGTGCACCATTATTTTCAATATTTGTAAACATCATATTTAATTCAGTTGGTGCCTTCGATTCCTCCATAACTAAATATCTTCTCATATCTAATATAATTGACAATGGATCAAGTTCTATTGGACAAGAATCTGTACATGCATTACATGACGTACATGCCCACAACTCTTCAGTTTTAATATAATCATTAATAAGTGTCTTATTGTCCTTTATTCCTTTTCTTTTATTGTATCCTATTTCAGTTATTCTTGCTCTTGTATCCATCATTATTTTCCTTGGAGATAACATTTTTCCTGTTTGATTAGCTGGACACACAGAAGTACATCTTCCACATTCAGTACAGCTGTAGGAGTTTAATAACTGTACCCAATTTAAATCAGTAGCATCTTTTGCCCCAAAAATTTCTACGGGTGTTTCTGTAGTAGCTGCTGGATTAGCAAAAGGATCTGCATTAGGATCTAACATGAGTTTAACTTCTTTTGTAACAGAATCCAAATTATCCATTTTTCCTAAAGGAGATAATTTCGCATAATATGTACTAGGGAACGCAAAGAAAATATGCAAATGTTTAGAAATAACAATATAGTTCATAAAAAGTAAAATACCAACTATATGAAACCACCAACAAAACCTTTCAATGATATACAATGTAGAAACATCATAATTTGAAAGTACCGGAACAATAAAATTACTTATAGGAAAAGATCCTGCCTTTATGTATTTAGTTTCACTAGATTGCAAAAGGCAATCAGCTGCATTCATGGTCAAAAATGCGATCATTAAAAGTACCTCAAAAATTAAAATAAGATTAGCATCAGATCTTGGCCACTTTGTCATTTCTTTACTCCAAAAACGTTTTATTTTAACTACATTTCGTCTAGTCCAAAAAATCACACAAGCGAAAAGAACTAAAAATGCAAGAATTTCAAATGTAGCTATTAAAAAATTATAAATTGATATAGGAATTATTGTTGCTAAATATCGATGTGTTCCAAAAATTCCATCAATAATAATTTCTATAATTTCTATATTAATTATAACAAAACCAACATAAATCAAAATATGTAATATGCCAGCAATAGGTCTCCTTGTCATTTTTGATTGCCCAAGAGCAACTCTAATCATATTTTTCCACCTATTAGCTTTTTGACCCGAACGATTTATATCATTTCCTAAATTTATATTGTAAATAATTTTTCTAAGATTAACAATAAACAAAGTTGTGAATGATAAAAAAACTAAAAGAAAAATAATATTTGACAAACTCATATTATTTATTATTTGACCTTTTTATCAAAGAAAAATTAATATATCTTTTAGGATTGTCTTTAATATCTTTTATTAGTTCGGATAGCTCCTTTGTTGTTTTCTCTAAATTATGGTATAATTTATCGTCGTGAACTAATAAACCAGCACTACCTTCTTTACTATTAATCTGTGTCATTAAAAGATTAAAATTATTTATTAACGAAGTTAAATTAGAATTTGATAATGAATCAGAAATTAAAGATATATTAGAAAAAATATTATTAACATTTGAGTTGCTTTCTTCAATGTTATTTAATATACTCTCTAAATTAAAAATTATATTAGAAATTTTTTCTTCATTATCATCAATTATTCCATCTACTTTTTTCATGCTACTTGACATCAAAGAAAAAGTTTCTCCTAGACTTTCTATACTTTTTGATAAATCTTTTCTTGCATCCTTGTTCAAAACTGCTGTTATAATCATCATTACAGAATCAATAGATACTATCAATTCCTCTGCTTTTCTTTTAAATGGTAATATCTGAGCATTAACTTCTTCTTGCAAAGAACTTTCAAGACTTGAATTTAAAGTATCACCAGAAATTGCATTAATTGGATTATCAGAAAAAATTAACCTCACTCCTTTTGTTCCCATTAAATCTTGGTTAACTATTTTTAATATAGATTCTTTAGGAATAACTAACTCTCTTTCAATATTAACAGTAACTAATAAATTATTATTTTTTTTAGTTAATAAGTCGATATTAGTAACAGATCCAACTTTGTAGCCACTAACAGAAACAGGAGCACCTATTTGCAAACCATCAATGTTTTGGTATAATGCATAGAGAGTAATATTGTTTTTAAAAATATTTGTACCCTTAAGATAGCTTACTCCTAAAATTAAAATAAAAACAACAACTATTGAAACAATACCAATTTTTATTTCTCTGTTCATATTAATTATTTTGTTTTTGCAAATTTAATGCATCTTTTGTAGATATCCTCTTTCCGTTATAAAAAGCTACAATAAAAGCATCTTTAAATCCATTGTTTATTAAATTAGTTTTTATCTCATTAATGACACTTTTATCCATGCTAGCACCTACATAATACTTGTATATGCCATTAACTATTTTTTCTTCTACTTTTATGTCTTCAAACTTTCTATCATTAAGAATTGAAATTAAATTAGTTGCAATTTGAACCTTATAAATAACCTTATTATGGTTCAAATTATTTTCAATTTTATTATTTATATTATTACTATCAATTAAATTATTTTCTGTAGAAGAACTTTCCAAACTAAGTTTGTAATTTTTAACTGCTTCAAAAATAGATAACGCTATTTGATTTTGACCTTTTTCAGTTTGTAAATAATCTTCTTCTTTAGGATTGGTTAAAAACCCACATTCTACTAAAATAGAAGGCATGTTAGTTCGACTTATAACATAAAAAGGAGCTTGTTTAATCCCCCTACTTTTTCTATTTGCTATATATGCAAACTGCTCTTCAACAAATTCTGCCAATTGAAGACTCTGATCAAGATATGTATTTTGCATTAATGAAAAAACTATATAGCTTTCAGCTGATTTAGGATCAAAACCATCATATTTTTGTTTATAGTTATCCTCAAGATATATAGCTGCATTTTCACGCATTGCAACATCTAAATTTGCTTTTAATTTACTCATACCCATAACAAAAACACTTGCCCCATATGCTTTGGAATTAGTAAAACCATCACAATGAATAGAAACAAAAATATCTGCATTAGATTTATTAGCAATACGAGTTCTTTCGTTTAATTCTAAAAAAACATCATTTTTTCTAGTATATATGACTTTTGTTTCAGGAAAACTATTAGAAATATAATCCCCTAATTTTAATGAAACTGATAATGCAATATCTTTTTCATACTTGGTATATCGTTTGGTACCCATTGTACCCGGATCTTTACCACCATGACCTGGATCAATAACAATAGTTCGTAATTTGTTACTATTCAATTCATTTGAATAAAAATCAAAAGAAATAAACATAAAGATTATCAATAAAATAATATATCTTACGTTTACATTAGATAAATATAAAAAAGCTAATTTTGACACAATATTTCTACTGTTTCATTTGACACAAATATACTATTAAGATTGAATTTACAAGCTCATAAATTATTTATATACATTTTCTTATTAACAGGATTATTTAATAATTTATACTCCAATGCAATAGATAGTAGTCAGGTTGAAAATGATAATATTTTTCTTGATTCAGAAATTGAAAAATATGCAGAAGATTCTATTGATATTGATATTGATGGAAGAAAAGTTCACTTATATGGAAACTCAAAAATTACTTACAAAAATACAACTATAACTGCGGCATATATTTTAATTAATTGGGTAGAAAACACAATTTTTGCAACATCAATGAAAGATTCTACAAATAAAGATATTGGATATCCAATATTAACAGAAAACAAGAGTAGTTTTAAGGCCAAAGAAATAACTTATAATTTTAAATCAAAAAAATGTTATGTTAAACAAATTTCTACTAAAGAAGGTGATGGCTATATACTTGGTAAAATTGTTAAGAAAATGGAAGATGACATACTATATTTTAAAAAAGGAGACTACACGACTTGTGATGCTGAAAAACCACATTATTCAATAAGATCAAATAAAATTAAAGTTATTCCTGGTGAAAAAATAATTACTGGGCCTGCGTATTTAACTTTTTTTAATATTCCTACTCCTTTAATTTTTCCATTTGGTTATTTCCCTAATAATACAAATCAAAGTTCTGGAATAATCATTCCTTCATATGGAGAATCACAAGAACTTGGTTTTTTTTTAAAAAACGGTGGATATTACTTACCAATAAACAAAAAAGCAGATCTAACATTTAAAGGAGATGTATATTCAAAAGGGAGCTGGAACGTAAAATCTATTTTAAATTATAAAAAAAGATATAAATATAACGGATCTTTAAATTTAAGTTTTGCTAATATGACTAATAGTGAAAAGGGATTTCCAAATTATAATTTAAAAAGAGACTTTTTCATAAGATGGAAACATAACCAAGACGCAAAGACAAATCCTAATTTACAAATTTCAGCAAACGTTAATGCAGGTACAAGCACCTTTCATAGAAATAATTTGTCTAATACAAATGATTATTTAAGCAATACTTTCCAGTCAAATATTAGTTTAAGAAAAAAATGGACTAATTCACCATTTAGTCTTTCGTCTAACATAAGACATAATCAAAATACTCAAAGTAAAATAATAAATCTTTCATTACCTGAAATATCATTAAATATGAATAGAATTTTCCCTTTCAAAAATGAAATTTCTAAAGATAGATGGTATGAAAAAGTTGGGTTAAGATATTCTATGAATGCGAAAAATGATATTTCAATTGTAGATTCATTATTGTTTACCAAAAACGCTCTATCCAAATTTAGAAATGGAATAAAACATACAATTCCGATTAACACATCATTAAAAGTATTTAATTATTTAACATTAAATCCTAGTTTAAATTTTACTGAAAGATGGTATTTTTCACAGATAAACAAAAATTGGGATGGTAATGATATTATAACTGATACAATTAGAACTTTTACTAGAGCTCATGAATACAAATTATCATCTAGTCTGAGTACCAAAATTTATGGATTAGTACAATTTAAAAAAGGTAAAATAAAAGCAATAAGACATGTTTTAACTCCAAATATATCATTTAGCTACAAACCTGACTTTTCTAAAGAAAAATTTAATTATTATAAGCAAGTGCAAATTAACAATGATGGTGATAAAATTTTATATTCAATAATGGAAAATGGAATTTATGGATCTCCCTCAAGAGGTGAAACCGGAAATATTAGCTTGAATATTAATAATGTTTTTGAAATGAAGGTAAATAGCAAAAATGACACAAGTCAATCTGAAAAAAAAATTAAAATACTAGAAAGTTTAAATGTTTCAACATCATACAATTTACTTAAAGACTCTCTAAATTTGAGTAATATTAATTTAAATGCAAGAACAAGAATTTTAAAAGTCTTAGACATTAACTTTTCTAGCACCTATGATCCATACATTTCAAATAAATCAAAAAATAATAACCTAAATGTCTTAGAAATTAATAAAAATAATAGACTAGCAAGATTAAAAACATTAAATACTAGTATTGGCTTAAATATAAATGATAAAAGTTTTAACACAAAAAATAATGATGAAAGTAGAAGTTTCATTGAAATTCCTTGGGACTTAAGATTAAACTATAACTTAACATATAACAAAGGCTATAATTCCGCAGAATTTGCAGATACAATACAAAGCTTAAATTTTTCAGGAAATATTAAAATATCAGATAAATGGAAATTAGGATTTAGATCTGGATATGACTTTGACTCCAAAGATTTAACATATACTTCTATAGATATTTATAGAGATTTACATTGCTGGGAATTGATGTTTAACTATATACCTTTTGGGTTTCAAAGAAGTTACACATTAACCATTCAAGTAAAAGCACCATCTCTTCGGGACTTAAAATATGAAAGAAAAAGAGATTGGTTTAGTCCTGACTATAACTAAACCAATTTTTCAGCATTAATAGACCATAGTCTGTCATGATTGATTCAGGATGAAATTGCAAACCCATAATATTGTATTTTACATGCTCAATAGACATGATTAAATTATCAGAGTTTATAGACGTAACTTTAATTGATTGGGGTAAATTTTGATTTGATACAAACCATGAATGATAATGACCAATTTTAATTTTGTTAGGAATATTATTAAAAATAAAAGAATTACTAGTTATATTTAATTTGCTTGTTACACCATGCTTAACTTCTTTTAAATTAGCTAAACTACATCCAAAATACTCAGCAATAGCTTGATGACCTAAACAAATTCCTAAAATTGATTTGTGTTCTTTATATAAATCAAGTATTTTAAACATTATTTTATGCTCAGAAGGAAGACCTGGTCCAGGAGAAAAAATAATTTTATCATATTCATCAATATCCTGAATTGATATTGAACTTGCTCTAAAAACATCAACATTTTTTGCAAACCTCTCTACATAATGATATAAGTTATATGTAAAAGAATCTTTATTATCAATTATTAATACTTTCAATTATATTTCAGGTTTTTGAAAAAATTGCTTTATTTTTTGTAATGGCTTTTTGATTCTAATAAAATATGGTTTATTAAGTTGATTTTTAGTCCAAGCCAACCCATCTTCTTTATTAGCTCTTAATCTATCAATAATACTTGCATTACTAGCTCCTCCTACTCTCATTTTAACAAGAATCATAGGGATATACTTTGCAGAAATATTAAATTTATACAATAGTCTAATAATCATATCATAATCAGCTGCCATATGTAATGAAGTATTATATAAACCAAATTTTTTGTAGATAGACGATTTTACAAAAAAAGTAGGATGAGGCAACATCCATCCATTTTTTAATTTTTTAGTTGTATAGGGTCCAGATTGCCAATATCTTTTAATTTTTGAAGTATTTTGTGCATTAACGTATACAAGATCACCATATACAGCTTCGCATTTATTCATATTAAATGTTTTGATTACATTACTTAATATATATGAATTGGGATAAAAATCATCTGAATTTAGTATGCCTATAACATCTCCTGTTGCAAGCTTAATTCCTTTATTCATTGCATCATAAATACCTTTATCATTTTCAGAGATATGAACATCAACATTCTCTTTAAATTCACTAACTATAAGGTTTGTTTCATCAGTTGAATTTCCGTCAATTACTATATATTCTACATTTTTGTAATCTTGCTTAATTATACTACTAATTGTATCTCTAATAGTTTTTGCGCTATTAAAAGCTACTGTTATTATAGATATTTTTAAATTATCCTTCATTATTAATATGATTTATAAACAAATTTGCTATTTCATTAATATCATATTTCTCTGAATATGCAATACAATCAGTTGGTGAAAAATCTTTTGATAATGCATGAAATAATCCATTACTAAATAAATCAACTTTATTTGAAACAAAAATACCACATTTCTGCTGATTAATATTAGCCCAAATAGTTTTGTCTGAAACAACTACAGGAGTTCCAGATGCTAAAGATTCTAAAACAACCATACCAAAACTTTCAACATGAGAACAAAGTGCAAAAACACTACAACTTGTTAAGACTTCTTTTTTCTCTACTTCATTTAGTTGACCAATTAAAAAAACTGAATTTTCTAACCTCAACTTTTTAATTAAACTAAAAAGTTCAGTTTTATATTTATCACCAGATCCAGCAATAATTAATTTACTATTTGGCTTTTGCTTTAGTAATAAAGAAAACGATATAATCAAGTTATCATAACCTTTAATTTTATGCAATCTTCCCATTGAAAAAATTACATCAGAAACATTTTCAAAATTTTTATTAACGTACTTATTTATAAGTTTATGATAACTTATTTTTTTGGTATTTTTAAAAGACGCTGTATCAATTCCATCAGGTAATTCAAAATTTTTGGCATTGGGAAACTGATTCATAATATCAGCAATTTCTATTTTTGAGCATCCGTGCCAAGTTACAGTATTAGCAAAAGGTTTAACAAAAAAAATAATCCATAATTTCTTTAGAAGTTTAGATAAATAACCTTTCCACTTTAATCCCCAAGGAGACAAACTTGCTCTAGGACATATTATTGTTTTTTTATTAAAAATCCAAGAAAAAAGCAGAGCAAGTGGAACTGTGTAATGAAAAATATATTGAATGTAAATAATATCTGAATTCTTAATATCTCTCCATAAATTTAAAATTAATGAAAGTGATAAATAATAAGTTATTTGTTCTTTATAATATTTGACAAAAAAATTATCTTCTAATTTAATAAACTTATTTACCTTAACTTTAAGACTTTTACCACAGTTAGCATTTGTAGTCGACACATATACCTTAAAACCTAATTTTGCTAATTTTTTACATAATTCATATGTTGAAAAAATAGGAC
>Ga0066845_10000565_pt1 | contig 11582 bp, 10 predicted proteins | sample ETNtaG_31_FD_65488 | JGI IMG/M metagenome (GOLD analysis project Ga0066845, IMG submission 65488) | Marine microbial and viral communities from oxygen minimum zone, Eastern Pacific Ocean - ETNP201310SV78 | ecosystem: Environmental > Aquatic > Marine > Oceanic | place: Pacific Ocean: Eastern...
GGTACAACAACTTGTACAATAGTACCTAATGGAACAAACAAAATAATGGGTAGTAATACTACTATGACGCTTGATACAGCATCAGCAAGTTTTGAATTAATATATTCAGGAACAGCCCAAGGATGGGTAATAATAGGACAATAATATGAGTAACTTTACAGATTTTTTTTCAGCAGGTGGAGCTTCAGGACAAGGTAAAACTGTAACCGTAGGGGATTACAGCTATCCAGGAGCAACAAAAATATCAGACTGCGAGATTTATAGGGTTTCAACTTCTTCAACCTCTACTGCTCAAGCATATGTAGAAGCAAGTGCTATTCAAAGTGCAAGTCATCCAGAAGTTTATAATGGGTGGGATAATTCAAGCGGCTTTAATACTGTTGCGAATATTACTTCCGCTTCAAACGGAGGAGCATTATACGGAGTACTTGCGTACAAACACAGTACTGGTTATCCAGCTGGCCAACATACTAACAGGCAGGTGGTAATGAAAATTACTTTAGATGGGACTGCAACAACATTTACATCTAGGCAAAGCACTTCTGGTTCATATGAATTTTCTTGGCTTGAGGGTATTGGAGAAACAAATATAATACATCAAGGCCCCACTGGCGGTAGAGGAACATCAATAATACCAGCTCATTTTGGGCCTACAGAAACAAATATGACTCCAGACGCTTGGGGTTGGGATTCTGGAACTTCTAGCTGGTATAAAGAACATGGTACTAGCTCCTCGTATCTTAATGAGTTAGTATTCCAAACTAATGAAAGTTTTAATAGAGGATGTAGATATTTACATTTTGAAAATACATGTAAAGTAGAAATTAAAACAGGGAGTGGTAGTTCTAGTCATACAAATACAAGAGCTTGGATTAAATTATTTTAATATGGCATTAACTAAATTAGATAAAAACCTTTTAGGATTCAGTGACGATACTGATTTTGTAAAATTACCTTCAGGTACAACAGCTCAGAGACCAGGTTCTCCAGCTGCTGGCCAATTTAGGTTTAATACAACAATAGGAGATGCAGAGGTATATGATGGAACAGCTTGGCAAAGAATGGGTATTGCACCGCCTACATTTTCATCAGTTGACTATCCAGGAGACGATACAGCTTTGGATCCTGCGGGAAATCAATCTCTTATAATTAATGGGGGTACATTTAATACTGGAATAACAGTTACAATAGGAGGAACTACACCATCAAGTATAACAAGGAATTCAGCATCGCAATTAACTGTAACTACTCCGGCTAAATCAGCAGGCACATATAATTTGGTTCTTACTAATACTGATGGAGGAACTGCTACAGCTTCAAATGCCATTTCATATAATGGCATTCCTGCGTTTTCAAATGCAGCGGGTACTTTAGGGACCTTTGAATCTGGAGCTACGGTAAGTGTTTCAGCCGCAGCTACAGAGCCAGACGGAGGGGCTATAGGATACACAATAACATCAGGGGCATTGCCTACGGGGTTAAGTATAAATGCTTCTACAGGTGCAATTACTGGAACAGCAGGTTCTGTTTCATCTAATACTACAAGTAACTTTACGGTAACAGCCACAGATAATGAAAATCAATCTGCAGCGAGAGCTTATAGTATAACAATAACAAACCCCCAGCCTTCTGATAATTTCGGAGCATTACTTTGGACAGGTAATAATTCAAATAGTAGATCTGTAACTGGGCTTGGATTTAAACCTGATTTAGTATGGATAAAAAGAAGAGGTAGTAGTGCGGAATCGCATGCTTTGTATGATAGCTCAAGGGGAGCTAATAAACAATTATCTCCTGATTCGGGTGGAGCAGAAGCAACAAATAGCGGTAGTTATCTAGGATTATCTTCTTTTGATAACGATGGATTTAATTTAGGTAATAACGGAGGTACTAATAGAAGCCCACATACTTATGTTGGTTGGTGCTGGAAAGCGAACGGAGGAACTACAAGCAGCAATTCTGATGGAACAATTACAACTACAGTACAAACAAATAATACTATAGGATTTTCAATAATTACATTTACAGGTAATGGTACAGCAGGCGCTACGGTGGGGCATGGGTTAGGGGCGGTCCCACATATGTTTATATTCAAAAAACGTAGTTCAGGAAGTACAAACTGGAGAACATATCACAAAGACATGGTTGCTTCAAACCCTCAGAACTATAACATGGAAATAAATGGTAATACATACGCAGAAGATAGAACTGAATGGAATGACACGGCACCAACATCTACGGTAATTAGTGTTAGTTCTCATGATTCTGTAAATGAAAGTGGTTCCAACTATGTTTGTTATGCTTTTACAAGTAAAACAGGTTTTTCAAAATTTGGATATTATACTGGTAATGGGAACAGCTATGGTCCAATTGTGAACACAGGTTTTGAACCTGCTTTTTTAATGATTAAAAGATCTGATAGCGCTGACAATTGGTATATAGTAGATAATGTAAGAAGCACAACAAATAAAAGGCAAGCTGCTTTATTCGCTAATTTATCTGATAATGAATATTCAACTTACGCGGCAAAAACAGATTTTTTTAGTAATGGATTTCAAATTGTAAGTACAGATAATTCCACAAATGCTAATAATGGAAGATTTGTATATATGGCATTTGCAGCAGATGCGGATACAACAACTCCTACTTTAGCGGATAGTTTTGGAACTATAAATTATCAGGGTGACGGTAATAGTTCTAGGGTTATTACAGGATTAGATTTTAAACCTAATTTAATTTGGAATAAGCAGCACAACGGTACTACAAATCATGTTTTAACAGATAATGTTACAGGTATAGATAGATACTTAACACCTAGTACTAATGCTGAAGCAGTTGCAAGTACGTATTATGCTTCATTTAATTCAAATGGGTGGACAATGGGTAATAACCATTTAAATGCGAATAGTAATGAGTCTTTTATTAACTGGTGCTTCAAAGCAAACGGGAATGAGCCAACTATTAATACAGAGGGGACTTATACATCGATAGTTAGTGCTAATCAAAATGCTGGGTTTAGTATAGTTAGATACGCAGGAACCTCATCAGCAGGTACCGTGGGACATGGGTTAGGAGCAGCCCCAGAGGTTGTAATTGTTAAAAGGGTAAATGGAGGTTCAGGATTTAATTGGGTTATAGGTCATACAGGTATGAGTTGGACTGGAAACGAAACAATGACTTTAGATAATAATGGAGGACCCTCAACTTGGAATTATTTTAACGCAACAGCTCCAACGTCAACTGTATTTAGTTTAGGAGCAGGAGCTAATACAAGTAGTGTAAGAGCCGATGGGGGAGAATATATTGCGTATTGTTTTAGATCAATATCAGGATTTAGTAAATTTGGATCTTATACATCAAATGCAGGCACAAAAATTACAACAGGATTTGAACCAGACTTTATGATTTTTAAATATAAAACAGGTGGAGACTGGTATTTACAAGATATGACGCATTATGACGGAAGTACAACAGGAAGTAATGGCGGTAAATTACTTAAAAAATATTTTGTAGGAAACACTAGTGCCGCAGGAACTGATGTTTCAACAGGTGGTGTAGAAGTTATGTCAGACGGTTTTTATCCAACTAACTGGTTTAATACATCAAATGGAACAATATATTTCGCTTGGAAACAAAATTAATAAATAAACAAAAATGGCAATAACAAAAGTAACAGCAAACGTATTAGCAGATAATTCTGTATCAGCAGCTAAAATAGCAAATGACGCGGTAGGATTTGAAAAGGTAGATGCAGAATTTACTACTTCAAGTGCTTTAAGTGCAGGTGCAACAGTCGCAGTAGATTTCGATGCAGCTCAAGTATTTACTTTAACACCTAATGCAAATACAACATTTAATATTACGAATCCTAAAATAGGTGTAACTAAAACAATGATAGTAACAGGAGCAGGGAGTAGTTATACAGCAGATACATGGACAGTAGGAGGCGCATCAGGTACATTTAATAAATTAACAGGTACATACGATGATACAGGTTCTAAAAAGAATTTTTATCAAATTACATGTGTAAGTGCTACTGAATTTTGGTATAGTATTTCACAAATAGCAACATAATATGTTTGGACAAGCAATTAATTCGGGTGCTGTGGCACCTAAGGGTATATCAGATGTTGACGCAGACTTCTTAGTAGTAGCTGGGGGAGCATCAGGTGGTGGATCTCTAGGTGGTGGAGGTGGAGCCGGAGGTTTACGCACCTCTTATGGTTCTACGTCTGGAGGGGGAGCTAGTAATGAATCTAAAATAGGATTAGTTGCAGGAACATCTTATATTGTAACAGTTGGAGCGGGTGGAGCAATCCCCCCAAGAGGTAATTCTTTTAGAGGGTTAGATGGTGGAGTTTCAAGTATTGTTGGTGGAAGTACAAGTGTGTCTACCACAGGTGGTGGAGGAGGAGGATCATTTTTAAACCAGATAACGCACGCTAATATGGGTGCGGATACAGGTGATGGAAGAGCAGGAGGTTCAGGTGGTGGTGCGGGATATAATAATAAAGCAAATTCACCTACAGATTATGCTGGAGCAGGTGGAACTGGTACTTCAAATCAAGGTTATGCAGGTGGTGCATCCCCTGCTACAAGCCAAAATCATTATTACGGTCCCGGTGGTGGTGGTGGTGCTACTGCAGCAGGACAAAATGGGCCAAATGGCAATAGACAAGGTGGTACAGGTGGTGCAGGATTAGCAGTATCAATTACAGGAAGCTCAGTAAGCTATGCTGGAGGTGGTGGTGGTGGTTCTGAAAACAATGTTAACTCCGCTGGTGGTGCTGGAGGAGGTGGAGCTGGAGGAGGTGGATCTAGTAGTTCTAATGGTTATAGTGGTACAGCAGGTACAACAAACACTGGTGGTGGTGGTGGTGGACAATCAAATTCACCTAATAATCATAGAGCTGGAGCCGGAGGTTCAGGGGTAGTTATATTAAGAATACCTACTGCACAATATAGTGGTGTAGTAAATGGAGCACCTACAGTAACAACAAGCGGAGACGATACAATATTAAAATTTACAGGTACAGGAGCTTATCATCACGCTGAAGATCCTACAGCAGGAGCAGAGTTTTTATGTGTTGCAGGTGGAGGATCAGGAGGATCAGCTAATGGAGGTGGCGGTGGCGCCGGTGGATTAAGAACATCATATGGTAACTCATCAGGTGGAGGCGCAGACGAAGAAGCAGGTATAAACTTATTAGCAGGAACATATACAATTACAGTAGGAGCTGGAGGAGCAGGAAAATCTAACAATAGTGGTACTGGTAATGATGGTGCAAACTCATCAATAGTAGGCCCTGCATTATCTATCATATCCACAGGAGGTGGTGGTGGTGCTGGAAATGAAAGCGCATTACCAAACTTTCAAGGTAGGAATGGAGGCTCAGGCGGTGGAGGAAGATATACTGGTTCAGGCTCAAATTATGGTGAAACAGGAACAACAGGTGGACAACCTGTAGTAGGACAGGGATATAAAGGTGGTGATGCTTTTTATACATCAGGAGCTCCTTATGGAGGTGGTGGTGGTGGAGGAGCATCAGCAGTTGGTGCAAATTCAGTATCAGGAGGAACAGGTGGTGCTGGAGGTAATGGTTTAGCGGTAAGTATAACAGGTTCATCAGTTACATATGCTGGTGGAGGAGGTGGTGGTGCTGAATCAGGAGCTACGCCATCAGGAGGAACAGGTGGAGGATCTAACGGTGCAGTTGGATGTCCTGCTAGTTCATCAAATGCAACAGCAAACACCGGAGGAGGCTCAGGTGGTAGTGGTGGATGTGGTGCTTCGGATAGTGGTAATGGTGGTAGTGGAATTGTAATATTAAGAATGAATACATCAGACTATAGCGGAACAGTTTCAGGTTCACCAACAGTAACAACATCAGGTTCACAAACAATAATAAAATACACAGGAAGTGGTACTTATGTACACAGTTAAAAATTAAATTATGGCACATTTTGCAGAAATAAACGATGAAAATATAGTAACAAGAGTTTTAGTTGTTAATAATAATGAATTATTAGACGATGAAGGAAACGAAGTAGAACAAAAAGGTATTGATTTTTTAAATACACTATTTGGGCATACTAATTGGGTTCAAACATCGTATAACGGAAATATAAGATACAATTATGCTGGGATAGGTTTTACATATGACGCGGACAATGATGCTTTTTATTCTCCTCAACCTTTTGATAGTTGGTCACTAAATAGTGATTTTATATGGGAAGCTCCTATACCGTACCCAGAAGGGGATGATTTATATGTATGGGACGAAGATAGTCAAACATGGATCAAAAATAATTAATAAATGGCACAAACAAGATTAAAATCAGGTAACCTTCACATGATAGGAGGAGACAATGGAAGCTCAGGTAATGTACTTAAATCAAAAGGTGATGGTACAATGGAGTGGGGACCAGCAACAACTCCACCTTCATTTTCATCTGTAGATTATCCTGGCGATGATACTGCATTAGATCCAGCTGGAGGTCAAAGTTTGGTTATAAACGGTGGCGGTTTTGTTGCGGGTATTAATATTAAAGTAGGAGGAACAAATGCATCTTCTGTAACTGTAAATAGTGTAACTCAAGTAACTATTGTAACTCCTGCAAAATCTGCTGGAACATATGCTTTAGAATTTACTAATACTGACGGTGGTAACGCTACCGCAAACAGCGCTGTCTCTTATAATGGTGTTCCTACTTTTACTCATAACGCAGGTAGTTTAGGAACTTTTACACAGGGCGCCACAGTGAGCGTATCTGTAGTTGCAACTGAACCTGATGGAGGCGCAATAACACATACTATAACATCAGGATCATTACCATCTGGTTTAAGTTTGAACGCAACAACAGGAGCTATAACCGGTACAGCGCCAGATGTAACCGCTTCAACAACTAGTAGCTTTACAATTACAGCAACAGATAATGAAAATCAATCTACGAGTAGAGCCTACTCTATACAGGTTAATCCAGTATTACCATCTGATGATTTTAATGTGCTTACTTATACTGGTAATGGAGGAACTCAAAATATTACAGGTCTTTCATTTCAACCTGATTTTGTTTGGATAAAAAGAAGAAATGGAGATGCTGAGCAACATTTAATACATCCAAATGTTGGTACAGGAGAATATTATAGACCTTCGTATAATTCAGCAGGAAGATTAGTGGCTTCAGATAAAATTACAGCATTAAATAACAATGGTTTTACCTTAGGTAGTTCTGGTTCAACAAATGGTAATAATGATACATTCGTAGCATATTGTTGGAAAGTAAATGGGGGAACAACAGTTTCAAATACAGATGGTACAACTACCAGTACTGTACAGGTAAATGCAGACAAAGGAATCTCAATGATTACTTATAGCGGGGCTGGAGCAGATCGTACAGTAGGGCATGGGCTTGGAAAAGTTCCAGAGTTATTTTTTATGATGGATAGATACAATGGAGGTGGATGGCGTATGTGGCACAAAGACTTAGATAACGCTGATAAATATTTAGAAATGGGTACCAGTGGCCAACAGAATTCTGGAAGTATTTGGTCAGGAGAAAAACCAACTTCGTCAATATTTCATTTAGGAAATGTTGCCCCTCCAAATGGTAGTGGTAGAGCACATGTTTGTTGGGCGTTTACTAGTATAGATAAACATTCTAAATTTAGTTCTTACATAGGAAATGGTAGTTCAGCAGGTCCTATTGTAAATTTAGGATTTAAACCTGCACTTTTAATAATTAGAAGAATTGATAGTGGAGATCATTTCTATATGTTTGATAATAAAAGAGAAATTGCAAATCCAAGAAATACGTCACTACGTATGAACAGTAGCGCTGCAGAAGGAAATATAACAGGGGATGGTGTACATTTTTTATCTAATGGTTTTCAGCTTGTAACAGCTGATGGTGCATTAAATGCAAATAATGGTAAATATATATATATGGCTTGGGCTGCAGATCCAGATGTAACAGCGCCTACTCTTGCAGATAGTTTTAATGCAAAAGCTTACACGGGTAATTCAGGCACAAATACTATTACAGGGGTTGGATTTAAACCTGATTTGGTTTGGCTTAAAGAAAGGTCAGGAACAGATAGGCATGTTTTAGTTGATATTTTAAGAGGAGAAGACAGCCAGCTTTCTTCAAATAGCACTGCCGCTGAAACAACTTATGGAAGTAATTTTGATGGTTTTAACGCAGATGGTTTTACTTTAGGTAGCGCAACTGAAACAAATGGTAATGGTGAAACTTATATTTCTTGGAACTGGAAAGCAAATGATGATGAACCTACAATAACTTTAGACGAAGCTGATATTAGTGCAAGAGCAGTATATACTTTTGAGTCAAATGCAAACGACGTAACAACAAATTACAATGCAACTGCTTCTGGAATTACGTATAGTTCGGGTAAATTTGGTAATGCGGCAACTTATTCAGGTACTAATGCTTCATCAGGTAGTAAAATATATGTATCTAATAGTGTTTATGGAAGTTCCACTTCTGTTTTTTCAGTTTCTTTATGGATTAAATGTACAAATACATCAGGTGAAATACCTATAGCTGGAAATGGTGGAACAATAGGAGGAACTCAAGGATATGCTTTATATTTAAATTCAGGGCACCTTGCTTTAACATTCCGAAGCTCAAATGGAAATCAAGACTTTTATTATGGGGATAGAATAAATGACAATGCTTGGCACCATTTAGTTCTTACTTTTAACAATGGAGAATACGCTTTATATAAAGATGGTATTGAACATATAGCAGGTACAACTACTAATTTTTTAAACAATACAACACCGTCATTTGACACATATTTTGGCAATAGGTGGAATAGAAATGAAAGCGGTGTTATAGCGGGGCAGATAGATCAAATTAGAATTTATGATGGCCCATTAACCGCAGCAAGTGTAACAGCTTTATATAATGAATCTACATCACAAAATAGCACATTAAATATCGGTACCAAAAAAATTACATCAATAAAATCAATAGTTAGTGCAAATACTAATGCAGGATTTAGTATTGTGAAATATGAAGGAACTGGAATTTCTACATCAAAAGTTGCTCATGGGTTAGGAGGAACACCTGAAATGATTATTCATAAAAGAATTGATGGTACTTCAGCATGGATTGTAAACCATCATAATTTAAGCAATGGATATGAAACATATTTGCAAACAACAGGAGCACAAACAAACAGCATGGGTAATGATGGTGGTATGCCAAACGGTACACAAAATGCTACAACACTAGGATTTCAAGCAGGAGCAAGTACTACTAATAATGTAAATACAGATGGAGCAGAATATATTGCTTATTGTTTTAGAGGTATATCAGGGTTTAGTAAGTTTGGAACTTACACTGGTAATGGAAGTGCAACAGGCCCAACTGTAACTACAGGATTTCAACCTAACTTTGTAATGTTAAAAGCAATAAGCAGAACAGGAAATTGGGTAATTTTTGATTCTGTAAGAGATACTGATACAGTAAAAGATAAAATTCTTTGGCCAAACCAAAATCTTGCTGAAGTAGATTTTAATGGTGCAAGAGCAATACAATTTTTAAGTAATGGCTTTCAGCTTAAGAGTGGAGGGAGTGATGATATAAATGACAATAATGAAACTTATATATATGCGGCATTCAAAATAAACTAAAACGCGTAATATATAAAAAATACAATTAAATCAAATTCAATAACTTATGAAATTAAAGAAAAAAGAGCTTGATAATTTAAAAGCTTTAGTAGAAAAAATGTCTACAAAACAAAACGAAATTGGGTTAAATACTATTAATGGTCATAAATTAGCTCATGCGTTTTCACAATTAGAAATAGAATTAAATACTATGAAAACTGGTTTAGAGGAAATATATGGCAAATGCAATATAAATGTTGAAACCGGCGAGATAGATAAAATTGAATCAAATGAAACTAATAAGAAAGATTAGTATAGGAAGAGACTATAAAGATAATGCAATGCACTATCAAATTGGTCAAGAAGTTTATGGTAACCATGTAATCACGAATATATTAGAAAAAGATACAGATTACGAAATATATATTAAAAAGAATAAAGAAGTATTACTTTGGAAATCTTTTAATAAAAACATGGGGATAAGTGTAGAGTATAATTTAGATTATGAATAACCCATACGCTTTAATAATACAACCAAAAGAAAACCGCTATAAAAACACCAAAAAAGTATCCGATAAAAACTTAATCCTAAACACGTCAATTAGTGACCATAGGTATGTAAGTAAAGAAGCTATAGTAAAAGCTCTTCCAGGAGCGTTTAAAACACCTCTACGCGAGTCTGATGAAGTATTAGTGCATCACAATATATTCAGAAGGTTCTACGATGTAAGAGGAAATGAAAAAAATAGTGGTAATTATTTCAAAGAAGATATGTATTTTTGTTACTTGGATCAAGTGTACATGTATAAAAGAAATGATAATTGGATAGCAATGCCCGGATACTGTTTTGTAAATCCTATACAATCAGAAGATAAATGGGAAAACAAAGAAGAACCATTAAAAGGTATTGTAGTTTACACAGACGGCACAGATTTTGTAAAAGAAGGTGAGCTAATAGGTTTTACACCGTACTCAGAATTTGAGTTTATAGTTGGTGATAAAAGGTTATATAGAATAAAATTAAATGATATTTCAATAAAGTATGAACACAAAGGAACAGAAAAACTCTATAATACTAGCTGGTTATAAAGCTGTAAAAGAGTTAATCAAGGTCGCTGAAGAAGAAATTATAGTTGAAGACGCAGCAGATGAACTAGCAGCGGATAGATTAAAAAACGCAGCAGCTACAAAAAAATTAGCTATCTTCGATGCTTTTGAAATATTAAATAGGATTGAATCTGAAAAAGCAATGCTTGAAAATAAGCCTCAAGAAAAGAATGAAGCTTTTAAAGGATTTGCAGAAAAAAGATCTAAATAATGCCATATCAGCAGACATTATATAAAATTATTGAACCTATTAAGCGTACAACAATACATAGGTTAAATAAAAAGAAGTACTGGGAATATGGTTATAACAAAGAACACGATGTAGTTGTTATAAGTAAAACAGGTAAGATAGGGGATATATACGAAATACAAAACCTAAAAATTGCTTTGCCTCTTGCAGAAAACGTGTATAGCAAGCATGATAAATGGATTGCTACAGAGTACCCTAAAGAATTAAAAAATATAAAAACTATATTCGACTGGCAAACGTATCCAGAAGATTTTAAAAACAAGTGGCATGATTACATTGATAAAGAATTTACTAGAAGGGAAGAAGGTTACTGGTTCCGTAATAAAGGGGTTGACACTTATATCACTGGCTCTCATTACAATTACTTGCAATGGTCCAAAATTGATGTTGGGAACCCAGACTTTCGAGAAGCAAACAGATTATTCTTCATATTCTGGGAAGCTTGCAAGGCAGATAATAGATGCTACGGAATTTGCTACCTTAAGAATAGACGGTCTGGATTTAGCTTCATGTCGAGCAGCGAAACAGTTAATCAAGCTACAATCACTTCCGACGCTAGATTCGGAATCTTATCGAAGACTGGT
>Ga0066845_10000566_pt1 | contig 11578 bp, 15 predicted proteins | sample ETNtaG_31_FD_65488 | JGI IMG/M metagenome (GOLD analysis project Ga0066845, IMG submission 65488) | Marine microbial and viral communities from oxygen minimum zone, Eastern Pacific Ocean - ETNP201310SV78 | ecosystem: Environmental > Aquatic > Marine > Oceanic | place: Pacific Ocean: Eastern...
CTGCTGCACGAGTATCATATAATCCTGTACCACGAACAGCTTGTTCACCTAATTGTGACTGATAAGCTAAAGCACGATCTTGGGGTTCAGTAAGACTTGCGACTAACTGATTAGGATTAGATTGTGTATCCCTAAGTCTTGCTAGGTTAATATCAAGACCTTCTTCTAATTGAGGTCTAGCCCAATCTGGTATTCCTGATACTTGTGTTTGACTTTTTCCACCACCACTACCCATTTTCATTCTCCTTTATAATACCATGTGCTGAGTAGTAGGCCTCTGCACCGTATTTTAACTTTAATAGATTAACATAGTTTTCTGAATGTTCTATCATTCGAATAGAGTCTGCTCTCCATCGTGAACCACCATGATTTTTTACATGATTAATCATTGCATCGAATAATTTAGTTACAGTAAAAGGAGTTGCTGTATCTTTGTCTACAATACAATCCTTAACATCCATAGTACATATATTATTATAATAACTGTTATATGTAGAACCTAAAAGAAAACCTATAAGTTTATTATCTTTATACTCACCAATGGCAATATAATGTGGGTTGTTTTCTTTTTGTTTGGTTACAATTTTTAAGAAAAAAGAAATCCATGCGGTTTCGTTTCTTTCGTATCCACCGTATAGATTTTCTTTAGTTGACTTATTCATAAGCTGTATAGCTTCAAATACGTCATTGTCCTCTATAAGTTTTATCATTGTTGGTTTACCTTTGATTGTAAATCAGCAAAATTAGTAGACTCTCTAATATCTTTAATCAACTTTATATTTTGTTGTTCAATATCGTTGAGCAATCTAACCATTTCAAGTAATGTGAAGTCTAAGGCTGGTTGGTCTGTGATAGGAGGGTTTTGGATTGACATTATTTAACACCTCCTTTTAGAACACCTAGTTGCATACCAGATATATTCCACGCTTTTGTATTAGTGCCTGAATAACTACTACTAGTATCTGCAGCCGCATCATCAACTCTGTAGTTTAAGAAACGGCCTGTAATACGAACATCAGTTTTGTAAGAATCTGCAACAGTAAAATCATTTACAGTTAACTTATTTGCTTTAGAACCAGTTTGTGTATTATCTTCTGGTGTCGTTAAGTAAGCTAATTCTCCAGGATTATTAGTAGACCTTGCACGTATTTGTAAGGTTGCTCTTTGAGGTTCACCACCTACGGTTGCAATTGTACCACCATCAGCCCACAAAGCAATACTGCTTAATGTTTCTGTATCAAAGTTAGGAGAGATAGAAAGTTGTTCTCGCTCTGCATAGGATATGTATGGTGTACCACCAAAATCAAAACCTAGATCAGCCGATCTGATACGATTAAACAATGTACCAGATGTGTACCCACTTTCTGCAAAGATAGGAAATATTTTATTAGGGTTAGTTTGACCACTTGACCACGGTCTCACAATATCAAACGTAGTACTAATAGATGTTCCTGTAGTGCTTTGAGTTGGACTACTAGCTGCTACTAAGGTTCCTTCAGCTGCATTAGTTAACGCTGTTGTTGTTGGGGCAACACTAGCCGCCACTACTTGAGTAGCAGGACTAAACGCTGTAACATAGTTAGCTGTAGAACTAAACTGACTAGGACTAATTACAATACTTGTAGGTGCTGACGTACTATCAGGTGTTACAATCAATGCATTATTAGTACTAATTTCAGCAAGTGCTGCTAGTAACGCACTTTGCAAAGTAGCTACAGTACCATTTGGTTTAGCTAACTCTGTAGCATTTTGAGTTGCATCAGCATTATAGTACAAAGCAAGATAGGCTGAATCACTAGCTGCCCCTGAGTCACCATAAGTATCATCATTAGCTGCTGCAGTAAAGCTAGGATCAAGTAATCTCCCTGGTCCTTCACCATAATGCCTATCAAAAATTACACTACTACCACTTGTTGTATTAATTGTAATCGTAACTCTTGTCATTTTTGCATAAATAGGATCTACACCATCAGTAACTGCAATGTTTCCTGATACTGAATTAGCAATAAGGGGAGACACTAGTGTTCCTGTCCTTGTATCACCATTAACTACTGTGTAAGCAAATGCACCTGTAATAGCTTTTCTATCTACAGCTGTAAAAGTTAACACAGCATTAGAACGAGTTACAGTAAAATGAGTTGTATCTGTCCATGCTGCTTGCAAAGCTGTAGCTATTTGTATAGCAGTAACTTCAGCTGTGTTTTGAGTGCCTGGATTGTAAGCGGGGTAGGTGCTTGTGTTATCAAAGTTTATTGTAATCGGATTACCTAAAGGTGGTGTAAGAGTTACACGATCCGTTGTTGTGTGTGCGGCTACACCTGCTATTGTTTGAGCACCTGTAAAAGTACTATTACTAAAACCTGAAGGTAATGTCCCTGCACTTGTTACTGCAACACTAAAGTTATTAGATATTACACCTACTGTAGCAGAGGTTGCTGTTACAAGCCCTGTACCTGTAGTTGTAGACCATCCACTGTTGGCGTTTATAAGCCCACTGACAGCTGTTACAACTGTTGCCCTTGTCTGAGTACCACTAAGAACTGTAGAGCTTGTTGTAGAGTCTGGAAAGGTTACTGTGAGTACAGGCTGTGGTATGTTATTATTTACACCTGTAGTTACTACTGTGACTGAATCAGTAAGATTACCACCAAAAGTAGTTTCAGTATAAGCAGTACCACCATAACTAGTTGCGAATGCAATAGTCAAAGCACTGTGGTTTCCACCATTAACTGAAGTAAATCTTACGTTATTACCACTAGCTGCAACACCGTAAATAGCAGTAGCAGAACCATTAAAGACAGCAAGAGCAGACAACTTAGTAATGATATCATCTCTAATCGCTGTTTGAGCCGTAAGACCTTTTGCAAGAGTAATTGTCTCGTTGATTGCACCTTGCACCCCACTTACGGCAGGAGCCGTTATTGTCATTGAAATAGCAGGGCTAAGTGCTGCTGTAATACCATAAACACCAACACCTGTAACTGTAGAGTTAGGTGATATGTTAGTTGTCGATCCACTTCCTGAAACTGCAAAAGTAGAAGTACTAAATGCACGAGGTCCAGGAACATCTGAAGTTAGTGTAAGAACATTAGAAGATGCAGAAGCTGTAAAATCAGCAAGTGCATTGTTTGCGTTAATATAATCACGAATAGCGGCAACAAACTGTGTCATAGTAATTGTAGCGCCATCTGCATAACTTGTACCAAGTATAGCACTAGCAGGAAAACTAACATTACCAATAGTACTATCACCATTTATAACAGCACTAGCTCCACCATCAAGATGTGTAGTTTTATTTCTGTCATAAGTAAATGTAGAACTTGAAGGGTATGTAAGTGTGCTTGCAGCATTAACTGTATTTGGTCCAGTATCACCTGTAACTGAAAGATCTACTACTTCAAGTACATCAGTAGTAAAATTACTAAATGTACCAACGGCTACTGTTTTAGCAGCTTTAGTACCTGTTGTAACTCTTGGTGTAGCACCATTAATTGTTACTGCTTGAACTTCTTTTTTACCGCGATTAGTATATCCTGCATTACCGCTATTACCTGTTGCGGCAATTGTTGCAGTCGGTATACCACCACCCTTAATTGGACCCACATCTCCAGCTGCAACTGCATCAAGGTCTCTGATAGTCCACGTATTGTCTCTATAATTCCAGATAAGAGCTTCATCACATTCACCTCCAGTTGAGTTTAGTGTAGGATAACACACCCATATTTCTTCTTCTTGATGATTTTGAAGGGTAAACAGTTGACGTTCATGTATAGGGTTTAAGTTATTATAAAAGTATTGAGTAACTCTTTTACCAGATAATGATTGTATATTTCCTGGGTTTCCAGCAAATGTGTAAATGTCATTAGCCCCCACTACAAAGTGTTTACCGTCATATTCAACTACGGCTCCTGTAGTAAGACAACCATACTCATCGGTGTTAGGTGCAAACGATACAGGTGCTAAGGCATTACCAGTAAGACGCATAACGTGTATACTATCTGAACTATAAATATACATATTACCCTGTAGCGATTTCATCTCTTGAATAACATTAGTTTCTGACAAAGTAAATTCGTCAGCAGTACTAACACCAGCAGCAAAAGGATTCCAGTTATTAGGAACTGATCCAGGAACTGCTACATCTGATGATCTAACAACACCAGAAAGTCTACGGATAATAGTAGTTGGTGTAACAGAATCAACTTCAGTTAAATCACCTGCAACAAGCAAATCGCCAAACGATTGAACAATACCTGCTCGTACATTTACAGGGTTTCTAGATTTAATTGTAGCCGTAAGTGTATCATTAGCTGTTAGGTTTCCAATTACAATTACTGTTGTGTTAGTATTTGTATCGGTATATATTTGAAAGTTATTACCACTTACTGTAGGTATAGTTCCTGGCAATGCTCCAGGAACAAAGTTAGTCCCGTTAACTGTTCCAGAACCTGCAGGGCTACCTGCTTGTGCGGTTTTAACGTTTGTACCCGTAACTAAAATTTCGTTTGCAGTAAAATCTACCTTTTGACCAAGATCAAACACAGTACTATTACCAGCTAAATAAGTATCACTATGTACTGTTTGTTGTACATTATAGCTATCCCATCCAGGAAGCTCTGCTAAAGTAATATTATTTATATTAGTATTTCCTGGAGCATCTAATATATAATGGGGTTTATCAATTCCATTGTTAATAATAAAAGAAAATCCACCACTAAATAAAGTATGCTGCCAACCATGTGTTGTGAAAGCAAATCCATCAGTCATACTAGCAGGTGTAATATCTTTCTTTGTCCCTGTGTGATCTTGTATGTAAACCTTTTGGCCTACAGTAATACCAGCACGAACATAATCTACTACCCAAATATAATAACAACCATGTGGTGCTTTGTTAGGGTTTTCCCAAACTGCAAAGTATCTAACCTGACCAAACAATTCATTTGCGGGTACAAGATCTTCTACAATATTATTAAGCAATAGCTCTCCTGATATCTTACGAACTGCACCATCTTTAAATCTAACGTTACGTACATTTGTAAATACATTTGGTGCTAAAGCAACAGGAGGAGTATCAATGATAACCCCTTGAGATGCGATATCGGTAACAGAAATTGTTTCTTCTGCCATGTTACTCCTCCGTTAATTAATTACTAAGCGCACTCTTTCTGGCCTGTAAGCGGGTCGATGAAGCAAGCTTCAACCTTTCCCTCTTCTTCAACCATCTCCTCATTCGTGCCAGATACCTTCTCTTCCGTTTCCACGGTTTCGTTGAAGATACCAAATCGTTTTCCACTGATCCTGAACGTAGTGCATCCCTTCGCCCCGCCCTTCCAGGCATCAACATACACTTGTTTAAAATCCTCATATGACACATCTTCCCCCACATTACAAGTTTTAGAACATGCTGAGTCGATATAATGTTGAGACAACAGCAATACTGCTAAATGATCTTGAACTGAAATATCAGATGATGTCCTCCCTTCTACCCCTCTAGAGTACGCATAGTCTTCTACACGTTCAACACGGGGTCCTTCAAATGTCTGGATAGTACGATCATAGTAATGGCTGAATACAGGCTCTATGCCACCAGTGACATTATCTGCCACAAGGCTGATAGTACCAGTAGGAGCAATACTAGTGAGGTGGCTGTTGCGTATGCCATGTTCTCTAATCTCCTTCTTAACAGATGCAGGTAATGTACGTACAAAGTTAGACTTTAAATACTCTGGACGATACATAGGGAATGCACCTTTTTCTTTTGCTAACAAAGCAGATGCTTTATAACAATTGTCTCTTAAACAAGCAAAGACTTTTTCAGTCCAGTTAAGAAACTCAGGAGAAGCATAAGGGTATCCTAGAAGCTCACCAGCGTTAGCTAGTGCAGTAACACCTAGTCCCATACGTCTTTTATCTTTAGCCTCATCAGACTGTTCTTTAAGCGGGTATATAGTACGATCAATAATGTTATCCATTGCACGTACTACATGTGGGATGTCTTTCTTAAACTGTGTAAAATTAAATGTATAGTTACCAGCACTTTCATCAAGATACTTTACTAAATTAAAAGAACCTAACAAACATGCACCTTGCGGGGGCAACGGCTGCTCACCACATGGGTTAGTGGCTTCAATGGTCTCACAGTACCATAAGTTATTCATCTCTTGTATACGGTCAATAAACAGAACCCCAGGCTCTGCCCAATCCCAGGTCGAGTTCATTATCTCGTCCCATACCATTTGGGCTGATAAAGTGCCACGCACAACACCGTCAAACAAAAGATCGTACTCGGTATCGTTATCCAAAGCTTCCATAAAGGCATCTGTAATCCCAACGGAGATATTAAATCCGGTGAGTTTATCACTGTTACGTTTAGCGCGAATAAAGTCGAGTATGTCAGGATGGTCAACCCTAAGGACACCCATTTGTGCTCCTCTCCTGTGACCGCTAGAAGCAATTGTTTGGCACACTGCATCAAAGATCCCCATAAAAGAAACAGGACCAGAAGACTGAGAGTCGAGAGAATTAATATGATCGCCCCTTGGTCTGAGTCTACTAAAATCATACCCAATACCACCACCTTTACGCATAGTCTCTGCAGCTTCTGCAGCACGTTTCATTATAGACTTCATATTGTCATCAATAATACCACTAACAAAACAATTAAAAGCTGTAGTAATACGCCTACTCCCCATAGCATTTTGGACTCTACCTGCTGGTAGAAATCTCATATTTCCAAAGATGTCCTCTAGTTCTAATTGATGTTCAGGAGTATCATTAAGTGCTCCTGCCATGCGTTTTACTTTATCATCAAAGGACTCACCCTCTTGACGATACTTCATTGCATCAATCTCTTCAGAAATAGATGTGACTGGTCCAGCGTATTCTACATTTCTCATAATATTATTACCTCTTATTTGAATAGATTTTTCCTATAAGGGGTATATACTATTAAACTGCTCTCATCCTTTGTACAAGTCGATCAGCACGATTTGTTACTTGTTGATACCATTTACTATCAACCATTTCTACTGCAGCCCTGTGCCAATCACCAGAGTCTACAGCTGCTCTCATGCCTACAAACTTACTAAGCCGAGGCCTACCCATATTAAACATCATATTAGCAATAATTAATTGGACTTCTTCAGGCAAAAGTTCGAAGTTGGAATATAACTTCTTGCACTCCGATAACACCGTTTCGACATCTTTAGCGAAACACTCATTAACTCTATCTTCCGAGACTGGTGTGCCAACTTCTTGTCCATACTCAGGATCGCTGTCAAGAATAAGATGACCAATACCGTGTGTAGGGAGGCCAAGATGATCCAAGTAGATTTCATACTTACATCCCTCATCAGCCTTAAGTTCTTCTCTTAGTTTATCTATATTCATTTAGTTAGCCTCTTTTGTTTTTCATATGTCCTGAGTCCACCAATCCCCAACATGCCGCCTAGAACGGGCAACAACGTGCTCATATCAAATTCAGGTAGGGTAGGTAGTTGAGTTCCCGTTAAGGCTACTACAAAGAGCAGAACGGGCTGTAAAACAAAATGATATGCAAAAGCACTTGCACATACCCAACCAACTGCTGGTCTCCAGCCGCCCTTAAATATAGAGCCTGAAGCTGCCTCTGCTTTGTTTACTTCTATTTGAGCAAGTGCTAGTTCTTGGGCATGTTTTTCCCCCATCGTAGCAAGCTCATGGGCAATCCTTGCTTTTTCATCAGCGTCAGGAATAAACTTATCTAGTAGTCCTGTAACAGGGCCTATTAATGCAGATATCATGTTGCTACTCCTGGAGTTTTTATTTCGTGATGTACACATTTATATGCTTGAGGTACATGGTCTGGCATTTCATTTATTGCTTCACGCATTTCTACCGAGCGTGCTATGCATTGTTGTCTAGTCTCATACGGACCTCTGGTATCCTCTAACTCAAAACAGTTGCTTGGATTTGATGCCAAACAAACCAATACTAATACTTCAAACATTTTCTTCTCCTCATGTTGCCTTGGCTACTGATATTGCCATAGCTATAATTATTCCTATTACTGCAATTATACAACCAACAGCAATTAAGACTTGTTTTATTAAATCATCTCGTTCTTGTGCTTTTATTCTTTGTGCTCTTTTAATAGCTGCTATTCGTTCTTTTTCTTCTCTAAGTCTTTTAGCTCTTTCATCAACAATCGATTTCCATGTTCCAGGACCAAATCGCATATCAACCAATGAGGCGACTTCCTGGAGTTTTTCTGCTGCGATACGTGCATCTATGATTTCTGAAGCAACACCACCAATTCCTCCGAACTGATCAAGCCCTGATGCTTTTTTATTTCTTTGTTGTTGTACTTGTTTTTCGCCCTCAAACAGCTTATCTATATAGCCAGCTATCTCGCCAACATCATTGGCAGTATTGATCATACTTTTAATACCATCAACCGCGCCTTTAACTAGTGCTATACCTGCCATTGTTTCCGCGATCATTTTATTAACCTCACATTTTCATTAAGAGAGAGGATGCTAAACCAACGAATATAACCGTTGATCCCATTATCATTGCTTCAAGTCTCCACAATCTTTTGTCGAGACCTGATAGTTTATCTTCTACTGCTTTATAACGTACAGCACATTCTTTTTCGTGTGCTTCTAGCTCTATAGCAACTCGTAGTTCTGGTGAAACTTCTTGTGCCGTTTTCATTATGCAGCAATTTCCATTAAAGTCATTGATGATTGTGAATTATTACTAGACCAATTAACTGATAAATTGCCATTTCCACTATCTCCAGCCATATAAACTTTATAAGTACGAGCAGTTCCAGCCGTTGTTGCAAGTGGATCAAAAATATTAAATAAAAGTTTAGGGCCAATCATTTCATATCGTTCATTAAAATAAATATCTTGCCTATTTCCTATTTGATTAGAAGTAGAGTCTCTATACAAGAATGCTTCATACCATTCAGCACCATTGTATTGATTTCCACATGCAACATTTACCATAACGTATATTTTAGAACCTGTTACTGTTGGTGTTATTGTTGTCGTAATGCCAGTGTATTCAGTTGAAGTTGAACCAGTAATTGCTTGGTTAACTCCATGCGTTGTGTTTACAACTTGCAGCACAGACTTGGTACGAATAGGAATACCAGCTGATGTAACTGCGCTAAGAGACTGATTGTTTAATTTTGTAAGTGCCATATCTGTCTCCCTATTGTGCTATTTCCATAACCGTTAAATTACTAGTTCCAAAGTGAACGTAACCGTAATTATCGCTAAACCCATAACTAGGTCGATTAATGTAAGTATAATGGTTAGAACTGTATGTATTCCCAGCTGTTATTTTATATGTTATTGCTGATGTCGTAGCTGGAGAATCCATATAAGAACCACTAGCACAGTTTTGTTGAAAACCTGAATTAGTCGTTTCAGTTGATTGAACAGAAAACCAAACTGCAGCTTGATTGCCTGTGGCATTTGCATTGACGGCGATTTGTGTGCTATCACGATAAAGCTTTACGGCACTGTATCTAGCACCTGTTTGGCTTGCGTCTGACAAAGCAGCAGTAATATTAAGATTACATTGAATTAATATTTTTGAATTATTTCTTGTTGGTGTAATTGAAACAGACATTACGTCATCAAAGCTTAACCCTGCAATACCTTGCGAATTTGTTTTATTAACTGATTGAACTTGAATAATACCGCCAGCCATCACTGGCATAATTACAGATCCTGCCGCATTTTGAATAGAGTCTACTTTTAATATACTTGTCATTTGTATCTCCTATCCAGCAATTTCAGTAAGCAAAAATGTTGAGGCAGTTCGGGCATAGTTGTCTGAGCCTCGCCTGTTCATATACCAAGTCTCACCACTTGCAGTTAATGCCCATTGCAGTTTATAAGTGATTGCGCTCGTTGAGCTTGGACTATCTACAAACATATGACCAGCTTGGTGGAATACATTGTTTGCACCATCATAGTTTTGCAAAAATACATTATGTGTATCTGCACCCGAACCATTACCAATTTCTGTACTGCCTCTCAGGAGTTTCATTAAACAACCAGTTCCTGTTGAACTGCCGCACAAGATACCAAAGGAAACTTGAATTAGTATTTTGCTGCTCGTTGATGTTGGCGTAATGGTTGCAGTCATGTTTGGAATATCAGCGTAAGAGGTTGATGAAATGGATGAAGCTGCCGTGCTTACGTTTGATTGCATTTGAATTACATGCCCAGCCGAATAAAGTTTTCCACCAGATGTAATCGTAGCTGCTGTAGTACCGTTAGTATGTTGGAGGGTTTCCACTCCTATAATTGAAGCCATGTCTTCCTCCTATCCCGCTATCTCTGTTGCCGCAATGTTACTTACAAAATACTCATCAGAAGTATTCACAGTGGTGTTGATATAAAAAGTTGTGGCAATGTTTGAAACAATACCTAGCTTATAAGTAATTTGTGATGTCGTGTTTGGACTGTCAAAATAAGTGAAGTAACCAACTTCACCAGTGCTGTTGTCATCCTCGGCGTAATGGGTTCTTGTTATAGCGGAAATGCCAACCTTTGAACCTGAAGTAGAACCAGTAAATTTCAAAGCAGTTGTGTCTCTGTAGAAAAACACAACGTGGTCAAAAGTAGCGGAATCACTAGCAAACTCACCTGCAATATGACATTCTAACTTAATTTTACTACTTGTTGATGTTGGCGTAATATTTACAGTCAAATCGCTAAACGCTGTGGCTGTGTTTGCACTCCATGCTTGGGTTGCCGCTGTGGTTAATTGCGTGTATTGCGTTTGAATAATTGAACCTGATGCTGGCTTTATAATAGAGGTAGTACCACCAGTAGTTTTAGGATGTATTTCATCTACATATAACTTACTCATATCACACCACCGTAAATGTGCCGTTAACAGTCAACGTAGCTGAAAGTGTAAATGGTCCTGCTACAAGAGCGTTCTCACCACTGGCAATCGTTGTATTGTCTGTTAGGCTGTTAGGGTTAACACGAATATTAGCTACACCACCACGACTAATAGTACTACTAAGTTTTGCTGTAGTAACTGAGTTATCTGTTGGTACTGTATGATTACCTACTTCTCCTAGTGCAAGAATATAGTCAATGCTGTCTGAAGAAGAAAGGTTAGAGGCGAACACAATGTTACTACCACTGACACTATAAGCGTCATTGGGTGCTTGTGTTACACCGTTAAGCGACACAATCAAAGACTCTGCGTTAGCTGGTGTAAATGCAGCACTGTTGTAAGTGAGTGCATACGTAGCTGTAGCAGACGCTGTGAGTGCGCCTAGTTTTTTAAAGTCCCCTGCGAGGGGTTGTTTGCCTACATATGGCATTAGTCAGCCTCCTCTATTGTTAGTTCTTTGGCTTCCACTTGGCGTAGAATTTCTGCGTAGTCTTTGTTTTCCTCATCCATAGGAACCCACGATTTAACCCCATTTATTTCAACTACAACAGCAGTATTTTTATTATCTGGGTTGTTTAACGGCGCTTTTATATATTTAGCATTTTCTATAATCATAACTCTGAATTACCTCGCATATTTAAAATAGCATTAAAATTTGCCGATG
>Ga0066845_10000574_pt1 | contig 11484 bp, 11 predicted proteins | sample ETNtaG_31_FD_65488 | JGI IMG/M metagenome (GOLD analysis project Ga0066845, IMG submission 65488) | Marine microbial and viral communities from oxygen minimum zone, Eastern Pacific Ocean - ETNP201310SV78 | ecosystem: Environmental > Aquatic > Marine > Oceanic | place: Pacific Ocean: Eastern...
TGCAGGGGCTCGGTGGTTCACCGAGAACATCAAATTTCATCTTCGCAACAAGCGATTTTGGCTTCATCACTGGTTTCTCGCCTTCATCACCATGGGGGTGCTGGTGGCGGCGGATGTCCAACAAGCGTGGATTTGGGGCGCACTTACCGGGGTTGCTCTCGAGGGCCTCCGCCGAGACCAGTGGTCTCTCCTCCGAAAGAAATGAAGGGCAAGGCATCATCTGACCTCCTGCATGACCCACGACAGGAGAACGGTTTGAGGGTGCAGGAAAAATACCGCGCCTTAAGTATCGCCGAAATTGGGAAGTGCCCATGAACCGTGCGATAACGCTCCTCATCGTTGCCTGCCTCAGTCTGTCCACCGTCGCTCTTGGCGTAGCGGCAGACGATACACAAGACATTCCAGCCAATGCCCAAGCGACCGGCGTTCACGACGCCCTCGTGGCCGCACTCGGGCATGCTGAGCTGGTTGAGACGCTCCAGGGCGACGGGCCGTTCACGGTCTTCGCACCAACCGACGAAGCCTTCACGGCCGCCGGTATTGACCTCTCGACGTTTGACAATGATGAAGCAAACGCCACCCTCTCAGACATCCTCCTCTACCACGTCTATGCTGGCTCGGTGGCTGCAGCCGATGTCACGGACGGCATGGTGGCTACCATGGTCAACGGCGACAACGCCACCTTCACCGTGGACAACGGTTCGGTGATGATCAACGACGCCAACGTAACCACGGCCGATGTGGTGGCAAGCAACGGAATCATCCACGTCATCGACAAGGTCCTGATGCCCCCAGCTGATGAACCCCAACCGCAAGACATCCCAACCATAGCCACCAACACCGGCGTGCACAATTCCTTGGTGGCTGCCTTGACACACGCTGGGATGGTCGCAACGCTCCAAGGCGATGGTCCTTTCACGGTCTTTGCACCAACCGACGAAGCCTTCGCTGCAGCAGGTATCGACCTCTCGACGTTTGACAACGACGAGGCGAACGCCACCCTCACTGACATCCTCACCTACCACGTCTATGCTGGCTCGGTGGCTGCAGCCGATGTCACCGACGGCTTTGTGGCCACCATGGTCAACGGCGACAACGCCACCTTCACCGTGTCAAACGGCACCGTGATGATTGGAGATGCAACGGTGACTTCCGCTGATGTCGCAGCTTCAAACGGCATCATTCACGTGATTGACAAAGTCCTCACGCCACCGGCCGATGAACCGGTCGTGGAAGAGCCCGTGGTCGTTGACCCGTTCGAAGGCATTGACTGTGCGGCGACCGTCGGCATCGATACCTCCGGCTACGCCTTCTCCCCAACCGTGGTGAACATCGCTGTTGGCGAGACGGTGTGTTGGTCCTGGGAAGACGCCAGCATGCCCCACAACGTCAAGCAAGTTGATGGCTTCAAGTCAACGGATTACGTCGTTGGAGGCGTTACCTCCGGCGCTGCAGCCTCAACCGTTGCCTTCTCGTACACCTTCACCGAAGACACCACCTTCTACTATGCATGCGAGCCCCACATCGGCTTGGACATGTTCGGCGAGGTGGTTGTTGGCGACGGTGGCGCAGAACCTGCGTCAGAATCTTCCGACGAGAGCGAAGACACTCCGGGCTTCATGGTCATCTCTACCGTGATCGCTGTCATCGGTGCGTTGGCCCTGATGGGCCGCCAAAACGAGCGAGACCTCTGAAGTGGACAACGCTGATTTCATCGAGCACATCGACGTGTGCGAATCGTTGAAAATCAACACGGAGGGTCGCAGCATATGATGCGGCGACACCTGCTTGCTGTCGCCCTCTTCCTTGTAGCGCTCTTGCTGGTGAGGCAACTCTATCCTTACGTCTCTGGAAATGAACCCAGTGTTGTTGATGGGTACGAAGTCTCTCGAGTTGCTTCGGATTTGGGAGGTCCGACGTGTCTGGTGTGGGCGAACGGAACGCACCTCTTGGTATGTGACCGAGACCGCGGGGCCATTGTTGAACTCAACATCGAGACCGACCAGCGTCGCACGCTTCTGGACGGGCTCGACCGTCCGCACGGGCTTGTTTTTCACGAAGGCCGAGCCATCGTATCCGAAGCAGGGCGTTTGAGTTCCTATGCCGTTTCACAGGAGGGGTTGTTCGAAGCGCGGGACGTGTTGGTTTCAGGGGTTCCTGTTGGCAACCACCAGACCAACACCGTTGACGTCATGCCCAACGGCACCTTACTCTGGCACAGCGGGTCAACATGCAATGTTTGCAACGAAGAAGATTCACGAAACGCCGCCCTTCTTTGGGTCAATGCCACAACGGGCGATCACGGTGTTCTTGCGAGTGGCGTTCGAAACTCCTTTGATGGTGTTTGGGTTGAAGGCCACGGGTATTTTTTCACCGACAATGGAAGAGATTGGGAAGGCGATCACCCGCCGGAGGAACTGAATTTCATGATTCCAGGTGAGAATTACGGCTGGCCAAACGATGAGCCAACAACACCGGTGCCTGCTGGGACCCAGGCTCCTGTGGGAACGTGGACGCCGCACACGTCCATGAACGGCATCGATGTACGCCCTCTCCACTCTTCACTTCCCGGTCTCTCTCCCGCTGAGGGTTTTACCTTGTATGCCACCGTTTACGGCTCATGGAACACCCTTCTGCCTCAAGGTCATGAAATTCTAAGAATCGATGTTTATCCAGGCGATTCAGCGACCACCTTTACGACCGAAATCACTCGGTTTGCTTGGGACGCAGGAACGCCGTTGCCGTTGGTGTTTCACCCGGACGGCACCTTGTATTACGCCACGTTTGGGAATGGCGGGTCCCTGTTCACCATCGACGCTCTCCCACTTGCGTCCTAACAGCGATTCAGCTGAGCCGGTGAGCGAGCGCTTCAATGGATTCTCCGGGCTCAGCCAGCGAGCGAACATAGCGAGCGACGGTGTGATTGGACCGTTGAAGGTCAACAAAATCGCCGCACCATTCCAGTGCGGTGGCGGGCGGGTTCTTTGAGTCCGAGGCTGATTCGACGGTCCACACCGAACAGCCGCTTCCATCGTCCGAAGCAATTTGAAGGCACCAAGGCGATGGAGCCATTTTGCGTTGACTCGTCAAATGATGACGCTGGATGAATCGAACGATGCAATCGTCGACGATGTGGAGAATGCCCGCCTCGTTCAACATTTCCAAAACACCCTCATGTTCCGACCCCGGTTGGAACCAAAGCAGGGGCATGGCGCGTTGGTCAAATTTGACAATCAACTCCATCACCGCTTGTTTCGCCCGCTCAGGGGCGAGGAAGAACACCACCACCTCCGGTTGAACCCCGTCCTCAATGGAGGCCCGAACAGGCCTTCCAAGAATGGCGCCTCCGGCGTCATTCGGGTGGACGGGCACCAACCTCCATCCTTTGTCTTGGAGATCATGAACGGCTTGGTGCGCTGGCCTTTCGGGCTTGAGTCCAGCGCCAAGGATGTGAATCGATGAGGCTTCGCTGATCACGCCTTGAATGGCAGGATGAGCATCCCGAAGCATGGTTATTTTTTACAGCAATCCCTTTTCAAACGCTGTTCAACCCCCTAAAACAGCAGTATAAAAGGAACATGAAGTGTAATGAATCCATGAGCAAATCATTTCTTTTGATAGGAGGCAGCAGCGATATCGCCCGCCATTTGGCCTCAATGTTGCTTGAAGACGGCCACCGCGTAACGCTCCTCGCACGGGACAGTGACCGCGTCACCGACCTTGTTGAGCAGGGCGCCGACTTGGTTCAAGGCGATGCTTTGGACGAAGCAATCGTCCAGGACGCCGTGGCCCATGCGGTGGAACAGGGCGAACACGGGCTGTCTGGGATGGCCCACTTGGTTGGCTCCATCGCCCTTCGCCCGCCCCACGCCACCAAACTGGAAGATTTCACCGCCGTTCTCCATACCAACCTCACTTCGGCTTTTCTCGCTCTCAAGACGGCGGGAAAGGCGATGCTCAAACCCGGTACGGGGCGCATGGTGTTCACCTCAAGTGTGGCTGGAAGTTATGGACTGACCAATCACGAAGCCATCGCAGCTGCGAAAGGCGGGATTGAAGCCATGGTACGTTCGGCTGCGTCGACTTATGCGCAACGCGGCCTTCGTGTGAACGCTGTTGCCCCGGGGCTGACCGAAACCCGGCTCGGTGGGCGTGTTTTGCGCTCCGATGCCATCAGGGAAGCGTCGGTCGGCATGATTCCGCTCAAACGGATCAACGAACCCTTGGAAATCGCTCAGAGCATGCATTGGTTACTCACGGCCGCCCCAGACAACCTGACAGGGCAAATTCTCCATCTTGACGGTGGCATGTCAAACATCAGGGGTTGAAGCATGAAGATTGCAGTGGTCGGGGGCGGTCTAGCAGGACTGGCCATCGCACTCGGCTGTGAGGAAAACGGGTACAACGTGACGTTGTTTGAGGCTTCGACCGAACTTGGTGGGCGGATGAAAACACTTCGGGAAGGCAACCATCCGCTCGATGTCGGGTTTCACGTGCTCCACACCGCCTATTCCACGGTGAAAGACTGGATCGACCTCGACGCCCTCCACATCAAACCCATGGATGCCTGCACCATGACCATTGCACCCTCCACCGGTCGCCGGCGCCTCCTCGGTGATGCTCTAAGAAGCCCCCGATACCTGTTCCCGACCCTCAAATCGGTCGGCGTATTTGACGGTCTTCGTTTCCTTCGATGGCGCATGCGCACCTCTGCACGCGACCTCGAGCGGGGCATGGATGAACCGACACCTTCCATTGCCGATGGCCTCCACCAACGCAATTTCCGACCATCAACACAGCGAGTCTTGCGCTCTCTGTTCACCGGGATAACGCTCGACCCTACGCTTTCTGAACGGATCGCCTTTGCAGATTTCACATGGGGGGCCATGTCGCATGGAAAGATGGTCATGCCTCGAGACGGCATCGCCGCTGTACCGCACCAACTGGCTGCACGTCTGCGCTCCACGGAGGTCCGATTGAACACGCCCGTGGAAGCGGTCACCAAATCCAACGTCGTTGTCAACGGTCAAAGGGAAGTGTTTGACCGGGTCGTTCTGGCCGTCCCTCAACACGTAGCGCAGAGGATGTTGCCGGGCTCCGTTGGAGAACACCGACCCAACGAACGAAGGACGACCACGGTGGTGTTCGTTGCTCCTGAAGCGCCGTTCAAGCAAGCGCGCCTGTTGTTGAATGAAGAGTGGGGCGAAGACGGACACCGCGTCCTTCACGTGCATCTTCCAACCAATCTTCACCCCCACCCCGATGGCCATCATTGGGTGGTCGCCACCCTGGTGGGTGAAGACGCAGAAGAGGTGGATGTCGAAGCGGTGAAGACCGAGTTAATCGAATGGTTTGGGGCTTCAGTCAATCGATGGTCACTCCTCACCACCACCACGGTAAGGCATGCCTTGCCCCACATTGACCCTTTACATCATGCACGAACACTTCCAGAGATTGAAATCGACGGGATTCTTTTGGCAGGAGACCATCGAACCCACCCGTCCGTTCAGGGAACGCTCCGAAGCGCTGAACGAGTGCTCAAACACCTCGACATTCCCGTTCCAAGGAGGCCGTAAAATGACATGGCATAATGTGATGAAATCAAGCAAATTGAAACCCGGCAAGAAGAAAATGAAGACGGTAAAGGGGAAGATGGTGATGGTGGGCCGTCAAGGCACCGCCCTGTTCGCCACCGAAGCGCTCTGCCGCCACATGCGATGGCCACTTGCTTGGGGAGCGAAGGTTGAGGACGACTGTGTTCGATGCCCGCTTCATCAAACGACGTACAATTTGGACGACGGTTCGGTCGTTGAGTGGTCACCGTTTCCTTTGCTTCCCCTGTACGGCAAATTGGTGGGCGCCATGTCGAGGAAGAAGGACCTCCGAATTTACGAGATCCGGGAACAGGACGGGATGATTCAAGTGAATTTTTCACCACCAGAACCCGTTGATGCGACCTCATAATGATAGCCGGGTTCGAACACCCAAGCGTGCTGGAGGGGTGATGAAATCGACCTGCTTGTTCCGCTTGGCCTCTTGGGCTGCCTCTTTGCCGCGGCCCTCACCGTCCCCGCTGGTTTCGGGCTTGCCACGATGACGACGCCACTGTTTCTGATTTGGTTTGAACCGCATCATGCCATCGCTGGAGTGGCCATCGTCCACGGGGCTCACAACGCCATGAAATCCCGTATGCTCAGGCAGCATATCGATGGTGATGCTCTCCGCCGATTTGGCTGGGCCCTCCTCATCGGTGCTCTGATGGGCGCGCTTCTCCAAAGCGTCATTCCCCCCGACCCTCTTCTGCTCTTGGTGGGCATCGCTCTCATCGTCTTACCCGTCCTCAAAATCAGCGAATCATGGACGTCCATTCGCCTGCCAGAGGCTGAAGACCGCCTTGGCGGCCTTGGCTCTGGGTTTCTTGGCGGTTTGACCGGCCATCAGGGAGCGCTTCGTGCGATGTTTCTCAAACAACGCCTCCCCGATAAATCAGAGTACGCAGCTACCGCCGCCGTCCTCGCGCTGGTGGTTGATGCGACGAGAATTCCGATCTATCTTTGGAACGATAGCACGGTTTTGACCGTCGATGCATGGTTGCTGGGAGGCTTTGTCATCGCCGCTCTCCTCGGAGCACAAATCGGTCGCATTTGGTTGGAAAAATGGAAGAGCGACGACATCCAAAAAGGGATCATGGTCGGTCTTGTTCTCTCTGGAGTGCTCTATGTCAGAGAGGCGCTTCTTGCCCTCTCATTGACGTGATTCGAGCCACACCCGAAGGCGGCGAACACCTTCGTGAATGTTGGCAATGGAGGTGGCGTAGCTGATTCGAATCAACCCATCTCCCCCTTCCATCAGGGAACCGGGTATGACTTGCACTTGGGCGTTTTTGAGCGCATCTTGAGCAAATTCGATGTCCGTGAGACCCGTGCCGGTGATGTCGGCGAGAATGTAGAACGCCCCCTCAGGTTCGGGAACAACAAATCCTGGTAGCGACGAAAGGCCCTGATGCATCAACAACCGGCGTTCGGCAAAAGCGTCTTTCATCACTTGGACCTCCTCATCAAGTGAGAGGGCTTTGGCCGCAGCGGACATCAAGAAGGTGGGGACATGGGTTGCAGAACTGACGTTGATGGTTTTCACCCCGTCCATCACCTTGGTTGGACCTGTAATCCATCCCAGTCGCCAACCGGTCATGGCCCATCCTTTGGACCAACCTCCGATGGTGATGGTTCGTTCACTTCCTCCCTCAAAGGCGCAGGGCGAGGTGTAGCCAACATCGGTCCAAACGAGGGTGGAGTAGATCATGTCATCAAGAATCCAAAGGTCGTGTTTGACGGCAAAATCAACGAGTCGTTTGGTTTCTTCTGGTGTGTAAACCGCACCGGTTGGGTTGTTGGGCGTGTTGAGGATGATGGCTTTCGTGTTCTCGTTGACGTGCGCTTCGAGTTCGTCAAAATCCGGGTGGTAGTTGTCTCTTCGTACAGGAACGTGAACGGGGAGCGCTCCTGTGAGGCGGACCATGCCGTCGTAAGAAGGCCAAGCAGGAGAGAGGAGGAGGACTTCATCACCGGGTGCGAGGACCGCCATCATTCCGTAGAACAGCGCCTGCTTGCAACCGGGCGTGACCACCACGTCGTTGGGGTCGACGTTGATGTCAAATTGGGTCAAATGCTGTTGAACGGCCTCGCACAAAGCGACCGTTCCTTGGGGGCGCGTATAGGCGGTCTCACCTCGGTCCAAGGAGGCCTTTGCCTCGTCAACAACGGGCTGCGGCGTTCCAAAATCGGGTTGGCCGACGGTGAACCGAACCACCTCAGGGCCGGGCGGCGCAAGAAAGGCGGCAAAACCGATACCAACCTGACTCAAGACGGGATTGATTTCGGGCATGATGCTCCTCTCCTATCTGTGGTCTGCTGACCAGTTTTCCCTTTGAAGGCTCGTATGATATTTTCAAAATGAGAAGTGTTTTGGAGCACGGACGGAGATTCGAACTCCGGTCTCAGGATCTGCAGTCCCGCTCATAGCCACTCTGACATCCGTGCTGTATTCACGCCCAGCGGCATGACCTATTTCAACGCGCCTTTACCCTCTATGGCAAGGCGGGAGGATTGTTTAAACGGATTCACAACTACCATCCGCCATGGCAGAAGAAGGACAGAACCCGTCTCCGGAAGAGGGTGAAAAACCATTTTTTGCTCTTGATGCCGACGACATCGCCAACGCTTCTGCGGAATCTTCTCTTCCACCTACCCCCATGGTCATGGGGTCTTTGGGGGGAGCTACCACGGCCTCGCCAGTGCAGGATGGACAACCCGGGGGGGGTTCAACGCCTCAGTTGTCTGGAGAGGTGATGGCATCTCCGGGTCAACAGATGTTCACCGTTCCAGGAGTCTATCAGAAAGAGCGATTTCGATGGAGTCAATTCTTCATCGGTTTAGCAGCGCCGTTCGCTGTTTTCATCATCGCGGCCATGATTGGAAATGCGGTTGACCCCTCATGGGATGATGCCTATCGATTCGAGGTCATCACGGTTGAAAGTGAAGACGGCGTGAATTTTCAACATCAACTTCAGCCCGGCCCTGACGAAGTTTTCAGTTATTTCACTACAGAGTTTGAACATGAAGACGGATTTGTTTTCATCACGTGTTGGGGCGAACCATTTGAAGATGAACAGGAAGACATCGACGTTCAACAACAAATCAATTACAACAATCGCCAAGTTTCCATCGGCCATTATTATCCTGCCAATCAAACCATAGCGTTCACGTTGTCAGAGGGGTCCTCCGACCGACTTGATTTTGCTATCGAGTACGTGGATTCCGATTTAGAGGATGAAGAAGAGCGTGCTACGACGTACTTCGACACCATGTTTTGTCTCCTGCCACTTGGCTTCATTGTGGCCACCGGGGCCTCGTTTGTCAAAGGAAACCGGGCGCTTGGCTACGGGCTCCTCACTTCTCTTTTCCTTGGTGTTGTGGGCGGTCCGCTTCTGTTCCTCCTCATTTTATTACTCGCTTTCGGGGTGTAGGCGTGCCAAGGATTCAGCACGTGCGCGGGATTCCATCGGAGCCCTATTTCCGAACCCGATATGCGGTGTTGCGAGAACCGTTGGGGATGCCGCTTGGCAGTGAACGCCTCAGTGACGACGATCAAGCTGTTCATGTTTGGGCGGAAATTGACACCGTCATTGCCGCCGTGGGGCGCGCCCACATCATCCCTGGGGATTCGGACGGCTCTGGAGCCGATCACAAAGGACCGGGAGCAGCCCTCATCCCGCCTTTTGGGCCGCTCGCCGACGCTTCCGCTCAGAGGCCCGCCTTTCAAATCCGGCAGATGGGAACCCTCCCTGAGCATCAACGCCAAGGGCTCGCAGCGGCTGTGCTCGGGGAACTTGAACGACTCATGTTCACAGAATACGGCTGTAAAACTGGGCTTCTGCAAGCAAGGGAGCATGCCATTCAATTCTACGAATCGCAGGGCTGGTCGGTCATCGATGAACCGTATGATATCGGGATTATTGGGCCACACAGGTCCATGATGAAGCGATTTTGAACATCCAAAGTATATATCCTCTCAATCGTTCAAGTTAGCATCGGCAGTTTCCATAAACGCCCATTGAATGTTAAAATGAACACATAAGACGGAACAAAAAGATGGATTTGCGCCCGAAAGAGGGAGTAGAGATGAGATCAACACCATACATAAAGACAAAAGAAAATAAAACATCCAGCGCACAGGATAGAAACATGAAAGATTCTCGTTCATCGAGAAGTTACGCAAAATCGCAGCCCGATTTTGATTATTACGTAGCGAAAAAATACAATTCCAAATCGGAAAAAGAACGAGATTTGTATTTCCAAAAATTACTCGAAGCGTTTCGAACGCTTTCCGAAGAAGCCCCAGAAGTCTTTGATTCCATTGCGCCAGAAATGCTTCAGCGAAGCATTTGGTCGTGGAGAGGCGCAGACCCCCTGCTCTCCAAGAAATTCAACAATTGGCTTCTAGCAGATTATCAATGGACGCCGTTCGACGAAATTTTACCGAAAGAATCGGCGAACCATCGCCCGCTGCAAGTGCCGCCGCTTGACCCGGAGCATCTCAATGAGGTGCACCATGCTTTGATTGAAGCTCTTCAAGATCGATTCCGAGGAGATCCACACCGATGGGACGCTTCTCGTCGAGACCAGTTTGTCATTCTCGGCATGATGGCAACCGCCGGCGGTTACGGTGTGCGTCAAGGAAAATTGATCCACAGCCTGGGCATGGGTCTTGCAGAGAGCGGCGTTCGAGGTGCAAACACGGTTCGAGCAGCTAAAATTGCCCTTTCTCGACTTGCGAAACCTTTCGGCCTGCAACTTTTCGCTCCAGCGGTTGGCAACGGCCCAGAACGTATTCACATGTTCAGTGATGATGAACTCGCTGAAGTCATCGCTCGCTACGTCTTCAATCACGACGCTTCGATTTTGCTTCCGGCAACCAACGTCCCCGGTGTTTAGGCGTCGTTGGCTGGAGAATCAATTCATCGCGCCTTTCATATAGGGTAGGGCCCTTGAATAGGGCAGAGGGAACGCTGGGTTCCCTATGAACAACCCGTGAAAAACGATGCAAACGGAGGATTTGAACAAGTCAATGTACAAGGAAAATGGAGAGAGGGACAGCGATTCTCCCTCAAGCCCCCCATCAATTGGAGGCCGACCAACCCTTGTACAAGATTTGGCGACTATTCATCCAATCCGCGAAGCGTTGCATCGATCCCAAACGCCGAAGCCCACCACGTGCGCTTTGACATTGGAAAGAGAGAACAGCGGGTTCTCTATGTAAAACAACCAAAAACAAAGGAAGTGAAAAAAACATGAAGACGAAAATGATGAGCGTGCTATTGGCTTTGTTCCTCGCCCTTTCCGCTGTTTCGGCAGCCTCGGGTGATGGATCCGACCCCCTCGACCCCTCAGACGGCGGCGCCGACTGGGACGGCGATGGTTTGACCAACGCTGAGGAGCAATCCCAAGGCACCAACATGAACAATGCAGACAGCGATGGCGACGGTCTCCCAGACGGATGGGAGGTTTCGAACGGACTGAACCCCACCAACGGTGGCGATGGAAACGCAGACCCTGACGGAGATGGCTTGACCAACTCCCAAGAGTATGCCTCGGGTACCAACCCGAACAACGCCGACACCGACGGTGACGGCAAGTCCGACGCAACCGACCAGTTCCCCAACGACCCCAACGACGGTGAGTACTCCGACTCTGACGGTGACGGTATTCCTGACGCTTACGACCCAGACTTCCAGGAGTCTGGAGCAGGCGCAGGTAACGGCGACACCGAGGGCGGCGGCGAATCCGACGCTGGAACACCAACTCCTGGACAAGGTCAAGGACAAGGTCAAGGACAAGGTCAAGGACAAGGTCAAGGACAAGGTCAGGGACAAGGTCAAGGACAAGGTCAAGGACAAGGTCAAGGACAAGGTCAAGGACAAGGTCA
>Ga0066845_10000576_pt1 | contig 11478 bp, 5 predicted proteins | sample ETNtaG_31_FD_65488 | JGI IMG/M metagenome (GOLD analysis project Ga0066845, IMG submission 65488) | Marine microbial and viral communities from oxygen minimum zone, Eastern Pacific Ocean - ETNP201310SV78 | ecosystem: Environmental > Aquatic > Marine > Oceanic | place: Pacific Ocean: Eastern...
TAGAGAATTGATTTTAGACGTTGGATTAGATGATTTAGGGGAAGCGCTCGTCGGTGACGAGCGCAAGAGGGTTGGGTTGGAGGAGGTGCACGTGACACTCGACGCGTTGGTCACCTGCGGACGCGAAATAGTTTGCGAACAGGAGAACGTCAACAGCATTCAGCTCGCTCGCGAATACATGCGCTGGCAAGAGCCCGAGGATCTCGCAAGCGCGCGTGCGGCGGAGGCGGCACGGCGAGAGAAAGAACCGTTGCCTTACGAACCCGACGCGACGGCGGTCGAGTTGCGCGAACGAGCCAAATCGATGATGCTCGCCGCCTCAGAGGAACGCGCTCGCAACGCCGAGCCCGCGGAGACGATCGAGGAAGCGTCGGAGGAAGAGTCTCCCGAATCGTTCCCGTGGCGCCTCGAAAACATCGGCGAGGCACAGCGCTTGATCCAAGCCGGATCTACGGTGTTCGACATTCGTCCCGTCAAGGATTTCAATCGCGAGACGCTCAAGGGCGCCGTCTCCATGCCCGCCGCCGTGCGCACCGGTGGTCTCTCCGACGCCGTGGACACCCCAGACATCGACAACATGATCACCACCATCACCGCAGACGCGCGATACGCCGCCGTCTCCGCCCCAATCGTCGTCTTCCACGCCGCCGAGGCGTCCGACGCCTATCGCGCCGACGCCCTCCGCGCGCTCGCCGACGTCTTCGACGACGTCGTCGAGGTCGACGGCGGCCTTCCGTTTTACCTAAAGCACTTCACACCGGCCGGAAAGAGACGGCCTCGATACGTCGGCTACGGAAACGAAAACGAGGAGACGTTCTGGACCGCGTCCAATTGACTCTCGCGTCCCGGCGGCTGCGCCGCTCGTTGTAACGCCGCGTCCCCGCCCCTCGCGCCCTCCAGACGACGACGCGCGCGCGATTCACCGCGCGCGACCGAACGATGTCTCTGATGTACGGCACCAGCGCCGCGCGCGCGCGCGTGTCGAGCGCGCCCTCCACCTCGCGCGCGGTCGCGACGGCGCGTCGACGTCCCGAATCGCGCCGCCGCCGGCTCGACGTCGTCGCGACACTTGACGCTCGACGCGGCGTTCGCGCGCGCGCCGGGAGAGGATACGACCGCGCCGCGGACGCGGAGGATGATTTATTGTTTTGGAACGAGGAAGATTTGGAGGAGGACGACCCGATCGCGATCGAGGACGACGAAGAGGATTGGGACGACGAGGACGACGACGAGGACGACGACTGGTTTTTTATTCCGGAGGGCGCCAACGTGCGCGTGGTGGACGAGGATCTGTATAACGTCGACGACGACGATGATGACGGAGGATACGTCATGGATTTCGTGCGCGTGCCGACGAAGAATGATCGAGCGAGTAGGAAATCGAACGCGGTGAACACGGCGACGAGGTCGCCGCGAAAGGACCCGCGCGCGCCGAAAAAGAAGGATGCGAACGCCAAGCGCGAGCGCGTCGTCGGCGAGAGCGGTGAGATCGACGCGACGTACAAAGGTATGAAGGAGGAGGACATCGAGCGCATGGTAGACATGGGCGTGCCGAGAGATTTATTATTCACCATAGAGGAGGAGAAGAAGGAGGTGGCGGCGTTCACCAAGAGAAAAGAGATGGAGGCGGCGAGAAAGACGCACAAGCGGATGTCCATCGTCGCCGGAAAACACGCGAGGCGTCGGTTGTTGTCACCGAGCGGTCTCGACACGCGTCCGATGATGGCCATGGTGCGCGGCGCGACGTTCGACATGATGCTCAATTTCCTCGGCTCACGCAGCAACGTGCAGTTTCCCCCCAACTCGCGATGGTTGGATTTATTCTGCGGCACGGGCGCCATCGGCATCGAATCCATGTCCCGCGGCGTCGTCGAGGCGCACTTCGTGGAGATGGATCCTTGGGTCGTGAACAACGTGACGAAGAAGAATCTCAACGCGCTCGGCCTCGACAAGGAGACGACGACGCACACCGCCAGCGTGCAAGCCTTCATGGCCCAACACCACAAAAACGCCCGCGGCGTCGGCGGCGCCTTCGATTTCATCTCCTTCTGTCCCCCGTACGAGAAGGTATCGTACCCAGAGCTCCTCTTAAAACTCGACGAATCCGCCCTCGTCAAGGATTCGGCAATCGTGCTCGTCGAGTACGCCAAAGGTCAGGCGAGCGAAATCCTCCCCTGCATAGGCAAGAGACTCCGTCGCGTTCGAGACCGTCGATACGGTCGAACTTTCATCGCCCTCTACGCGTGCGACGGACGCGACGTGGACACCGACGACCTCGAGGTGGCGTCCAAATTCGCCAAACCCGTCAAGCTCGGCCGCGACGGCGCGCGCAAAAAGTAACGACGACGCAAGACCCACCACCGACTCGACGCCCACTCACTCGCGCACGCGCACCACTCTCGTCTCTCGTCCACACTTGGCCACTCGCGCGCGCACGTCGTCGGGATCTAATCCATCGCCCACGATCACCACCGTTTTCGAATCCACGTCCACGTCCACGCGCGTCACGCCGTCGATGCGCGCGCAGATGCGTCGAACAGCGCTCGCGCATCCCTCGCACATCACGTCCACGTCGAGCGAGATCTCTCGCGCGCGCATGTCTCGAATCGTTCGTCGATGAGTGCCGACTCGAACGTAACGACCGATGCATCGACCGCACTCTCCTCCGCGCGAGCGCGACGACTCGACGAGCTCGACGCGTCGACGTCGCGCGCGACGTCGCGAGGACTCCGCGCGCGCGACGCGTCGACGCGACGCGACGCGCGCGGCGTCGCGTCGGAGGTTTGATTTCAAAATCGCATCCGTCGTCGTCCGAGGAACGACGACGACGACTCGAACGCGACGCGCGCGATGCGGCGCGCGTGCGCGTACGCGCTCGAGCGTTCGTTCGGACGCGTGGTGAAACGTCGAGACGGGGAGACCGAGACGAGGGTGCGTTTCGAGGAGGATGACGACGTCGGCGCGGCGACGCTTCGAGACGTCGAATTCGACGCCGAGGCGGTGTCCGCGTACGCGGGACGCGCGCTCGGGAGGTGCGGCGCGAGGTTGGTGTCGATGCGGTGCGGGAAAATCACGGGTCGGATTCCGTGGGAAGCGATCGGGAGGGATTCGTGTTGGTTGGAGGTGGAGGACGTGGCGGTCGTCGCGCGGTTCGACGGCGACGGCGGCGACGACGAGGACGAGGAGGAGGAGGAGGAGGAGGAGGAGGAGGAGGAGAGAGAGTCGGAGAGCTCGAGAGTGATGCGACGGGTCGTGCGCGCGCTGATGAGGGGACTTCGAGGACGGGCGAGAGAGGTGACGGTGGTGGTGCAAGACGCGTCGGGCGCGGGGAAATTTTTACTTCGCGCGGCGTCGGTCGAGTACACGCACGGGAAAGGCGCGAGGTTCGAGGGATTGAGCGCGCGTAGGATTTCGACCGGCGTCGGGTGTTCGACGTCTGAGATTGTGGTTCGAGACGTGAGCGGAACGATGGAGATGTCGAGCGATTTCACTCGCGTCGACGTCGAATTGGACGACGTCGTCGCGTCGGCGTCGGCGGCGACGACGGCGACGCTCGCGGAATTCATCGAACGGTATCGCGGCGAGACTTCGAGAGAATCGAGGGTCAAGACGTCGAACGCGACGCATTCGCATCCGAGGCGATCGTTTATGCGTGACTTGGTGTCGTCGGACCTCTTTTCGAGCGTGTACGAGGACGCGCGCGAACGCGTCGAGGAGAGCGCGTACGAAGACGCCGAAGAATTTTTCGACGCCGAGGAGGCGATTCGCGAGTTATCGCAATCGATGGGGGAGGAATCGACGGTGTCGGACGCGTGCGTCTCGCGAGGGGCGTTCGAGTGCGTCGTGCGGTGTCCAAACGTGACGGTGGACGTCCCGTTCGATGCATCCGTGACGCGCGCGACGGTGCGAAACGCGCGCGTCTCTGTCGGCGCTCGCGCGACGGTCGCCTTCGACGACGCGACGTGTACGTACGGATACGACGAGGCGCACACCGTCGACCTGCGCGCGGGGAGGGGTGAAGTGACCATTCGAGACGACCACGTCGCCGTGCGCGCGCGCGAACTCGTCGCGTCCGTCGACGGCGTCGAGCGCACGCGCGCGGATCGAGGCATCGACGCCGAGGCGTATTGGTCGGAGGACGCGGGACGTCCGCTCGATGGGTCTCTTCCGGACGCGTGCGTCGCCGAGATCGAGACCGTGACGTCGAAGCTTCGGGAGAGACTGGCGAACGACGCGTCTGTGTACGTCAAAGTGTCCGCACCGAGCGTCAAAGCCGTCGTGAACGCGGACGCGGTGGACGCCGTCGTCGACGTCGTCTCCTCCGCGTACGAACTTCCCGAACATCATCCGCTCGCGTTGCGAACGGTGACGCCGGATTCGGTGTTGAATCCTCTGGCGATCGCGCTCGACGTCGAATGCGTCGACGTCGAGGTGACGAGAGCGACGCGCGATGCGGAGGAGGCGTCGACGAGGGACGCCGAAGACGACGCGCCTCGCGTGTCGTTGCGCGTTCAACGCGCGTCGGCGTTCGCGGCGACGAACGTCGCGGGTGATTTAGGATCAGATTTCGTGTGGACGCGGTTCGTCGACGCGCGCGCGTTCGTCGATGACGTCGACGTCGCGTCCGCGCGCGGTGTCGACGCTCGAGATGCGTCGACGCTCGCGTTCGCGCGCGCGGCGGGCGAGCGGGCGAGAGTCGACGCGCGCGTGGTCGGCGCGGCGGTTTCGGCGACGGAGTGCGAACCGATCGTTCGTCGTCTGAATACGTTTCTCTCCGTGCCGGAGGTTGAGTGCGACGGTGGTGGTGACGATACCGACGGCGGTGTCGACGTCACGGTGCGTCTCGTCGACGCGGCGCTCGTGTACAAATCCAACGGTTCGTTCGGCGTCGCGAGCGCCGAGTTTTTGCGCGTCTCCTCCGCGGCGGCGCCCGCGTCCGACGTCGACGCCGATCTCTCCACCGATCGCGGCGTAGAGATGCACTGCGGCGATATCGTGGGTTTTCTCGCGCCTCCGGACGTCGACGACGTCGGAGGACTTTGTCGTCTTCGAGCGTTTCCTTTCGCGCGCGAGAGTTTGCGCTCGGCGCGTTTCGCGCCGGCGTTTCGCGTCGCGTCGGCGTCTCTTCACACGATGGCGTCTCGCGCGCGCACCGCCATCGCGACGGCGTGCGCCGAGACGTGCGCGGTGTCCCTTCACGTCGATAGCTTACGCGCCCTGCGACGCCTCGCGGCGACGGGCGTCGACGCGTTCGTCTCCGACGACGAAGAAGGCGACGAAAACGAATACGTCTTCGTGAGTCCCGTGAAGAAACTGAGAGATGTTTCGCGCGCGAGTTACGGCTCGAACGTCACGCGAAGCGTGATCGAAGACGCGACGCGCGACCACGAGCTCTTCCCGCGACCGGGTCGGGACGAGCGCGACGCGCGAGGTGAACGGCGACGGTCGACGACGCGTCGCGAACGCGGCGGCGGTCCAAACGTCATCGACAACTTTTTTTATCGAGACACTCGCCGCGCGAGACGCGGTGCGAGACGCGCGCCGATGTTCGCGTCGGGAAGTGTCACGTCGGCGCGTCGCCGACGCTCGATGCGCGCGCGCGTGCGCGCTCTCGACGCGTCGATGATGCCACGAAGTCGATTCGCCGGCGACTTTGTCGAATCGCCGCCGCCGCCGCCGCCGCCCGTCGCGCGGCGGTCGACCGCGCGACGACGATACCTTCCGTTACCCGCCGACGTCGTCGTGCCTCGAAGCACGTTTCACGTCAACGCCGACGCGTTCGAGATTTCGATCCTCCCGGGATCGTTTTGGACAGAGACGCCCGCGAGCGTCCCTCGACACGCCGACTCGGTGGCGCGCGATCCCTCGGGATCCTCCGCCGGGGTCTCGCTGTCGTTTCGAACCAACGCCGTGCGCGTGGACTCGTTTCCCACGGAATCGTCCGAGGTGGCACATCGTCTCGCGGTGTCCGTGCGCGACGTCTCGTGCGTGGACACGACGCCCGGCGCGACGTGGCCCAACGTGGCGAAACGCGCGGGCGACGCGGCGGACGCGGCGGACGCGTGCGCGCTCGACGTCGCCGCGGTTCGACCGGACCCGAACGTTCCGGAGGAGTTGGAGTACACCGTGCGCGCGTCGACCATGCCTCTACACGTCAAGCTCGATCAACGCGTGTTGAAGCTCCTCACGGACGTCTTCGCGAGCGACGAATCGTCGTCGACGCGCGCGCGTCCGCCGAGCGCCGACGCGACGTATTTCCAAAAAATCGAAATCGGGCGGTTGGCGTTGCGTTTGGATTACTGCGGGCGTCAATTGGACGTCGAATCGTTGCGTTCGGGAAATCTCCTCGAAGCCTTGAACTTGATTCCGTGGGACGGCGTCTCGCTCGACGTTCAACCGCTTCGACTCGTCGGCGTCCTCGGCGTCGCCGCCGCCGCGGAATCCGTCTTTAAATCGTGGCTCGATGACGTCACCCACACGCAGGCGCACAAGTTCGTCCAGGGCGTGAAACCGATCAAATCGGCCGTCGTCATAAGTCGTCGCGCCGCTGACGTCGTGTCCAAACCGTTGGAGTACCATCGCGACAACAGACGCGGCGGCGTCGTCGCCGGTTTCGCGCTCGGCGTCGCCTCCTTCGTACGAGAGGTATCCCTCTCCTCCATGGAACTCGGCGCGTTCGCCGCGAGTAAATCCACCGCACTCCTCGCCGCCGCCGAGGCGATGATCGCCGAACACGCCGAGACGGAGACGGAAACCCAGGCGGCGGCGACGGACGCCGCCGCCGATCCCGCCGACGTCTTCCAAGGCTTATCCATCGCGCGCCGCGCCGCGTTTCGAGGCGCGCGCCGCGCCGCCGCCGCCGTCGTCATCGACCCCATCCGCGACTACACCGCCGGCGACGCGTCATCATCCGACGCCATCTCACGCGCCGTGCGTCGCGTTCCCTTCGCCGCCGTCACCGGCGCCAAGGGATGCGCGCGCGCCGTCGACGCCGCCCTCTCCGGCGCCGCGAAATCGCTTCGCGCCGCCGCCGACGACTCGGAATCCACCCGCGCCGTCGACGCGACCCGCGTCCCGGAGTGATCTCACGCCTCACCTCACGCATTCTTTTCGCAGTCTTCTTTTTCCTTTTCGCCATGTATCACCACGCACGACACGCAGAGACGACGAAGACGAAGACGAAGACGAAGACGGCGCGCGTTCCGTCCCATCCTCGGGACGGTCGAGGTTTTGACGCTCGGGACGAATTCCGCGCGCGTCACACCGCGACTCGAGCGGCGACCGCGCGTGGACGCCCGCGTGAAGATGCGCGTGAACGCGACCTTCGCGCGATGCCGCGGGGCGACCGCGCGCGTCGAGACGGCGCGCGCGCGACGACGGGACGACGCGCGCGCGACGGGCGCGACGGGCGCGGTGACGAGGACGATCGTGACGCGCGCGCGACGATGGGAGACGACCGAGAGTCTCTCCCGCGGGAGAGAGGTTCGCGTCGGTGCGTACGCGAAAGAACCGGCGACGTTCGATCCGTTGGGGATCGTGGACGCCGCGGTCGGGGAGGATGGGACGTTTGACGCCGTCTTCGAGGCGGCGACGAGACCGAAGGCGACGCGCGCGATGTCGTCGGGTCGAGGCGGTGGAGGAGGAGACGTGCAGATGGGTGATTTCTTCAAGGGGAAACTTCCGGGGAAGATCGCGACGGTGTTCGCGCTGTTGGTGTTGTCGAGAGTGGGGACGTACATTCCGATCAGCGGCGTCGATAGGACGGCGTTCGCCGAGTCGTTGGCGGGAAGCGGTGGAATGATGGGATACGTCGATACGCTCACGGGTGGAAGCATCTCTAAGCTCGGTATCTTTTCGCTCGGAATCGTGCCGTACATCAACTCGAGCATCATCTTTCAGTTGTTGGGAAGCGTGTTCCCAGAGTTGAAAAAGTTGCAAAAGGAGGAGGGCGAGGCGGGACGAAGAAAGTTTCAACAATACCAAAGGTGCGAGCGAAGAGAGAGAGAGAGAGGTGGAGTCCGTCGGTATCGGTGATGTGACCTTTTAGGTCTCGTTCGATTGAGCTCCGGCGCGTTACGACGTGTCGACGGCCTGAAAAGAATAACGGAAACTGAGCTATCGACGGATCGCGACGCTCGTCGAATGAATATTCACGCGCGCGAGAGAGAGAGAGAGACAGAGACGAATGAAGACTAACATGTACGTTTTATCGTAATCGCAGATACGGTGCCCTCGGTTTTGCCGTCGTGCAAGCCGTCGGTCAGTGCTTGTACGTGCGTCCGTTCGTCGAAGATTTCACCCCGATGTGGTTGCTCGAGCAAAGCTGCGCTCTCACCGCGGGCGCGATGATTCTCATGTACATCGGTGAGCTCTTGAACGAGATCAAACTCGGTAACGGGACGTCTCTTCTCATTTTTTCCAACATCGTGAGCGCTCTGCCCTCGTCCATCGGTCAAACGGTGAGCATCGCGCAAGAAAAAGGTGACTCCACCGTGCTCCCGGTGTTTTTCGGCGCCTTTGCGCTCACCGCTCTCGGCATCGTGTACGTGCAAGAGGCTGAACGCAAGATTCCCATGAACTACAGCACTCGATTTAACGCTGGTGGATTGGCCAAGTCATCTTACTTGCCTTTCAAGGTGAACAGCGCCGGGGTGATGCCTATTATTTTCGCCTCTTCTTTGCTCGCCTTGCCGGCGACGCTCACGCGTTTCACGGATAACGGCGCCGTGCTCGGCGTCGCTCGATTCCTCAGCCCGGGCGGTGGCGCCGGGTACGTCCCCGTGAACGTGGCGATGATTTGCTTCTTCAATTACTTCTACACCTTCTTGCAGCTCGAACCGAAGGATGTGGCGGACCAGCTGAAGCGTCAAGGCGCGTCCATTCCGGGCGTTCGCCCCGGCGCCGCGACGCGCGACTACATCACGCGCGTCTTGGAACGTCTCTCCGTGTTGGGCAGCGTCTTCTTGGGCGCGCTCGCGCTCACCCCGGGTGCGGTCGAACAAGTCACGGGTTTGCAGACTTTCCGCGGTTTCGCGGGTACTTCTCTTTTAATTCTCGTCGGTGTCGCCACCGACTCTGCGCGCAAGGTTCGTTCCGAATTGGTCATGGAGAGTTACGACACCAAACTTGACGAGTTCTATTCTTCGAAGCCGAAGAAATAGTGGTTAGTTCCAATACATTAAAAGTCGAAAGATGTACTATCTCATCCGCGTCCGCGTCCGCGCCCACCGAATCTTCCTCCCGAGAAGCGACCTCCGCCTCGACCGTAATTTCCACCTCGACCGCCGTAGCGTCCTCCGGGAGAACCACGACCGCCTCCGCCGTAATTTCCACCTCGACCACCGAAGCGCCCGCCGGCCCCGCCACGTCCACCGCCACCGCCACCACCGCCCATCTGCGGGCGTTGGCTGAGCTCCGGGAGCTCCTCGCACGCGGTGATGCTGATGGCTGTCTTGCCGCTCGTCGCCGGTTCGGAGAGGGCGACGAATTTATCCGCGAGTTCAGACGGCACATCGAACACGGCTGCCTTGTTGTCCACGCTCAGCGTCAGACGACGAAGTTGTAAATCGTTCTCATCCATGCGTTGACGCAAGAAATTCCACACGTACGTCGGCGTGCGAATCATCACGTCACCAGCGGTGAACAAGAGCGTCGTCTGTCCCGAGTGCGACGTCAACAGCGAGCGTTGACGCAACTCGCCGTGTCCGGCCAGCTTGGCGATGGCCATGGCGAGCACCTCGACCGGATCGCGACCTTCCTCGCTGTCGCTGTCTTCTCCCTCGAGCAGATCGCGTGCGACATCCATGAAGAGCTTTGCGGCGCCCTTGTGCACCTTGCGAATTTGCTCACCGGCGATTTTACCAGCAGCCTTGGCCATCTCCGCCGGTTGCGGCGGTCCGATGCGAATAAACTTGAAACCACCCTTGCGCTCGATGTTCGGCACCGCCCACTCCGACCGAGGCGTGCAGAGCGTGACGCTGATACCGGTCGCGCCGGCTCTCCCCGTGCGACCCGATCGGTGAATGTACGTCTCGGCATCCTTTGGAGGTTCGCACTGAATGACGAGCTCGACGCCGTTGATGTCCAAACCTCTCGCCGCGACGTCGGTGGCGACCAAGACTTGAAACTTATTATCGCGGAATCCAGCCAAAACAACCTCGCGCTGACTCTGATTCACGTCGCCGTGAAGCGCCTTGGCCCCCTTCGGGATCTCTTTTTGTAAATTATCGCAGAGTTCGCCGCAATCGCGCTTGGTGTCGCAAAACACGATGACTCGTCCGCCTCCCGGCGCCTTGGAACGAATGACGTCGCACACGAGGTCGACGCGATCGGACCACTGACACGGCAACAGCATGTGTTGCACCGCTCCGCTCGCTTTTTGCTTTTGATCGCCCACTAAATCCACCGTGGCGTAATCCGACTTTAAAAACCGCTTGGCGATGTCCTTGACCCACGGCGGCAGCGTCGCCGAAAACAAGAGCGTTTGCACATCCCCGGAACTCTTCAGGATCAGCTCGACGTCGTCGACGAAACCCATGTTTAACATCTCGTCCGCCTCGTCCAGGACGCGAAACTTGAGATTATCCATCATCAACGTCTTGCGCTCGAGATGATCCTTCATCCGTCCCGGCGTCCCGATGACGATGTCGCACCCTCCTCTCAGACCCATCTCTTGTTCCCGATACGGCGCCCCACCGTACACGCACAGCGACTTAAACCCGTACGAGTTCCCAACCCAATCAAAATCTTGATACACCTGCTTCGCCAGCTCCCGCGTCGGCGCCAAAACGACGCACATCGGCCTTCGTCCCTGCACGCGTCGCCCGTTCGCCGGCGTCGGCGACATCTTCGCCATCTCCTCCACGATGGGTAACACGAACGCCAACGTCTTTCCACACCCCGTGCGAGCGCGTCCGACGACATCTTTCCCAGATAACGCGATCGACAGCGTCTCCGCCTGAATCGCGAACAACGTATCGTACCCTTTCTTCCGAAGCGTCTCCTTGACGGGTTCGCTCAGCGCGAAATTATCCAAAGCCATGGGATTCGGCGTCTCCGGTCGCGCGATCTCTTCGACGTCATCTTCGGCATCTTCGACCACGGGCGTGGACTCTTTGGCGCGTTTCTTCTCGCGCTTTCGCTCCGTCGCCTCCTCCTCCGTCGCCTTGCGCTTCTTCTTCGTCGGCGTCGCCGCCACCGCGAGCTTGTCCTTGTCCTTTTTCGACTTTTTCTCCTCCTTGCGCTCCTTGGATTTGCTTCCCATGACGCGCGAAGGGGAGGGACGAACGGGACTCTCGACGGTGCGCGCGCGTCGTTCGCGTCGGCGTGTGCGTCGCGCGTCGCGGGCGGAAGAAGCGTCGCGGGCGATCTCGTGCACTTTTTCGCGCCGCCGCGGCGGTTGGGCCCATCGCGTGCGTGCGTTACATACATAGGGGTTCTTTGGATAGAATACGAGTCGTGGGTGGTCGCGGGTCGGCG
>Ga0066845_10000577_pt1 | contig 11477 bp, 11 predicted proteins | sample ETNtaG_31_FD_65488 | JGI IMG/M metagenome (GOLD analysis project Ga0066845, IMG submission 65488) | Marine microbial and viral communities from oxygen minimum zone, Eastern Pacific Ocean - ETNP201310SV78 | ecosystem: Environmental > Aquatic > Marine > Oceanic | place: Pacific Ocean: Eastern...
CGAACCCATCAAAAGATATCTTTAACATTGAATTTACTAGTTTAAGATCACAAGATGTGATTGTTAGAGTGTATAATGTGATAGGGGAGCAGGTTTTAGAATATAACATTCAAAATATTAAAGGTAAGCATATTAAGTCATTTAATCTAAACCAATACAATAGGGGTATTTATCTATTAGATATTGCTACAAATAAGGGAATTATACATAGAAAAATTACTCTTAAATAAGTTTTAATTATTTATAAATTTAATGAGATTTGTCTTAAACAAAACAAGAATATTAGTTGGTTTATCTGTAACTCAAATTAAATTAGGAAAAAAAATAAATTGGTGATATTCTTTTAGTCTCTATTAATTAAATAGTATCCAATACAAATACATAAAATTGATAGACTAAATAATATAAGATCATTTGGTGTATTAAAATTGTGGGTTAATTTTAATACTTTTTCAAAAAACTTAACTATCAAAACAATTATGATAACTTTAATTATTTTATTTTTCAACTGATCTAAACTTTTTATTTTCAATGTAGATTCAGAAAATTTTGTTTTGGCAAAATCGATTTCACTAATAAATAATTCATAAACTCCAAAACCAAAAATTAATAAAACAATTCCTATTAAAAACAAATCAATTGAAGAAATAATTTTAAAGAGTAAATCATTATTTGAACTTACACTTTCATTAAAAATGGGGTTGTGAAAAATAATTGCTTGAATAATATCCCATCCACCTAATACGAATAGTACAGTTGCTGATAATATTGATAAAATCACTGCAATTAAAACAATAAACCTTGTACTCCAAATTCCTTTTTCAAATTTAATTTTTGACATTTTAATGTATTTTCAGAACAATATTAATAATATTTTCAAAATATTTTATGATTTTAAGACATGAAATTATAAATTATACATCTTAGTATATTTGGTATTAGCATATTCTTTAAAAAACTTGAAATTAAGTTTTTCACCAGTTACTTTTGTACAGAGCTCTTGAGCAGAATATTTTTTTCCGTGCTTATGAATTTTTTCTCTCAACCATTTTAATAGGTTATCATTTTTGCCAGTAGATATTTCCTTATATAATTTTTCATTTTCGTGCAATGCTTGAGTGAAAAATTGAGCAGCATATAAACTTCCTATTGTATATGTTGGAAAATAACCAAAACTTCCGTGAGACCAATGAATATCTTGTAGAACTCCCATTGAATCTGATGGAACTTTTACACCTAAATATTCTTGATATTTTTTATTCCATATTTCAGGAAGATCCTTCACTTTTATTGAAGATTCAATTAATCCTTTTTCTATTTCATATCTTATTAAAATATGTAAGTGATATGTAAGTTCGTCAGCATTAGTTCTTATTAAACTTGGTTTAACTTTATTACAAGCTTTATAAAAATCGTTGACATTAATATTTATCAATTGTTTTTCAAAATATTTTTCAAGTTTATTATAATTATACTTCCAATATTCAAGACTTCGACCTACATTATTTTCCCATAATCTTGATTGAGATTCATGTATTCCTAATGAAATACTTTCTCCAAGAGGTAACCCATAATTTTTTGATAACAACCCTTGCTCATATAAAGCATGTCCTCCTTCATGAATGCAGGACCAAATCATTTCAGACAAATTCTTTTCATCAATTCTAGTAGTTACTCTTGTGTCTTGATTAGAAAAGTGAGTAGAGAAAGGATGAGCAGATAAATCTTGTCTTCCAGAGTTAAAATCATAACCCATTCCCATAAGTAAATCAATACCAAAATCCCATTGTTTTTTTTGATTGTAATGCTGATAAAAAAAGGAATCATCAATTTCTTTTTCCTTTGAAATTTTTTTAATAAATGGAATAAGAAAATCTTTTATTTCTTTAAAAATTTCATCAACTTCATTAGTTGTTAGATCTGGTTCATACTGATCTAATAATGCATCGTAGGGATGATTTTTATATCCTAATATCTCACACTCTTTAATTCTTAACTGAATCAGTTGTTCAAGTGAATTTTCAAAAATAGAAAAATCATTCTTTTTTTTAGCTAACCTCCATTTTACAAATGCTTTAGAAATTAGATTTGATTCCTTTTCAATAAAGTTAGCGTCATACTTTAACGATTTATTATATTTTTTTAATGAAATATCAATATTTCTTGATTGATCAAAATCTAATGTTTTATTATTTTTCAATTCATTTAATAAATCACTATAGTTCTTTTTTGTGGAAAGTTCATGTGATACTTTTCTTAAAGTTGATATCTGTTGAGCTCTAAATTTATGTCCATTTTTAGGCATTTTTGTTTCTAAGTCCCAGTTTAGAACAGCTATAGACATATTTATGTCATGAATTTTTTTACAATAACTTAGATAATCAGAATATTTATTCATTATCAAAAATTTTATAAAATTATTTTAAGATAGATTTAATCTCTAATGAAAGTTCCATTAACAGTTTTACCTTTTCTATTTTTTATTTCGTCCCATGCAGCTTGTAAGCATTCTTTAGGCTCTAAACCTAATTGGTAACACAAAATTATTAATGTAACAAAACTATCACCTAGTCCATCTAATATCTCTTTATCTTTTTTCTTTAAAATAGCTCCTGCAGTTTCTCCAACTTCTTCTAGAACTTTAAGCATTTGGGCGTGAACATTTTCTTTTTTTAATAGATCTTTATTGTCAGCCCAGATTTTTACATTTTTTATTAAATCTTCCATATCTTTTTTTACAAAAATATAAATTTAAACTTTTATAAACTACTTATATAATTACTTCTCTTACTTCTACATCTTTTACTACAATACTTTACATTTTCCCAATTTTTTTCCCACTTCTTTCGCCATGTAAAATCCCTTTTACATACAACACATTTTTTAGATGGTAAATATTTTTTATTTATCAAAATGTGGTATTTCATTTAATTTGACATAGGGAAAGCTCTCTATATGCTTAAGTTTATAGTAACTATTTAAGCCACCAATTCCAATTGCTTTATATGACTCTAAATCAATTTGTCCTATTTTATTTAATGCATCATTATTTATGTAAGCGAGTTCTATTTCACCTATGATAAATATACATCCATTTGGTAAATCAATATTTTTTAGGTGCTTCATGCCTATTTTAACTTGACTTAACTTTACAAATGGAGCGTGAAAGTTATTGATTTTTTCTGCTTCAATTTTTAAGGTATTGAATTCAGATTCTTTATGAGGAAATTTAGCAGAAGTATAATGAGCTTTTTTAATAAAACTTTCTGAAATATGATTAATAGTGTAATATTTTGTTGATATGATATTTGAATATGTATCTTTTAAATTCTTTATTTGAGGTCTAATAACTATCCCAATTTGGGCTGGGTTTGATCCTAAATGAACAACTGATGAAAATATTGCTAAATTTTTTATCCCTTTTTTTGATTCTGTACCAATAAGATTTCCAGGTTTAACTCCTGTAATTGAATTAATTAGATTTAATCTATAAACTCTATCTAAGTTTTCGATGTCATGTTTTGTTACTAGCATATTTATTTCTTGTATGTGTATATATAATTCTTTTATTTTCTTTTCTAACTTTTGGATCTTTTCGATATTTCCAAATTTTATTTTTTGCTCTTTTAGTTGCAATATCAATATCTATTTTTGGAGAAGGATATTTTATATCAATATTAAAAGCTAATTTATCAAAATCAGAAATTTGCCAAGGTTCGTGAATATATTCTACGGATAAATTCTTTAGTTCAGCTTCATAAAGTGGTAAGTGATCACAACTTCTTATGTCTCTTTTAATCAATACAATATTTATCATATCTTTTTCTGACATTTGACAAATATTAAATTTGGTTAAAGACAGCTGAAATACCTTTCTCCTCTATCACACAATACTGTAATTGCGTGTTTTTTATTGTTTTTAGATAACCAACGTTCAGATGCAAGTACGTTTGCTCCTGCAGATACGCCAATAAACAAACCATTTTTAGCTAATTTTTTTGCAAAATCCGTTGCATCTTTTGTAGAAACCAATACGATTTCATCAACAAATTCTAAGTCAACTAAAAACTTACTTCCATCTCCGATTCCTTGAATGCCATGTAATCCTGCTTCTCCTCCACTCATTACCGGACTCTCTTCAGGCTCAACTGCTATAATTTTAATTTCTGGCCATTTTTCTCTTAAATATTTTCCAGTTCCCATTATTGTTCCACCAGTTCCAGTTCCAAGAACAATTGCATCAGGTGTTTCTTTACAGCTATCAGTAAATTGTTGATATATTTCTGGACCTGTTGTATCATAATGAGCTTGAATATTTAGTGTATTATGAAATTGGTTGCAATTAAACCAGCCTTTTTCAACACACATTTTATCTCTTAATAAAATTGCACCATCAAAATCTCCAGCATCTACCTCAACTAGCTTTGCCCCATAAAATTTAAAAATTTTTTTTCTTTCTTCAGACATGTTACAAGGCATTACAATCACCATTTTGTATCCTCTTTCTGCAGCTAACATTGCAAATGAAATACCTGTATTACCAGATGTCGCTTCACAGAGGGTGTCTCCAGTTTTAATTAAACCTTGCTCTTCAGCATTATTTAAGATAAAAGTTGCCATTCTATCCTTTACGCTACCACCAGGATTCATAAATTCTGCTTTACCCCAAATTGTTTGTTTTTTCTCGAAGTTTAATGGTAATAGAGGTGTTTTTCCTACAAATTTTGATAGTCTCATCTATAATATTTTTTGTGTAACAAAATTAGATAAAACTATAAATAAATTAACACATTTAAATCAATTATTTTATTACCGGGGCATTAATTTTATTTAAGCTATTGTGTATTGGTTCAATTTGCTGTTTTAAGATATCATACTCTTTGTTAAATTTATTGTAAAGTGTATGAGCATTTTGTAAACTTTCTTTGTGTTGTTTTGTAGGTCCGTATGTGGAGTAATTGCTTGCTGCCCAAATATAATCACGCATTCTAAGATAATCATTTTGTTCACCAACTTTAGATCTGATGCTACTACCATTTACATTTAATTCTAACTCCAATATTTTCTTTCTCAAACTTAAGATTTTTATGTTTACTTTTTCATCAACTAATTCTGCTCTTTGATATGCTTTTAATGTAATTAAACTTTTGTTCTTTAAATCTTTGATTTGTTTTGAAAGGAAATAAATTTCATTTCTTAGTTTACTTACTTCATTCCAATGGGAAACAACTATGTCATAAGGACTTCCTTTTAGAGCACCTTGTTTAAGTGGGATAACATTAAATTTTACTTTATTTGAAACGGCTATGTATTTTCCTTCAATTTGTTTAAACATCTGTGCAGAATATTCATCGGGAGCTATCAGATTACCACTAACAGAATTTTCGAAATTATCTTCAGTAATTATATTTTTCGATTCTGAAGTTAAATCCCAATTAATCCTGTTAAAACCACTTTCATTTTTAGCTTTAACCTTTTTTATTATATTTCCATCTTGTGAATAGATAAAAGCCCACACACTTGGAATTAATTCATTCTTTTCTGATTCTAGTATACTCCATGCTGGAGTTTCAACTTCTTTTTTATTTTTTTCTAATTCTTTTTCTTGATCTAATCTAATTTCTTTTTTAGATTTATATTTATTAGCTTGATAGTAAGTGAAATTAACGCCAAAAGGAGGGTTGTCAGCTAAATAAAAATTATCTCCTTGTGAGGCTTTTCTTCGGCTTCCTAAAATTCTTTTTTCTGAATACCAAAAAGCGTTTTTTGGTGTAAAAAGAACTATTTCTTCGCTAACAATTTCTTTGTTAAAATTTCTTAAGGAACTATAATCGTCTAAAACATAAATTCCTCTTCCAAATGTTCCAACTACTAAATCGTTTTCTCTTTTTTGAATAGCTAAATCCCTAACAGAAATATTTGGTATACCGTTTTTTAACTTATTCCATGTTTGTCCTTTATTGATTGTGAAGTATACTCCAAATTCACTTCCAAGAAACATTAATTTATTATCAACGTGATCTTGTACGATTCTCCAAAGTATTGTATTGTCAGGTAGATTATTACTTATTTTTTTCCAAGTTTTTCCTTTGTTAATACTTTTAAATACATATGGTTTAAAGTCCCCATATTTATGATTGTCAAATACAGCATAAACAATATTTTCATCATACAAATCTGCTTTTATATCATTAACAAATGAAGTGTTAGGTAAATCAATAATTTTGCTAAAATCTGTTTTTCTCCAATTTTTCCCTCCATCTTCAGTAACTTGAATAATTCCATCATCAGTTCCAATATAAATTAGTTCAGAATTAATTGGAGATTCAGAAATAGAGGTTATTGTACTATAATTAGACATTGCGTACAAATCCCAAGCATTATCCCATTTTTGTTTGCTTTCAAAAAATGGTGTTTGAATACGTTCAATATTATTAGTTAAGTCTTTTGAAATTGCATTCCAGGAATCACCTCTATCTTCTGATTTCCATAACCTTTGGGATGCAAAATATAGTGTTTTGGAGTTATGGGAACTTACAAGAATAGGGGAGTCCCAGTTAAATCTATCAATTTTTTCTCCAATTTTTGGTTGTGGTTTTATATTAATGTTTTCGCCAGTAATTCTATCATGTCGATTTAGATTTCCTCTCTGCCATTGAACATAAACAATATTTGGGTCATTTGGATCAGTTGCTGGTTGGTGACCGTCACCTCCTAAAAGAATAAACCAGTCAGAATTTCTTATACCGTGAATATTGTCAGTTCTACTTGGAGCCCCCTGTGTATTATTATCTTGAGTACCACCGTAAACATAATAAAATGGATAAGCATTATCAACAGCAATCTTGTAGAATTGCGTTAAGGGTAAATTATCAATAAATTTCCAATTTTTCGTCTTGTCAAAACTTTCGTAAAGTCCACCATCGCATCCAACTAATATATAATTTGGATCATCTTTTTTAAATGCTACAGCATGATTATCTACGTGTTTTTCTGATTCATTCATTCTAGAAAAAGTTTTTCCACCGTCAAAAGAAACCTGCATGTAATTATCAGCTAAATATATTTCATCAAAGGCATGTGGTGAAGCATATAATTCTTGGTAGTAATGTGGTCCTGTTCCTCCAGATACTGCATCACTCATTTTACTCCAGCTTTCGCCTCTATTTGAGCTTTTAAAAACTCCACCACTTCTTCGATTAAGTTCTATAGCAGCATATAATACATCAGGATTTTGAGGAGATATTACTAAACCAATTTTTCCCATATTACTTTTTGGTAATCCCTTGTCAATTTTTTTCCAAGTATCACCTCCATCTACTGATTTATAAATGTTACTTCCAGGACCGCCTCCCATATAACCAGCGACAGTTCTGTGTCTTTGCCATGTAGCAGCGTAAAGTATTTTTGGGTCTCTCGGGTCAATAATTAAATCAGTTGCACCTATCCATTCATCGTCACCAAGTGTCCGGATCCAACTTTTACCTCCGTCAGTGGACTTATAGACACCTCTTTCACCTCCTTTGCTCCATAGTGGCCCTTGTGATGCAACCCAAATATTGTTTTGATTTTTGGGGTGTATGATAATTTTTGAAATATGCTCTGATTTTTTTAGACCCATATTTTTCCAGTTTTTTCCGCCATTTACACTTTTGTAAACTCCATCACCATAAGCAACATGACGACCACCTACATTTTCTCCGGTTCCTATCCAAACGATTTCAGAATTTTGAGGATCTAATGATATGCAGCCAATTGAATAACTCTTTTCATTATCAAATATTGGTTTCCAAGTAGTACCAGAATTTTCTGTTTTCCAGGCTCCACTAGAACCCGATGCTACATACCAAATATTTTCGTTTTTCGGATGTATGACAATATCAGAAATTCTTCCAGACATAAGAGCGGGTCCAATGTGTCTAAATTTTAATCCATTATATATGTTTTCCGACTTTTTATCTTTATTAGTATTGCTTTTTGCATTAACATTAAAGAAACATGATGTACATAAAATTATTATTGATAGAGATAGTTTAATTTTTTGCATAAGTATTGTTAAATAGTTTTAAAAATTGTTTTTCTAGATAAATCATAAAATTCTATAATATAAATATTATTAGATTTAAATTCTTTTATTTTTCTACCGCTTAAATCGTATATATTTTTTATGTTTTTATTCTTGGAACTAACTAGTTCATTTAATGAAGAAACACTTGAAATCATTCCGTTCCAAGTTACAGTATCTACGAAATTATTATTTGTAGTAATTTGCATTTGAACATATCCTTCACCACTTTGACCATTTGGATACATATGACAATTTAAATAAATATTTTCGTTTGGATTAAATGTGCTTTGGCCACTTGTAACTCCTTCAATATAACAAGTTGGAAAACAAAATGATACCCCCCAGTTACTTGGCATAGAATCTTTAATGACTGTCCAAGAAACTTCGCATGTATCATAGGTATTATAAAATGTATTTATACTAATATCTGGAAGTGATGGAGTACCTGACATACTCATGTTTTTTTTGTCAATTGAGTGTGTTTGTCCAAAAATTATTAATGGAAAAAAAAGTAGAACTATAGAAATATTTTTTTTCATGATTTTTTTTTCAAAAATATTAAAATTTTAAAAAAAATAAATAATAAGTTTTTATGAAACTTAGTATTTGAGTATTTCGTTAAAAATGAAAAAAATAAAATGAAAAAAAACATTGTACTAATACTATTGCTATATTCTTCTATAGCTCATACACAATCAATGAATAGTTTTATGAACAAATTAATTGAATTTAAAACTTTTGAGAGAAATAAAAAAAATATTGTAATTTTTAAGGAACATAAATCTGAACCCGTTTATATTTTTTCTGCTAATAATGTTAAGAGTAAAGAATTTAGAAGCTGTAAATGGGAAGTGAAGTGTACGAATCATTTTATGAGTAATTTTATTAATAAATTATCTGATATTGATATAAATTACAGTGATGAAATAAAAAACAAAAATTATTCAATTTTTGTAAAGCGAAAAAAAATAAGAGTACAGTTTGCTAATTCAAGATGTATTCAGGAGCACAAAACTCATTATTTTCAAGAACCATGTAATAGAAAATTTTCTTTTGTTTTGAATAAAGAACAAGCTAACAAATTTGTTTCAAAAATTGAAGATTCAATTATCGAAGATAATATTTTAACTAAAAAAAGATAATAGTTTTAAATCTTATTTATTTTTGTTAAAAAACCTCTATATGGTACTAACTTCTACAGTTTCTAAAGAATTGGGTTTTAAGGCCCCTGATTTTAAGTTATTAGAGCCTTTGACAAATAAATATGTAAAATTAGATGATGTAAGATCTAAAAATGTTACTTTAATAGTTTTTATGTGTAATCACTGTCCATTCGTTATACACATTTTACCTCAATTGGTAAAAATTGCAAATGATTACAAAAAAAATGGTATTTCTATTGTTGGAATAAACTCAAATGATATTTCTGAATATCCTGATGATTCACCAGAAAAAATGTGCGATTTAATAAAAAAATATAAAATTCCTTTTCCCTATTTGTTTGATGAAACACAAGAAATAGCAAAGTCTTATTATGCAGCCTGTACTCCTGATTTTAGTTTGTTTAATAGTGATATGATTTGTTTATATCGAGGTCAAATAGATTCTTCTAGACCTGGAAATGATTTAGCCAATGACGGGAAAGATATAAGAATGGCAATTGACGCGATTATTTCAGGAAAAAATATTCAATTACCTCAACATCCATCTGTAGGTTGTAATATAAAATGGAAAAACAAATAGTTATTTATTGTAGAATCTATTTAATTTTTTTCTTGCTTTATTGAGTTTTGGAAGTATAATACTTTTACAATATGGTGCTGAGCTATTTAGTGAGTAATAGTTCTGATGATATTCTTCAGCCTCATAAAACGCATCAAATTTAACTATTTCAGTTACTATTTTATTTTCAAATAGTTCAACATTTATCTTATCAATATAATCTGATATTATTTGATTTTCTTTTTCATCTGAATAAAAAACGATTGATCGATAATGCTTTCCAATATCATTTCCTTGTCTATTTAAAGTTGTTGGATCATGTGTTAAAAAGAAAATTTCTAAAATATTTTCAAGTGATATTATTCTTTTATCGTAAATGATCTCACATACTTCTGCATGATTAGTCAAACCTCTTACAATTTCTTTGTATGATGGGTTTTTTATTTTTCCACCAGAGAATCCACTACGAACATTTTTTATTCCAATTACATTTTCAAAAACTGCTTCAACACACCAAAAGCATCCACCTCCTAAGTAAATTTTATTATTCATTTCTTTATCATTTATTTTTACAGTTACTGATATTTCGTTTTTTCTATTAAAAATTTTATATGGGCTATTGTATACTAAAATTTCAAAATCTTTTTCGTATTTAATCTTTTGTTTTTCTAACTCTTCTTTGAGTTCTCTTATTTTTTTATCTTCAATTTTTTTGTTAGTATAGCCTGAGTAACTTATAATTGCTTTTGTGCTTGATGGTTCCTCATAAATTTTTATTTTTTTATTATTCGGTTCCGGTATATTTTTCATGCTATATCCTTCTGGCATAACAAATCCCATTTCATAATTATTGTGAGTTTTAATTACTACAGGAGAGGTCATGCTTATTTTTTCATTTGAATTATTATTTCCAAAAATAAAATTTGCAACTGTTTTAAATGAATTGTTTCTGTCTTCTTTATTAACTGGTGTGTATGATGCATAAATAAGTTTATTATATTTTCTGATTTCAATACTATTATATTTATCAATTAACTCATAGTTTTTAACCTTTTCTGTTTTGGAAAATACTTTTGAACCAATAATGATCAACAAGCAAATTATAAATAAGAAGTAAACGATTTTCATAAATTTTTTTAAGTTATTGCAAAATTAGTCAATAATCAAAAAATAGAACACAAATTATCTATTAACATGAAATAATATTTAATAATTTGATTTTGTTTTAAATATGGTTAATTTTGTCACCCATTAAACTATGAAAAATTATTTTTTAATATTTATTTTCACACTATTTTTTAGTAGTCACCTAAGCTCTCAGCAAAGAAATTGTGGGGCAATGCAACATTTAGAATATTTGAAATCTAAAGATGTTAAGCTAGAGCAAAAAATGTTACAAAATGAGGAAAATATTAAGACCTGGATTCTCAATAATACAAATAGATTATCACAAAATATCATAACAATACCAGTTGTTGTTCATGTTGTATACTACAACAATTCAGAAAACATTAGTACAGCACAGATTCAGTCTCAAATAGACATTTTAAATGAAGATTTCAGAAGATTAAACGCGGATACGATAAATACTCCTGCTGCTTTTCAATCTGTTGCTGCTGATACTGAAATAGAGTTTTGTTTAGCAACAAGAGATCCAAATGGAAACCCAACTAATGGAATTACTAGA
>Ga0066845_10000581_pt1 | contig 11455 bp, 10 predicted proteins | sample ETNtaG_31_FD_65488 | JGI IMG/M metagenome (GOLD analysis project Ga0066845, IMG submission 65488) | Marine microbial and viral communities from oxygen minimum zone, Eastern Pacific Ocean - ETNP201310SV78 | ecosystem: Environmental > Aquatic > Marine > Oceanic | place: Pacific Ocean: Eastern...
CGCTTGGGAAAAACTCTTCTTGAGCTTGGGGGAAATAACGCAATAATAATTACACCAAATGCTGATATTAAAATGACAATTATTGGGGCTGTTTTTGGAGCTATTGGCACATGTGGACAAAGGTGTACTTCTACTCGAAGATTAATCATCCATGAAGATGTGTATTCTGATGTGTTAGCCTCTCTTAAAAAAGCCTACAAACAACTTAAAATAGGGAATCCTTTAAATACTGAAAACCATATTGGACCCTTAATTGATAAAGAATCAGTAAATCAATATTTGAGTGCGATTAACAAAGCTGATAATGAAGGAGCTAACTGGATAATAAAGGGGAAATCTTTATCTGGGAAAGGTTATGAAGGTGGATGCTACGTCTCTCCATCTATAGCCGAAATAGATGCAGATGCATCAATAGTTCAAACTGAAACATTTGCCCCACTCCTATATGTAATTAAATACTCAGGAGATGTTGAGAATGCTATTGATATTCAAAATAATGTAAGTCAAGGTTTATCCTCGGCAATTATGACTCAAAATATACAAGAAGCAGAGACTTTTCTTTCACATTGGGGAAGTGATTGTGGAATTGCAAATGTAAATATAGGTACTTCCGGAGCAGAGATTGGAGGCGCATTTGGAGGAGAGAAAGATACTGGTGGTGGTAGAGAAAGCGGCTCAGATGCATGGAAAATATATATGAGAAGGCAAACTAATACAATTAATTATTCATCAGAACTTCCATTAGCGCAGGGAATTAAATTTGATCTTTAATAAAAGTTAAGATTTTAAAAATGCATTCAATTATAGAGGAGATATTTTATTTTTTTAAAGTCTTTGTACAAGTTATTTTAGGAATTATCTTAATCTCGTCTTTAATAGGTTTCAAAAAAAAAAAATTTAGCGTTAGTAATTTAAGATATAATACTTTTGGATTAGTTATTTCATTTTTCCATTTTGCAATCAGCATCATGTTTTTCATAACCAACAACTTCTTAAATCAGAGTTTATTTAAAAATATTTTTTTTGGCTTTTTACCTGTTTTATTTATTTTTTTGGGTTGGACAATTCATAATAAGCAATTTGATGATCGAAAAAAGTTTATGAGTATCTTTATCTTTTATGGAATTGGATTATTATTACTAACTATAAGTTAATCTTATCAAAAATTTTAATTTTAACATATCAAATAATAGATTTAAAAAGTATAAACTAAATTGATGATTTAAATTGTTTTAAGAATCTAAGATCATTTTCAAAAAACATTCTAATATCACCGATTTGGTATAAAAGCATAGTAATTCTTTCAATTCCCATTCCAAAAGCATATCCTGAATATTTTTCCGGATCAATATTACAATTTATTAAGACATTTGGATCGACCATTCCACATCCCATGATTTCAAGCCAACCAGTACCTTTTGTAATTCTACGATCAGTTTCGGTTTCTAATCCCCAATAAATATCAACTTCTGCGCTAGGTTCTGTGAAAGGAAAATATGAAGGACGTAAACGAATTATTGATTTTCCAAAAAGTGCTTTAGTGAAAAATTGTAGAGTTTGTTTCAAATCAACAAATGAAACTTCCCTGTTTATATACAAACCTTCAACCTGATGAAATATACAATGTGATCTTGAGGAAATAGCTTCATTTCTAAAAACGCGTCCAGGAGAAAGTATTCGTATTGGGGGTTTGTTATTTTCCATATACCTTACCTGAACAGATGAAGTGTGAGTTCTTAGTAATTTGTCTGGATTAGTTTGAATAAAAAAGGTATCCTGCATATCTCTTGCAGGGTGATGCTCAGGTAAGTTCAAAGCAGTGAAATTGTGCCAATCATCCTCTATTTCAGGTCCTTCAGATAATTTAAACCCTATTTGTGAGAAAATTGATATTATCCTGTTTTTAACTATAGATAATGGATGTCTTGATCCAGTATCAAATTCAAATCCTGGCCTAAATAAATCTCCATTTTTTCCTATCTCACTAGTTAAACTAATTGAATTTTTTATTGACTGAATTTTGTAGCTAACTAATTCCTTTAAAATATTTAATTCTTTACCATACTCTTTTTTGTTTTCATTTGGAATATCTCTAAAGGATGCAAAAAAATCGTTAAGTATTCCTTTTTTTCCTGAGTATTCGATTCTAAATGATTCCAACTCTGATAAATTTTCTGTGTGAAAATCATTTACTTTTTTTAAATGCTTTTTTATTTCTTTAATCATAGTATAAAAGTACAGATTCTAACAATTATATTGACTGTATTTGCAAGACATATTATTTAAATATATCAAATTTAGTTTCTTTTTTTATGAATGCTTAAATTGAAAGAAATTATAGAAATGAATATTAATTGGGTTGACTTAACAATTTCGGGGCTGTTTATATATGGATCAATACTAGGTTTCAAAAGAGGTTTAATTAGAGAAGTTGCTAGCTTTTTAGGACTATTTATTAGCTTGACTAGTGTTTATTATTTTTCTGAAAATCTTTCAAATTTAATTCATTTACTTCTTGGACTATCTAATACTATTTCCTATATAATTTCATGCTTATTAACTTTTTTCACAAGTATTTATTTAATCTCTAGAATAGCAATTATTATAACAAAGACTTTAAATATAACTATATTAGGTTATTTAAATCGAATTTTTGGTTTGACTTTTGGACTTTTAAAATGGGTTATTATTGTTTCATGTATAATTTTAATTTTAAATAAAGTCTTTTTTTTAGATGAAATTAGCAATCAATTAAAGCCCGATCAGACAGAAACTTCATTTATGTATAAGCCTTTATCTGAAATTGGAGAACTGTTATTTCAAATGTTTAATAGCTCAGATGTTAAGGAAGAATGGAAGATCTTATAAAGGTTTGATTTTTTTCTCAACCACCCATCCTTCAGAGCCATTAGCAAGTCTTATTTTTTCCCAACCATTAAGAGAATCTAAAATTTCTACTTTAGTCCCTTCATGTAAAAGAAAAATTTCTTCATTTCTTTTATTAGGCTCAGAATAGACAGATAATTCTTTTGAAAAAATAATTCCTTTTTTTATTTCTTTTAATATTGTTAATTCATTCCAAACTACTGAAGAAGTTAAGACCGATATAAATAGAAAAAATATAGATAATGAAAAAAAAACCCTTTTATATCCGGTATCGTAGGAAAAAAGATAAAATAATGCTGTTATAAAAAAAGCTAGTACAAGCCCTAATGAAATTAAAGCCCAAGTTTTAGTTGAAAAATATGAAATTACAAGATTATACCGTTGTTGAATCTGCGTTTGGGGAAGGTCTTCAATTATATCAAGTGTCATATTTTTTGCAAATGATAAATTATCTAAAATTTCTTTATTATTTGGTGATAACAAAAGTGCTTTTTCATAGTAGTAATTAGATTCTGCGACTTTATTGAGCTTATAGAATGAATTGCCAAGATTAAAATACAATTCACTACTATGAATATTATTATCGATTATTTTATTATACTCATTAATAGCCAATTCATACTTGCCGTTATTATAAAACTCATTCCCTTTTTGGAATAATAATTCTGAGGTTTGTGAAAGCCCAATTTTATATAAAAGGATAAATAAAAAGAAGAAGTTTTTAATGTTTAATTTCATAATCAATTTTTTCAATAATGTCAATTGCTAACTTATAATCTTGTTTCATCTTAACATTTGTTATTGGCGAGTATCTAGCCATATCACAATTATTTAGTATTTCCATAAATTCATTAATTGTAGAATTATTTGCCCCTGACTTAATTAATGATTTGATTATTTTATCCTTTTCTATATCAACAGTCTCAATTTGAAGTTTTGCCTTTAAATAATTATGAAAAGCTTTTTCTAAAGAGTCATAAAACTTTGATTTGTTGTCAATATGTTTTTTCGCATTGCCAAGAAACTTTAAAGCAAGCTTACTCCTTCTTTTTGACTTTAAATACTCATAATCAATGGTTCTAGAAGATAGAAGTTTTTTAATTATAATTATAATTGGTAAGATAATTAATGGGAAAAATAAAATTATCCAAAAAATTGATTTTCTCCAGAACTCAATTTCATCAATAGGAAAGAAAGAAGATGATAATTTAATGAAGTGAAAACTGTTGTTATTTTTAGTTCTTAATCCTGAAATATTTTTAAGATTACTTTGATTAATTGCGGAATTTGATTTATTACCACCACCATACACATCAACAATATGTTCAATTGAATTAAGTGTTTGATATGATTTTTTCTTAGGGTTGAAATAGCTAAATTCAATTGCTGGAATTGGGTATTTTCCTTGAACTTGGGGAACTATGGTATACGTGTTTTGAATAGTACCTTCCATTCCCAAGATAGTTGTATTAATATCTTCTTTATACTCAGGTTCAAAAATCTCTAAAGCTCCAGGAGCTTTAATTTTTGGAAGTTCAAAAAGTTTTAAATTTCCCTTTCCAGTAACTTTAACTATTGATTGAAATGATTCCAATGCTTTGAGGGAACTTTGAGTGATTAAGAAATCTAATTTAAATTCACCTACTGCTCCAGAAAAGTTCTCTGGTTTATTTTCAATTGGCAATTCCTTCACATTTAAAATGCTTTTTCCTGCATTAACAGATCTAGAAACTTGTTTATAAATAGTATTACCAAAAAAATCTCTACGCTTTGTTGGGATTTCAATTACTAAACTTAATGCCAATGGTTCAATAATTAATTTTCCTTTTTTTTGTGGATACAAAACAGTTTTTTTCCAAACTACTTCATTATAAGCTTCACCATTATATGTGCCTGATTTGACCTTTAATTGGGGGATTTTGATTGAACTACTCCAAAAATCTCTAAATTTTGGACTTTGAACTTCTCTAGCATCAGATATTTTAATAGGGTTTCTGAAATATAGTTTATAAATAACTGTTATAGCCTCATTTAAATAAGGATTTTTGTTCGAAATTTCAGCTATTAGATGCATGTTTTCATCTGCTAAGTATTCAACACTCGTTGCTCCAGATGGCTTTTTTACAGCTGATAAAACCTCAATTTTAACTGGGGATGTTTGATATGATTTTCCCTTATAACTTATTTGTGCAGAACCAATTTCAAAAACACCTTTATCTTTTGCTTGTAAGAAATATGTGAATGTTTTTGAAAAAGTTCTTTTGCCATTTATATATGAATTACTTATTGATTGATTAGGACCTCCAACTAAAATAAAATTTTCAAACGAAGGAGGGCTAAAGTCATCACCATTTTGATTCATTACAAAGTCAACTCTTAATCGCTCATTAATACCCAGCTTTTTTTTGCTAACTCTAAGTTCAAAATCAACTTGAGCATTTAAAATGAAACTTGAAAGAATAATATATATGTAACCTACTAGTCGCATTTACCAGTCTTTTTTTGTTTTGACAGGAATTCCTTTTACTTTTTTAGCATTGATTTTATCCTGTACTTTCTTTTCTTGATTGTTCATGGCTTCAAGCAAGCTTTTAACTTGATCTTTGGATAATTGACCCGGTTTTCTTGCATCTGAATTCTTTTTTTTAGAAGATTTATCATCTGTATCATTAGGTTTTTCATCTTGATTTTTATCATCATTGGGTTCTTCCCCTTTATTCTTTTTTTCATCACCATCATCATCTTGTTTTTCTTGATCAGAAGATTTTTCATTTTTATCCTCATTTTTTTTCTGATCTTTATTTTTTTTATCTTGATTATTCTTTTTTTGGTCTTTATTATCATCTTCCAACAAAGATTTTGCTAAAGCATAATTATATCTCGTTTCATTATCAGAGGGATTATTTCTAAGTGCACTTTTATAAGACTCAACTGCTTTTTGATATTCTTTTTGTTTCATGTATACATTACCCATATTATGCAGTGCAGCATGTTTGTCAGTTTTATTTTCTGAAAATTTATGAGTTCTATAAAATTGCTGAGCTGCTTCGTCAAAAGCTTTGGTCTGATATTGAGTGTTTCCAAGATTAAACAAAGCTTTTGGTGATTCAGACTGTTTTGAAAGAGCAAGTCTGTAATTAACTTCGGCACCTAAAAAATCTTCCTTCTTAACTTTTTCATTTCCATCATACAGGTGATTGTTAATTTTAGGACTTTGAGAAAACATAGAAAAACTAGTCAAGATTAATAGAATATAAAGTATTTTCATTGTGATTTTTTTTCATTAAATAGATTTAATTTCTTTAACCAAATTGTCTCTTTTTCAAAAATAAATAATTCAATTAACAGTAAAATAAATGATATAAAAATAAATATTTGAAACTGATCTTTATAACTAACAAATTTTTTTGCTTCAAACTCTTTTTTTTCTAATTTTTTTAATAAATCAGTTACAAATTCTACAACATTTTTGGTGTTGTTTCCATCAATATACTGTCCATTAGTGTTTTCAGAAATTAATTTTAATATCCCGGGGTTTCTCTTTGTTATTACAACTTCTTCGTTCTCATCTTTTTTATAGCTCTCTAAAACACCATTTTTCTTGATCGGTATGGGGCTTCCTGAGTCTGTACCAATTCCAAAACTGAAAATTTTAATTCCCATATCTGCAGCTTTAAAAGATGCAGTTTCAGCGTTTTCTGAATGATCTTCTCCATCTGAAATTAAAAAAACAACTCTGTTAGTTTGATCTTCATCATTAAAATATGAAGCTGAAAGATCCAATGCAGAGTTTAAAGCAGTTCCTTGTGAAGAAAGCATATCAGTATTTAAACTTTGTAGAAACATTTTACCTGCATTATAATCTGTTGTTATTGGTAATTGTGGTATAGCTTGATTTGCATAAGCTATTATTCCTATTCTATCTCCTGACAAATTATTGATTATTGCAGAAACGAGTCTTTTTGCTTTCTCAATTCTATTAGGAGCAACATCCTCAGCTAACATACTTTTAGAAACATCTATTGCAAAAACAATATCTACTCCTTCTCTTTTAACTGTTTCTAGTTCAGTTCCCATTTTTGGGTTCATCAAACCAATGATCAAAAAAAACAAAGAAAAAATTAATAAAAGGAATTTTAAAAAAATCTTGAATTTTGAACGATTAGGACTTATTGACTCAATCATCTTTGAGCTAATAAATTTTTTTTGAGTGTTCAATTTCCATTTCATCACCCATATAAACAAGACTATTAAAAATGGGATAATTATAAATAAATAAGTAAATGATGGTTCGTCTAAAATATACATGTCCTATACAAAGCTTCTAAAAAATGTGTTACGTAAAATAAATTCTAAAACAATTAAAATAATAGCAACTAAAATAAAAGGTCGATATTTCTCATCATAATTAGTATACTTAAATTCTTCTATTTCTGTTTTTTCTAATTTGTTAATCACCGAATATATTTGAGCTAACTTTTCATTATCTGTCGCTCTAAAATATTGACCTCCTGTAACATCTGCTATAGACTTAAGGAGAGGTTCGTCAATTTCAACTTTGGTCATCCCATACTGAAAATTTCCATTTGGTAAAATTCCAATTGGAGCTTTAGCTGTTCCATTGCTGCCTATCCCTATGGTATATGTTTTTATTTGAAATTCATTTGCAAGTTCTGAAGCAATCTTTGGATCTATAAAGCCCGAGTTATTGACTCCATCTGTAAGAAGAATAATTACTTTACTTTTAGCTTTACTATCTTTTAATCTATTGACTGAAGTGGCCAAACCCATTCCAATAGCTGTACCATCTTCAATTAGTCCCTGATATTGAATTTCTGATAAACTATTTTTAATAATTTTCTTATCACTTGTTATTGGAGTTAAGGTGTAGCTTTCACCAGCATATATAACTAAACCTATGCGATCAGATATTCTATCATCTATAAAATCTGATGCTACTCGTTTAAGAGCTGAGAGACGATCGGGCTTTAGGTCTTGAGCGAGCATGCTTGATGATACGTCAATTGCCATAACAATATCAATTCCTTTATTTGTTTTACTCTTAATGGATGTTTCTGAAGTTTGGGGTCTAGCTAAAGCTGTAATAATAAATGATAAAGCCGCTATTCTTAAAATAAATAATATTGGACGGAAAATTACCCTTAATGTTTTTCTTTTTAAAGCACTTAAATTTGATAATTGTAGGTAAGCTTGTTTGTTTTTATGAGAATAAAACTCCCAGAAAATTAGTGCTGGTAACAATACAAACATCCACAAAAAGTTTGGATTTAAAAAATATATATTTTCAAACATTCTATAGTTCTTCTATTAATTCAATACTATTAATAATTCTTCTATTTATTTCTTTACCATAACGATCATCTTTGTTAAAAATAAAACTCATACTGACTTTTCCTTTGTCATAATCTATAATTAAGGTAGTAAAGGAACACCTTGTGGCCTCTTCATTATTAGTTTTAGGTAAATCAAGTGTTCCAGAAATTTTTAATGTGGGGAGACCTGTTGGTGTTTCATAATTTTCTGTTTCCATCAAAATATTTACTGCTCCTTGATCTTGATATCTTTTTATTGTTTGATCAAGAATTACTTTCGTTTTCTCTTTACTACTCACACTTGTTTCTTCCTGTGAATTAGGTTTTAAATCATTTTTTTTCTTTTTTTCAAAAAGTAGTTCAAAAAAATATTTAGATTGAATACTGTCTAAAACAAATAATGTTGACAAACCAGAGCTTGTTATTTTTCTTTCAAGAATTTTTGGAGTTGATAATTTTATTGGAGGGGATCCATACTGAGAAATAACCCAATTATTATCGATCAATTTTTTTGTTGGATATCCAAATAAAGTATCAATTACAGGGTAATATCCAAATATTGTAATAAATGATGTCAATGATACAGTCATTAAAGTAAAGATTGAAATAAGAAATATTTTTAATAATTGTTTTCTTTTTTTCTTTATTAACATCTCCTCATAAATCTTTTTAGCTTTTAACTCCTCGATAGTTGGTTCAGGTAAAACTTCTTTTGTTTCAACAACGACCTTTTCAACAAGTGTTCTATCCAATTTAACAACTCCTTTTTCGGGTACTGCTCTAGCAAATTTTACCAAATCCGCTGTATTTAAAACTGTTTTTAAATTTTTAATTGTTGATTCTTCAAGACCTAGTTTCCCTGAGTCCTTATAAAGTTCTAATTTTAACAATAGCTGATCTGAAGTACTTTCTAAGGCATCAATATTTGCTTCTTCTTCCAGATATCTTCTAACTACGTCGGTTAATTCTGAATAGTATTTTTTATATTCTTCTTGAAATATAGGTTCTCTTTTTTCTAATTCTTTAAGTGCTTTTATTGCTTTTTCAAAGGGAGGAATCATTTTATTTCTTTCTGAAATTTTTCTTCTGTAAACAACCAAAGCATAAACAATTCCTACGATAAAAATTATTATCACTAAGTACAATAAAAGTTTATTTATCAAATCATCATAATTTCTATTGACAGGGTTAAAAGGTTTAATTTCAAAAAGATTTTGTTTTAAAGTATCTACTTTAATGTCATTGACTCTGATTTTTACAGAGTTTGAGAGTCTAGAAAATCCATTTAATAAAACTCTTTGTGGGGGAATTTGATAAAATCCAGAGTCAAATTGAATAATTGCATATTTTTTAGTTAGTAAATACTTGTTTTTAACTTTCTGAGTATCAGTTGGGAAAACTTCCAAAACTTCCATTGGACTAATTTGAATGTCTTCTGGAAATTCAATTTTTTGAACTGTATCAACTTCGACATTTAGAAAATAATTAATCTGCTCACCAATATTAACTGTGTTGGATAAAACTCCAGAATTGATTTCTGGAAGATTTTGACAATATAAATTTCCGGAAATTAAAAAAAAGATTGTACTTATTATGAACTTCATTACCTGGCTCTATTTTTAAAATAACCTAATAGTTTTTTTACATAACTTTGAGAAACCTCACAGCTTAATGAGCCAGCTCCATTTTTACTGAATAGTGCAGAGAAAAATTCTGCATTTTTCCCATAATCTCTTGAATATGCTTCTCGTGTTTTTTTAGAATCAGTATCTACCCATGTAAGTAATTGAGTTTCAGAATCCATCATAGGTACAAGACCCATTTTCGGGATATAAGTTTCAAGTTTATCATAAATTCTAATCCCAGTTAAATCATGTTTTTTAGAGGCAATTTTCAATGTTTTTTCATAATTGGTGTCAATAAAGTCTGATAATATAAAAACTATAGCTTTCTTTTTTAAAACACTTGATAAAAATGCAAGTGCACCACTTATGTTAGTTGTTTTATCAGAAGGTTCAAACTCAAGAAGCTCTCTAATTATTCTTAATACATGTGATTTTCCTTTATTTGGGGGAATATATAACTCAACTTGTCCCGAAAACATTATTACACCAACTTTGTCATTATTTTGAAGAGCAGAAAATGCAAGAGTTGCTGCAATTTCAGTTATAATTTCTCTTTTTGTTTGAGATTTAGATCCAAAAAATTCAGATCCACTAATGTCAACTAATAACATCAATGTAAGCTCCCTTTCTTCTTCGAAAACTTTAATAAAGGGGCTGTTGTATCTAGCAGTTACATTCCAGTCAATAGCCCTTACATCATCCCCAAACTGATATTGCCTAACCTCACTAAAAGTCATTCCTCTTCCTTTAAATGTACTATGATATTCGCCCCCGAATATATGATTACTTAACCTTCGAGTTTTAATTTCTATTTTACGAACTTTCTTGATTAGTGATTTGGTATCCATAAAAAAGTTATTTTTTTATTTAAGGCACTTCAACCTCATTAACTATCTGGCTGATAATATCTTCTGTAATAATATTTTCTGCTTCAGCCTCATAGGTAAGTCCAATTCTATGGCGAAGTACATCATAAATCACTGCCCTAATATCCTCAGGAATTACATATCCTCTATGCTTAATAAATGCATGACATTTAGCAGCAGTTGCCAAATTAATACTTCCTCTTGGAGATGACCCAAAGCTTATTAATGGTTTAAGTTTTTCTAAATTATAATTTTCAGGGTAACGAGTACAAAAAATTAAATTAAGTAAGTATTTCTCAATCTTTTCATCCATATAAACTAATCTTACTGATTCTTGAGCACTCAAAATTTGTTTTGTGGAAACTACAGGCTTAATTTTTTCAAATGCACCTTTCAAATTAGCTCGAACAATTTGTTGTTCATCTTCAATTTTTGGGTAATCAATTATTGTCTTTAACATGAACCTATCTACTTGTGCCTCTGGAAGTGGATATGTACCCTCTTGTTCGACTGGGTTTTGGGTTGCCATTACCAAAAATGGTTCTTTAAGTTTAAAAGAGTTATCGCCGATTGTAACCTGTTTTTCCTGCATAGCCTCAAGTAGAGCAGATTGAACCTTAGCAGGAGCACGATTAATTTCGTCAGCTAACACAAAATTGGCGAAAATTGGTCCTTTTTTAATTGAGAAGTCATTTTCTTTCATGTTAAAAATCATCGTTCCAATAACATCCGCTGGTAAAAGGTC
>Ga0066845_10000591_pt1 | contig 11339 bp, 7 predicted proteins | sample ETNtaG_31_FD_65488 | JGI IMG/M metagenome (GOLD analysis project Ga0066845, IMG submission 65488) | Marine microbial and viral communities from oxygen minimum zone, Eastern Pacific Ocean - ETNP201310SV78 | ecosystem: Environmental > Aquatic > Marine > Oceanic | place: Pacific Ocean: Eastern...
ACTTCTTGTCCGACGCCTTGGTCGTCGCTCCGGCGCCGACGAAGAAGGACGGCGGCGCCACGGGCGCGGGCGGCATGGCCAAATTCACCACCATGAAGGGCGTCGCCGCGGCGATGGAGTTGCAAAACATCGACACCGACATGATCATCCCGAAGCAATTCTTGAAGACCATCAAGCGCACCGGTCTCGGCGTCTCCGCCTTTTACGAGATGCGTTACGACGAGCAAGGCAACGAACGTCCGGATTTCGTCTTGAACCGCGCGCCGTACCGCGACGCCTCCATCTTGGTCGCTGGTAACAACTTTGGCTGCGGTTCCTCCCGCGAACACGCGCCCTGGGCCATCAACGATTTCGGCATCAAGTGTATCATCTCCACCGCTTTCGCCGACATCTTCTTCAACAACTGTTTCAAGAACGCCATGTTGCCCATCGTTCTCGACGAGCCGACGGTGAACGCCCTCATGGCGGACGCCAACGCCGAGCAAGAGCTCGAGATCGACCTCCCCAACCAAGTCATCATCCGCGCAAACGGTGAGAAAATCCCCTTCGAGGTCGACGCTTTCCGCAAGCACTGCTTGATCAACGGGTTGGACGACATCGGTCTCACCATGCAACAAGACGCCGACATTTCCTCCTTCGAAGCAAAGCGCTCCGATCTCTACCCGTGGCTCAACGGCGCCGGCTACGACGCCGCCCAGTCTCCGGCTCGTTGAGGCGGCGCACCGCGCTCTCTCACCGACCGACCGACCGACCCTTCCTCGATTCGTCTAGTCTCGTGCCCACCGCACGCACTCATTTATTACCATCGTATGACTTTTCATTCGGTCTCTCGTCTCCGGCCCCGACCCCCCCTCGGCGTCTGACGAGGCTCTGGGACGGTTGGGCAATCCTCGGATCATCGCCCGTCTCTCGACGTCACACCCGCGCGGTCGCGCGCGCGAACGACGCGAGGACCGAACGCGATGTTTCGCCGACTCGCTCGAACGATGGCGTCGCGCGCGACGCGCGCGTGCGCCGGCGACGCGCGCGCGAAGACGTCCTCCATCGCGTCGTCATCGTCAGCGTCGTGGGCGTGCGCATCGGCGCGCGTCGAACGGTCGAGCGTCGCGCGATCGAGCCTCTGGGCGTCCCGACGGGCGTTTTCGGACGATGTGTGCGCGCGCGTGTGGTATCCGCCCGTGGAGGCGCGCGTGGGCGAAATCGCGCCGCAGTTTGATAGCCCGGCGTGCGTGGACGGCGAGCTCGGACGCGTGCGGTTGAGCGATTACGTCGGCGACGGGAAATATTGCGTCGTCTTCTTCTATCCGTTGGATTTCACGTTCGTGTGTCCGACGGAGATCACGGCGTTTAACGATAGATTGGATGAGTTCAAGGCGCTGAACACGAACGTGATCGCGGTGTCGACGGATAGCGAGTATTCGCACTTGGCGTGGACGATGACGGAACGCGAACGCGGAGGTCTGGGACCGATGCGCATTCCGATCGTCGCGGATAGGACGAAGGAGATCAGCGCCAAGTACGGGGTGTTGCTCGAAGATCGAGGGATCGCGCTTCGTGGATTGTTCATCATCGACGACGAGGGCGTCGTGCAGCAAATCACCATGAATAATTTGCCCGTCGGGCGAAGCGTGGACGAGACGTTGCGTTTGGTGAGGGCTTTCCAGTTCACGGCCGAGCACGGTGAGGTGTGCCCGGCGGGTTGGACCCCGGGAGCGCCGACCATGGTCGGTGATCCGGAGGGATCGAAGGAATATTTCGAGCAACACGCCGGAAAGGCTTCGAACGCCGAAGGCGCCGCCGCGTCGAGCGACTTCGCCGCCAAGCTTCGACCGATCACGTCTCGCGCCGATTTCGAGGCGCTCGTCGCCGGACCCAACCCGGTCGTCGTAGACTTCATGGCCAATTGGTGCGGCAAGTGTCGCCAAATCGCTCCCGAAGTTGACAAGTTGATCGACCAGTACCCGAACGTCGTGTTCGCGAAATTCGACACCGCGCTCGCCGATCTCGCCCCGTTCTCCAAAGAGATGGGAATCGAGGCGATGCCGACGTTCAAGTTTTACAAGGAAGGTCGCGAAGTCAACGAAGTGATCGGATACAAGCCAAAGCTCCTTCGCACGGCGGTGGAGGAGTTTGCGTAATGCGTAAATCTTACTAATTATCCTCTAGTGCAGTGTGCAAGAGTACAGAGTGCAGTGCGTCTATAAAGTGCTAATCACTTCCCCATCCGTGATTCGAGTGTGCTCCACGACGGGTTTCTCACCGCGCGCACGCGATGTGATGACGTGCGTCCACGTCTGAAACGCGAGCGCGAGTCGTCGTTGCGTCGCGGCGGCGTGCTCGGCCCACGTCGGATCCAAACGCGCCGTTCTCTCTTCATCGCACATTGTGTCGATGAATGTCTTCGTGTCCGCGAGGAACGACGCATCCGTGGCTAAACTAGGTTCTCCTTGAACCATTCTCGCGAACACGAATCTATAGTACGACCACAGCGCCTCGCGACCGGGATGCGCCGCTATGAGCCTTCTCGCCGTCGCCGTCTCCCCGTTGAAAACTTTCGAAATTTCTCCTGGACGCAGCGCCAAATACCGCTCGAGCACGCGCGTTCGGTAGTGCAATACGCAATAATCACTCACGTTTCGCCCAGCGCGCGTCTCGTTTTCGCGCATCTCGTTTGACACCGTCTCGACGTCGTCGGCGACGAGCGTCAACGCCCACGCCCGATGTGACCACGCGGCGTAATTCAATCGTTTCTTCACCACCGCCGCATCGCACGCCTCACACTCGAGACGAAACCACGCGCTTCGGGTCTTTGCGTCCAACGACGCGGGCGTTCGCCGCGACGCGAACGCGAGCACCCAACGTCTGTGCGACCACGCGCTCGGCGCCTTTGGAAATCGACTCTGCACCGCCGACGCGAACGCCAATTCATCCGACACCGCATCCCTCGCGTCCTCGATCGACAGCGCACTTATCGACGTGAACCGTTGTTTTCTCGCGTTCCACGCCGTGGCGTGATCCCCGTTCGCGCACAGCGCCGTCGCCGTCGCGTCGAACGTCGCCTCCGCCTCCGCCTCCGCCTCCGCCTCCGCCGGCGACGACGTCGACGTCGACCCACCCCTCGCGCGCGACCGCGCCATCACCACCGCCGAAGCGTCGCGCACCGCGCGCACGCTCTCCAGCGTCATCGCCACGGACCCCTCGCACGCGTAAAACCGCGTCGGCATCGTCGACGCGTTCACCGGCGCGTCTCGTTCCCACGACGGTCCGAACAGCGCTTCCGGGGACACATCGCGCGCGTATTCAATCTCCCGCACCTCCCGCGCGCCTCCCGCGTCGCGCAGACGCAACAGACGATCGAGCTCTCGCGCGACGGCGTCGTCATCGCCCTCGCCCTCGTCGTCCGCATCGCCGACGCCGGGCGAGCCCATCTCTGACGGTTGCGCGTCAGAGTGCGCCGCGGGATGGGCGCCCTCGCGCGCGTCGCCCTCGTCGCCCTCGCGTGCGTCGCGCGCGCGCGAGGCGTCGCGAGTGACCTCGCCGTGCGCGATTTCGCCGCCGTCGGCGACGCGTGGCGGTTTCAGGGCGCGGCGTCGAACGCGTCGACGAGCGATGCCGTGGCGACCGAGGTGCTGCGAATCACGCCCGCGCGCGCCAACGCGGCGGGGAGCGCGTTCGCGGCGACGAAACAGCTCGTCGTGGGTGGATTTGTCGCGGATTTCGCGTTCACCGTGGCGTCGCCGCCGGACGTGGAGATTCCGTGCGAAGGGGTGGATCATCAACCGGCGACGTGTTCGCGGCGAGGCGGCGACGGGTTCGCGTTCGTCGTACAAAATTCGGATGAGCGCGCCCTGGGAGGCGGTGGTGGGGAGTTAGGGTACGGTGGCATCCCGAACGCCGTCGCCGTGGAGTTCGACACGTATCACGACGCGCACTCGATGGATCCGTATCACAATCACGTGGCGGTGATGACGCGAGGCGCCAAGGCGCCGGCGTTGGCGTCGCACACGGCGTCTCTGGGATCGACGGTCGACGTGCCGAATTTATCGGACGGTGAGCGTCACTTCGTGCGGGTGACGTATAATCCGAATTTCGTCGTCGAGGACGTCGCACACAAGAGCTTCAAGAGCGGTTCGTACCTTCTCGACGTGATGCGAGACTACGAGCACGGCTTGGGCTCGCTCAAAGTCTTCGTCGACGACGTCTCCACGCCCGCGCTCACCGTCCCCATCAATCTCGACGCGTTTCTCGATCTCGATAACGGTCGAGCGTGGGTCGGTTTCACCGCCTCCACCGGTCGTTCGATGCAAAACCACGACGTGTGGTCGCTCACCTTTCGCGAGCGACTCGACGGCGGTCTCGATCCCGCGCCGACGACGTAGCGCGCGTCAAAACGCGCGGGCGACGAATTAGAACGTAGCTCATCCTTTTATGTAGTCATTCGATGCGACCGAAACCGTCGCTCGCGCCGCACCGAGCGCGCCTTTGACTTTCTTTGACCCCGCGCCGCGCCGCGCGACATTCGGCGTTTCGACCCACGTGTCGATCGCATTCGACGCGAGATCGCATTCTCCGGCGCGCGACCGCCTTGATCGCGTCTCATCGTCGACCGCGCGCGTCCGAGAGAAGAAAGAGGATGAAACTCTTCGCTTTCCTCGTCGCGTTGGCCTCCGTCGCCGTCGCGGGCGCGGACGCGAGCGCGTTTTTGGCGACGGATAAAAACTTTGATTCCGCCGTGATGAACTCCGGGAAACACGTCTTCGTGAAGTACCTCGCGCCTTGGTGCGCGCGCGATGCGACGCGACGAGACGCGACGAGACGCGACGAGACGTGAGGCGGGCGGGAGGGGGCGGAGCGACGACGCGGGAATGAGTGAATGAATGAATGAATGATGATCGTCGATCGTCGATCATCTTCGATCGCCATCCATCGATCGACGTCGGCGTCTCGCGCGCGAAAGAGGGCCGAATCGACCGACTGGTGCGAGCGAAAAAGACTGACGCGTGTGATGTATCGTCTCGCGTTCGATCGCGCGTCGCAGGTGAGGCCACTGTAAGTCGATGAAACCAGCTTGGGATCGACTCGGTGCGGATTACAAGGAGAGCGCGAGCGTCATGATCGTCGACGTGGATTGCACGGCCGAGGGTAGCGGTACGTGCCAAAAGGTTGGTGTGCAAGGGTACCCGACCATTAAGTATTACCCGGCGGGTGATAAGAAGGGTAAGGATTATCAAGGTGGACGCGATTACGATTCGTTGAAGTCTTTCGTCGTCAAGACGTTGGACAAGCCGGTGTGCGACGCGGCGACGAAGAAGGGCTGCGCGAAGAATGAGATTGAATTCTTGAAGAAGATGGACGGTAAGTCTAAGGCTGAACTCAAGAAGGAGTTGAAGGAAAAGCAAGCCGAATTTGACACCATCAAGAAGGAAATCAAGACGGTGACGAAGGAGTTCAACGCCAAGACGCAAGCGATGAAGAAGCGCCAAGCCGTCATTCAACGCGGCAACAAGCTCCTCAACGATCTCATCAAGGCGAGCGACAAGTCCGAACTCTAATTTTGTGATGTTCTCGGTACATTCGTAGCGCGAGAACGTGCGTAGTTTTTACGTCGGAAACCCGTGACGTCGCATCTCGCAGATCGTATCTCTACGATTGAGACGCGACTGATTTCCTCGACAGACGAACGCCGACGCACGCGCTTCGCGGTTATGTAATGCGAATTAATACACGATACTTGAAACAAACAATGTGTTTATTATCATTAAAGCTCAAATCGCGCAATCTAGTTATATCTTGGCTAAACCAGACGATCTAATGTACGGGAAGAATTCACAAGTTGTCAGATTCATCCTCAGAGTCTTGCGCGTGAATGTCGAACACTTCTCTGACAATCTTCGGGCCGTTGGACAAGCAAATGCCTTGGCGATCAGCGGTGACAAGAATGGTATCGTCCTCGTTGAAGACACCTCGGAGCATGGCGTTGGCCAACGGTTGGATGAGCTCGCGCTGAATCGCGCGGCGTACCGGACGCGCGCCGTACGCCGGATCGTAGCCTTGGCGAGCCAAGTGTTCGATGGCGCTTCTGTCCAAGGAGAGGTTCATGCGCTGGTTGTCAATGCGCTCAGATAACTTCTTCGTTTGGAGCTGCACGATCTCTTCAATTTGAGCGTGCGTCAACGGTTCGAACACGATGAACTCGTCGAGACGGTTGACAAACTCCGGTCGGAAGTGAGAGCGCACGTGCTGCATTACGGCATCCTTCACGTTCACCTTGTTGCGACGCTTGTTGGCGTACGAGATTTCGTCGGAACCCAAGTTGGACGTCATGATGATCAAACAGTTGCGGAAGGAGACGTTGCGGCCTTGCGTATCCGTGACGTGACCCTCGTCGAGAAGTTGCAAGAGGACGTTGAAGACGTCGACGTGCGCCTTTTCAATTTCGTCGAACAACACCACAGAGTACGGCTTTTGTCGAACCGCATCCGTCAACATACCACCCTCGTCGTAGCCCACGTAGCCCGGCGGTGCCCCGATGAGACGCGCGACGGAGTGCTTCTCCATGTATTCGCTCATGTCGAGACGCACCAACGCTGTGTCCGAGTTGAACAAATAGTTCGCCAAAGCCTTGGCGAGCTCCGTCTTACCGACACCGGTCGGACCGAGGAACATAAAGGATGCGACCGGTCCGTTGGGATCGGCGAGATCCGCGCGGGATCGTTGCACCGCCTCGGCCACGGACGTCACCGCCGCCTCCTGGCCTATCACGCGTTGGTGAAGTTCAGCCTCGAGTTGGAGCAACTTGGCTTTTTCGCTCGAGACGAGCTTGGCGACCGGCACGCCCGTCCATCGGCTCACCACAGCGGCGACGTCACCGTCCGTGACTTCTTCGCGCATCATCGAACCACCATCCTTCAGCTCGATGACCGAGCTCTCAGCCTTGTTGAGCTCGTCCTGCGCGATTTGAAGCTGCGCCTCGAGCTTCTTCAATTCCGCTTCGGCGCGGCCGAGCTCACCAGCGAGCACCGAACCGGCTTCGGCTTGAGATGCTTGCGCAATCTTCATCTTGGCGTTTTGAACCTTACGCTTGATGAAAGAGTTGTTTGCGTAGGCGCGACGGTACTCATCTTGGATTTGTCTCTCGTTGTCAAACTTCTTTTGAAGCTCCTTGCGCGACTTCTTTTCGATAGAAAGCGATTGCGCAATCTTCTGCAACTCTGCAGCGGCCACGTTCGATGTGCCAGCCTTGGCCAATTCACCCGCGTTCTTTCTCAAGAGCTGATCGCGCTCCTTTTGGAGCTGCGTGATTTTACGATCTGCCATGTCCAAGCCGTCGGGCTTGTTCGTCTTCATCATGCGCACCGCAGCGGCGGCCTCGTCGAGTAAATCGATCGCCTTATCCGGCAATTGACGGCCCGAAACGTAACGCGCGGAGAGCTGCGCCGCGGCCAAGACGGCACCCTCGCTGATGGCGATGTTGTGGTGCTGTTCGTAGCGCGGGCGCAAACCTCGTAAAATACTCACCGTGTCGTCGACATTCGGTTCCTCCACCGGCACTTGCTGGAAGCGTCGCTCGAGCGCGGCGTCTTGTTCGATCGTCTTCTTAAACTTGTCCGCCGACGTCGCGCCGACGCATCGAAGCAAACCACGACCGAGCGCGGGCTTGAGAATCGCCGCGCCGTTGTTGTTCATCGGCGGCGCCGGGCAGAGATTGTGAATGTCGTCGATGAACAACACAACCGGACCCTTCGCGGACGCGTCGACAACTTCCTGCACGATGATGGTCAAGCGTTCTTCAAACTCGCCCGGCATCTGGCAACCGGCGCCGACGGCGCCCAAATCCACCTCCAAAAGTTTGGCGCCTCGCAACGCCTGCGGCACGTCGTTGTTCACGATGCGCTGCGCCAAACCCTCCACGATGGCTGTCTTCCCGACCCCAGACTGTCCAAGCAACACCGGGTTGTTCTTCGTTCGTCGGCACAAGATGTGAATCAATCGACGCACTTCCTCCTCCCGTCCGACGAGCGGATCGAGAAGTCCTCTTTTTGCCTCGTCGGTGACGTCGGTGCAAAAGCGCTCCAACGCGCTCAACTCCTCCTCCTCGGGATTACCCCCACCGTTCTGTTGCTGTTGCATCTGCTGCATCTGTTGTTGCATCTGTTGCATCATCGCGATCTGCGCGTCCTCTCTCGCGCTCGCCGCGGTCGGCTTATCTTCCGCGGCGAACACGTTCGCGCATCCCTGCGCGCGTTCGAGGGAAACGTCGCCGTCGGGTCAGTCGCTCGTTCGCGCGCGCGTCTCTCCTCCACCCCATCCTCGCTCTCCGCATCCATTCACCCGACCACCGCGCGTCATCGACGCAATTCCACGTCACCTCGCGAGACGCGAACGCGTCCGATCGCGCCCACGCGCGCGCCGCGCGTCTCCCCGCGCGCCGCGTCCCCGCGCGCCGCCGACCCCCGTCCCGCGAGACGCGCGCGTCGCCGCGAATCGCATCGCCTCCGCGTCCATCACTTCCGATCCACGCGACGCCCGCGCGCGCATCCACGCCCCACATCGCTCCCTCCGCACGCCCCCGACGCTCCCTCGCGCGATCCCGCGTCGTCGCGCGTCGTCGTCGCACATCGCGTCGCGCGCGCACCGTGAGCGCGCTCGCGATCGCGTTCCGAATCGCGCGCTGTCGCACGGCGAGCATCGCCACCGCGGTCCCGGCGGCGACGGCGATGACCGCTCTGTGCATCGCGGCGTCGTCCCGCGAGGCCGTTCGCACCGCGGCCAACATGTCGAGGGCGTCGAGCGGCGACGTCTCGCGCGCGCGCGCGCGCCGGGACGGGCCGGCGGCGGCGGCGCGAGGGGGGACTCGATGGGGAGTCATCACCCGTGGTGGGTGTCTCGTCGTACTGTGGTGTGTGTGGATCCCATCTGTGGAGATTGGACGTCAACACGTCGCGTCGCGGGTACGTACGCACTGTGGTGTGTGCAGAGAGTATCTGTGTGTGTGTTCCGGAAGTCCGAACTAAACGCGGTCGGTCACGCCCGCGCGTCGTCGCGCGCGACGGGCGCGACGACGCGCGAGTGCGTGACGGCGTCGGCGACGACGCGGTGGGACGGGATGGACGCCGACGGTGGGTTGCACACGCCGTCGAATCCGCGCGCGCGGGTTGGGCGTCGGACGGGGTCTGGGTCGGCGCGCGAGGTGGCACCGGCGATGGATGGACCGGCGACCGTTGGCGGTGACGGCGCGAGGGAGGGCGCGAACGGCGCGCGCGGTGTCGACGGCGCGTTCGGAGACGATGGGAGCGAATCGGACGATGATCCGTTCATCGCGCAGTTGTCGCAGATCGCGCACGAACCGCTGTGGGTGCACGTGGGAGAGGAGAACACGGGGGCGACGGCGCAGAGCGCAGGGCGACGGAGTCGAGGGAAGACGTTCAACGATCCCGTGCACGGACATATGTACTTTAATCCGAAGATTTGTGACGTCATCGATACGCCGCAGATGCAGCGGTTGCGGGATCTGAAGCAGTTGGGAACGTCGTATTTCGTGTTTCCGGGAGCGGCGCACAATAGGTTTGAGCACTCGCTCGGGACGTGTCACCTGGCGAACACGGTGTTCGAGGCGATTCGGCGGAGCTCGCCGGGGCTCGGGCTGACGGTGGAGGATAAACTGTGTGTGTCGTTGGCGGGGTTATGCCACGATTTCGGTCACGGGCCGTTCAGTCACGTGTTCGATAACGAATTTTTGCCGGTGCGTCACGGTTGGGATCCAAAGGAGCCGGCGCCGTGGAATCACGAACGCATGGGCGCGGACATGTTCGAGTGGTGCTTAGAGGATAATTACATTGATTTAGAACCACAAGTCGTGAAGCGAGTGCGCGATTACATCACGAGCAACGAAGAGAGGGTCACGGAGAAACGGTATCTATTCGATATCATCGCCAATAAACAAAACGGCGTCGACGTCGACAAGTTTGAATATCTCCTGCGCGATTCGTTCCAAGCGGGCGTTCGCATGAGCGTGGACACGATGCGCTTGACATCACACATGAAGGTCATCGACGACCGAATCTGCTTCAAGTCGAGCGAGGCGAATAATATTTACGCGTTGTTTCATTCTCGAGCGTCGATGCACCAGAGCGTGTACACGCACAAAAAGGCGAAAGCCGTGGAATACATGGTCGTCGACGCGTTGGTCGAAGCGGACGCGGCGTGGAACAGCCGGATCAGTAACTCAATCTGGGACGTGAAAGAATTCATAAAGATGGATGACACGCTTCTCAAGCAGATTGAATATTGCGACGATCCAGGCTTGGCCAAGGCGCGAGACATCGTTCGTAAAATCCGACGACGCGAACTGTATCGGTTCGTCAACGAATACACCGTGCCCGAAGAGCGGGTGGTGAATTTCAAACCGGTTGAAGCGAAAGATATCACCGCGTGCCAGGGCGATAACAACATTCCCGGAGGTTTGAAGCCGGACGACATCATCGTCCAGTGCCTGAAGATTGATTACGGACAGCGCCACCGAAATCCCGTGGACAACGTCAAGTTTTTCCATTACTGGGACGACCAGACCACGTGTCGAATCTCCAAGGAACAAGTCAGTTCGCTGTTGCCGAGAAAATTCATGCAACGCATCGTGCGCGTCTACAGCAGACGACGAGAACCCGAGTACGTCGAGGCGGCGGCGCAGGCGTTCTCAAATTTCCAACGACGCAAACTCGGCAAAGAACAACAAATCACCCCCGTCAAGCGACAACGCTACTCCGATGATTCATGACGACGTGCGCGCGCCGTTTTGCACCAATATTAGTATTCTAATGATTCATACTCACCACATTCGTTTCATGTTCGACGAGACGCCGCGCGCAACCGCACAGCTCGACACGCATGGACGCGGACGCCGACCCACTTCGGCTCGGCATGGCCGGCGACGCCGGCGACGCCTCGACGCGCGTCTCGGCTTTCACCGTGCTGGTGCTCACGACCGCGATGGCGTGCGCATCCGCGCTCGGCGCCGTGCCGTACATCGTCAGGCGCAAACGGGCGTTACCGAAATCGTTCGGTTCGCTCGCCAACGCGTGCGCGTGCGGCGTCATGCTCGCCGCGTCGTTCGATCTCATACACGAGGGACAATCGTCCGGCCCGATGAGCGTCGCCGTCGGCGTCGTTGTCGGCTCGACGCTCATCGCCAAGGCGCAGACGTGGCTCGATGCTCGAGGGGAGGGGCTCACGTTTCTCGAACTTCGCGGCGCCGACGCGCGAAAGTCGCTCATGATCGTCGGTATCATGGCGGCGCACGCGTTCGGTGAGGGGTGTGGGGTGGGGGTGTCGTTCAGCGGCGA
>Ga0066845_10000600_pt1 | contig 11170 bp, 16 predicted proteins | sample ETNtaG_31_FD_65488 | JGI IMG/M metagenome (GOLD analysis project Ga0066845, IMG submission 65488) | Marine microbial and viral communities from oxygen minimum zone, Eastern Pacific Ocean - ETNP201310SV78 | ecosystem: Environmental > Aquatic > Marine > Oceanic | place: Pacific Ocean: Eastern...
GATGCAGAGGGCGTAGAAGGTATGTCAGCATCCAAGATGAGAAAGGCTGTTGTTGATAGTGACTTTGATTCCTTCCGTCGTGGCACTCCAAAAGAATTGGATGATGGTGATACTCAGGCACTCTTTGATGCAGTTCGTCAAGGAATGGGTATTAAGAAGAAGAAAGAAGTTGTAGAAACGTGGGAGATCGCACCCAAGTGTGATCCCAGAGGACTTCGTGATCAATATGTCAGCGAAAATATTTTTAGGATTGGTGATATTGTAGAGAACTTAAATACTGGATTGGTTGGAGAGATTATCCGTAGAGGAACCAATCATCTTATTTGTGTAACCAAAGAAAACTATATGTTCAAATCTTGGATTCGTGATGTAATGGAGGCAGTTGTAAATTATCCAGGTCCATCGGGTGTTCCTGGACCTCAAAGGGAAGTGGGAACAGATTCCCATCGCGAGTATACAATGAGAATGACTGGAACACTTGGTATCAAGAATTTAATAAATAAATATAAGAAAAAAAAGTAGTAGAATTACCATGTCTCAAATTCATTTGAATGAGCTCTCGAAAGTTTATAGAGAGTCCATTGCTGAGAAGAAGGATGATTCATATCTTGAGACTGATATGAAAAAGCGTCAGGCAAATAATGAGAAAGCACGTAAAGAACTTGCCAAGGGTCCTCAAATGAAGAACCCTCACTTTGAGTCTCTTGACCCTGTGGGACAAGAAGATGATGATGTGAATAATGATAAGAAGGTTGATAAGACTGATAAGTATCTGATGAATCGTCGTAAGGCCATCGGTAAAGCGATGTCTAAAAAGAAAGGAATGAAAGAGAGTTTATCTAATTGGAGAACTGATCTCTCTGAGGTCATGGGTGATGATATGGATGAAAAACCCATTAAAGAAAAGAAAGTAAAAAATAATATCAAAATCAATCCTAAGTTGGGTGAGGCAATTGAAGAGATAGATGGAACTCTTCTTGAAGAAATTCAGATTGATGAACTTGATGATGTTGTTGAAGAAGTATATGACGAATTAATTGAAGAAGGATATTCAGAAGATGATGTAGAGTCAGCAATTGAGCAGGCTCTTATTGAAGCAACTGTAACTATGGGACATGACACCGAAGCACCTAAGCGTGAGAGAACCAGAGATAAACTGAAGCAGAAAGCAAAAGGTTTCCTTGGTAAAGTTGCTGTCAAGGGATATAACAAAGCAAGAAACCTCAAGATGAAGGCAACTCCTGCTGTCCAGAGAGCAAAAGTTTCTGCTAAGCGTGGTATTAAAAAGGCCGCACAGAAAGTTGTTGATCGTATGAGCGAAGAGACTGTTGATGAGGCAGTCTATGGTGGAACTCCTGCTAAGAAGGAAGCACCAAAAGACACCCGTATGGTTGTCACCGCTGCTGATAAGAAGGCAAATACTCCTGCTTATCAGAGAATGAAGGCAGGTGATAAGCGTTATAAGGCTGCTGACCACATGAACGAAGGTATTCGCGACACTGACCCCGAAAAAGGAACTGCTGAGCGTAAGGCACGTCTTGAGAAAAAGCGTGGTATGAAGATGGATGACCATCCTCAGTATAAAAAAGAAGAAGTTGAGAATGTAGAAGAACTCTACAAGGGCAAGCATGGTCAAACTGAGAAACAGTATCAGGATTCTCGTTCTGATGCAGGCAAGATGGTCTCAGGTGATTCTAAAATGAGTGGTGCTAAGTATACTCACGGTAGAAGAGTTGATGATGGTGGTGCTGGCCCCCAACCTGCTGGTGGTTCTAAAAAACCAAAAGCACAGGGTAGAATGGATAGTGGGTCTAGAGCAGACCTTCAATATCGTAAGGCAAATCTTAAGAAGAAAGCAGCAGAAATGAAAGAGGATGCATCAATGTCTCCTCAAGAGACTGCACTTCAAAAGAAAAAGTTAATGGTTGACTTGGCCATCGCTAAAAGAAGGAAGCAAGACCTTGCAAAAAAGACTGATACCCCCACTAAAACAATGGGGGAAGGCAAAGGTGATCCTTGCTGGGACAGTCACAAACAAGTTGGTATGAAGAAGAAAGGAAACCGTATGGTTCCTAATTGTGTTCCTAAAGAGGAATTTGTTTCTGAGGAAGATTCTGATAGGATGAAGGATCGCCGCATGGAGCGTGGTGGAGTTGGTGGTAACACTGATTACAGCAGACCACCTGCTGCACCAAACCTTGCAGGTAAGAAAAAACCAATGAAAGGTGGTCCCTCTGCATTGGATATTGTAAAAGCACAAATCCGTGCCAAGCATGGTAAAGGTGCAATTATGGATACTAAGAAAAAGTAATGCCTGCCGTATCTAAAGCACAGCAGAAATTCTTTGGAATAGTTCGTGCCATCCAAAAAGGTGAGATGGCACCGACTACTCCTGAGACTGCTAAGGCAGCTGCTGATATGAAGAAGAAAGATGTAAAGGACTTTGCCTCAACTAAACACAAGGGTCTTCCTGATAAAAAGGTGACAAAAGAAGCACAAGACTTTTCTCAAAGAGATAAGATCATGAAGAAAGCAAAACCTCTTCATAAACATCTTTATAAAAATCTTCACAAGGGAGATACTAAGGGAGATGTGAATGAGTCTGGGGGAAAAACATTTAAAGAGTTTTTAGGGAATATATAGAATATATACCAAGAGGTTATTATGCTATCTTTTCTCCTTCCTTTAGCATCGAAGGTTATTTCTGATGCTGTTTCCAAGATTCCTGAGAATGAGGAACTTGGCGAAAAACTGATTGACATTTGTCTGGTAATCCTGGGCAAAGCGGTCAAGTTGACCAAAACTGACATGGATGATCAACTCTTGGAAGTTGTCACTAAGGCAATTAAAGCAAGAGAAGAAGCATCTGAATAGGGGTTTTCTTTTTTATAAATATCTTATAGCAAATTAATTTATCGAGAAGAGAACATGGCACTCTGGGGAAATAATGATAACCTGAACTCAGCCGGTACTGTGGTCCTTAACTACAGCACTGGTGTAGTAACTGGTACAGGAACTACTTTTGGTGCAGCAGGTGCTGGACACACTGAAGCACGAGTTGGTGATATCATTCGATTTGGAATTAGAGATGGTGAAACATCCAATGGATTCACCACTTATTTTGGTGATGCTGTAATTGTCAGTATTGCAAGCGCAACTCAACTGACAATCGGGTCAACTGCAAACTTAACTGGTGGCGCAATCGGACCAATTGGTACATCATTTACAATTTCTCAATGTCCTAAGTCTACTGTTCTTAACTCTGCATATAGTCAGGTTGACAGTGATTCTGATAAATTTGTCTATGGCGTTGCCCAAGGTGGATCTGAGACATCTAACGGTGGACAGTATGAAACGGGTGTAGGCTGGGTTGGCATTCAAACTTATATGGATAATGAGGGTAATTTGAGAGTTAAGAAAGAAATTCTTGTTGCGATGTCTGGTATCAGCACTGGTAACGTACCTGCTTTCCCTGACGCTAAGTAATTGATATGTGATGATATATGATTTTCAATGAATTGAATGAAGATAACTTTTTGTTATTCGCCATTAAAAATTATCAAAACCCCCAAGCTGTTACAAGAGAAGATTTTGATCGTGATTTAAATCACTTCAAATACATTAAACGTTTATTAAAACGATATAAGAATACGGGTCAACTCAAGACTCATCTTCTCTTAAACCATTTTATTATTCTGTATAATATTTTTGGTGAAGCAACAACTCCAATGTTGTTCTTCAAGATAGAACAGGATCTTTGGTCCTGTATGAAAACATTTATTATCTTTCTAGGAAAACTTCCTGAAAGTCCTAAGACTTATATTCATGATGTTCAAGTAGACATCTACTGTTTATCCGAACTCTATAAAATCTACAATGGAAAAGAAGACTCTTGACAAGATAATCAACTTAATTCGTCTTCGCGAACAAGTAGCACCTCCTACTAATAATGTTGGTAGTGGAAACATTGCTGGCACAGTGGAGGCAGGTGATGATCCACCTGTAAGAAAGAAAAAGAAGTATATCTATCAGAAGGGTATAAGAAAACTTTGGAAACCGAAAGATGGCTGAGCAAGTAAAAGTAGCTATCCTAGAAGAACGGCTTGGAAACTTTGAGGCAATTGTTACTAAATTAGACTCAGCAATCGAAAAACTTGCTGAGGTAAATAACAATGTGTCGCGTATGTTAGCGGTTCATGAGGAAAGAATATCGAAGCAAGAAGACATCGACGCAGTGCTGTTTGATAAGATCGACAAACTCCGTGATAAAATGGACAGCGATCATGACAGCACTACTAAACGATTATCATTATTGGAACGGAAACTTTGGATTGGCATCGGAGCACTGGGAGCAGTTCTGATATTTACTAATCCACAAGCAATTAAAACTTTAAGACCCTTGTTATCCTCCGCTGAGAGTGCTATAATAGTTCCAGCGGTTGCCTATGTGAATGGATCATATTGATTCCAAGTTCATTGGACTTGTATCCTCGCGTCTTCAAAAATTTAAAAGAGTAAAATCAAATCTGTATAATTTCAGATGCCCAATCTGTGGCGACTCTAAGAAAAATAAGAGCAAGACAAGAGGGTATTTGTATACTGTAAAAGCAAATACAAATTTCAAGTGTCACAACTGTGGTGCTTCAATGTCGTTTAATAACTTTTTAAAAGAGATTGATCCTGGCATCCATAAACAATACACTATGGAGAAATTTAAGAGTGGTCATACTGGAAGAAATTTTGTAACTGAAGAACCTGTCTTTAAATTTGAGGCACCTAAGTTTAAAAAGAAAATTAATCTTCCTAAAGCATCTGAGAGCCCTAGATCCGCAGGGTACTTGACTGCTAGACACCTTGATCCAGAAAACTTTTACTACGCAGAACATTTCAAAGAGTTTACGAATAGTATTAAACAAACCTTTGATGATACACGATATGAAGAGGAAAGGATTATAATTCCTCTATACTATGAAAAAAACCTTATCGGTTTTCAGGGTAGATCTATAAAACCTAACCCTATTAAATATATCACAGTGATGATTAATGATGACTCGCCAAAAATCTATGGATTGGATAACATCAAAAAGGATGCGCCAGTTTACGTCACCGAAGGTCCTTTCGATTCCACGTTCATTCGCAATGCGATTGCTATGTGTGGAGCTGACGCTGATGTTAGTCGCTGGGGGATTAGCAATCCTGTGTGGATCTATGATAACGAACCAAGGAACCGGGAAATCGTCAAGCGAATTGGAAACACTATTGATAAAGGAGAATCTGTAGTCATCTGGCCTGAAAGCATAGATGATAAAGATATAAATGATATGGTGATGTCTGGACTGGACGTTCAGTCTGTGATAGAATCAAATACATATTCTGGTCTAGAAGCAAAACTTAAATTTACAACCTGGAAGAAAATATGACCAACGGCACCAAAGTAAAAAAGAGAGATGGGAGAATTGAACCTCTTGATCTAGAAAAGATGCATCTCATGGTAGAAGAGGCATGTCAGGGTCTTGCAGGGGTGTCTGCAAGTCAAGTTGAAATGAAGTCGGGTATTCAATTTTATGATGGAATTACTACTGCTGAAATTCAAGAAATTTTGATTAAAGCAGCAAGTGATCTAATTGATCTTGATCATCCCAATTATCAATTTGTTGCTGCACGTCTTCTTCTGTTTTCCTTGAGAAAAAGTCTATATGGAAAGATGAGGGAACTTCCTCATCTTGAAGCACATATCATGGATTGCACTGCCAAGGATGTATATGATAAAGACATCTTTTCTAAGTATTCTAAAGAAGAGATTGATAAAGCAAACGGATTCATTAATCATGGCCGTGACTTTGATTTTACCTACGCTGGTCTGAGACAGGTTGTGGATAAATACCTAGTCCAAGACAGAAGTGGTGGTGGAGTTTATGAAACTCCCCAGTTCATGTATATCATGATCGCGCTTACCATTTTCCGCGAATATCCTAAGGATACGCGGATGTCATACGTCAAGAGGTACTATGACGCAATCAGCAAGCACAAACTCAACATTCCAACACCGATCATGGCAGGGGTCAGAACACCCTTGCGTCAATTTGCATCTTGTGTTCTCGTTGATGTTGATGACACCCTCGATAGTATCTTTAGCAGCGATATGGCTATTGGTAGGTACGTCGCACAGAGGGCTGGTATCGGTATTAACGCAGGCAGAATCCGTGGGATCAACTCTAAAATCAGAGGTGGAGAGGTACAACACACAGGCGTTGTCCCCTTCCTTAAAAAGTTTGAAGCAACTGTCAGATGCTGTACACAAAACGGTATCAGAGGTGGTTCTGCTACAGTTCACTTTCCTATCTGGCACCAAGAAATAGAAGATATCTTAGTTCTTAAAAACAACAAAGGAACGGAGGATAATCGTGTCAGAAAACTTGACTACTCAATCCAGATTTCAAAACTTTTCTACGAACGTTTCATTCAGAATGGAGAGGTTAGCCTTTTCTCACCGCATGATACGCCGGGCCTTTATGATGCTTTTGGGACTGATAAGTTTGACGACTTATATGTTCGTTACGAACGAGATGAGTCTGTTCCTAGAAAAACTGTCGGGGCACAAGAACTAATTCTTAATTTACTCAAGGAAAGAGCAGAGACTGGTCGTATCTACATCATGAATATTGACCATTGTAATAGTCACTCTTCTTTCAAAGACAAGGTAGAGATGAGTAATCTGTGTCAGGAGATTACTCTGCCAACATATCCACTCCAGCATATTGATGATGAGGGTGCTGAGATTGCTTTGTGTATTTTGTCTGCTATCAATGTAGGTAAAATCACTGCGGCAGGTGGAGACAAAGAACTTGAGGATCTTTGTGATCTATCTGTCCGTGGACTGGAAGAATTGATTGATTATCAGGATTATCCTATTGCAGCTGCAGAACGTGCTACAAAGGCACGTAGATCGCTTGGAGTTGGGTTTATTGGACTTGCACATTATCTTGCTAGATTAGGATTTAAATATGACTCTCAAGAAGCATGGGATGCTGTCCATGGTCTTTCTGAGTCTTTCCAGTATTACCTATTGAAGTCTTCAAATCAAATTGCAAAGGAAAAAGGATGGTGCCATGACTTTGGACGCACCAAGTATGCTGATGGAATTCTTCCAATAGATACATACAAGAAGGATGTAGATGAAATTAGTTCGATCGGATTAGAACATGATTGGGAATCTCTTAGGGCATCTATCAACGAGTTCGGTTTACGGCACTCAACATTGTCCGCACAAATGCCTTCAGAGAGCAGTTCCGTTGTGTCAAACGCAACAAATGGAATTGAACCTCCTAGAGACTACCTGTCCATTAAAAAATCAAAGAAGGGCCCTCTTAAGCAGATTGTTCCACAATACGGAACTCTGAAAAATAATTACACTCTTCTTTGGGACATGGAATCAAATCGTGGTTATATCAATGTTGTTGCTGTCATGCAAAAGTTCTTTGATCAAGCAATCAGCGGTAATTGGAGTTATAATCCTGAGAACTATCCGGACAATGAAGTTCCTGTGTCTGTAATGGCACAAGACTTTTTGACTACATATAAGTACGGTTGGAAAACCAGTTACTATCAAAACACCCACGACATGAAGAGTGATGATGTAATTGATACCTCAGAAAAATCAAATACAGAATTAGAAAATCTTTTAGATAGTTTAGAACAAGCCGAGGAGGGAGAGTGTGAATCCTGTGCAGTTTAAAATTTCATCCGTAGAGGACAATAATATGACTAAAGTTAAGGGCATGACGGTCTTTAACACTGAACAAGTTAATACTAAAAAACAACCGATGTTCTTCGGTAAACCTCTGGGTATTCAAAGATATGATTCATATAAGTATCCTATCTTTGATAAACTCACCACACAACAATTAGGATACTTCTGGAGACCAGAAGAAGTTTCGCTGCAGAAAGATCGTGGCGACTATCAATTACTTCGCCCAGAACAAAAGCATATCTATACTTCTAACCTCAAGTATCAGATTATGCTTGATTCTATTCAGGGTCGTGGTCCTGGTATGGCATTCATTCCATACTGCTCTCTGCCTGAGTTAGAAGCGTGTATGGAAGTTTGGGGATTCATGGAAATGATCCATAGTCGCTCCTACACTTACATTATCAAGAACGTCTATGCAGACCCCTCAGAGGTCTTTGATAAGATTGTCACTGATGATCGCATCCTGGAACGTGCTGCAAGCGTTACAGGAGCATATGACGAGTTTCTGAACCATGCTCACCAGTGGGACACTGGCAACATGTGGACCGATGATTTTAGAGGTTCACCATCAGCAGCTTGGGAAATTAAAGAGGTCAAGAGAAAACTTTATAGGGCAGTTGCAAATGTCAATATCTTGGAAGGAATTCGGTTTTATGTTTCTTTTGCTTGCAGCTTTGCTTTTGGTGAACTTAAACTCATGGAAGGTTCAGCAAAAATTATCTCCCTTATTGCCAGGGACGAGAACCAACATCTCGCCATCACCCAAAACATTCTAAACAAATGGAAGAGTGGTGATGACCCTGAAATGAAACAAATCATGAAGGAAGAAGAGGAATGGACCTACAAGCAGTTTGATCTTGCTGTTAATGAAGAGAAGCGTTGGGCAGATTATCTGTTCAAAGATGGATCAATGATCGGTTTGAATGATAAACTTCTTCAGCAGTATGTTGAGTGGGTTGCTAATCGTCGTTTGAAGGCACTAGGACTTAAACCACAATATGATATTGCAGCTTCTGCTAATCCACTTCCCTGGACTCAACATTGGATCTCATCCAAGAGTCTGCAAGTAGCACCACAAGAAACCGAGGTAGAAAGTTATGTCGTCGGTGGAATCAAACAAGATGTCGAGAAAGATTCCTTTACAGGATTCCAACTCTAAGTTGGAAAAATACATAGAAGCAAAAAAATGTGACGATTTTATGTTTGAGAATCGTGACTTTGATGACAATGTAGATGTGGAGTGCTTAAATAGGGGAAAGTAATCTTCCCCTATGCCTAAGAATCAATTGAATAAAGAGGAACTGAAGGTTCGCATTTATAAGTTAAAAAATAAAGTAGATGATGAACCTAAAACTGTATGGCAAGGAGAGAAAGATCTAGCACATAAATACCTCAACCGGGTATTGGATATACTAGATGAGTATAGGTATTGATTATGAAAATCCATGGATGTATTTGGAGAGACCTTTTACTAGTGATGATGTTTTGGACAACTATGGTTTTGTTTATAACATTACCAATCTCACAAACAAACGACAGTACATTGGGAGAAAGTATTTTTGGCAGCATCGAACGCCTAAAGGAAAAAAACGCAAAGTAAAATCAGAATCTGATTGGAAAAAATATTATGGGTCTTGTCCGGAACTTAAAGAAGACATTGATCGCCTGGGGCGACAAAATTTTAGTAGAACTATCTTGTCATTACATAAAACACCTGGCAAAACAAACTTTGAAGAAACAAGACAGCTCTTCGCCCATAGGGTTCTCACTGAATCCCTTGACACGGGAGGACCAGCATACTACAATAGCAACATCCTCAGCAGATACTTCCGAAAAGACTACTATGATGGAGACTGAAGAAATCGTACTTGAAGTTCGTCAATGGGTTCTTGATAAAGTCAAGAATTATCCCGACAAAAGTATTAACGGATTGAACAATCAAGCAGCAATTATGGCTGAGTTTGAAGAATGGATTGATCCTACAGAAGATTTAGAGGTTGTATCACTTGACGAAATTACAGATGATGAGTATGATACCTATGTTGATGGCATCGAAAGAGCATAATCAACTGCGGTGACCCCCTTGGTAGTTCAGGGTTAGCGGCGATAGGAACTACCATTTGACTCGCTAGCTCAGATGGATAGAGCAACTGCCTTCTAAGCAGTCGGTCGAAGGTTCGAGTCCTTCGCGAGTCGCCTTGCGGGTGTGGTGTAGCGGTAACATGCGAGCCTTCCAAGCTCTTGTCACGAGTTCGATCCTCGTCACCCGCTTGTCCTCTCTTTTTTTTATGAAATCTTTAAGTGAGTATGAATTTGGGGGACTTGAAAGACATCCCTGTAATATATTAAGATTAATTAGTGAGCTAGAGGGATCTTATCAACTCTGTAAGTTTATGGGTTTTGAAGAGGATATGAAAATCCTTGATGAAATGAAAAAACCATATTATAAACTCTATTTCAAAACAAAAAAAGAAGAAAAATTTAAGGGAGATTAGCTCAGCGGTAGAGCGTTTCGTTTACACCGAAAATGTCACTGGTTCGATCCCAGTATCTCCCATTCCTACCAAGGAGGTCCATGAAAAATGATTACCGTAAGATGCAAAGAATGTAGAAAAGAATTAACTAGTGCCAGTAAAATTCAATTTTGTGGTTGTCCCAACCAAATGAGTGTTGTGGATGATAAAATCGGTGCTATAAACCTTGACAAAATTGTTATGGTAACCAATAATGTAGAGAGAAAAATAGATAGTCATTTTTCTGCTCAAGAACTTCTTTATCAAGAGGAGCGACGTAGACGTAAAGTTCGTAAATTGGACTTTGATATTCGTTAAATAGTGGGGTAGGCAATCTTTCTACCATCATGCACCCTGACGAACTGGCGAACTGGACTAGAATCAAAGAAACATTTGAGGAAAACGGCACAACAGACAACTTCTTTTACAAAAGAGCTTGTGCTATAGTAGGGGGACTACCTGACCCAATGAGTAATTTGCCAAATGTCTCACAGGATGAATGAAATAAAACCAGCACATCATGTCACAAAGGAAGAGTGCCAGGAGATGATTGATGATGCGATTAGACAACATAATCGCAATGCTTCAATCATTAGTATGTTTTTGGGTATTACATTTTTGGCACTTTTTGTAGATGGATTTTTTCGTGTAATTGGAATGATCCCTCCTTTTATGGGAATTGACGTAAACATTCTTCATGAAGTTATAGATAGAGTGAAGGAGGAAGTCTTCAGAGTATTACCCTCATGAAACCTTTAATTTTAGTAGCTTGTTTTTTACCTTTGGGTGTTATTTGGATAGTAATGAAACTTAGTTTGTGGGTTGCAGCAGTCAATGACGAACAGAAGTATGTCCGATCAGAATCCAAAAAACCACATGGACCCTACGTGGCAAATGCATATGCAGA
>Ga0066845_10000607_pt1 | contig 11129 bp, 8 predicted proteins | sample ETNtaG_31_FD_65488 | JGI IMG/M metagenome (GOLD analysis project Ga0066845, IMG submission 65488) | Marine microbial and viral communities from oxygen minimum zone, Eastern Pacific Ocean - ETNP201310SV78 | ecosystem: Environmental > Aquatic > Marine > Oceanic | place: Pacific Ocean: Eastern...
AGACGAAGGCTGCGGCGGGCGGCGGCGGCCAGGCGGAGGCGCTTCGCGCGCTCTTGGAGGCGGCGGCCGCGAACTTGTCGGGAGGCGAAGACGCGGTGCGATCGGTGGAAGATGCGCGAGCGTTGATCGAGCGCACGCGTGCGGAGAGAAAGCGTAAGGAAGTGATGGCGCCGACGAGCGCGAGACTCGCGACGCTGGAGCGCGAGGCGAGCGAGCTTCGAGAACAAGTTCGACGATTGAAGAGCGAAAACCAGGAAGCCATCGACGCTTTGCTCGCCGAAGCGGCGGCGCTCGCGGAACAAACCACGCGCATGGAAGAAATCGAGGGTGAGCTCGAAGACGCGCGACAGTTGAATAAGCGTTTGGTGAGCGCGGCTCAGGAACTGGCCGCGCTCGTCGACGACAGCTCCACCGTGGCGCTTGAAGCCGAATTGGCCGCGAAGGATGCTGAGATCGTCGCCTTGAAAGCGACCGTCGAAGAGATTGAACACAAGTTGGCCGATCGAGATGAATTATTGGCCATCATTCGAGATTTGGAGATCGAACTCGCGGATAGTGTCACGAGTGCTGAGCTTGACGCACTCAGCGATGGCAAGCTCAACTCTCCGGGCGTCATCCTCGCCCTTGAGGCTGAGAACAAGGAGATGCGCGCGCGCATCGCCTCTTTGCAAGCCAGCGGTGAAGAGCGTGATTCTTTGCTCAAGCGCATCCGAGAATTGGAGGTGACCATGTCCGACATGGAGGAAGCCGAGGTGTATCTTCAAGCAAAGAAGGAAGCTGAGAGTGCGAAGATGGACAACGTGGATTTGTCCACTCTCGTCGAATCCCTCACCGCCAAACTCGCGGAACAGACGAAAATCGCGCAAAAAGCCAAGGATGTGACGGATGAAGCGTTGGCCAACGTCCGTGCGCTCGAGGGTGACATGGCGTACATGGATTACGCTCCGGGCATCTCGAGCGCGATGAGGGCTGCCAAGCAGATGGAAAATGCGGCCGAGCGAGCGACTGAAATCGCCGCTGGACTTCAGCAGCTCGAAGTTGGCATGACGAAAAAGAGTACCGTTCGTAAGGTTCCGTTCAAGCGTGGCGGTGAAAAGTTCTCTCTGCGTAAGAAGATTTTCAACTCTGCGGAGAGAGGCGATAAAGGCAACAAAGGCTTCACTCGAGCTCCCGCCGACGCTTTCACCCTTCGCAAGCTCGATTTTACCAAGATCAAGGCGCAATCTGCGACGAACAAGATTCCGTTCAAGCGCGCTCCGGAGAGCTCGTTCAAGTTGCGAAAGATGACGTTCCCCTTCAGCTCTCGAACCGCCTCCGTGCCGGCGAGCGTGTTTAAGCGTACGGGAAACTTTGAGCTCCGCCGATTCATCTTCACCTCGGATCCGGTCGACGTTCGCGCGTCGGCTTCCTTCGAGCGAAACGGTGAATTCACGCTTCGCAAGTTACAGTTCCCTCCGTCCAGCCGCGGCAAGGATGACGCTCCGTCGAAGAAAGTCAGAAGCAAGGGAACGGTTTTTAAATTCTTCTGAGTACGCGCGCTCCAATAAGAATTATCTGTAACACGTAGTCATTTATTTATCAATCTTGCACCGACCGTTTACCCGCGCTCTTCGTCGTCGTTCGCTCCTCTTTTCCATCCATTCCTCTCGCGCGTCGTCGACCGTCGACCGTTCGAACGTCATCTCCTAAACCCTCTCTCGCGCGCGGGGCGCCCTCAAACGTCCGCCACCTCGATGTTCGTTTCGTGCGTCCCCGATGTCATTTCATTCCTCGACCCGCGAGGTGGAACGCGCGCGCGCGCGTCGAAGACGACGTGAGAGTCGACGTCGACGACGACACGACGACGCGCGTCCATGGAGCGAGCGTTCGAGCGAGTCAAACCGGGCGAGCAACCACCGCCGCCCCCGCCCGAACTCCTTCGATGGGCGCGAGAGACGACGTACGGTGTGTGCGCGGGCATCGTGTACGGCGCCGGGTCCGCGCACTACGCGGAGACGAGACTGCGAAAACCGGATCCCACGGAGAGCGCGACTCGAAGGAAACACAGATTATGGACGCGGACGATCAGCGATACCACGCTGCACGGGATGCGGTTGGGAAGTTTCGTCTCGGTGTTTAGCGCGACGCGTCTGGCGTTGGAGGGACGACGAGGAGAGAGCGATATGTGGAACACGGTGGGCGCGGGTGTGATCACGAGCGCGTTGACGGGAATGGCGATTCCGGGAAATGTAGTGATGCGGTTGAAGGGAGCGGCGCTGGGCGTGGCGGTGGGTGGTCTAGCCACCCTGCCTTTCGCGTACGCGGTGGAAGAGTTGGAGAAATTTCTCCCGGCGCAAGCGACGACGACGGAGGAATCCGCGCGAGTGGAGGATAGGAAATTAGACATGACGAGTGTATTTATAGAGCAATTAGAGTCAGAGTTAGAGGAGTACAAGAGTGAAGAGAAGAAGCGACGACGGAGATGGTTTTCTCGAAGCTAGGCTGTTGTATTTCAAATGTAGTTGTCTATCGCATCACTTCAACAAGACGCCCTTGGACCACGGAAGCGGCCCTTTGAACAAGCGCTGGGAACAGGTGTTCACGTGTAACCAGAGTCCGCTAAGCAACTTGTTGTCGGCACCGTACGAGATCCCTTCGTTGAAGGGGTTGCGAGCGAGTCGCTTTTCAGCGAGCTCTCCCCGGCATCCATACGGGTCTCGCTGAAACGCGGCGCGCACCTTGGCTTCGCCGGCTTCCATCTCCCTCTCGTTCAGGGAAACGGTCCCAATGTACGTGAAATTCGCTTCCGGATAAGCGATCGCGTTGAGATGAAGTTTTTCAAATCGCTCACGCTTCGCACGGAATCCTACAATTGTAATTTTCCTCGGGAATCGTTGCGTCAGCTCGTAAAAACGATTGACGCTAAAGAATAGGTTCTCAAAGCTATCTCTCGCGTGTTCCTCCGTGAACACTCGAGACTGCACGCCCACGTCTACACCAAACCAATCAAACGCTTTGGACACTTGCCAGTACGAGCTCGCCTCGCTTATCGCTCCCGCATCGCTTTTCGTCTTCCCCCCGCTAAAAAGCAGCAGCGCGTTGGGATTTTTCGCCACCTCCTTGACCCCCAACTCCATATGCTCTATGAACGTCTTCGCCTCGCCCTCTAAGAGTTGATACGACTCCAGCGCCCAATTGGTGTCATCCTTTGCTGATAGATAGTTACTACCCAAATACACCGCGTGTCCCGGCACGATGACGAGCTCGTTCACCTCGCCTCCGACTCTCGGCTCGGCTCTCCGTTCGGAAACCGTCCGTCGCAACACCGGCCTCCCTCGAGACGGACTCGGCACCTTGAGCGGATTATCGCTCATCAACCCGCGTCCGATGAACAACACGATCATCAACAGTATCCAACCCAATCGTTCGCCCCCGATCGTCGCTCGCGTTCGCGTCCACGCCCTCGACAACCTCGACTCCCTGTACTTGCTCGACCCGGGTCCGAGGTAATCGTCCGATCCTTCCCGCGTCCAACGACCCTTGCGCGCGCCGAATCCTCCTCCGAATTCCTCGTCCGTGCCGAACCTGTACGCACTAAACGCCGCGTGCGCCCTCGCGCGCGCCGCGGACGCCATACCGCCCGCGCCTCCGCCTCGCGTAGACGTCCCTCTCGCCACCGATGGCGCCGCCTTCGTCTCCGGCGCGCGCGATCGCACCGTCCGCGACGCCACCGACGACCGAGGACACCGAACGAACGACACCGACACCGACACCGACACCGAACGACGCCACCGAACGAGAGCTCGCGCGTCCTCCGCGCGACGTGTGCGGACGACGACGCGCGGTCGACATCCGATCGTTCCCGAGGCTCGGCGGGATAAAGGTGTGTCGAGGTTCGTGACTCGCGGTACAGTCCCTCGAGCATGCGCGGGAAGATGCCACAGCCGCGGGGCGCGCGCGCGCACTCGGTGTCCAGTCTGAGTCTGAGAGACTGACTCGTAACGCGTCGTGCGCGCGTTCGTGGGACCGCGTGTCGCGCGGTGAGGTGTCGCGCGATGCTATGTACGCGTGTGTATAATACTGTTACACGATGACGACGCGATGCGGTCCCCGTCGTCGTCGTCTCTCGTCGTCGGCGCGCGCCTCGGCGGCGCGCGGCGCCCGCTGCGCGCGCGGCGCCGAACCGCGCCTCGTCACCCTCCGCTCGCCCGTCTCTCGCGCGCGCTCACACCGAACGACGATTCGGCGCGAGATCGGCGATCTCTTGTTCGTAATCCCACGCCTCCGGCTCCACCTCGGGCGGGTACAGCACGCTCTTGAGCTTCAACAGCGGCGGCACCGAGAAGAGCAACACGGAAAAGGCAAACATGAAGACGTACACTTGATTGTCCGGGTCCGAGTTGAGGTACGCCCCCAGGAGCGCGCGTCCGCGACGACCGACGAGGTCGTCGTCGTCGACGGAGACGAGGGCGAGCGCGCGCCGCATGATCGCGAGCGCGCGGCGCGCGGACGTCTCCCGCGGACGCGGACCAACGGCGACGCGGTCGAGGCGGTCTCGAATCGGTCGAGCGGTCGGTCGGGCATCCCGGTCGGTCGGGCCATCCCGGTCGGTGATGGACTGGATGCTCGATCGATGGGTTCGTGTATCGTAAAGTACGACGCGAGGAGATATTATTCCAGACGCGTACTAACTACAGCGTACACACCGAGATCGAGGGGTCGTGACTCGATGGAGTCCCGCACGCCCCAGCCCTCGCGCGTTGACGGTTGACTTTCCGAGCGAGACAGAGACGCGCGCGCGTCGTCGAGCGCGCGTTCGCGGAGCCGTGCGCGCGGACGGACGAGGATATTATTTTTTTGCGTTCGTCGCGGTCGATCGTTCGTTCGTCGCGGTCGGAACGCGCGCGCGGTGGTGCGAATCGCGCGACGTCATGTCGTCGTGCGATGCGCACAACGTGGCGTGCGTGAACACGGACGTCGCGGACGGGGAAGTCCTGAGCGCGTTCGCCGCGTACGTGGGCGTGGCGTTGGTCGTGCTCACTGCGTTCGGGTGCGTGCGCGCGCACGTGCCGATATACACGGGGAGGTGTCACCTGCGAACGCTCAAGATGTCTGGGTGCGCTCCGAGAGAGAGACGCGCGCGAGGCGTCGGCGGGGCGAGGGAAAAGTGCGGAGAAGTGTTCGGATGGATCGTGCACGTGCTCGCGGTGAGCGATAGTGAATTGGTGGAGACGGCGGGATTGGATGCATTGGTGTTTTTGAGGATTTCACAGTTTGGGACGCAGTTATTCGCGCCGTTGGCGTTGGCGGGCGTGCTCGCGCTCGCGCCGGCGCACATGTCGCAGACGTTTTACACGACGACGGTGAGAGCGGGGGACGAGTCGCGGGGGAGAAGCGAGGGGCACATGTTGATGAAGATGACCATCGCGAACATTGAACCGAAGAGTCCGTTGATGTGGATGCACGTGGTGATGTGCTGGGTGTTCACCGTGTACGCGCTGTGGCTGCTGAATCGGCACTATCGATCGTATGAATTTTTGCGGCAAGTGTACGGAACGACGACCGGAGAGTCAAACCCGTGGCGGGCGGTGCACATTCCGCAGACTGTGCTCCAGAAATTACTCCAACAAGGAATCGACACGAATCGAGAGTTTACGACGGAAATGAACGAAGAATGGAACACAACGCAAGCCGCATCGCCGCAAGCGCAAGAAGATGCGAGCGGGACTCGATCCGAGGGGAAAGTACCGAAGAGGAGGCATAGCACGATAGGAACCTTTCGAAAAGGAGGACAGCGCTCAAAGTCGATCGGTCGCACGAAGTACACCCCGTTAGTATCGGAGTCTAGAGGTGAGCAGACGGAGGAGACTCCGCCGACGAGCGTCGAAAACGTCGAGTGGCCGATGTTGCTCGAACTTTTACTGGGACCCAATCGATCGACCAATCATCACGGATTGAAATCCACCGAGCAAAAGCTGAAACGTTTCCCCAGAAGTTCCATGGTGGCGGACAGTGCCGTCTCCGCTACCAGAGGTTACCACTCACACATGGGACCGGTACCTTGTGGAACTCCTCCCTTGCGAAGACCCGCTCCGACATCGCCGATATTTCCGGTGGATTCAAACTCGTCGTTGTCAGAGATATCCGTGACGGCAGTGAGTGACTCTGATGAAGTCGAAACGCGACCTTCCACGCTCGGAGTGGATGACATCGCCATCACGCACAAATGGTGGGAGGGACTGGATATTGCGGCAGAGGCGTGGGAAAATGATGAGAGGCCGTCCTCGCGCGGCGAAGACCAATTCGGATCGAGCGAAACACTATCTGTACGACCACCTGCGGACTTAGAGGCGCAATATCATGAAAGCAACACCATCGATCGGCCGATGAACCCCGTTCCGTCAATAGACGACCGAAGATACGTCTGTGCCATTGCGGACGAGATCGACGAGAACGGTCAATCGCGCGGAGTTGCCGTCAGCGTGTTGGTACAAAACTATTGCGTTCTGATGACCGATATCGGAGAAGAAGGCGGAGATCAGTACGAAGATATGAGAGCCGTCGAAAAGTTTTTCACTGGTCTCTTCCCAGAAGACTTTTTCATGCTCATACCTCTCCGCGATCACAGGACCGTCGACGACTTGCTCACCGAACGCGACAAACTCGTCAATGAGATTGAAAAGTGTGAAATCCAACAATCGAGAAGGCGACGAAGGAGGCGGTCGATGAGAACTCGAGATGAGGTCACGGAGTTCAGGGAGCAAGTCGCAAGCATTGAGCATTTGATTGTCCAAGAGCGCGCTAAAATCTTGCGAGCCAAGCCCGGTCCGAGTTGCATAGTCGCCTTCAAGAGTCAGTACGCTGCGGCGTGCGCCGCCCAATGTCGCATAACATCTCGCCGTCATGATCTGTTCAACGTCGAACCAGCCCCTGGTCCTGACAACTTGAACTGGCAGTCGATATTACTTCGAAAACGCCAAAGAGAACTCCGATCTTTGCTGATGTTTCCGCTGATTCTCGCAGTGATACTCATTCCTACTGGCATGTTCACTGGGGTCATGTCCTCACTGTGTGTCGCGAATCAGTTCGGGGCAAAACAAAATGAAGCGCTGAGCTGGTATTGCTCAAGTGATGCCGCGCGCTTTCTGCGTATACTCGTTCAAGGTATCTTGCCGCCTATTCTTCTCACGCTGTGGGAAACGTTCGTCGTATCCTTCGGCATGATGTATCTCGTTCAAGCGCAGAGTAAGTATTCGAGTTTGAGCAAAACGGATGAATCTTTCGCCGAATATTACTTTCTGTGGGCATTTCTGAACGTCTTCTTCGGAACTGTCTCCGGTTACGCGATCCAGCGCTACTTGAACGCGCTCAATACGAAAGGCCCAGACGCGATGCTCACCCTCCTTGGCACGTCGCTCCCACTGACGAGTAACTTCTTTCTTCTCTGGATTGTGTTTCGGGGAGTCTATCTCCCCACTCAGCGTCTCATATTCCCACACCCAGGTGTGTTGTGCATGATTGTTAATAAATGGCTCTGTTGTCTCAGATGTGGCGTCACGCCGAGAGACAGAACGATTAAATACAGTCCGAGATCGGTACGTCTCGGTCGAGAGGTCGGAGTTTTCACCATGGTGATGATGATAGGCCTCGTGTTTGCAACGGTGGCTCCGTTGATAACACTACTCTGTGCGGTATTCTTTGTGTTCAACTTTGTCATCTGGCGGTATCACGTTCTCTACGTGTACGAAAGATCATACGAAGCGGGCGGAACGATGTGGGTGACGTTTTGCAACCTGACAATTTACTCTCTGATGATCGCTCAGAGCTTCCTGAGTTTCGTCTTGCTGTCCAAGCAAGCGTACGCGGGAGCGCTCATCCTATGGATAACCGTACTTCCGGTGCTCAACAGAGCCAGTCACAGATTTCGAGCCATCGCTCGCGAACTTCAGTGGGTCGTCCCGCTTCCGCAAGCCTCGACGGCGCCTCGAGTTGAGTTCGACGCCGAAATGTACATCCATCCCGCCCTCAAACGTAACTCGATAGGATGGCATCCCGAAATATCCAAAGTGTGGCGCGGTTACCCCAATGTCACCGTGAAAGAAACCCGCATCTTCAGATGATTGTAACGACCCACGCGTCTCGCCCGCCAGCGCCTCGCCCGCCCAACGCGTTGCCTCGCTCTCGAGCTCGGACGACACTCCGCGTCGATCGACGTCGAAGAGAACGGAGGGCGCGTAATGAACAAGGGTGGTTAATATTCGCATGTCGCTGGTCGTCCCGCACGTGCGTCCGGTCGGGCGAGGGTTGCCGTCCGTTTCGAGAGTAATTCGCTCGGGAGCCGAAAGGAGAATCGGTCTCGTCGAATGTGGAGTGAGGGAGCGTCCGTCGCGTTCGATCTCTTCGCTAACGGAGACCCAAAGGTTGGCAGAACTGTCTTCGAGGCATTTGGTCCGCACCAAGGCGGAGGAAGCGAGCGTCGACGGGAGAGGGGAGACGATTGATGAGACTGGAACGGAAACGGCAACGGCCACGCAGCCGTGGTTTGATAGATTTTTAAAGTTACCGACGGATGGGAGTAAGATTTGGAACGCGCCGTGGAGCGTTAAAGTTATGATACAGGTGATGCTGCTCTGGTTTTGTGCGTTTTGCGTCATAGGTAACGCGGTGTTCCCCTATGCGGCTGGTGTGCTCGGTTTCGATACATTGAGTTTCACCGAGCGCGGGTTGGCGACGTACAGTCTGTGCCTGGACTTTGTCCAAATGTTCATGACGGTGTTCGTATTGCGCCAGTCGCTTCGTCCGTTCCGTCCGCTCGATCTCAATTGGTTTCCGGTGAAGTGGTTGAACGATAAGAAATGCGTCCGAGACGTGGCGGTGGCGTGCTTGACGTTTCCATTCGTCGTCTGGCTTCACGGATTTAGCACGACATTACTCGAGGGTGCCGGCCTCTTGGCGTACGACGACACTGTGACGACGGCGTGGGAGCAAAGCATGCGCTCCAATGACCTCGTTTCCAAGTTCTTCTACGTCCTCTTGGCCTCCTTCGCCGCTCCAGTGTGGGAAGAGGCCATCTTCCGCGGCTTCTTATTCGCCTCCCTCTCCTCCTTCATCAACGCCAGAGCGGCGATGCTCATCTCCTCCACCCTCTTCGCCGTCGCCCACTTCTCCCTCGAGCAATTTCTCCCCCTCACCTTCCTCGGATGTCTCATGTGCGTCGTCTTTGTGCGCTCCAGAAACCTCCTCGCCCCCGCGCTCGTGCACAGCGCCTGGAACGTGTGGGTTCTCGTCGGAGACCTCTTCCCACCTCTCCCCGTCATCCTTTCAGCCGTGTTCACCGCGGGTTTACAATGATAAAAAAATCAACCGCGCGCTCCCGCACCGCTCCCATCGTCTCTCACCGCTCTCCTTCGCTCCCGGTCTCTCCCCTCGCCGCGCTTCCGCGTCTCGTCGGTTCATGGAAACACAAAACGCCGTATGGGTAAACAGTCTCAAAAAAATTCACTCCAGCCTCCCGTCCTCGGTCCAGTCGCGCCACGTTCGGCTCCTTCTTTCTCCTTCCGACGCCTCACCGGTGCCGTCAAAGTCGCGCGCTCGTCGCCCGCGCACGTCGCTCGCCGTTCGCGCGCTCGTACACCCCCCTCCCGCGCACACGCGGCCGACGCGCGCGAGCACCCACCGACACCGTCGCACACGCGGTCGAAAACGATCCGCGCGCAGACGCCATGGCTGACGCATCCTACATAGGTTCTACCATTCACCTCGTGTCCCAGGCGGACATACGCTACGAGGGGATCTTGGATAGCATCGATCCGGTGGAGAGCACGCTGACGCTCAAGGATGGTGCGTCTCGAGCGTTGACGCGACGGAGAGCGAGGAGGAAGAGGACGAGAGGGTTGACGAAGACGCGGGATCTTGATCGCGGCGCGAGATCGCGAGGGCGAGGGCAAAGACTGACGGTGTGTGCATGATGTTTTGTATCGCGCGCGCAGTGAGATCGTTCGGTACGGAAGGTAGACGAACGAACGGTGTTCAGATTCCGGCGAGCGTCGAGGTGTACGATTACATCACATTCAGAGGCGACGACATCAAAGACTTGCAGCTTCACGAGAGCGCCGCTCCGAGCGGAGTGCAGCAACAGCAACAGTACATGCAACCGCAGTACATGCAACCGCAGTACATGCAACCGCAACAGTACGGGTACAGTGGTTACATGGGTGCGCCTCAGCAAGGTTACGTGGGATATCCGCCGCAGCAGCAATCGTACGGGATGCCGCCACAGCAATACGGCATGGCGCCGCCGGCGTGGGGGCAACCTCCGCCGCAGCAACAACAGATGCCCATGCAACCCCCGGCTCAACCCCAATCCCCCCCCGGTCAAGATCCCCGTGCCCAACAGCCCCCGGCTCCGAAGCCCCCGGCTCCGGCTCCGGCCCCTGCTCCGAAGTCGGCGTGGGGCAACCCGAACCCTCCGGCGTCAGAAGGCGTCATCCTTCCGGCTGCTCGTAACGCCGCGCCGCCGCCAGGTGGCGTCGCCAGACCTGCCGAGACGGTTAAAGCCCCCAAACCGAAGCCCAAGCCGACGTCTTTTGCGGCTGCCGCTCTCAACGCCATGGCTCCCGACGAGCTGGCTCGCATGAAGGCTGCGCCCAAGACGACAGTTCGCGCGCAAACGAGCAGCGGACGCGGCGTTCCGCCGCCGCGCACGGGCGGTCGCGGTGGACGTGGTGGACGCGGTGCCGCTCCTGTGGTCCCGAAGGAAGAGTTCAACTTTGCGAAGATGTTGCAAAGGTTCAACAAGGAGAAGTTGGCGCAGTCCGCTGAGGCGAAGAAGCTCAGCACGGAGGTGCAGGCGAAACCGGTGTATGTGAAGGATGACTTCTTCGACACCATGAGCAGCGAAGCGACGGACAAAGCGAGCGGAAAGCCGCGTTTCCACGAGCAACGTCGTATGGACGCCATGACGTTCGGTTTTGATGCGGTGAGCGCGTCTCACGCCGCCCAGCGCGCGGCGGCGGCTGGTCGGGGCGGCCGAGGCGGCGGCGCCGGCGGACGCGGCGGCGCCGGCGGTCGAGGCGGTCGCAACTGATACGACGAGAAAGGAAGAAACACAAGTAGTCTCATCATAGCGTGATTTCCATATGTGAATGCGA